>Ga0163147_10000133_pt1 | contig 107015 bp, 131 predicted proteins | sample OliLakLV19MP6G1_FD_148597 | JGI IMG/M metagenome (GOLD analysis project Ga0163147, IMG submission 148597) | Freshwater microbial mat bacterial communities from Lake Vanda, McMurdo Dry Valleys, Antarctica- Oligotrophic Lake LV.19.MP6.G1 | ecosystem: Environmental > Aquatic > Freshwater > Lake... | reverse complement strand
ACTAGGCCGATGTTCGCGTACTCGCCGACGGTCGCGTTATTGCCGATGGTCACGTTCTTGCCGATAGTCGCGTGCTCGCCGATGAGCACGTATTTGCCGATGTTCGCGTGCTCGCCGATGGTCACGTTCTTGCCGACGGTCGCGTTCCTACCGATGTTCGCGTGCTCGCCGACGGTTGAGTGCTCGCCGATGTACGAGCCGATGTTCGAGTACGAGCCGATGATCGCGTGCTCGCCGATGGTCACGTCCTGGCCGATGGTCACGTCCTGGCCGATGGTCGCGTCCTGGCCGATGAGCACGTATTCGCCGACGTTCGCGTTATTGCCGATGGTCACGTTCTCGCCGATGGTCACGTTCTTACCGATGGTAACGTTCTCGCCGATGGTCACGTGCTCGCCGACGTTGACTTGAACGGTCTTGCCGTTCGGGTTCGTGTGCGTGATGGTATTCATGTCCTAGGATACCCTATAAGTGCGAAAAAGCAAGAGAAAAACTAAGTTTGCCCCGTGGAGCCCTGGTACGTTGCGTGCCAATAGCACGCTCGCCCTAGATAGAAGGCCATGCGGGGGAGGGGGTCAATCGTGCAGCCTGCGGGCTCCCAGGGCCGTTTGCGGCTTCATTTTACAGTGCATCGGACAGAAAAGCGGAAGAAGATTCCACTTGACGTAACACGTTTCGTGTGATATAGTTCAGCGTCATGGTGGAGGACCGGGGGCCACCGTAGGATTATGGCTGCCAAAATGGCAGCCGTATAGATACGAAAAAAGGGCCGGAACATATGTTCCGACCCTTACCGGCGGGGTTGGGCTTATTAGGCTTGCCCCCTAAGCGTTCACAATTGCAATCGCGACCGCTTTTCAGTTGCGAGGGGCTGTGCCCCACGCGAATTCACTACTATTCGGACCCATGCCGACCCAATGGCCTGCACCGTTAGCCACCGCCTGCTTCTGCACTCGCTCCACTCCGCAGACGATACCGATCAAGATGCCAAGGGCGAGGGCGAGAATCACGCCAAGGAAAGTGTTCAAGATCATGCTGTCCTTCATAGTGACCAATCATACCCTTGAAAGTGTCGGCTGTCAACTCCTTTTCAAGAATTGGGGGCGGCTCTTTTGAGCCGCCCCCTAGGTCAGTCGTCCGTGTTCCATCCCATAAACTTGATGAAGCACCCCAGTAATGCGGCCCCTAGTGCCAAGATAACCCATTCCGTGAGAACGCCTTTGGCGTCACCAATGAGGTCGGGCGGAGGTCGAGAAGCCCGATTATATTCACGATCCCAGCGATGTGCCATGAGGTTAGAGTATAGTCCGGAGTGGCGGTCTTGTCAACCGCCACCCCGAGGCTAATCAGAGGCTCGACAGCACTTCGATTGCCCGACCTTCGAGAAGGTTCCGCGAACCGTTCGGATTGAAGAGGCTCGACATACGCTTCGTTTCCGTCTCGCGGCTACTCTTGGGAGCATAGTGCGTGTTCGTCGCCGTGATCGCGTTGTAGACATCCGCAACGGTCTTGCCGTAGGTGCCACGGCCCGGATTCGAGAACTCGCTGATCGCGAAGTTGAGTTCGTTTTCCGTCCGCGTCGCGATGTCGTTCGGATCCTCGACATCGTAAATCATGTGGAAGAGGGCGACGGCTTCGGAGTAGGTCAGCGTCTGACCATTCCAGACCGTCATCCGCTTCGAGAGCTTGCGGATCTCGACCTGGATATCTTCCCACGTTCGCATGGCATCCTCGTACTTCGCTTGAAGGGCTCCCATGTGGCGGAGACGGAACCCGTTACCCTTGCTCACGATGCGAACGGCACCGTTCGAGCAGATCTGACGGCGGGCGAAGAGCGAGCCGAAGAACGATCCGGACCCCTGGAAGTTGTGAAGCTGGAAAAAGTGGTCCCAATCCTCACCGTCGACCTTGCCGCTGTTGTCGAGCTTGCCGCCGTCGATCTTGAACACCAGCATCTCGTGCGACCCGCCGGAGAGCATGAAGCCTCGCTCCGGCGTCACCCAGCCCTCGGCGATCAGAGGGGCGATCGGGGCGATCATGTCGATCGGGCACGTCGCGACGTACTTTTTCGAGACCGTTTTCGGCGAGATCACGACATTGTCCGTAGAGCGAACGAGGTGGTACTGTCCCTCGACGTTCTGATCACGATGCACGGGGTGCGGTGCCAGCATGGCCTGCACGCTGTAGTTCATACCCTCGCGGTTCAGGAAGTCGGTCGTTGCTTGCATCATGTCGATTCTCCGTTGTTGTTGGTTCGTGCCGATTGGCGGTACTCCATATGATACGCCGATCCGTGGGAATGTCAAACGAGACGGGCGATTTCTTTTTCAAGCGTTCCGCTTGACTATCTTGAAAACGATGGTATGATATGTCCGCCCTGTAGTTCAAAAACACAAGAAACAGAACAGCCGCACGCAGTCCTAGGAAATAGTGCGAAAGACTTAGGTGTAAATCCTTTCAGGGCATCCATCTGCCTCTCTGTTGCGGTTCCGTAACAAGCGGTTCAAACGGAAAGTCGCGTCGCCATGCCGAAGGGCTCGGTAACTAGACTTGACGCGGGGAGAGACCCGCTCCAACAGTTTCTGATAAATCCATGATTTTACTTGTCAAACCGACAAAACCATGTAAGCATAAAACATATAGGCTGTTTGACATCGCTTGAAAACGATGATAACATGTAACTGTCAACGAGATACGGTCGCCCTGGAAGATCCGACATCAGGGACGAAAATCGTGGATCCTTGTTGACATCGCTTGAAAATGAAGTAAGATAGGGTGTTGCGAAGGCGGGCCAAGGGCCACGGCGACGGGTGGTGCTCCTCCTATGGGGATAGGAGTTGAGCACGCCCGCCCCCAGTTCTTCCTTTTCAAGCCACTTCTGCTTTAGACACTAGTAAGGCGATTGTACAGACTGCCAGAGTTTTTGGGATCGCCGCATAGTAAGGACGGTAGCGAAGCTTCCAGAGTTCTGGGGATTGCTAGTAATGACGATGCTCAGGCTTCCAGCCTTTTCAAGAAACACACCCCATACTTACTAGGGACACTTACCAAAAAGACTACTTCAAGACACCCGGTGTGCTTGAAATGAAGTAAGATAGGGTGTGCGAAGGCGGGCCACGGCGACGGGTGGTGCTCCTCCTATGGGGATAGGAGTTGAGCACGCCCGCCCCCAGTTCTTCCTTTTCAAGCCACTAGTAAGGACGGTGACGAAGCCGCTGAAATTTCTGGGAAACGCTAAGTAAGCGAATTGTACAGACTTCCAGAGTTTTCTCTCATGTCTATTCAGAATTTCATTTTTAAGTCTTAGACGTATTTTTTACGTACCCCGGTACTCCCAGGGGAATATCTATTACCCCATTTTCTCGACCCCCGGTCTCTAATATGCCTAACGCCGTTGGTTTAGGAATACCAAGCGTTCGTGTCGAAGAGACGCCAGCGGCATATAGTTCCCTTAGTAACTCTACCTTTTCGAGCTACAAAGCAAACGAAAAGAGACACCAGGGTTTGACCCCCGATGTCTCCGTTGGGCACGATCTTATATTGATCGTTTCCAGCCGTCACTGGCTGCGGTTTTGTGGCTACTGAGGCTTGACGGTCAGTAGGCTTTATCCGCTTCTTTACATGGCCCAATTTCTAAGTTAGATGGTAGCGGAGGTGGGATTTGAACCCACGATCTTCTGCTTATGAGGCAGACGAGAACAACCAGGCTTCTCTACTCCGCAGTGTTTCAAGTTGTCACCAGTTTGACGATACTGGCAATCGCATAGTTAGGTGGTGACTTTTTCAAGCCATCAGTCTGGCACTTCTATCATATCACGATTCCTCGTAATGTCAAGCTATTCCTTGAAAAGTGCAGGACGGGCAACAGACGTATAGCGTTTACACGCAAAACGCCACAATTTGCTGGATTGTGCCAAACCGCCGGATTGGGGTTTGCGGACACCTATCTTGCGAGCCCTAGCTGGGCTCCTGCATTCAAAAGATCGTGTCGCCCAAGGTGCCCCATTACAGGATATCACCCCGACGACACGAGATAGTACACTCAAGAGGGTAGGTGTGCAACCACTTTTTTCTTTTTCAAGAACTTCTTGACAATAGCTCGAAAAAGTATTATCATGCAAACATGAGTTCAGAATACGACGAAGGCTACGATGCGTACTGTGACGGTGAGGGGCTACAGGATAACCCGTATCGAGAAGGTACTAGCGACCACGACGATTGGGAGGCTGGTTGGCTGGAAGCTGCGTCCAGGGACGCTAGCTGATCTATTTCAAGCAAACGCTGGCCGTGTTTTTTTGTATCTGCACGATCGCAAAACGCACTCAGGCGAGGGAGGTCCGATAACACACGGTCGGGGCCGAAGTGCTTGTGGGCGAGCCGACATCCTGGAGAATTCCGTTTCGAGCCATTGCAAGAATCTGCCCGGCGGAGAATGAGCTTTGTTAGTGTTTGTGTGTGAGCACAGGAAAACAAAAACTATAACGAAAAGAAAAGGATCGGCTAAGATAGACCCTAATGAGCGTCGCCCCAAAGCGAATACGCACGAGGATCTGTACATTGACATTGACTATGGTTTTGGAGTAGCTTGAAAATGAAAATGAGTAATACCAAGGAAGACAATTTAGTCACTAAGGTCCGTAACTCGATTCCCGCCATCGAACTCATCATGAATATGTACTATGACAATCCCACAGTCATAACTACTCTTATTGGTCATATGACTCTATTAAGGGCAGTTCTGAAAGAGCTTGAAAATGATAAAAGAAACACTGACTGAGCCCGTAATCGAACCCATGGTGGACGAGGTTCCGTCCTGCTGGCCTCCGCTGGCCCACATCATCCGCAACGGGGATAAACCCGCCAAGGAAGGCACAATCGCCATTTGCGGCACCAAACTCATGGGTATCGACCTCGGTCGCCTCAATAATGTCTCTGGTAAGGTTTGTGATAAGTGTGTGGAGGCTCTGCGTAAGGAACTTGAAAAGAACTTGACTTAGCCACTAGATGGGGTATCCTGAGATATGCAAACTAAGCTACAGGCCCGAATCGAACAGTTTCGAGCTAAACGAGCCCTAATTGAACGACAGAGTCTAATATTAGAAGCCGAACTTAAGATGATAATCTGGGTAATCGAACAACTCGAAAAGGATGGTGAGTGAATGTGTGTGGTGTGCCCCGTCATCTTTGGCGGTCTCATTGTTGGCGGCTTAGTCGTTAAGGGTGTCAAGAAAATGTGGCCGACCGCAACACCCAAACCTACGCCTCTGCCGTTCGCCCAATATGGCGAAGACCTGGAAGATTAACATACGTCGTTACAAAAGTGATTATGTTTTTGTGACAGCAAAAGTGACAATCGTTACCGCTAATATTACCAATCATGACACACTTAAACCCTAAACGATTGAACGTTTTCACAGCCCAAGCGGGACTTCGAAACTTTAATCGTAATTTGCCACCAGTGCCAGTACCGACTAATGCGTCGCCATCAATGCAGGCAACGTTTATCCACTATGGCGAACGTCACCAATGGAAACAGTTAGGCGTTGTGGTCGTGCATGACAAAAATGCTAAGATTAGCCTCAATGAATTCGACTTCCGTTACTGCGGAAAGAGGTCTCGCTTAGGTCGCTATCTTCGAGACTTACACGCTAAGGGTGTAGACGTATCGCAAGTTCACTTTACGTCTGAATCGCTTGAAAAAGAAAAAGAGGAGTTAGTTTTGTCTATGGCAAAACGCCTCTACGAAGCACTTGGCAAACGCACCATCTTCAAGCGAGAAGAATGTGTGTGCGGAACCAAGAAGGCTACGACCATCAAGAAGGACGAGGTTTGGGACTGGAAACACGTAGGCATTAAACGTTCCAGGTACCACAAAATGGCCGTCCGCATCCTTAAAGATAACGACGAGGAAACTGCCGTCCGCATCATTAATACGATTACCGGCTATGCTTGATCTGAACGCACATACACGTCGATGGTGGCTAAATCTAGCGACGCATCGTTATGATGGCTGGCATCTGTGGTGGCACGCAGACTTTAAGGGATGTAGACTGGCCTTTATCACTGTCGTTTTTGGTCCTCGAAACAAAAAGACGAACGCCGAATGTTTTGAAATCGACAAACTGTTTAGGAGAAATTATGCACAATAAATCTGACTATTTCAAGCCTCTTGAAGAGTGCTCACGTGTCTCAGTTGACGGCGAATACTCCGAGTACATTACTATATTGGCTATCTCGCGAATGCCAGATTACTTCACAGACGACCAGCTTCTTACAGAGATTAATACTCTGGCGATTAGCGAAGATCTTATGCGTCTGGTTGAGCTTGGGTTAGTGAATATGTCCTGGGACGAGAAACAAGAAGACCTTGTTTTCTACGCAGTATGAAGTTCTTTTGGTCTCTAAGAAACGCAACGTGGTTTACTTATGACGGCAAGACGTTCTTGAAATTGTACGGTGGACCTCAAGCCAAGGTCTTCTGTCTTGAAACCAATAATTGTATCGTTTTCGTGCCTCAAAATGCTATGGTGACAGTGAAGTGAAGCACCACGCCCTGAGTCTTCTGCTCGGCTCCATCGTGTTAAGCGTATGTATGTTTCTACTGCCCATCACTACTCTCTTTTTCGTGCTATGTGAACACTACTTCATGTTGATCGCAGTGGCTTATTTCTTAGGTCGCTGCGTTTTATGGAAGTCACTTGACAAATAGCTGTTTAGTGGGTACAATAGAGGCATGAGTCACAAGATCACCATCGAACGCAAAGCCCAACGTCGCTCGAACGTCTCGATTACACGTCGTCAGGTAGACGAGATCGTGGATCGTGCTCTCGCGGCCTCACGAGGCAAACAATTCCGTCTGTCAACCGAACTGCCAGACGATATCGTGCCTGTTTTGGTTGAAGGTGAATGGCATTACAGCGTCGAACTTGAATTCGAGCACATTGGTCGCGGCGACCCGGCCAAACAATTCAATGGTGTCAAGGACGCCATTTTCAAGTGTGCTGGCAATAAGGGCAAGTGGAGCATACTGGGCGGTCATAAGCCCACCGGCCCCAATCTCGAAGTGTTCGATGAAACTGACGTGATTGCGGAAGTCACGATCGAACGTGGTACGCACTTCGATCACTTGTACGGTCTCGATCCGCAAATCGACATTGTTCTGGCGTCGTTGCAAACCGCCAAAGATACCAATTACACGAAACGTTATCACGCTGTCTTGCACGGCAAGCCCGGATGCGGCAAGAGTGATCTTCTGGGTGGTGTCAAGAATATGGTGGGGGTCGAGGGCTGTATCGAATTCGACGGCACTCAGACTACGGCTGCTGGTGCTATTGCCGCAATCATGGATGCCGACGTTGTTCCGCCCCTTCTCGTGATTGAAGAGATCGAAAAGGTGCCGGATCAAGCTTTCATGTGGCTACTGTCCGCTCTTGATGGTCGAGCGGAAATTCGCAAGGTGACTGCTCGTGGTAGCTACTACCGCAAGGTGCCGTTCGTCTGCGTCGCGACCGTGAATGACCTTGATCTTTTCAAGTCACGTCACGAAGGGGCAATGGCGTCACGTTTCTCTCACAGTATTTACTGTCCGCGTCCTAACGAAGCAATTTTGCGGCTAATTCTTAATCGTGAAGTTGAATCTATCAATGGTGATGTCGCATGGATTGAGCCTGCGATTCGCTACTGCATGGACGTTGAACAGAATACCGATCCGCGACGTGTCATTGCTGTGTGCTTGACTGGCCGCAATCTGTTGCTCACTGGTAAATTCCAATCTGACCTCACCGCCTGTCGAAACAAGGACGACTGATGTTTTGGATCCTCTACGTGCTCGGTATACCTCTCGCCTGGGATCGTGCTGACACTGACAATAGCTGGGTGCGAGGTTTCGTGTCACTGATATGGCCTATCATTCCATTTACATTGTTTCTGTACTGGGCGTTCTCTGGGCAGGAATCTGAGCTTGAAAACGAAGAAGACTTGACATCATGAAGGTCTTAATCTTGGGGGATGTCCACGGAATGTGGAGCGATCTCAACATCACGATTGCTCGTGCTCTCAAGCAGCACCCTGATATTACCCATATGATTCAAGTGGGAGATTTTGGCTATGCGTGGCCGGGTAGCGACATTCAGGCTAATGGCACTGGATTCTGTAAACCCTTTACGTTTCACAAAGCGTATATGGATCCGTCCACGATTGCTAAGGCAGAAGCACTGCCATTCTATTGGATTGATGGTAATCATGAGAATCACGATCAGCTTGAAAAAGATCAAGGGGCGTTTCAGTCAGGCATGATCTATCAGCCGCGTGGATCAGTCCTGCGACTGACAGACTACACCGTGATGTTTTTCGGCGGTGCTTCATCCATCGACAAGGATCATCGGATCCAAGGTAAGTCGTGGTGGCCTCAAGAGTCAATCACCTATCGTCAAGTCATGGAGGCGTTGGATTATCAGCAGACAATCGACCTTGTGATCTCGCACGAGTTTCCATTCGACTTTCCTTATGGTTCGTACAAAAAGGAATTTGGGCGATCGGATAAGCAAGCTCTGAACGCTATTCGAGGGCAGTTTAAGCCCAGGCACTGGGTGTTTGGACATCATCACACGTATCAAGCTGGTGAAACCGAAGGTACAACGTGGGCGTGTGCTCCGTGTATCGAACAGCATCAGGCTATTCTATGGAATGGCGAGTCGCTTGAGTTGCTGTATTGCTAGAAAAGAACGCGAGACCATTAATGGATAGAGAAATTATCGTGTATCGGGGAGCTTTGGACAATTGCAGACGTATTTGTTTTGTGGTTGGAGATCGGCAAAACGAATACATTGCCTTTGACAAAGGGCATGAATGTTTCGAGACCTTGCTAATGGCAGGAGCGACGGCAATTGAAACTATTCTTCTGCGTAGCAAAGAACAGACTCAATGTGACGAGTACCAAGAATTTCTGCGACTGCTTTTGATCTATGGGTCAAAATTTCCACTTGACAAGCTAGACTCTAAGGGGTAAGATACTGACATGAAGCTCACTGAAACAACTCTCGAAGTCGAACGCTCTGGCTCCTTCCAGGAAGGCACGTACTCCTTTGAAGCAAACGCGGAAATGTTTAGCTTGCTTTCAAAGAAGATTTACACTGACGTGCCGCTGGCTATCGTTCGTGAATTGTCCACGAATGCATCCGACTCTCATACGGATGCTGGCTGTGCCGATCAGCCGTTCGATGTTCATCTTCCAAATTCACTAGAGCCTTGGTTGTCGATCCGTGACTACGGTACGGGCTTGTCGCCTACTCAAATCGAAACCGTATACAAGAAATACGGCAAAAGTACTCGCACGAATAGCAATGACTTTACTGGCTGTCTAGGTATCGGCAGCAAGTCCCCCTTTGCGTACACGGACCAATTCACGATCATATCTGTTTGGGATAAACAGAAGTACACGTACTCAGCCTTCAAGAATGAGTCGTCGATTCCGACGCTCGCTCTTTTGAACACGGTCGATACGGACGAGCCGAACGGCTTGGAGGTCCGCATCAACACGAAGCCGGGCGACGCTCAGGTTTTCGTCAAGGCCGCTCAACGTGTCTACACCTTTTTCAAGGTGCGTCCGAACATTGTCGGTGCCCAACTCAACTTCGATAGCGAGAAGCCGGAATTTGAAACGAGTGAATTCTCGTTGTACATAAGTCATAAAGCACCTGTTTCATCGCGTCTTAACGTCATGATGGGTCAGGTTTGCTACGCCGTCTCTGATCGCGATTTTGCCTGCCCGTTTGGCCACAATGCCATTATTATCTTGAACTTGCCGATGGGTGCGGTCTCTATTGCCGCTAGTCGCGAAGAGGTTCATTACGACGACAAGACGGTTGCGAACGTGACCACTGCTATTATGGAGGCTGCTATTGTGGTGCGGGCCGAATTTGAAAGTCGTGTCGCGAACGAAGGGGCGGTCCTTAAAAAGCTGCGGGCTCTAGCTAAGTACCGTAACTTGGTGAGCGAACTTTCGCTTCATGGAACCGATGCAATCGAACAAGAAGAGAAGGATAAGTACTCAATGCAATTCTGCTCTCTTCGTCGTGACAAAAAACTCTTCATAAATAGCACGCACGGTGACTTCCGTGCTGCCGAACATATTGATCAAATGATCTTCATTGAAGATGATGCGGACATGACGCATAACATGAAGAGTCGCCTTCGTCAATACATGCAAACGCATACCAATAGTCGGTTCTATCTTGTGAAGATTAAGGACGCCGCTCGCGTGACTGAATTGTTTGGCGACTTGACGACCAAGCTGAGTCTGTTGCCGGATGTGCCGCGTAAGGCTCGAACCGTACGTACGACAGTGCGTAGCATGCCGATCAAGCTTCTCAATCACGACAATCGCAGTAATCCCAACTTTGAGTGGAATAGCATTCACGCGGCTACCGACGTTGACGCTAAGGACGCCTGCTGTGTGCCGCGTGATGGTAATTGGGCCATCTGGAACGGCCAAAGGGTCGCTCCGAAGGACGTTCATATCATCGCGAACACGCTCGGCTTCGAGCGAATTTACGGAATCTCTGTCAAGCGATACGACTCTCTTCGTGTCAAGCACGGTATCATCGAATTGTCCGCTGTCGCCAAGGACATGACCGAAAAGCTTTTGGCTAATCTTGATATGTTTGCTCTGTCGAGATTTCAAAATGATCGGGATGACGTTAGCGATAAGTTTCTCATTGAGAAAATTGCTGGACTCTCGACAGAGTGTGACAACCTGATTAAGGTTTACGAGGCGAATGTCAGTAACATGAGCGTTTACAGCCGCTTGTGTCGGATTTTTGACATCAAGATGCCGACCGCTCCTCGTTATCAGAAAGAATTCTTCGAAAAATACCCGATTTTGGGTGGCATCGACTGGTACCGAGGTAATATTACTATGGAACCAGTGATCCAGTACATCAAATTGATTGAGGCCGTCTGAACTATGAAAAACTTTGCAAGTCTCGTTACGGGCGATGGCAACATCACCCTGATTCTCGATACCAAGACCTTCTCGGTCGGGAAGAGTCATCCAAACTACGTCTTAATCGTGGAAGCGATTAAGGCAAAGCGATACGACGATCTGGAATCTCTCATCGACATTCCGGCGACCATTACGGCGACCATGAGAAATAGCCCCGTCACGGTCAAGCATGGCCAAGTGTTCTACGGCGATCTGCCGATTCACAATACGGTGACGGAACGCATTCTCGACTTCATTCGAGAAGGACTGCCGACTGATCCGCTGATTCGATTCCTTGAAAACCTGATGGCCAACCCGATGCCGATGGCCGTCGCGGAACTCTACGACTTTCTGGAAAACACCAACAATGGCCGTAGTCAGTTTCCGATCACGGAAGATGGTTGCTTCGTCGGCTACAAGGGCGTGCGTGACGACTGGTTCGATCAGCACTCTGGTACGGTTAACAATGCAATTGGCAACGTCATTGAAATGTCTCGTGAGAAGGTCGATCCTGATCGTCGCAACGAATGTAGCCACGGCTACCACGTCGGTACGTTGGAGTACGCTCGCGACTTTGCCGCTCGCACTGTGCTCGTGAAAGTGAATCCAGCCGACTGCATCGCGGTGCCTAAGGACCACAACTGTTCCAAGCTGCGTGTGTGTCGTTACGAAGTGCTCGCCGAGGCTGATGGGCAGATCGAGAGTCCGATGTATCCTATGCCGGAGCAGGCTCCGGCATATGAGGAGGAAGCTGTTGTCGAAGTGACCACGACGGTGAAGCGAACTGTCAAGCGTAGTCCTTGCTCGCACTGCGGTGCGAAGGGCGGCAAGAAGCATGAAGCGTCGTGTCGCCGTCCTGATCGTAGTTCTCCCTATCGGGGATACTAGAAATGATGAACCAGAACCTTAGAAGGGTACTTGACCAGTTCGCCGCCGAAGGTCTCGACGGCGACTGGCACGCTATTCTCGAACTCGCTCACAAAGAACTTGCTGATCTTCAAGACGCTCAAGACAAGTTGCTAGACTTAGAAGAGAAAGAAAACGCCACGTTGAGCCAATGGACGGATGAATAACTGGGATTGTAGCTGACCTGTCACCCGAGTGTGATACGCTTCGGTACTATGCTCAACAAGAACGACCTCGTGGGCCTGGGTATAACCCCAGGCCCACTGTTTTCTAAAGTCTTCAAGGCCGTTAAGGCCGCGAAGACTAAGGAAGAGGCTCTAGCTATTGCCGTCGCTATTCGCGACGGGACGCTTGAAAAGAAAGAAAGGATCGTCAAGAAGATTGATCCCGATTCTGTGTTGGTGTGGGCCATTGAGAGTCGCGACTGCTTTCCCGCGTTAGAGCAAACGACCGGCGTAGACAATAGCATGTCGGCTGTTCGACGCATGTTCGAGCAACAGACCATGACGCTGAATGGCGTGAAACCTAAACCCGACGATATGATGGAATTCCCAATATGGGAACTTGTCTTTTTCAAGGGCTCGAAACGACAGCACACGATTTTCTTTGACTTGGACGCTGCACCATTAGGCTTTAAGTGGATGACATTCATTAGAGAGAAACACAAAAACGATCGCGGCGGTGACGATCTCTCTGTCGTCGTTGGCGAGCGGTGGCATACCAAAACATGATTGTTTTTTTTCTAGACGTTGACGGCGTTCTGAATAACTTTGATGCTGTTCGTGCGGCATCCGCGAAAGGCACCTGCATTGGTGCATTAGACGATAAATGCGTTGAGAGATTTGCTAGGCTGGCCCGCTCTTACACGCACACAATCGTTCTGTCGTCTTCCTGGCGACATTCGCCACGTTCCGTTGCAATTTTGCAGGAGCGTCTTGGAAAATTTGGGCTCCGCGTTGACTCGAAAACGGATACGCTAGGCCCGATGCGTGGAGACGAAATCAAACGATGGCTTGATGTCTGCGGACTTCAAGATCCGCAATTCGTGATTTTCGATGACGATTCTGACATGCTACCCGAACAACTTCCATTTTTCGTGCAAACAAGCATGAAAACGGGCCTGACGGACGAGCACGTTTCGCAAGCAATCGAGATTTTGCAGATTTTTGTTGACTCCATAGGAGATTGAGTGTATAATAGAGTGTGAAGTTGGTGATCGCTTTGATAAGCGACTCATGCCTTTTCAAAGGCCAACAACTAATCGACTGCTGCCGTCTCTCTTTATTTCCAGGCAGTCAGAGTAGTGCGGGGTTGAACAAAGCCGCACAAAATGGGTAAACTTAAAATTTATTGTTCTCCAAAGGACCGGGTGATAGCCTCGGGGGTCGTGCAACGCGACTCCACCATACACTTTCAAGCCTCAGTACCTGAAAGGCACCTTGACAATTCGGATAGAAAGCAACGACACGCAGCACCATTTAGACTGGTCCCGTGTCGGTTAGAATATGCTCGTACTCAACTCCCAATCTGACGTACGGCATTATAATGATTGGGAGTAGAGCCGATGCTATAAAAGACTTGTGGTGAAGAAATCGGCAAAAACCACATTACCTCCTTGTCATCTAGGCTAGGATGTTAGCCGTATCCCGGCTAATACGTGAGTGAAACACTCACCGAGGAGGCCAGTACAAAGTGTGGATCGGTGGCCGAGAGGCGATGGCAAGTGGCTGTAGACCACTTCTCTTTTGAGTTAACACCGGGGGTTCGAGTCCCTCCTGATCCACCATCTTTCAAGCATTGATTTACCACAGGAAACTATGATACAATTAACACAATCAGAAGCGGCTGAAATCTTCACCGACGAATCGGATAAGTATACGGTTATAGAAACCGGAGAGTGGGAAGACCAAGGGAAATGGTCTGTCCTTGGTGTTATATTTAGAGAAGGGGACGGGCCTTATTACGAACTGGTGGTCAGCCGTACTTATTTTGATGGTTATGACTTTGAGTATTCTCTTGAATGCGAAGAAGTAAAGCAAGTAGAGACAATAACTAAGACTTGGAAACCTGTGTGATTCCAATTTTGCGGGTATAGTTCAGTTGGTAGATCAGACCGCTCTAAACGGTCAGTGCGTGGGTTCGAGTCCCACTACCCGCACCAATACACTTGAAATGCACTTGGCTTTTCAAGCTCAACAATAAACGGAGTGAACCGCTATGAATACGTAGATCGCATTGAAGAACCTAATTAAGCAAATGGCTAAGAGGCAAAAGGCCCTCAAAAAAGAACGCAGGACTGGGCCTTATAAAGTTGGTCACAGTTCTTACTGGTTAGATCACGCTAAAACGCCTGACAACGTGAAGCGATCATGGGTTGCGGCCCGTAAGGTGCGTGACAATGCTCTGCGGATCACCGCTGTATTGAACCTGTACCACGAAAAGCGTGGTTCGAATCATCGTCACAATGTCCCTGACCATTTAGAGCTTGTCTATGGCAAGATCATTATGGAATTAGAAAATGCTCTTGAAAAACATAGTAAAGATATGCGTCTCTTTGGTGTTTAACGGCTAGCACGACAGCCTTCCAAGCTGACAGTGAGGGTTCGAATCCCTCAAGAGACTCCAATATACTTGAAAGCGTTTATTAGCTCAACTGGTAGAGCTTGCACAAAAACGCATAGCGGAATCCCCCTTTCGGGATGATGTGGGTTCGAATCCTACATAAGCACTTTCAAGCCAAATGATGGGCTGGTAGTTCTAAGTTGGTAAAACATTCGGTTTGCATCCGAAAGTCGGGAGATCGTCACTCCCCCGGTCCACCATCAAAGTACATTAACTCCACTATGGGGAAGTAGCTCAGTTGGGAGAGCAACAAGGGTGTATACCCTTAAGGTCGCAGGTTCGAGTCCTGCCTTCCCCACCAATACAAGCATGCTTTTGCTTCTGTAGCTCAGTTAGTAGTAGCGTCTGCGTGAAGAGCAGAAGGTCGTCGGGGAGGCACCATACACTTGAAAATGTAATTCTTCTTTTTCAAGCCCACACCCTCGTAAGAGGGTGTATGATAGAGCATCACCGTCACGGTCTACCAACATCATATAAGAATGCTAAACGCATTCGTAAAAAGAAAATGCCATCGTAGCACAAGTGGGCGGTGCAATCGCTTTGTAAGCGATAGGTTGTGGGATCGTGGCCCACCGATGGCTCCAATACACTTTAGGATTAATATGAAATTATCTCGCAAGATACACTTCTTGTGGCAACGTCTTACTCGCGGATTTGACGATAGCGAATTGTGGTCTCTTAATACTACAGTCGCTGCATTCATCGAGCCTCGTCTGCGAGCTTTTATTGACACTTATAATCATGGCTTTCCAATGGGGTTGGATGGCGGTAACGAAGCGTGGCTTGTCATGCTTGAAAAGATGCATAGGGCATTCAAGCTGATTGTCGATTCAGAGGGTGCAATGTACATGCTGACTGAGGAAGAGCAGGCTGAGGTTAAAACTGGCCTTGATCTTTTCCGAGAGTACTTTTTCCATCTTTGGGATTGACTTAGCACGGGCGATTAGTCTAGTGGTAAAACGTCTGGTTTACATCCAGAAGTCGGGGGTTCAATTCCCTCATTGCCTACCAATACAACAAAAACAAAACACTAGGGGGTGGCGGAACTGGTAGACGCACTACACTGTTAATGTAGCGAGAGCAATCTCAACTGTAGGATCGTAACCTACCTCCCTAGCCAAACCATATTAAACATGCTTACACTATTACTTGCAACCATCGTCACTTTCGAGCGTCCAGGTCCAGGTGTTATCAATCTTTGTGATAACGGTATCGTCATCGACAATTTCAATTTTCCCGTTACCATTCCTCGCGTGAACGGACACGTTACGAAGGTGGAATTTCAACGTATCGGTCCAGGTCAATGCTTGAGTCTTGACTATAGGCTTGAAAACGTGTCGCAAGCATATCTTCCAAATACTCTCCATATCTGGCGAGATAGACAATTTTGGAGCATTGAACCATTCAATGGATTCAATCCCATATTTCGTAATAGACTAAATGACAGTCCAGAGCCGATTGGCTGGACTTATATTCATCAAGACAGTCTATCGCCATTTGACGGTCGAGTTGACTTTGATGGTCCTAGCGGTTATCAGGGTCATATTGCTGGCGTGACAAGTGTGGATGCGTGGACGGTATGCACCAATCCAGTAAAAATGATGCTGTTTGAAGGTAGTGGTAATGTCACGATTAATTTCAGCCCACGCTTTCAAGAAACAATTGTCGGCGTTCCTCATGGACATTGGGGAACGTGGGGTACTGACTGGAACGAGAACATTACGTTACTGAGAATTAGAGTGACGTATGAATGATTTTTTGCTTGACGAACCGCAAGAATGATGTATAATTGAAGCATGAAAACCATCACGCACACGAACCCGAACGGCAAGACCGTTCAAGTCAACGTCGGGGAGAACTTGTACATCGGCTCGTACTCGACCATCGGCGAGCACGTGACCATCGGCGAGAACGTTACCATCGGTAAGTACGTGACCATCGGCGAGCACGCGACCATCGGCCGGAGTTCGAACATCGGTGACGGCTCGTACATCGGCTCGTACTCGAACATCGGCTGGGGCTCGAACATCGGTAGGAACGCGACCGTCGGCAATAACGCGACCGTCGGCGAGCACGTGACCATCGGCGAGAACGTTACCATCGGTAAGAACGTGACCATCGGCTCGTACTCGAACATCGGCGAGTACGCGAACATCGGCGAGTACGTGATAATCGGTCGGGGTTCGACCATCGGTCGGGACGCGACCATCGGCGAGGACTCGTACATCGGCTGGAACGTGACCATCGGCGAGCACGCGACCATCGGCGAGCACGCGATCATCGGCGATGACTCAACCGTCGGCAAGAACGTGACCATCGTCGAGAACGCGACCATCGGCGTCGGCTCGTACATCGGCTTAGAGTGATTTTTTGCTTGACAAACCGCGAAAATGATGTATCATTAGAGCATGAAGAACATCATCGCTGTGTGCCTCCTAGCACTTACCGCCTCCGCTGGCTCCGCTTACAACTACTGCGATTCGCAGCCCAATTCTCTTGGATTGGTTGCTCATTGTGACTACACCGGCTCGCTAACGCGAATCGACAACAACCTCGGCTGTACGCTGACGAACGCAATGCCTCAGTCGTTTGCACAACTGACGTGTGGCACGACCCAGTTCAACGTTCCTTTTGGTAACGGCACGTTATGTATCAATCCGCTCGGGCAGTTCGTTCGCGTCGGTGGGCCGACTGCTACCGTGAACGGCAACGCAACTCGTCAGGTTGACTTGACGCTGATGCCGCTTGGCACGACGCTCCTTTTTCAGTGGTGGTACCGTGACACGAACTCTGGTGCGATCACGTTCAACACCTCGAATGCAATGGCTTGTACACTGGACTGACCGCTATTAGCACACTGGTCGTCATGCAGGGGTCTTATTAACCTCAGGGCTAGGTTCAATTCCTAGATAGCGGACCAATACACGGGGACATGGCGGAATTGGCAGACGCCCATCACTTAAAATGATGTGCCTAACGGCGTGTCGGTTCGATCCCGACTGTTCCTACCAACTTTTCTTGACTAGCTCGCTTTGGCGAGCTATGATATCAGCATGCGTAATCTTGCCGGTCAATCCAAAGAAATGTGCGACGAAGTCTGTCGCAGAGAATTGGAACAAGCGGGCATCCCCGTTTTTCCCTTTAGGCTATTACAAGCCGGGGAAGTAAAAACCGACATCTTTGGATGGTTTGAAAAACGGGGATGGATCGTTAAGCGAGCTTGGCGGTATTGGGTCGCGGAATGGAAGCCGCCGTATAAACCGATGACAATGGCTACGGCAAAACGCCTTTTCGAGACACACGGCCAAGTAGCAAGAGCGGGCGGAGACTGTGCATGTCGTCCGCCCGAGACTTGGTTCGGTGAAGATGGAGTACCCTACTGCTATCACATCGACACACAAGATGGACTGGCTGCTTTTGCGAAGGCAGTCGAAGAATAAGCACGGTGGATATAGTGTAGTGGCCTGCACGACAGCTTGTGACGCTGTAAGTGGGGGATCGAAACCCCTTATCCACCCCAAATAACAACACGGGCTCATAGTTCAACTGGAAGAACTTCGGTCTACGGAACCGACGATACGGGTTCAAATCCTGTTGGGCCTACCACACTCTTCGCGAATAGCGTACGAGCTTGAAAAGAAAGAACTTACGATGAAGATGTACATCCTGATTCTTGACGACGTGCCCGTCGGTCACGCTGTCAACATCGCTGCTCACGCTTCGCTCGCGTGCTACCTACGATATGGCAGTTCGTCAAATATGAAGCTGTGGCTTGACTCATCTTTCAAGAAGGTCACGTGTAGCGTTTCGCGAGACGGGCTTGAAAAGGCACTCGATCTTGCGGACGACAATGTAGTTATGACGGAAAGTGCTCTCGGCAATCGAGTAGTGGGTGCAGTCTTCTGTCCGCGTCCTGAATGGGACGCCTTTTTCAAGACCTTATCTCTCTGGAAATGACAATAGGGGTCTCGTATAGTGGTAATATAGTTGATTCCAAATCAATAGACGTGAGTTCGATTCTTACGGCCCCTGCAAAATACAATGACAAATCTACATCCTGATATCGTTCGTAACATCGAAGAGTCCAAGAAGAATGGCGGCGTTCAGCTAGATAAGCTGGCGGTTGGGACCTGTCTTGAGGCTCAAACTCGGAACACGCTATACAGGATCGAAGTGCTTGAAAACGGAAAGTACATGATCGAGGGCGGCTTCTATTTCGAGGAACCGACAGAGGCTTCGATTGCTGGCTCAACGTGGGGAGGCTCTATGCTCAAGCAAGGATGGCTTGGCATTGACATGTATATAGAATTTTGGCACCCCAATAATCGGCTTGGCAATGGAAACGGCACGATTATGACAACTGCTGTCAGATCCTTGAAAGTGCTTGCTTCTGACGGTAGCTGGGAGTACACTCTCTAAGTATACGGGCTATAACGTCGCCATCCATTCAACAACTTTTAGCGGACTCTGATGCAGACCTTTTTACCATTTCCAGACTTTAGGGCCTCGGCAGAGACACTAGACTATCGTAGACTTGGTAAACAACGTGTTGAGGCTTTTCAATTGCTAATGGCGATTGACGACTCTTGGGCACTTGAAGGTCGCGTATCAAAAAAGGGTTGGAGAAATCACCCTGCCGCGATCATGTGGCGTCCATACCCAAACGCTCTGCGTTTGTATATGAATACGATGATTGAGGAGTGGATTAAACGCGGCTATAAAAACAACATGCATTTTGCTCCAACACAAGATGTAGCAATGCCAATTTGGTTTGGTGATCCTACTTTTCATGCCTCTCATAGATCAAATCTACTCCGCAAGGATATAGTATTCTATGGTAAATATGGCTGGCAAGAAGATCAGTCATTGCCATACGTGTGGCCAACATAATCGGGTTGGTGTAATTGGCAGCACAACTGATTCTGAGTCAGTTGGTCCAGGTTCGATTCCTGGATCCGACACCACTCCTCTTTGGTGTAATGGCTAGCACAAGTGCCTTTGAAGCACTTAGTCCACGTTCGAATCGTGGAAGAGGAACTATACAATGCCCAGTTGGCAGAGCGGTCCAATGCTGCCGATTGCAAATCGGTAATTCATAGGTTCAAATCCTATACTGGGCTCCACGGTAGGTTGGCAGAGTCTGGCTGAATGCACTCCCTTGCTAAGGGAACGGAGCGAAAGTTCCCGTAGGTTCGAATCCTACACCTACCGCCAAAATCTGAAAATATACTTGCACTTCGCTTGAAAAGTGATATCATAGAGACATGAAGTTCAAAATCGCTTTCTGGGTATTCGTCATCGTCAATATCATGTGGTGGTGTGCTTGCATGGTCGGTCTTCTCTTCCTTCTCAAAACCTTGATCGAGTGGCTTGAGAGAAACTGATGGACATCAAAAGCAAGTTGCTTGACGGCATCAACTTTCAAGCTATTCATAACCACATGGTGAAGGAAGGCTGGACCTACTGGCACGAAGATACTTCTCCGTCAGTCGAAAGACTGAGAGATTCGGCAGAAGAACTCATTGAAATCATCTTGAGTACTGACAAAAAAAACTATCGTTGTTCAACGGGTGGGTTTTATGCCTGTAAATGGTCATGGGACGACGCAAATCCCGAATACGAACTGTTTTTCGCTATCGAAAATAGCTATGCAAAACAATCATGACACACTTACGACGCACCAAAGACGAGTTGGCTCGCGGTCTTTCGGCACGAGAGGCGGAAGCTGAGCGTATTCTGCTATCTGGTGGAGGACATATTGTCATTCCATCTGGTGTCGAAAATCCAAAACCGCCCAAGTCTCCGTCTGGCATAACTACTCGAAAAGGTGAGATTATCATTCGCATTCGCCCCGCAAAAGGCGTTGACAGTGACTATTTCGAGCACTTGACTGGCCGTACGATTGATGTCGAGCAAGACGAAAAATTCTATTCTTGGCTTGACCACTACGCCGATAAAGTGTATGATGAACATGGACAGAAGAAGCTATTCCAAGATCTACTCGACCAAGGAATTGGCGAGCTAATCAAAAACGTCAAATTCACAAGAGATATATAGCAATGGGAATTCGTGAAAACGTCAAGTCTGGAAAAATGAGCGTTGCCGAAGCTCTTTCCTATTTCAAGTCACTGCGTCAACGTGGCGAGCATGTTGGAAACGACATCATTCGCTGGTTGGAGCGGCGTCGCTAACAAACAAACGGAAGGTACCGCTGAATGGTCGGCAGCCGGTTTTGAATGCCGGGGGGATCGCAAGGTCCGGGGTTCGATTCCTCTACCTCTCCGCCAAAACAATTCCGCAGGAAGCATAACGGTATTTGCACTCGGCTGATAACCGAGAGGTAGGTCTGGTTCAATTCCACCTCTGCGGACCAAAACAACACTGATAAGGGCGTAGGATAGTGGTTATTCCGGCTGGTTTGGAACCAGCAGACCGCGAGTTCGAGTCTCGCCGCCCTTACCATCATTAAATTACACGCAACATATGAATGCGTCCATGTACCGAGTAGGCCGAAGGTATTTGATTCTTAATCAAACGTGAGCAATCACCATCCCAGGTTCGAATCCTGGTGGACGCACCACTACAGGTCCCTATAGTTCAAAGGACAGAACATCGGATTTCTAATCCGACAATCTAGGTTCAAGTCCTAGTAGGGATACCAAATTAAATTGTGGGTTCAAAACTTAGAAAGCGAAGTAACGAGCTTTTAACTCGTAAAGGATCGTGCAAGTCGATCTGGACCTACCAGTACTTTTTACTGGACAACGTGACAGTCGCGTGATACTATAGAACATGAAGATCATCAAACAGGACATGCTTGCTCTCACGGATGGCGTTCTCTTCCATCAGGTCAACTGCCAAGGCATCATGGGGGGCGGCATCGCCTACGCACTCGCCAAGAAGTTCCCAGGTCTTGAAAAAGAATATCAAGATTGTATTGCCAAGTGGATTAAGTCAGTAGATAACGAACGTCTCAGTGGTTATCTTACAGAAGACGGCGACATTCTTTGTCAAGAGCAACTTGCTAACGACGTGATGCTTGGCAAAACGTTCATGTGGACGGTACCTAATCACAAGCACCTCAAAATCGCAAACGTTTTTGGCCAAGGTTACATTTCCTCTAGGTGGCGAATGACTAGCTACGATGCCACGGCAAGAGCCTTTGAGTCGCTTGCTCCGAAACTTGACAAGGGTGTTCCTCTTTACTTCCCTTTCAAGATGGGATGCGGCCTTGGCGGCGGAGAGTGGGGTATTTACTTGGCCATTATCGAACACTATTTCCCTGATGCCATCATCTGCCAACACAATGTTTGATATAGCGGCCTCGTGGGGGAATTGGCAGACCCGCTAGACTCAAAATCTAGTGCCCTAAAAAGCGTGTCGGTTCGAGTCCGACCGAGGCCACCAATATGCCATTCAAAAACAGAGTAAAACAATTGGCGGCACAGCAAGCTCATTACAATGCCAATAAACGTCAATATCGTAAAAGGCAACTTGATGTAATACAACGCAATCGCATGTACGTTTGGCAATACTTAAAAGACAAATTCTGTATTGTTTGTGGTGAAAATGACCCCATTGTATTGGAATTTGATCACAGAAACAGGAAAACAAAAGAGACAACAATATCGCGTGCTATAAAGCATAGGAAATTCTCTCTAATAAGACTCCAGAAGGAATTAGATAAGTGTGACGTGTTGTGTGCTAATTGCCATAGACGCAAAACAAGCAAGCAGTTAAAATTCAAGAAGATGAAGTTTCAAGCTTGACAACGCTACGAAGTAGCGTATAATAGAGGAACACACGCGGGTGTGGTGGAATTGGCAGACACGCGGGACTTAGGATCCCGTGCCCCTAAAAAGGCTTGCAGGTTCGATGCCTGTCACCCGCACCAAACACTGTAAGAAAGAGTAAAGCAAATGGTTAATCTATCCGATTTCAAGGTCTCTCACTATCCCGATGGTCACAAGCACATTGTGTCAACGATGGATCTCAAGGGCTCCACTACACTTAGTGCTAGTATCCGTAATTTCGACGACCTCTTCTTGATCGCTCAGGTTTTGGAGATTCACCCGGAGATCAGGCACCTTCAAGTCAATTACTTGCTGGCTGCTCGCTGTGACCGCCGCTTCTCCCCTGGCGAGGCTATCGACATCAAGATTGTATGCGATTACTTGTGTAGCCTTCGCCTCGAAACGATCGATGTCGTCAAGCCGCACAATCCTGTGGCATTGAAGAAATATCTGCCCAATGCCAGTATTGTCGAGCCCACGATCCGACTTGTGGACTTGGCTCTCAAGGATATTGGCGACGACAACGTTTGTTTCGTGTCGCCCGATGCCGGTGCTGCGACCTGGGTTAGCCATCAAATCCCACTCAACTGCGATTTAGTGCAATGCAGCAAGCGTCGTGACGAAAACGGCAAGGTTGTTGGCACGGAAATAAACACCACCTCCACTAACATTCGCATATACGACAAGTTCGTGATTGTAGATGACCTTTGCGATGGCGGTCGCACTTTTACAGAGATCGCGAAAGCAATTCACTTGTGTTCTCCGAAGGCAAAGGTATACTTGGTCGTAACGCATGCGATCTTCTCGAATGGCCTTGCCGTCTTTGACGGCAAGATCGAGCGAATCTACTGCACGGACAGTTTTGCAACATTTGACGACCCGATGATTAGGCAACTAAAACTATGAACATGTTGTTTTGTCTTCCTGTAATATTGTTCATGATCTGTGCATCTTTTAATGACTACATCTCCCAATGAATACTCATCCGCTTCATAGTATCGACTGGTACAAGGCCGACCACCGTCGCCAATACCCCGAGGGCACGAGCCTCGTTTTCTCGAACTTCACCCCGCGATCCTCACGGATCGACGGAGTGGAATCCGTGGTATTTTTTGGCCTTCAATACTTCATTCAAAGATTTCTTGCTCACGAGTGGAATGTCAACTTCTTCTCGCGACCTGTTGAAGAAGTGGTCGCGAGGTACAAGCGTCGTGTAGACAATGCTCTTGGCAAGGATACCGTCCCGATGGATCACATCAGGGCGTTGCACGCCCTGGGATATCTGCCGGTTCGAATTCTCGCACTACCAGAAGGTAGTCGAGTTCCGATTGGGGTACCTCCGGTAGTCATTCACAACACGCACCCGAGCGGCTTCTGGCTCCCGAATTACCTCGAAACGATTCTGTCTGCGACGCTCTGGCAACCCTGCACGTCAGCCACGATCGCGGCAGAATACAAGAAGGAATTTGTGCGAGCGGCGAAAGAGACCGGAGCTGACGTTGGTTTTACTTCCTTTCAAGGTCACGACTTCTCGTTCCGTGGCATGCCCGGTATCGAAGCTGCCTGCACGAGTGGTGCGGCTCACCTTCTGTCCTTTGTCGGATCGGACACCGTTCCAGCGATTGACTTCCTTGAACAGTATTACGGTGCCGACTCCGACAAAGAGCTTGTCGGATGTAGCGTGGCGGCAACCGAACATTCTGTCGCCTCTTTAGTATCAATGGATAGGGCAGCCATCATCACTTCTGTAGAAGAAGAGTGGAATGAAGCGTCACAAACTTGGAAGTTCATTAGATCGCTTCCTTGATAAGTTATCTTTTGCTTGACATTCCGAACACTCCGTTGTATACTAATACATTACCATGACTCGAAAACGAATTCGCACTCTTAACGAACACGAAAAACTCTTTTATGGCGAATTAGAGTATTTCAAGCGTCTACTTAGTGTCTACCCTACAGGCATCGTTAGTGTCGTATCAGACACTTGGGACTACTGGGGTGTTCTAACTACCATCCTCCCGCAATTGCGGGAGGAAATCATGGCCCGAAATGGCAAGTTGGTGATTCGACCGGACTCAAGTCCCAAGACGCCATTGGAGATCATTTGCGGAGACCCTGACGCCGCACCCAGCAGCCCGGAATTCAAGGGATCTGTTGAAGTACTTTGGGAGCTTTTTGGCGGCGTCACGAATGCCGCAGGCTTCAAGGAATTGGATCCGCACATCGGTCTAATCTACGGCGACAGCATCACCTTGCCTTTGGCAAGAAAGATCAATCAAGAGCTTAAGGCTAAGGGCTTCGCAAGCGTAAATTGGGTCGCTGGTATCGGCAGCTACACATATCAGTATGTAACTCGCGACACATTTGGTTTCGCGATGAAGGCTACCTTCGGTGTGGTTAACGGCGAGGAACGAGCCATTTTCAAAGACCCCAAGACAAACAAGGGGGCTTTCAGCAAGAAGTCTGCCAAGGGACTGATCGCTGTCTACGAAGCCGATTTCGGCAAGTCATTTGTGATGCGACAGGAAGCTTCGTGGGAACAGGTCAACTCCTGTGCCTTCCAACTTGTTTACTCAAACGGCATGCAATACAACACAACTACGCTCGCTGAAATCCGAGCCCGGCTTAACCATGAGTGATCTTCTTGTACTTGTTGTAAAGATTGACGAAGTACATCCGCATCCTAATGCGGATAAGCTTGAAATTGTGAAAGTTGGTGGTTGGCAGATTGTCTCTGGCAAGGGCAATTATGTTGTCGGTCAGCTAGCTGTCCACGTTCCGCCCGATGTTATGGTGCCAAAGGACTGGGCTATTGCCTGGGGTGTACGCGACTATCTTTCGTGGAAGAAAGACGCCACTAAGGGTCGCGTCAAGGCTGTGAAGCTACGCGGTGCTCCTAGTTTTGGCTTCCTCGCTCCTGTGCCGGGTGATGATCCTATTGGAACGAATCTGGCCGAATATCTTGGCATTGAAAAATACGAAGAGCCTGAAAGTACGTCGCTGGGACAGATGGTCCGCAATCATCCGCTCTTCCATACGTACACGGATATTCAGAATCTTCGCAACTTCCCGGATCAATTGAATTACGGAGCACCGTTGATTCTGACGGAAAAGATTCATGGCACGAATAGCCGCGTGGGCTGTGTTCGTTCCTCGAACGAGATAGGCAATGACTACCTTGAAAAGGTTGCTGGTACTCACCGCACGCAACGTAAGATTGAGCAGGCCGGAGTTTACGGTCTACCTTTCGAGCTTTACGATAAGGGCCTGAATACCTTGTACGATATCCTGACAACCACGAGCGTACCAGGACACGCCGATGGTCACGTGCTCATCGACTCCATTCTCGTCTTCGGCGAGATCTTCGGTCCTGGCGTACAGGATTTGACTTACGGCAAAGAAAAGGCGTGGCGTATTTTCGACATCGCGATCAACGGCACTTACTTGCCTTGGGCGTACGTCAAGGAAATCTGCGTTCAATGCGAATTACCGATCGTCCCGCACATAAACCCTACTGTTTACACTTTCAAGGAATTGTGTGAACTAGCGGAAGGCGACAGTGTATTGTCGCCCGGTCAAATCAAAGAGGGTATAGTTGTCCGTCCAATGGACGAAGAGACTTGGGGTAAGGGAGATCTTGACCCGCATCCGAAGCGTCGTATTTTCAAAGTCATTAGTCATGATTACCTGACCCGTAAGGGCGGAACCGAGCGTCATTGATGGATATGAAACTTCCTGTCCTTTATCACAAAGCCAAGGGCGGAGATCTCCGTCAATGGCGAGTTTGGGCCAAAGGCGACACGATCATGACCGAGTATGGTCAGGTTGGCGGTAAGCTTCAACAAAGCTTGAAAAAGGCTATCTCGAAGAACGTAGGACGTTCGAACGCCACGACGCCTGATGCACAAGCCGAGGCGGAGGCTCAATCACTCTGGACCTTTAAAGTCGAGAGAAAGTACAGTGAGACGAAGGAAGGGGCTCAGGAGGAGCTACGCCTTCCGATGTTAGCTCATAAGTACGAGGATAAGAAGAAGAATGTCTCTTTCCCAGCTTTCGTGCAACCCAAGCTAGATGGCGTTCGCTGTTTAGCTGAATGGGAAGGCAATAAGGTCGCTTTGACCTCGCGATCGGGTAAGCCATACAAGATGCCGCCCATTCAAGAGCAGCTTGAAAAATGGTTGCCCCGCGACATGGTTCTTGATGGCGAGCTTTACTATCATGGCCTATCATGCCAAACGGTGACTTCGCTCGTCAAAAAGTGGAAGCCCGGCAGTGAGCAGATTATCTACAACGTCTATGACGTGCCGGTTTGTGACGAAGGCGATGAAACACTCACTTTTGAAGAACGTACACTCAAGCTGAATTCGATCGCGGAATTCAAAAATGTCAAACGTGTACCTACTTTTAAAGTCGCATCACACACAGAGCTAATGACTCTGTACGGTCAATTCGTCCAAGAGGGCTATGAAGGTGCAATTCTACGTCTTGGTCATGGACAATACCTTTGGGGACATCGCTCTTCTGAGCTTCTAAAGGTAAAGGAATTCCAAGATGCCGAATTCCTCGTTGTCGATGCTCGTGACGGTCGTGGCAAGATGACAGCGTGCGTCGTGTGGACCTGTCAAAGTAATGGTGGACTTTTCGAATGCACGATGAAGGTTACCATGGACGAACGTCGCCGCTTTTATGCGGAACGCAAAAAGTACATCGGTAAGAAGCTCACCGTCCGCTACTTCGACCTCACGGACGACGGTATTCCCCGTTTCCCTGTAGGTATCGTATTCCGTGATTCTAAGGATCTGTGAAACACTCAATGCCCTGAGTAAGTTTAGACTATAATCACCTTTCCTACGAATTCGAATTTCAGATAGACGCTAGAAACCCAATCTGTCATAATAGTTACATGGAGGCACAACATGAATGATCTAACGCTAGAAAACTTTCACGAAAAGACGGGGTTCCGTTTTCGTGTTAGCAACGAACAGTTCGCACGTATCGAAGCTAGTACGTTGACACGAGAACAGGCATTTGCTGAGTTTATTGCGGCTGGTGGAGCCGAGAAGCTTAAGCCTAGAAAGCCTGAGGTTCCTGATTCGGTCTATCTTGAAAATGGATTGACCATCGCAAATTTCTCGGAAAGAGTACAGGCGGCTACGGGCGTGGTCCGTAGATTTCGCATGAGTCGTGAACAATATCAACGACACAAGGATGGCACGCTCACTCGTGAGCAGGCATTACAAGAAGTTATCGCTGCTATCGCAGCCAAGGAAATAGTAGTATGAATTTGAACGTAGTGATTTTGCAGGGTAATTTGACGGCTGATCCTGAGATCGTCGGTCAAGAAAAGAACGTGGCTCGTTTTACCGTCGCCGTGAACAACGGATTTGGTGAAAACAAGGAAACGGCATTCGTTGATTGTGTAGCCTTTGGTAAGCAAGTTGAGACGATCAAGGCTCACTTCACGAAGGGTAAACAGATCATCGTAAAGGGCTCTATTCGTCAGAACCGCTGGGAAACTAAGGAAGGCGAGAAGCGTTCCAAGCTTGAAGTGATTCTCGACAACTTCAGCGGATTCAGCTTCGTCAGTGGTGGACAAAAGAGCGACGCACCTCCTGTAGAAGTTGAGGCAGCTACGAGCGAAGGCAAGCTGTTCTGATCCTTTAGATCAAGTTTTCACAGGGGCACGCTTGACAAGAGCGTGCCCCTGTTGTATGGTAAAGCAATGAAGAAGCTCATCATCTTTCGTGGGCCGAGTGGCTCGGGCAAGTCCACCGCCGCTAAAGCACTCGGAGGTCTCCACTTTGAGGCAGACGAATTCTTTATGCAGAGCGGCACGTACGTTTTTGAGGCCAATAAGCTGAGTCAAGCTCACGCTGACTGTCAACGTCGTGTTCGTGAAGCTGTCAGTAGCGAAAAAGAACTGGTGGTCGTGTCGAACACGAGCATGACTCGCTGGGAATTAACTCCGTACCTTCAAATAGCTAAGGAATTTGATTACGAAGTCACAATTTATCGAATCAAGGGTCCGTGGGACGCCAAACTATTCGCGTCCCGAAACACTCATGGTGTAACCAAAGAGATTGTTCAAAGGCAAATCAACAAGTATCAACCGCTTGAAAGTGAACAAGAATATGCATGAAGATGAAGAAGACACGCCGCTGACACCCCAACAAAGTCGGTGCTGGACGTGCCGACATGGCATGACGTTGCAGGATCACGAGGTGCAAACTTTCATGCAGCCAGAAGTGATACAGGGCAATACATTCGACGGTGACAATGCAGAAAGTCCCGGCTTTTCCCAAATCTCGGTTGATCTCCAGAAGGTGCGATCGGTATGTTTCTGGCGTTCGCAGCCCGGTCAGTCGATTGTATCACCGCTCGTCTTTAATGTCGTTACGGAGTGTAGTCGTTATGAAAAGAATTGAACAATTTCGTGGCGAATACGCCTTCCTGAGTAATTTCTACAGATGTAATGTAGGTTATGAGGGACTAATTTATCCTTCTAGCGAACATGCTTTTCAAGCCGCCAAGACCCTGAACATGGAAGCAAGGCGAGCATTTACACAACCTTTAATGGATGCAAGCCTCTCTAAACACCTTGGCAGAGCACTGGTATTACGTCCCAATTGGAACAAGATCGTTGTAATGGAAGATATACTTGTAAGTAAATTTTCAGAAGAAGTGCTTAAGGACGCTCTTGTCGCCACTGGCGATGCCGAATTGATCGAAGGTAATACCTGGGGCGATACGTTTTGGGGAGTCTGCAACGGCAAGGGAAGTAATTTTCTGGGTAAGGCTCTCATGAATCTGCGAAAGAAGTTGACTACGCCCACGACGTAAGGTATATTGAGACATGGAACATCTTGAGCTTTGCCGCCGCATTCAAGCGGTTGGTGGCCACCCCTTTGTGGTTGGTGGGGCCGTCCGCGATCACGTAATGGGTCGCGAGTCGAATGACGTGGACATCTGCGTCATTGGCCTGACGATGCCGCAGTTGCTTGCAGCCTTTCCAGAAGGCGATGCCGTAGGTAAGGATTTTCCTATCGTTATCGTTGCGGGTATCGAAATTGCCCTAGCTCGTACGGAACGCAAGGTCAGTGCTGGTCACACGGGATTCGTCTGTGATACGGGCGGCATCACGATTGAACAAGATTTGTTCCGTCGTGACTTGACGATTAATGCTATGGCTATGGAACCGTTCACGGGTGAGATTATCGACCCGTTCGGTGGTCGTAAGGCAATTGCTGAAAAAAGATTGATTCCCGTCAGCGAGCACTTCGTTGAGGATCCGTTACGTGTGTTGCGTGCTGCAAGGTTTGCAGCCCAACTCGGACTCCAGCCTACGCAAGAGCTTGTGAATATGTGCCAATTCTTGCGTTTCGAGCTTCCCACGCTCGCTGGCGAGCGTGTTTTTGAGGAGCTTATGAAGGCGTTACGTTCGGCCAAGCCGAGTGCATTCTTTAAGGCACTTCGAGACTTCCAATGTTTGGCAGAAGTGTTCCCAGAAATCGCTGCTCTGGCTGGACGAGTCCAACCAGAGAAGCATCACCCGGAGGGTGACGCATTCGTTCACACGCTTCTAGTCGTGGATCGAGCACGCGAACTCGGGGCGGATGACGCCACGATGTTTGCTGCATTGGTCCACGACCTAGGAAAGGCTGTGACTGACGACGATAACCTACCGCACCATTACAATCATGAGGCGTTGGGTATACCATTGGTACATAAATTCTGTGATCGTTTAAAGGTGCCCAACGCACTCAGAGATGTTGGTGTAGCTACGTCACGAGAGCACCTGAATATCCATCGTTTCGATTCCTTGAGGTCTACGACAAAGGTACGACTCCTTGATCGACTAGGGGCCGCTCACGGCAACACGCTAATTGAATGCGTTACGCTTGCTTCGCAGGCAGACGCTCAAGGGCGTGGACCCGACTTTCATGACAAGCCCTATCCGCAGCGTCAAGCTGTGCTAGACGCTGCGGATAGATTCCGCAGCGTGAAGGGCGATCAGTTCGCTAATTTACGAAATGGCGAAGCCATTAAGCAAAAGATGGAGCAGGCACGAGTAAAGGCACTAGCGTGAAAGACTACATACTTTATCAGAAGCTCCTTCGCGAGGTACACGAAGGTCGTGTCAACGTCTCACGAACGGGCGACCTCGCGATCTTCAAATACACCCAGGACACCCACATCCAGGGTCTCTGGAACGACACGAACCGTCAGGCTCGCGGTATCATCTTCCGTTCCGATGGAACGGTAGTGGCTCGCCCCTTTCCGAAGTTCTTCAACCTCGGAGAGGTCTCCGAGACGATGGTGGAGAATCTTCCGTGGGATGAAGAGATCGAGATCGCGGAGAAGGTGGACGGCTCATGTGGTATCGGATACTTCTTGACGGGTGACGTGTCGTGGTCACTGGCGACTCCCGGTAGCATGGAGTCGAATCAGGCAAAGATGGGCACTCAGATCTTGAATGCTAACTATCCTACGCAATTGCTGCCGAAGGACTGCACGCCAATCTTCGAGATTATCTATCCAGAGAACCGGATCGTCGTAGATTACAAGGGCGAGACGTTCCTGTGTCTACTCGGTGTTATCGAGCACGGCGGAACGGAATGGCACCCCATGCGAGTTGATCAACTCGCAGAGAAGTGTGGCTTTAAGCGGCCCAGCCGCTACAATCTGGACTTACGTGGCGACATTCCTTTCGAGGATAACCACGAGGGATACGTCGCTCGCTTTGCGAGCGGTCGTCGTGTTAAAGTCAAATCACCGGCCTACCTGCGTGTCCACCGACTCCTGAATTACATGAGCCCGAAAGGGGTCATCGAGCTTATCCGTGGCAAGGAATACGGCGTAACGCTTCGCGAATTGCCTCATGGTATTCGACAGGACTTCGACGACATCCGTGCTTACGTGCAGACTATGCACGACAAGCTGCGTATCGAGACTGAGGATATTGCCGGTCGCATCCCTGATGCAGATCGCAAGACGCAAGCTCTCTGGATCCAGGCAAACACGCCCAAGACCTTAACTGGTATTGTCTTTGGTCTATTAGATAAGAAGAAGATGATAGACAATATCTGGAAAATTGTCCTTGAAAAGGTTAAGGATGAAAAAGGCAAGCCCGTCACGCAAGAATGAATACTACATTTCTACGTATTGCAGATGAAGATGACTTTCGTAACTATGGTCTAGAGGCACGTATCTTAATTGATATGGCTATTGTTCAAAACAATCTAGTTAGGGCCGGCAATGACTCTGCCATACCATACCTCATTGCTATCGTTGAAGAACTTGAAACAGTATATGGATTCAAATTCGAAATCATTGACTAAGAAAGCTACTATGAAGAGATACTTTGAAAGCAAGCCATTGCGTATTGTAGAAGTTGGCAAACCTAAGACGACTTGTGGTGCAGACGGCTTACGTAACTATGGTCTAGTCTTATCCAATCTAGCTATTGCTGAAAGCAATCTAGTTAAGGCCGGTAATGACTCTGCCATGCTATACTTCACTGCTATCGTTAAAGAACTTGAAATGATCTATGGATTCAAATTCGAAATCATGGACTAAATTGTTCGTTGTCTATGACGGACACAGTTGCCGAGTAGTAGCGAGACTCAACAAAGGATCTGACACTATGAACCCTATAATTTAAAGACGAGACTACGATAATGGTAAACAAAACGGTATACTTGGCTGGTCCAATCAGTGGTCTCACGTATGACGAAGCTACAGAATGGCGTCAAGACGCACAAGAAGAGCTTGCTAAATCAGGCATCAAGGCCATTAGCCCACTCAGTTCAGCGGTGCATCTACGTCATCACAAAGGTGTATTAACTGATTGTGAAATCACACCTGGACTTGAGTGTGCGGTGCGTGCCATGAGTACGCCGACTGGTGTTGTGACTCGTGACAGGTTTTATTGTCTCAATACTGATGTCATGATTCTCAATTTACTTGGCTCGAAAAGAGTTTCTATTGGATCAATGGTAGAGGTCGGCTGGGCCAATGCCCGAGATATTCCTATCATCTTAATCATTGAAGAGACTGGCAATTTGCACGAACACGCATTTGTCACCGAATGCTGTCAGTTTCGCACAACCAATATCGCAGACGCCCTGTACGTCGTGAAGGGTATCTTAGGGGAGTACTAGAGACACCTACAGTTTTTTCAAGATTGATGCACGCATGAATTGGTTTGATGAAGTAGACTATGGTACACCACACGACACTCTAACAGTAGGACTAGAAGATATGACTAAAAATACCCCCCATGCCTCTCCAGTGTTCATTGCACTGTCAGGAAAGAAGCAAGTTGGTAAAGACACAGCGGCTGGAATGATTGTTCAGGTCCTAGAGTCGCAAGGTAAGACAGCGGTCCTTACTGCGTTCGCTGAACCTCTCAAGAATATGTGCGTTGACATCTTAGGCTTGCGTCCCACGGGAGTCTACGGCACTAACGTACAAAAAAACGAACGCTCCCACATTCTATGGGATGGATTCACTCTCAACGTTCGCTTGAAATATAGTATAGAAATTGACCAACTTGATGGTAAACTACTGCCGCGAACTGGTGCCATGACTAATCGTGAAGTGCTTCAAGTGATGGGTACTGACATCTTTCGTGCGATTTACGATCCAGTATGGGCTAAAGCTCCATTTAACCGCGATTGGGGCACTGACGTAGTAATCATAACGGACTGTCGCTTTCCTAACGAAAAGAGCGTGACAGAAGAGGCGGGCGGCGTCATCATTAGAATAGAGAGGTCTACGGGCCTTAAAGATAATCACGCAAGTGAAACGGCCCTAGATAACGAAGTGTTTGAGAACACGTACCAGAACAATGGTTCATTCGATGACCTTGAAAACTATCTACGCTCCGTCTTGAAAAAATATGGTTTGATCAATGACTGATACACAACACGAACCCAATATCGCACTGTCCGGGGATGAGGCACGCATTTTAATGGCTGCCCTCCGTACAACTAACGTCGGTGCTCCAATCGGAGTTACCGTTAACCTTTTCCTGGCCTTGTCTGTTCTCAGCCAAGTCCAACCACCCGTACAATGAAAGACTTCAAATGAAGGTTTTTGAATTGATTGATGCGATGGCATTTTCTCACCGTCCTGCTGACGGCATCAGTGTTGGCGTCGCAGTGATTGCTGGCGTCGCCTATATGTCAGTTGGCTTCGTGCGTGATGGCGACTGCTTCAACCGCAAGTTGGCCCGCCACATTCTGGCTCAACGTATTGTGAGTACGATTGAAGGCAATAACAACGTCAAGTTTGTTGGCGTCGTGGAGCACCTGTTGGACAAGGTAGATGCTCGTGCAGTTGTGCGTGTATTCCGCAAGGTATTCAAACCCGAACACGCTTGTACGGACCCGACGTTTTCGAATGTTGGCAAGCTTGGCAATGTTGCCTTGCGTTCCCCGATGGCACGCGACGATCAGTGGGTAAAGATCGTTGGTATGTTTGACGAAGCCGTGAAGGCGGTTAATACACAATGCGTATCGTAAGATGAAAAAATCAATTCCAGTACGATTCATGCAGAAGGTTCGAATAGAACCTAATGGGTGCTGGAGTCATTTGCGTTCAGGCGACTAAAAGAAAAGATGAGGAATAAAAATGCGAATCATGGTGTTTGACAGTGAAACGGGCGGATTAGATCCCAAGGTACACTCAGTGTTCTCGGTTGGTGCTCTTGTTGGCGATCTTGAAACTGGCGAGATTATTTCTCAGTTTGAATCTCTGCATAAGCTGCCGTCTATTGAAGACTATAAGTTTACGCCAAAGGCCATCGAAATTCATGGCATTACTCCGTCACAAGCCTTCTCAGAAGGGGAAACAACGGAAGTAATCCAGAGTAAATTCGTAGACATGTGGCACGATAATGGTGCTCAGATCATGGGCGGTCACAATATAGCATTCGATGTACGAATGTTGGCGTATGGTATTTATGGTATCGAGCCTCAACAATTTGAAGCCAACTTCACGTACCGTTACGTTGACTCTATGCCCCTCATCCGATTGTTTGCTGGCAATGAAGCAATCAAGGGTGGAGCAAGTCTGTCGCAGACAGTGAAGGCTCTCAAAATCGACATGAGCTATCTTGGCAAGAGTAAGTTCCACGCCGCTCTATATGATTCTCATTGTTGTTTTCAAGTGCTGCACAAATTCCGCAAGGTCTTGTCTCAGCCGGATGTCATTGAAAGACTTGTGAAGTAATGGACGGTACAGCTTCTTGTGGCGACATCGCTAGACCAAGAACACCTTTGAAGCTATAAAAATGAATTACCGCTATGATAGTCGTTCCGAAGATCAGTTCAAGAAGGACATTAAATCTAGGACGAAAGAAGAGCGTGCGTTGTTCATTATGTGGCTAGATTTGGTCGAACGCACCAGTGGCGTTCGGCCAAAGTATACTGATACCGGCTGCGGTCAAACTGGCGAGCTACTGACAGACAAAGAAGTGTCCATGGATCCCGACTTTAATGTTGAGGGTTATGGTAAAGTCGAAGTCAAATTTTCAAAGCCACTACTGGATAAGTTCTTTCATTTGAAGGCTTCTCAAGTAAAGTCATACCTACGTGATGATGCAATCGTCCTGATGATCAATGGATCTAATGAAAACATACCACGCTATACGATGCTCAAGCCTGCGGCCCTCCAAGACATTATAGATACATGCAAGATCATCCCGTGGTCGGGATTCGGGCATAAACCATCATATAAAATACCAGTTGGTAAGTTTGTGTGGAGACCTCTCAAGTGAAGTTTGATATCATCCTTCCGTCAGTCGGCAGGCTCAGCCTGTTTCAAGCTATCGAATCAGTCCTACATCAAGATTATAAGGACTGGTGTCTTTGGATAGTATGTGACGGTATGTCACGCCTAGAACACATTGTCGATAGTCCACAAGTGAAGGTCGTTCACTCAGACGTACCCTGTCACGAAGACTTCGGTGCCTGGGCTCGCAATAAAGGTGTGGCGTTAGGTTCTAATCCCTGGATTGCGTACATCGACGACGACGACGTGTGGCTACCCAACCATCTTTCTACTTTTTCAAGCCTGCTTGAGGAGAATCCTCAAGCAACTATGTTAAGAACTATTGGACGCTCCTTTTCATGGAGACGTAAATCTCCACGCTCGAAACAGGTCAATCGTAGAGTAGGCCAAACAAACAGTACGGATATCTTAACGGTTGGTATGGCACACACACGAGCACTTTTTCAACTCACTGATGGCTGGCAGCCATCAGATAATCACGATAAACTATTATGGCAAACAATGCAAAGCCTGGGCGGACTATCAAACGTAAGCGAAACGGTGACGTTCGAGTTCGCACGCTAATGAATAGATTGAGACGTGCCATTCGATATTTCATTCTGGCTATACGAGGTGAGCCAGTAAGGTCATGGCGTAAGCTTGACAACGGCAAATATATGTGCGATAGCGACTGTGGTCGCTGGAAACTACATGGCGTTTGCACCTGTGGCATCTGTCATCTGCTTAAAATAGAAGAAAATGGGCACGATCGTATTGAACGTGGCAATGTATCGTGGACTAGAGAGAGTGATACAGAAAGCCATATGATGCACGTACCGTATCGCGAACACTGCGAGCACGGCAGATACCTGAATGAGCCGGGCCTATGTCCAATTTGTCAAGAACAATTCTACAGCTTTCTGAAAACGTTTAACAATGAAGATCATTCAATTACAAGCTGAAAACATCAAGCGACTTAAGGCTATTGACATTACCCCCACTGATAACGTAGTAGTTATCAGTGGTAAGAATGAAAATGGCAAAACTTCTGTGCTTGACTGTATCTATCTCGCACTCGAATACAGGGCAGCATCCAAGAGTAGTCCGCAGCCAATACGTCGTGGCGAGAAAAGTGCCGTGACGACTTTGGATCTGGGCGACTACATTGTGACTCGTCGTTTTACTGAGGGCGGCAGCACTTTAGAAGTTCGTACGCCAGAAGGCAATAAGGTGTCGTCTCCTCAAAAACTACTTGATGGAATGATTGGTGATCTTTCATTCGATCCATGGGAGTTTGCTAGAAAAACCGAACAAGAGCAGCGTACCATGCTGGCCGACCTCTTGTTTAAGATTACGGATGGCAAGTTGAACTTGGCGGACTTCGACGCCCGCATACAAACTGCCTACGAATCTCGCACCGATGCCAACCGTGAAAAGAAACGTCTGGCTAGTTTGTTGGCGAATGTTCGTCCACCAACAGATCAAGATCCAGCAGAAGAATGGTCTAGCCTAGATCTCACCGTCTCTATCACAGTTGGCATGGCAGTTAATCAACGAATCAAGGACTTGCAAGCTGAGAACGAGCGTGCTATCAAGGCGTCCGCAGATGCCCTCCGTGAGATTCAAAGACTACAGGTAGTAATGAACAACTCCGCCATGATCATGGGAGCAAACACTGCTGAGCTTGGCAAGACAGAAGTTGTTGACGTTACGTTTTTGCAAAGTCAACTCAAGGACATTGAGAACAACAATCGCCGTGCTCGTGAAGTTATCGAGTATCGTAAGCTACGCACGGCACTAGAAGGTGTAGATACTAACATCACATCGCTGAACGCAAAGATGGAACTGATCGAGATTGAAAAGGCGGAAGCTCTAGAAGCTGCCCCCTTGCCGGTCAAGGGCTTTACTATCAATGCCGAAGGTGTGCGTATTATCAATGAAGACGGTACAGACGTACCATTCTGTCAAGCCTCTGCGGCACGCAGACTAAAAATCTCGCTTGCTATCGCGATGGCATCCAATCCAACTTTACGTGTCATTCGCATTACAGACGGTTCGCTACTGGATGACGCCAGTATGGCGGTTATTAAGTCTATGGCTGTTGACAGTGACTTTCAGATCTGGATTGAATACGCCTCACGCAACTCCGAAGATAGAATGGGTGTTTACATCGAGGATGGTCGCGTTGCGTGATTAGTGTAATCCTTCCTTGAAAGGGGCTTATCTCATGACGATCAAAATCAATTGGGACCGAGTAAAGCAATTACACGCCGAGCTAGAATCAGATGGCTGGAAAAACCAGGATAAGGTTATCTTTGTCCTGATAGAAAAGGGCGGTAAACCAAAGAAGGCTGTAGTGCAATACAACGAACTGCTCAAGTACTTCTGGAATTTAACCGACAGCGAAGACTTTCATGTGGTAACCTTTGTAGTGCAAGACATAGAAGGACGAGTGCTATATCGGCATCGCCAAATAGTGGGTAACGAAGAAGTGCCAAACGGTGGCAATCTCGACGTAATCTCTCACTGGGCTGCTCTGACAAACGACGAAAAGAGCACGTACATTACAATGCTAGTCGCACAAATTGACTCTTATGAACGATAAAACTTTAGGCTCTTTGCCAAAATGTGAATGGGACGCACTAATCAGTAGTATTATACGTCCATTCCTTGTGTACGCAAGAAAAGATCCACTAATTACGTACGAAGACCTTGAACAAGAGGCGTGGGTTGGCCTGCTTAGTGCAGTCAAAAACTATGACTCAACAAAAGCTAAGTTCACGACCTTCGCTTATTTGTATATGCGTGGACGTATGCTACGCTATATTCTTGAAAGGACTCGCATCTCCGATAATCGTTTAGAGCTTGACGCTACGCTCGAACCCGGCTATGTAGACAACTCACTTGAAGAAAGCGAGCTTATGGATTCTATTTTTAGTGCGGTTGCGGAAGAGCCAAACGCACACTTCTTAATCGAGTACTATGTCAAAGGTAAGTCGTTTCGAAAGATAGCGGAGTCAAGTGACATCTCACATCAGGGTGTGGCCACGCATATCAAACGACTCGTCAGGTTGCTGGAAAAGAGATTGAGTCATGAAAACGCCTAAGACTATCACTCTTATTGAATGCGGCAAGTGTCGCGGCTGTTACTACGGCGGACAATTGAAGGTCATCCTTAATCCAGGTTCAGAAAGAGAACAGCCAGATGAAATCTACATCATTACCCGCAAGGTCGCTCGATGCCCAACCTGTAAACAGGGGGATGATCGAACGCAGGGTGGCAGACGCAACAGATATGAATACTGAAACGTATGTTGCGATCAAGGACTTGAAAGCTGGTCGTTACCGACAGATCTTTCTTGTTCAAAAGGTTACGCAAAATGAAGCCATGCTAACGACCTCTGGCAGTAGATTCGCCAAGGCAACGCTTCGAGATATTACTGGAGAAATTGAAGGTGTCGTATGGAATTACGACAGCACCTTAGTTGAAGGTCAGTATTATCGTATGGCAGTAGAGTTAAAGCCCTACAAGGACGACCTAGAGTTCTCTGTAGACGCCAGTAAGGTCGTTGAGGTAGATACGCCCCTCAATATTCACGACTATGTGAAGGGCATGAGTGACGCCGCTCTGGCTGCGTGTGCAGCAGACGTTGAAGAAGCCTTCGAGACAATGGCTGATGAGCACTACCGCAATGTCGTGGGTAACGCTATTCATCGTCTCGATATGCTACACGCTCTCAAGACTAGCCCCTATGGCTTGAGCGGCCCCCTGGCTTATCGCGGCGGTCTTTTAGTACACGTCGCTGGCTCGCTACGATTAGCCAAGGTGATGGCCGTACAGGCAAAAGAATCTGAAACCCCCCTGAACATTTCACTGGTCATGGCAGCCTGTATCTTCCGCAACATCGGCTGGCACACGTCAACCTGCTATGTGAATGGCTACCTGCGTCCGAAGGACGCATTCTATATGACAGGTATCAATCGTGCAAGTGCCCGCTATGTGGATCATCTAATGATTCACGTTGAGAATGACCTTGAAATACAAGTGCCGGAAGCTAAGAAGCAAGCTCTTGAAAACTCTTGCAATGAAATGACAGACATCAAGACGATTGAAGGTCGTATCGCAGCATCAGCCGACTCCATGATGAACTTACTTCACTTCGGTGGAGACGCACTGCGAAGAAAGACTAAGGGCAATTGGACTAACGAGTTGTTCACGGGACATAATGTATGAATGCTCGGCTTGATGCTCTTCAAGAACAGATGTCTTCGTGCGGATCTTGCGACCTATGTAAAACCCGCAAGAAGGTTGTATTCGGATCAGGCTCACACGAACCATTGATTTTGATTGTTGGAGAAGCCCCTGGCGAAGAAGAGGACCTGGAGGGCATTCCTTTTCTAGGAAAAGCTGGACAAAAATTAGACTCAATCCTTAGTTACCTTGGCGTGACACGTCAAGATGTCTATATCACAAACACGGTTCTATGTCGTACACCTAATGACAGAACGCCTCGAAAAGAAGAAATGGACTCGTGTAAATGGCGGCTCGACCTACAGATCAAGTTGCTGCGTCCCAAGTTAATAGTATTGCTTGGACGATCTGCACTTGAACAATTTAGAGGCGAGCCAATTAAGGGTGCATTGAATCGGTTTTTCTTTGATAAGCTGTCCAATAAAGACGGCTGGCTGAATTACACTGTAGATGGCTACGCTTCTAAGGTTATTGTGACTTACCACCCATCGTTTCACTTGAAAAGTCCTGAAAAGGCTTACCGTGAAACGCTGTCACACTGGCGAAAGATCAAGTATTGGGTTGACGAACATGGATAGACTCGAAGCTACTCGCCACGCCGGTGAAATCAATCGCATAGCTATTGAATTAGGATTTAGCTATGCCGTTCCGGGAACAACTCTCTTAGAGATTAACGACGCGATAGAGCAACACTTCGCTATATTTGGATGTGTACCAATCTTTAAGGGCTATCGCGGCTTCACAGGAGTCTGCTGCTTATCGCCTAACGATGTTGTCGTACACGGCGTCCCGAACAACTACGTTCTAAAAGACGGCGATCTACTCACCGTAGACGTGGGCTGTAGCTATGAAGGATGGTGTGTGGACTCTGCACGCACCCGCATCGTTTCTGATGTAACACGCCCTACATTTTTTCCTTTTCAAGAACGTCTCATTACTGCTGTAGAGGGTGTATTAGAAGCTGAGATGTCTGTGCTTAAAGATGGCGTTAGTTTACTTGAAATAGCTAGAGTTGCTGAGGCTAGAGCCGCTGCATTAGGCGTCAATATATGTCTTGCTTGGGGTGGTCATAAGATAGGGCGAACATTACATGAAGAGCCCTTTATCCCCAATGGAATAGATAGATCGCTCTCTAAGATTAAGCAGTGGCAACTTGAAAGAGAGTATGCTGCGTATAAGCTTAAGACCGGCGATATTATTTGTCTCGAACCAGTTGTGACATTCGGATCAACAGAGTTTGTGATTGGTGATGATGGCTGGACGGCACGCTCTAAAGACGGATCATGGGTTGCTCATTCGGAAAGATGTATCCTTGTCAAGGAAGATGGCTATGAGATTCTGTCCTAATATCACACTCATGCCGCGTGCTAATAGTGTACTACTTGATGTGGCACACAAAGCAATAGATTATACAGGAAAGCGTATTGGATATATGACCATCTTAGGGCGTGTATCCGATGATCAAAAACTTGTCAAGAATGATAAGTACGTGCAATGGCAGGCGAGATGTGATTGTGGCAATGAAATCATCTTAGACAGCAGGCAAATTCGTAGAACACCCAATAGGTCATGTGGATGTCAATGGCGTGTTCACGCTCCTCTCTTTTCAAGAGATCCTAAAGAAACAAATATCAATAACTACATGTCCCGCTACAAAGGCGGAGCAGAAAAAAGACACTTGTCTTGGTCATTAACAAAAGACGAGTTTGAACGCTTCATTTTTTCAAGTTGTTATTATTGTGGTGCTCTTCCATCAATAGCACAAAACGTCTTTAATAAGACTAGATACAAACAAGTTCGGTCAGAACAAGCCAAGCGGCGTCACGAGGATGGTCTGATTCGGACAAACGGCATTGACAGGATTGATAGTAATCTTGGCTATTCACTAGACAACTGTGTGACATCTTGTAAAGATTGTAATTACGGGAAGCACGTCAAGACAACCGAGGAATTTTTGAAATGGATCAATCGAGTATGGAATCATCAACACAAGAATCAGTGATAATCACGCCCCAAGATCAAGAACGCTGGCCTTTGCTTGAAGGTGCGTCGCAACCATGTAGCTTACCCATTAATGATACTGATGCAGCCGTCATTGGCAAAATGGATGCTGTCCTTGATGTGCTTGGAGAACAAGCCGCAGGTTTAGCCGCCGTACAGGTAGGCTATCCTAAACGGATCTTCTTGCTTCGCGAAAAGGGCGTGAATCGTGCATTCATTAATCCGGCAGTTATCTCGCGTAGTCGCGAGACGAAGAAGGACGGCGAAGCATGCCTGTCACTTCCTGGATTTGGTGCAATGATTAAAAGACCAAAGCAAATTACTCTTCAATATCACGAGCTTGACGGCGAGGTCAAGACGGAAGTATTCAAGGGTTTTTGGGCAAGATGTGTGATGCATGAAATGGACCACCTGAATGGTACGATCATTTCTCATCACCTTGAGAATGAAATGTCAGTACAAGTTAGCCAAACGAAGTTTGGCATGAAACTTACCCCCCACCGTCGCAAGGTTATTGCGGATCGTCGTGCCCAAAACAAGAAAGCAAAAGCTTCTCGTAGGGCCAATAGAGGATGATAGATGCAAAAAAGTGAAATCCGATTTGTTCCCGCTCAACCAGCACCAGGACAAGAAGAGTATCAAGATTCACTAGATCGAAACATTATCACTATCTGTAACGGCTATGCCGGTACAGGAAAGACATTCTTGGCGGTCAATAAGGCATTGACCATGATGATGAATGCCCCCAAAAGAGGCGGCATTCAACGCATTGTGATCGTTCGTCCATATATTCAATCCAATACTGGAGAAAAACTTGGTGCTCTGCCGGGTACAGTTGATGAAAAGGTAACGCCGTATGTTCTAGGTCTAAGAGACAACATGCGTCTTATGTTTCAAAATGAACAAGACATTAACAACATCGTTCGTGACAAGTTTGAGTTCACGGTCTTAAGTCTGTGTCGTGGACGCTCATTCAACAACTGCTTCATTATCGTAGAGGAAGCACAAAACGTTCCTCTGGATGGTGACGCTATGAAGATGTTACTTACTAGAGTTGGTAAGCATTCCAAGCTAGTAATTGCTGGCGATATGGATCAGTGCGACATTCGTCCAGAAAACAGTGCTTTGATTGAGGCAATCAACGTACTAGATGGGGTACCAGGAGTGGGTGTAATCTCAATGGAGAATATTGAGACGGTTCAACGCTCACCAATCGTTAAGGAAGTTCTTCGTAGATACGAAGCATACAGAAGTCAGGATTTACCGTAATGGCAAGACGTGTTGTTCAAGAATGTGATTTAACCAAGCAGGAATATGATCCCGCCGATACAGTCACGTTGGTTATAAAGAAAAGCGGCAAGAAGACTGGTCGCACATACGAACTCTCTGCGGCAGCAGCCGCAAAACTTGAGCAACAGCTTGTCTCGGGCAACTTGTTGCCCGAGGACTGGGACTTTGTTGGCGGTGCCCGCCAGAGCCATTCCGAAAATCCAGGTCGGCGTACATTTGCTGACCTGGATGATGACTCTCCTCGTGAAGACGATGCTAGTTTTGTTACTGCAAAGAAACGAGAGATGATCGAGGAAGGCGTTGACACAGATCCTCGTGAAATATCAGAAGATCAAGATATCATTTTGCCAGGAATGGCAGTAGATGGTAAATGTTTACACATCAATAAAAGTCCCATCAATACAACCATGAAGGATGGTAGACGTCATATCTACCGTACGTGTAGAGACTGCCGTAAGCGTATCAATGAAAAAACAGTAGAAGAAAAGGCGGCGTTCTTGGGTGCAAGGGCTCCAACCGACACCCGAGAAGGTCACAGTCCAGTAGCTCGAAAGAAGAATGAATCATGAAGAAAATTGTAACAGTGTTGGTATTTTGTGCCGCTCTATCGAGCGGATTCGTATCGTGCGTCAACACCGGAGGGGGTGGAGTTAAGCAGATTGAAGAGATGACCGAACTTGAATACAGCAAGTGGAAGCTGTACATTCAGTTGGGTGTGAAGATTGGTGCTACCCGCCTTCTACAGGAGGACCTTGTCACTCATGATCAACTCGGCGTTGTGGCCGCAATCATTGATGGCATTAAGGGCGAACCCATTGCTGGTGGAGTGAAGTCCTTGATTGTTCCGGCTCTTCGTAAGGCTGGCTTTGATAATGATGAAGTTGAATTCATCTTGCTTGTTGTCGAACAAGAATTGCTAGCTCGTGGTGCCTTGGAATGGTTGAATCCCGAGACGAATGTGTTTGAACTCTCGCCACGTACCCAAGAAGTACTGACTATTGTTGCTAACGCTCTACGCACTGCTGGCGTAGTTACGCCAGTCGAGCAAGCACAGGCTACGGAAATGAAAGCTGACTTCTGTCGTTCGGCACAATGATCACGGTCTTTGTTACCAAAGATGGTTACTATGTTGCCGGGGAAGGCGTTGAAGCTAGCTTCAAATGCACCCCGGCAACGGATGAACGTGGCCATCCTATCTTTAATGAGATTCACCACACCTATAAGGTGTTATTTCTAGCCCTCAAGGAAGTGGCTCGAAAACAAGGCATTCAGGGTGACGTGATGGTATACAATGACTCGCGAATCATAGATGAACTTAACAGTCAGGTCCCGCCGCTCGACGATACTTGTCGCAGGTGGCAACAAACTATTCGTCGTGAATTGGTGCCCACTATTCGATCGCTCGTCTTCTTTCGTAAGAAGACAGCCGAATATGTTAAGGCAAAGGTTAGGGATGGAGAGGATCTATTGGCTCCCAAGGACCACTCAAAGGTTAGTGAGTTGGCTGCCAAACTAGATAAGATAGATAAAGATCAAGCACGCTCATTCAAGAGACGTACTATCAACCGCTTTAAAAGAATGTGGAAAAATGAACAGTAATGACAATGGACTCACGCTGGATCGCATTCTGCGTGAACGCTTAGAACAATTCAATGTACCACAAGAGGTGCGTGCAAGTCTCAGGACTGAGATCATGGCCTTCTTTGGACGCCCAGAACGTAAACCGTTTGGTGCGTGCGTAATGACGCCCGAAGCGAGTGTAGCTGCGGACAAAGAGAGGATCGAGAAGCGAGGCGATCCTAACAACGCCAAACCAAACATCGTGTAAAACAACCGGGGCCGCTTATCGCGGCCCCGAGTGTTTCTATTCTTGCTTTTCTTGCTTCTTATCTTCTAGCCTAAGTAGAGTATTATTCATTGACTCAAGACAGGTAGTTAGCTTAGCGAGCATGTCTGTGTTCCCCTTAACGAGATCAACATATTCTATGATCATCTCTTTGTAGTTGGCAACTTGACCAGACTGATAAGAGTCTGCTGCACGCTCAAGCTCTGTGATACGCACGTCAGCGTCCTTCTTGTTCTTCCATAGAAGCCACAAGAGTCCACCAAATGCTAGCCCTGTAATGCCGTATTGTTGCACCAGTATACTTACAATATCACCAAAGCTTGTAATGGTTTCGGCAAACATATTAGAACCTTCCACGTTTGGGGCCAATTTTATCAATCTGCACTAAGGCACCACGAACACCGAGAGTAACGTTGTTCGCTCCATCAAGACTTGATAATACAGTTATGTCAAAAGTGTCTCCAGCGTTTGCATTAAATAACACGACAGCACTACCAGCATTTTGAGCCGCTGTTGTATTATCGAAATGGAATGTACTAGTAGCAGATCCCAAAAGATTGCTACCATTTTGGCGTGCACTTATAATACAAGTTTGTGGAGTAGTGCCGACTGTCTTGTTCAATAGAATTTTATAGGTTGCACGATAGAGCCCTGGCGAAAAGATAGTCACTTGACCGCTAGCAGAACCAGTACCGAGTCCATAATTCCTGTCACTAATAGGAAAGTCCGTATTGAACGGAATGACCTGAGCAACTAAAGTCACCTGCATGGTGCCGGTATTAAAGTACTGAACAATGCCCGATCCATTCGAGACATTAATGACGCCAGAACCAGTGTTATAACATAGCGTAGCTAATCCAAGAGCCTTAGCGGTAGACTCAGCACGACTAGAGGCATTTGTATTATTGCCAAGTGCCTCAATAGCACTGTTATCATACATCCACATATCGCCAATTTCAAGCGACGTACTAGGACGTGTCAATACACCAGACATATTCAATGATGCACGAGTCGTACCAGCGAACTTAGTCTTGGCTGTATCGGAGACGAACTCCAGGTCGCCTATTGTACTGTTCGTGATGATACGACGACCACCATTATAGGCGACCTGCAATCCGCTGCTCAGGCCGAGTACGGCCTGATTGATCATTTGACTAACGTTACCCGAGTGAGCAATAGGCCAGTAGCCATCGTTGAATGGACCGCCAGTGTTAGCGTGGGTAGTCTTCATGTACCAAGATTGGTATGGACCAAACTGATAAAGTAGAACACCGCTATTACTAAAAGCTTGTAGTGTAGCACTGCCAGCACTATTAATGACTATATCCCCAGTCAAAGTCTGTAATGAAATAAAACCTTTAATGGAATGGATTTCGTTACCAGTACCAATAGTCTGAATTGCAACACTTCCATTACTTGTTAGAACGCCAATGTCGCTATTAAGACTTAAAAGCGTTAAAGTGCCGCTTGCAGTAAGACGCAAGTCTCCTCTTGGTGTCTCAATATACGCAGCTTCTGATACTGGTTGTGATGAAGCACCACCAATTTCCAACGGAAAATTCTTCCCGCCATTAAAAGAAAATGAAAAAGATGGAGCAAGTGCATTAAAAAATCCCTTGCCTTTATCTAATCTAATGATACCAGAACTATTAACAAGTGAATTATGAAATATACCACTGTACATATGTACATGAGCGAATGGACGTATCGCTCCAGTAAATCCACCATTACTCATCTCCGCACCTAAAGATGCAGAACCACTAGACTGCGGCCACAAGTCACCAGTTTCTCTCGCCATGTTAGAATCCTGTGATGATAATTCGTCCAGCTTGAGCAACGTTAAATGTCACCGTTACAGTATTGGTGTCCGTAATAGCGATAGCATCAGGAATGATTGCTAGGCGTGGACTACTTGAGTCGTATACATCAACAGATACGTCAGCCGTACCAAGATTGTGCGTGACGGTCCAAGACGTAGCAGCAACAAAGGTTTGAGCAAATGATCTTAGAAGTGTATTGCCAGCGGTAATGGTCATAACTTGACCAATAATATCAACAACAACACCAGAGGCACCAACTACACTGACTGAGCCCTGTACTGTCGTGCCATTAAAGTCTGTCAATTGATTGACAACAGATCCATTGAAGCCTTGTGTTGGGAATCTCCACAAGCCAGATAGACCTAGATGATTAACGGCAAAATTGATTGGGCTTGCACCAGCAGTGTCAAAGATAGCAAGGAAGCCGCTCGCTTGGGTCGCTAGGTCGATGTTGCCGGTGAGATTAGCACCACCAATTACACCAACAGATGCCACTGTCGTGGCACCAGTCACCAAGTCGTTGAACGTTCTACCACCGTCGATGGAGATCTGGAACGCACTAGCGGCTTGGCTGTATCTAAGGACGCCTGATTGACCCGTCATAGGATCGTGCCAGACGCCAGAGTTCATATGAATATGACCAAACGGTGTTAGCGTGGTTATATCAAATGCATCGCCTACGCCACCGTTCACGCCCAAATGTGCTTGACCACTACTACCGGGAATGAGATCGCCATTTAGTCTTACCATGGTGTTCCTCCAAATATAATTACACTAAACAATCACAACACGTCCAGATTGTGGAGTATTGAAGATTAGTGACACTTGTGTAGTATTCTCAATAATGATATCGTCAGGCATCATGGCACGTCTAGGAGAGCCATTATCGTACACCTGAACCAGCACATCTAAAGTACCTAATCCATGCGTAAACAATCCACTTGAAATAGAAGAAAAGGACTGTGCGAACTTGCTCGTTACGCCTGATGCACCCGCACCGTCGATAACAATCTGGTTGCCGCCAGCGGTCACTACAATGCCGTTGACGCCAGTGAATGAAACAGTCGGGCCAGTCTGGCCGTTGATAGACTGGATGCCGGATGTAGACCCGCCGCCCCCACCGCTTGTGCCCCCGCCAAGCGATACGATACCGCCAATGCTGACCATTACGCAAACTCAAGCACTCTGACATCGCAAGTCGAGTCAGAGACGCCGTAAAGGGTTACGTTCGGGGTTCCCTGGCAGTCAATTGCTATCTTTTCATTTACAGCAATTGGGAAACCATCAATAGTAGTGACACCAGATAATCCGATATACAGTATACCTGGACCAGCGTTGTGCAAAACAAGAGCACGTCTATTCTCTAGGGGATTTAGCGGCAGTGCTATTTCGCTTGAAACAGATATGGCCTGCTGACGCAATCCAATCGACACCGAGAAGTTCTCGGGATTGAGAATGACGGTGCCTTCGCCACGACGGGCACGAAGGTCCGTGCGTTGATCAGGAATCGGAAACGTACCATCTAGAAAGTTATAGACCGGCGACGGTGCTAGATGAGGAGTTGTACCTGAGCCAATAATTGTGCTGTATTCTAAGGACATGGGCTCCCCTTTAAAGGGGTTGTGTCATCAGTAAGCGATAATAGTTACCGACGCACCGGCACCATCTGCTCTAGCCCAAATGTCTACGTTCCACAAGAATGGAAGCTTTACTTCGTTGAACGTGTTGTTCGCCGTAGGTGGATTGATCTGGAAACCACTGGGTGTAATGACAGCAGTTGAGTTTGGGCCAATGTAAACAGAGCCCGGTCCTTGATTTTTAATCGTCACTTCTCGCTGTCTAGGTAAAGAGCTAATACCCGGTCCCCAGATTAGCACAGGAGTTCCCGCCAGCGACACACCAGAGACGGCAAAGGCATCAACCGAATTCATGTCTTCGGGGTTGCCAATCATTACCTGTGTTCCGGTGCGAACACCCTCGGAACCAAGTTGGGTGCCACGCTGAGAAGGTGGAAGAATTGCACGAGTAAAATGCAATGTTCCACTGCCTACGATTGATGCTACTATTGAGGTCATACTGAACTTCCTTGAAAAGGTACAAAAACGATACCCGACCTTAGATGAATACACTAAGGCCCGCTTTTAGCGGGTCTTGAAAGAACGTCAATTAGACCATAAGTTAAGCATATTCAAATGCCTTCAATGACATGTCAAACTGACCAGTGTCTTTAACTAAACGCAACATTTGTTGAGCGATTGTCCGAATCTCTAGCTGAGCATGTTCGTTATTTCTCAGTCCTTGGAAGTGCATAAAGGAACGAAAGTTAAAACTCACATCAAGCACCAACTGATTAGCGTAAGGAAGAATGAAGCGTGCGGATTCTTTAGCACGTTTTTTGTCAATGCCTTGTTTTTCAAGCTCACGCACATAACGGTGGTATTCCACATAGCATTTCTTTATGCTACACTCAAGATCATCTCGTGATTCTTGAGACCAGTCTTGTGGCAGATAATATTTGTCTTCTTTGAGTTCCTTGTAACGAGCAGATTCGGCATTCACACTAACACCGATGCGATGCTTAATGATATGAATGTGACTTGCGGTATCACAAGTGACAAGAAAATGTAATTGACTTTTTTCAAATGGTGTGTGATGACCTGCCTTAGCAAGAGATTCAAGTAGACGACCCATACGCCCACGCTTCTCGTCTGTAAGATCGCGGCTTGTACTAGTCCACGCAGACAGAGCATGTGACTCGTCACCACCATAATGTCCGATCAGTTCTACTACGTTAGTGTGCTGATTCATACAATGATGTCGCTGAGTACTTCATCGAGCTTGGGCGTGAGTACCTTTAATACCTCTTCGGCATCAAAGGCACGAGCGATCACGACCTCAGCCGTGTATCGACCATGAATCTCGATACGATCGACTCCATCGGTACCCATCACAGCCTTAAGAAGCTTCTCTTCGACTGACTTAATTGACTTACTAATGGAAAGCATGAAACGATATTTGATTTCGTTACCCTGCTCGTCCCTAGCGAAGATCATAACGTACTTTTGTGTGTTCTGCATGTCTATATTATGACCAAGATCAGTCTCATGTCTACTAGATTTCACAAAGTCCATCACGACAAGCCTCAAGACTCTTAACTCCTAGACCAGCCCTCTCCATAGCGAAGTCTAACACAGCTTGATCATTCATGTCAATAGGCTGCAATGGCTCAGATCCTTTTGAGCCAGAACGATAGATTGTGAAACCCTTAACATAAGAAGCAAACTCAAGAATGACGTCACTTAGTTGTTCAACAGGATAATCATTGGGTAGATTTGTAGTTTTGGAAATAGCAGAATCAATGTACTTCTGAATTGTTGCCTGTACGCGGATGTGATCTCTAACTGAAATATCGTATGCACCCTTGAAAACGCTAACATCCCTGCCGTTTTTGTAGTACTCAGCGAATAGAGAATCGGCTACGAATTCTTCACGCCAAATATTTCCCTCTTTAAAACGACGCTTATAGAGTGGAGCAAAGATAGGTTCAATACCAGAAGAAACTCCCAGCACCATACTATTGGTTCCACAGGGTGCAATTGTTAACATCACGGCATTACGTACGCCATGCTTCTTTATCTCTGTTTGAATACGTGCTGGCAAATGAGCAAAAAACACTTCTTGTGAATATTTTTCAGCATCAAATGCTGAAAAAGCACCCTTTTCTTTTGATAATTCAACAGAGGCTTTGTAAGCTTCGTCTCTAAATGTAGCAAATAATCTTTCTAGAAACTCTAAGCACTTTTCGTCTCCATATTTATAACCAAGTTTAATCAACATGTAATGTAAGCCAGTAACCCCAAGACCAATACGACGACTACGCTGACCAATCGTCTTACATTCTGGTACAGGATAATGATTAGCAGACAAAACATTATCTAAAAATCTAATGCCCGTACGAACAGTATTTGCAAAACGTTTCCAATCCACATCATGTTTTTTATGATCAACCATCTCAGAAAGATTGATGTGGCCAAGACAACAATTGCCATATGGCGGCAACGGAATTTCACCACACGGATTAGGAGAGTCCAATGATTCAAAATATGAAACGTTTGTATATGAGTTAGCAAGGTCAATATTGTAAATACCGGGATCGCCGCTCTTCCAGCTATTGACAATCATGATGTCCCAAATCTCACGAGCATAAAGCTTGTAAACACGTACATTGTCAAGCTTATCATCCTGAGTGATTCTATGGTGATGCTTTGCTCGACCTAAGGCGTCTTCTGTGTTTAACCCCACAACACGTACAGTATCTGTACCAATTGTGTTTGTGCGATCAATATCGTAAACATGATATTCACGTCCTTGAAAGCGAAACGTCCATTCAAGATTTTTTCTCACAGCGTCTAGAAAATCATTGGTGATACCGATACTGATATTGAAATTAGTAAGCTCATTGAGATCTAACTTGACGTGCAAGAAATCAAGTAGGTCTGGATGAGTTACATTCAAAATAGCAATAAGTGCCGTACGTCTATTTTTACCGCTACGAACGTGCTCGCCAACTTCATTGATCATTCTCATAACAGAAACAGCACCGGGAGCAGAGTGGGATATGTTCTGAATGTTGTCTCCCTTGGGGCGAATGTCGGAAAAATTGAACCCAATGCCGCCACCACCGCAAGAAATGATGTACGTTTCCTTGATTGTATTGCCAATACTTTCAACCGTGTCCTCTGGATGTAATCTATAGCAATTCAACATATTAAATTGTCTACGACCAGCACCAAAAAGAATACGACCACCCGGCATAAACCATCCATTATTTATGACTTCGTAAAACGTATTAGACCAGTGTTTCTGAACGTCGTCTTTTTCTTCACGAGCAATATTCTCGCTGACTCTACGAGCACACTGACTCCATTCTCGCTCAGTTGGCATAGCATAACGTTGAGTAAAGATTTCGTGACTTAAGCCTTCAAGTTTCATAGCCAACTCTTTTTCTTTGTCTTGTATATGGGCGTCCAGGCGTCTAATAAGCCGTCCTTCACGGACCTCTTTAGACCATCCTTAAGATTTTCTTTCACATTAAATGGTAATGTACCTAATATGACATTACATTTTTCACAACATGGCACAACATTAGATGACCAATGACCCATATCATTATCCATTCTGTCTGCACCAAGCGAAGGAACGTTATCACAATAATAACACGGAAGTATAACGATCTGCAAATACTCTTGTAGCGTTAGTACTTTAAATGGATAGCCAAATGTAATGGCAGTATGGCCACGCTCAGAGTCTTTCTTTACAAGAGCACTATAAGCCTTCACTGCTTTATTCCATAACCTACTATCATATGATAGCCTTAATTCTCTACGTTGATCTAAGGCCATGGGATCGCCTTTAATATCATAATAACGTTTACCATCTGAATTTCTATGTTTAGATTTCATTAAAGAAGCGTCCTGGATGCAAAATTTGGTGGCCCGGCCCAGCCGAGCCCTTGTGCTTAATGTAATCCTTGATCAACATACTGCCGAGAATTGCGTTGCTAGAATCATAACAACCGAAACCAGTCATCATGTATTGATTGGGGCGATTTGGTACCGGACCAATCAATGGCTTATCATCTTTGGTGCCACAGAAAACACCTGACCAGACATGACTGAACTTAGAATGTTTTAAGACTGGAAAAGATTCGATGGCGAATACACGAAGTTTTTCATACACCGCAGAACTAATCTCTCCGTCGTATACGAGACCTTCTTGTTGGCCTCGCACAGACTGTCGCATGCCTCCCATAAGGAAACGACTCGCGTACTGACGAAATCGCTCCTGACCATTATTGCATGAAATGCTCATAGTCGGGAGCGTCTGTACAGCGTCGTTTTCAAGATAATCGGTAGCAACTACTTGCTCTCTAAATGGAACAAGCACGTCCGCAAATTCTGGTAGCAGTCTACTCGTATATCCACCAAGACAATACACTACTTGTTTGGCTCGAATGGTGCCACGATGACGAATTAAAACAGTTAAACTTCCATCGTCGTTTGCAAGTACAGATTCTACCTGAGTGTTAGTAAAGACACGAAATCCGTTTTTTTCAACAGTATCTCGCAAACCATTCACAACTTTGTATGGATTGTACGAAGCTTCATTAGGAACAAACATACCGCCTATGAAATGTTTAGCTGGTACTAGTAAATCTAACTGTCGTCTCGAAAGAATTGGACAGTCGATCCCACGCACCTGTTGAATAAACCATGATTCATGTTCAAGCAACGCCATCTCTTGATCGTTCACAGCAAGTCTTAGACCACCAGTTTCACGAAGGTCATGATCAAAGGACAGTGCTCGTAACCCTTTCAAGAAACGACAGTTATTGTCGCTAACGAAATTCAGGTACTCTTCACCATCTGGCATTTCATGAAAGAGCTTGCTACCGCGTAGCATAAGCTGTCCCATGCCACGACCGGACCCATGAAACCCAACAGAGTTTTCTTCAACGAGATATGTATTGACCATGCCGCTATTGACAAGATTATAAAGCAAGCTCACCCCGGCGAGTCCGCCACCGATGATGAGCGTGTCAACATTCTTTATCAGTCCAGACGTGAGTTCACGCTTGGTTGGGCACGATTCAAACCACAAATTTGCGTGTTTGACCATACTACAGCAATTCTTCTAGCGATACATCAGGCGACACCCGAGCCTCATCATTCATAGCCCTGAGAACTTTGCGAATGTCTGCTCTCGTTGGTTCAAAATACCTACGATAATTCCTTGCGACGCAAGAGTCGCAAGTGTCAATCATTAACAAAATAGACGAACCATCTTTCGTCTTGAATTCTTGTTTGTCAAGAGACACTGTATGATCCAATGGACGAGTCATACGTATCCGCAAGCATTGCGGGCACGTAAACACCTTCTTGTCTACAGGAGTTCCATCACCAATGCGTCTCATCTGCTATCACCGCTTCCACCAAGAGTTCCTTTTGATGCACGAGCAGCAAGCTTGTCAAGATTACATTGAGCGACTTCACCCATATCAAGATCAAGTTCTTTGCATAGAGCGGCAAGATACCACATAACGTCGCCAAGCTCTTTGGCAATAGCCATCTTATCTTCTATTGATACTGCACCACCTTTATCACGAATAATCTTCTTGATTTTTTCAGCTACTTCACCAGCCTCTCCACATAATCCAAGAGCAGGATAAATGTAGTTTTCACAATGTGCAGTCTCACCAACACTATTTGGACTGACCCCAACAAAAGGATAAACTGCGGTAGCGGCAGCAAGCTTTTGATACTCTTGAAAAGTAAGGCGGAATGTATTCATCACTCTTCCTTCTTCGTATCAGGGTTCCACTTGGTCCAACCGCCGTTACGTAGCCACTTACCTTCGTCGTCCTTGCGACTCGGAAACAGCGTTTCACCCTTCTTGTGCTGTCCAAACGCCAAGCGAGACTTGCAAGAAATGTTCAAGCAGTGGAGTTCATAAAAATCGTTGTCCTTAACGTTGCGGACAACAAAACGCAAATCTTCGTTACCGCAGACACCACACTTCGTCTCTTCAAAGACTTCTTGAAATGTAGAAATCTGTTGGAAGAGATCTTTTTGGGACTTCTCGTCAAACTCTGCGGCGAGACGACCACTCTTGCTTGTATATGTAATCTTCATGAATTATCCTTATCTGCCTGTGCCCGCAATTCCTTCTTGCGGGCGTCACGTTCTTGGGTAGCAGTCAACTTGACCGCCTTCGGTTTCTGTTCGTTTAGCCATCCCATGGCTTTCTGACCTTCGTCAACCGTCAATTCGCCAAGCTCAAAGACGGAGCTATTGCGATCTTTACTAAGAACCGCTTCGAGCACTTCGGCGTTCGTAACGCCACGAGACTCACAAAGCTTTTCAATAGCCTTCACAACCTGTGTATCCACTTGCTTATTCGATGAGGCCGCAATTTGTTCAATCGCACCACCATCAGTAAAGCCAATCTCTTCCGACGACAGGATACCAATGTTCAGGGCCTTGCGAAGGCAACGGGCTTCTGCACGAGACTCGGCCACCGCCGTTGGATACTTCATGTACTTCTCTGACGTATTCGCCGAGTTACAGTCGGCTGCTCCAACCCACCAAGTACCATCAGAAAACTCAACCGTATACACAGCCTGCATGATGCCAACTGATCCGGTCTGGTCCTTTGTGATGAAGTTGAGTCTACATTCACTGCGAATCATGCCAGCTTCTTGAGCAAGACGTTGTAGACCACGCAAGTATACAACTCGCATCTCCCTATTATCTTCTTTTCGAGTACCAATGTCGGTAGGTTGAAGTTGATCTTCCCAGTTAGTGCCGTATCGGGGTAGCTTGGGTGTGATAGTCATGAAATGATTGTCTTGGCCTGTTGCGTCTCTTGAAAAAAGAGACAGAGTTGATCATATACCCGCTGACAGCGAGCTTGCGATACAGAATTGGACTTGTCTTCGATGATCATAACGCGATAGCCTGCGGCATTCAAATGCTGCGTGAGGCGTGCGTACCGTTCTTCGAGTCGATGTTGTTGTTGTTCACCATAGATACTAATCGGGAAGATAAGCTCTATAACCACCTTCCTGTCCTCTAAGATTATGTCACTAATGTGATCGTTCGTCAGTCGGATTCCTGTAGAAACACGTTCCCTACTTGCAAGGAACGTGGACAACTTCTTTCCAAAGTTCGAAAGCTCGCCGGGCTCCGGCCTGTGAGCATCTTGAAGGCGTGCCAGTACGGCACCACGCCTCTTACTTGTACTATCTGACCATTCTTGGCGACGCAATTTACGTAACGCAGCCTTCTGATCTTTACCTCTATCGGACTCCCAAAACTCTTTCGTGCCCGTCGATATCTTTTCGCGAGCCTCGCTCGTATGATGGCTGCCAGTTCTCTGATGACCAATAGTCTCAATGTGTTTACGTTGAGCGTCACTCTTACCTCTACGGGCGATGCCCAACTTTTTCATATGATAATACAGGGTAGACTTTGACATGCCTACATGAATAGCCATTTCATCCAACGACATGGTATCGTAGAGTTGTTGCAAACTTTGATGCGTCAATTTCATAGTTTGCGGTTTATCTTTTGACTCTATCCCAATTGATGCGAAGCTTGAGTCTTGCCGCTTCTGTTTTCAATTGAAGAATATTGGCCTGATACTTATTGACACAAAACTGTAAACCACCATTCTCAACGTCTCGACGGAAACGTTCGGTAATACCGCGTCTATCGGATTCAGAGCCTTCAAGTGGCAAAAACCAAGGCTCACTCTTGCTAAGAGCTTCTGTCATTTGAGCGTCTTGCTCTTGCTGGAAACGTTGTTGACGTTCGGCATCCTCAGTACGAATTGCATTACCGTTCGGCGTGCCAACGGCCTTTTCACGTTTCTCAATCGTCTTACGCAATTCAAGCTCTTTCAGTCTAAGATTAGCAGTAGCCTCAGCGTCACGAGCTTTGCCTGTCTCGCTAATAATACGCTCTTCGTTACCTTCAATCATGTCGGTCTCTAGGCGTTTATACAAACGTCTAGCATCACTTTGATTTTCAACATTGAACTCATTTTTATAGAAGTCAACGTCGGCAGCACTCAATCCAAGCGTTCTTTCGAATGCTGTATTACTTGAAAGCTGTGCAACCATCTTCAAGAATACAATACGCTGTAGCATTGTCAATGTAGGACGATCACGTTTGCGGGTCTTAGAACCCTCTTGCCATGCACGCTTCTCACGTTCAGTGATCTCATGCGGCTTTTCATTCTTATTCATATTTACTCCTAGAAAAGGAACTCGTCCGCTCGACGAGCGAACTCGGGGTTCAATGATTGAAGATGGTAATCATAACAACACATCTTAGTATTCAATTCTTTGTAGCTTACAGATGGCGTCCACCCTAAAACCTCGCGTGCTTTAGTAGAGTCACCAATTAATACATTCACTTCGTTGGGGCGAACCAAACTAGAAGACGTGGTAACACAATCGCTTGAAAGGTGAAAGAAGTCGAGTGTGTGGTCAAGCCATTCTAGACAGCTATGGGTCTCGCCGGTTGAAATAACGAAATCGTCTGGCTTGTCATGTTGCAGCATGAGCCACATAGCCTTAACGTAATCGCCACTATAGCCCTCGTCACGTTTGGCAGTAAGGTTGCCCAAGACAAGTTGATCTTGACGGCCCCAAAAGATCTTGGCCAACTGACTTGTGACTTTTCGAGTAAAAAACTCTTCGCCGCGATGAGGAGCAGAGTGATTGAATAGAATGCCGCACGCAGCAAACATATCATATGACTCTCTGTACACCTTTGTCATTTGATATCCCGCTACCTTAGATACTCCATAAGGTGATGCGGCAATCATTGGTGAGTTTTCGTCCAGAAGAACGTTGCCGCCCTTACGCTTAACGTAATCGCCATACATCTCGCTACTGCCAGCAAAGTAAAAACGACAGTCCTTCTTGAACTGTCGCAATGCTTCTAGGCAATTAATTACACCAATTGTATTCGTTTCAAACACATGGTTGGGCGATGTCCATGAGCATCCCACGAAAGAGTTGGCGGCTAGATGATAAAATTCATCAGGTCTAAACTGCTCAACTATCGTACTGATACTTGCCGCATCGGTAATGTCGCCATACACTAGATGCAGGTTGGGTGAGCCTTGCAATGTGCGTAAGCGAGCGTCGTTCTTATTGGCAGAGCGACGCAGTATACCAACAACCCTATAGTTCTTTTCAAGCAATAAACGAGATAGATAAAATCCGTCCATGCCGCCGATGCCCGTAATGATAGCTGTCTTGCTCATTGGTTCTGTCTATACCATTCAATTGTGCGTCGCACAGTTTCTTCGATCGGTGTGGTTGCTTCCCAGCGAAGCACGTTCTTGGCTCTTGAAACATCTAGTGATCTGCGTGGCTGACCATCTGGCTTAGTATGATCCCATTTGACATTGGAAAAATAACCACCAATTTGCTTTACCAACTCGGCTAACTGCTTGATGGTAATTTCTTGACCAGTGCCAAGATTGATGGGATCTGGCCCCGTATTCTTTTGAACGGCAATTGCAATCGCTTTGGCACAATCACCGGCATACAAAAACTCGCGAGAAGCAGATCCTGTACCCCATAAGGTCACAAGTGGGGCACTAATCAAAGCTTTGTCAGTTGGTAACGTTTGGTACACTGAGTAGATATCTACATACTCTCTTTGTTGATCAGCTTCTTCAAACTTGCGAATCAAAGCTGGCACAACATGAGAGGAATAAAGATCGAAATGATCGTGCTCACCGGCCATATTAACCGGCACTAGATTAGTGACGTTTAAACCATACTGCTTATGGTATGCAATACCAAGCTCCACAATCGTTTTCTTAGCAATGCCATATGGAGCATTCGTCTCTTCGGGATAGCCATTCCATAGATCACTCTCTTGAAATGGCACCGGCGTGTTCTTGGGATACGAGCAGACGGTACTCAAATTCACAAGCTTCTTTACGTTAGCGAGGCGACACGCCTCGATAACGTTAAGACCCATCTGCAAGTTCTCATACATGAACTTACCTGGATTGTCTTTATTGATGCCGATGCCACCACAAATTGCAGCAAGATGAACAACCGTACTTACCTCGTGGAAAACAAGATACCTCGCAATTGCCTGAGCGTCTTGGTCAAGTAAGTTCAAAGAGTTACTTGATGGGGTCATCACTTCATGACCATCGGCACGTAAGAGTGGAACGACATGTTTACCTAAAAATCCAGACGAACCAGTAACTAATGTCTTGGCGTTCATAGTGGCTTTCTAGCAATTAGACGAACGATTGTCGGGTTCGCCAAGTGATGTGCAGGGTTTTTAGTACAGCATTCAGATGGCGTCAAATCACCTGCCACTTCGAGACCATAGGTCTCGATGAGCATCTTCAAGCAATTGGGGGTGAAACGCCAGTAGTCATCCGGGTAACCATGAATAGGAAATGAAAACACGGTAGCCAAAAAGAAGTGACCACCGGGCTTTAGGACTCTCGCTGCGTTTTCAATGAACGTCCAAGGGTTGCGAACGTGTTCAAGGGTATCTAACGATACAACGACATCAAATGTGTTATCTTCAAAAGGAAAGGCGTTGTCTTCGCTAGTTACGAGATCAACGCCAGGGCCTTCACGCATGTCAATGCCGAGATAGCTATTGACAAACTTTGCGACTGCTGGTCGCAAGGCAATCTGTTCTTGGCCGGGCACAACAAAACTACCAATCTCAAGTAGCTTGCCATTCAAAAGATTGTTACGAGCTACAACCCAATCTCGATTATGAACGTCCAATGAACTGCTCCGGTGTAATCACACCCATGATTTTGTTACGATTCTTACAGAAGAAGTCCCAGGTGTAATCGCCATCAATTGAGTGGTACTCGACCGGATCGACACCACGCTCAATTAACCCACATCCATAATCAGTATCCACAACACGCATAATTAAGTCCCTACGATCCGCTCGCAGCTTTGCAAATGCCTTCCACACGTCCCCAGTCCATGGTTTGCCACTAACACCTTCTCGCAGTTGCTCGTACTCTGCCGAAGGCAAGCAGTCATGTACTATAATTATGCCACCTTCGTTTAGGTGTGTCAATGAATTTTCCATATCTCTTTGCACTTGCTCTTCAAGATGCAAGCCGTCAATAAAGATTAAATCATAATATTGATCACAATGATTCTTGAAAAAGTCGTCGGAGGTAGTATTAAACACAGCTTGCCCATTAGGATCAACACTATGTTTAACATCTAATGGCGGCAAGCTGTTGAATGTTTCCTGTCCCAGTACACCAATTTCAAGATACGACTTGTAGTCGCGTGCCTCAATCAGATGACGAATGATATCGTAGCGTTTCATGTTAATAAGGGACCTCTTGTACATACGGCAGATACACGTTCTTGCTATACGCAAAAAACATTGCCGCCCGCGTTTGGCCCATATCCTTAGTGAATGTGTCATAGTGATTCATGTATCTTTCAAGGTTGGGCCACTTGTCACGCCACATCTGCAAGAGCGGCTGATGATCAAGACCATTGGGCATTGACATATAGCCGTCATACGCCTTGTGAATAGCACCGCTCTTAGTGGTGCCATTATGTTCGTGATGACAAAAGACACGCTGATCAACAACTACAGAGCCACCTTCCAGAAACGCACGTAGAGCAAAGTCCATATTCTCATAGCATGCTTTCCAGCGTTCGTCAAAGTATCCGATCTTGTCGAAAACAGTACGTGGCCAAAACTGGATAGTCAATTCTTGTACAAGGTTTTCGACAAGAATGCCGTCTGGACGAGCTTGTTGCATTCGTTGATGATCTAGCGATGAGTTGTCTGACGTTGGACAGATCTGATAAATTTTGGGATCGGCACGAAGTGTCGATACCAAAGCGTCATCTAGTCCAGGCGTAAACGTCACGTCAGAGGTCACAAGAGACACAAATTCGCCACGAGCTATATTGGCAAGTAGGTTAATACCACGACTAATGCCAATGTTTTTGTTTAAACATAATGAACTAAAGCCATATTTTTTAGCAAGTGTATTCGTTAACTCTTGATCACTATTTTGATCAATAAGAAAAATTTCACTACGCAAACTAGAGCTTCTATTTTGTGCTAAAGAATCAACAGCATTAATATACGCACGAGTCGCACCTGCATCTAGGCTGGGATTGTAATGCAAAACCCCGTACGTCACATCATGAAACATATACAACCTCCAAACGATTGTGCGTCCTGATATTATCAATCCAATGAATAAAATCAATATAGTTCATGGTGTTTTTAGCTCTATTGCATAGCGTACAACAAGGGACAACATTTTTGACAGTATATCCTATAGCACTATCAATTCTATCAATACCATTATAAACAAAGTCACCATAATTTCTTCCAGTATGTTTGACTCTAGAGGGTGGCGAGCCACAATAATGACATATGCCACTTGTTAGCTCGTCAAACTCTTTGTCGGTAATTTTCCAAACAAGAGCACGTTTCTTAGCACTGCTTTTGTAATTTCTTAAGACTTCATTTCTTGAGGCGGTACCAAAAGACAATTTTCTACCACCGCCTTGCTTACAGCCACAACTTTTGGTGCCGCCGCTTATCAAGGCATTTGTCTCGACCCAAGAATCTTGCCCACAATCACAATGACATAGACGCTGCAATTTTCTATTACGACGTTTACGAGTTATGTTAGTAGCCGTCAAGCTACCAAACTTCTTGCCGTCAAGGTTTTGAATTCGTTTGTGCATTATTTGATAAGTCGAATGATCGTATCATTAGCAGCAGCACCGGGCGTACGAACGTACTCCACCTTGACTTGGCATCCCAGTGTACCAAGGAAGGTCATGAACTTATCATGAGCATATGTGTTCCAGAAGTAGGTACAATCATTCTCGTCTGGCTCTGACTCCTTGATGACATCGTGCGGCATGTCGGCCAAGTCCTCGAAAAGAATAACGATCGCCTCTTTCGACGCAACGCGATAGACTTCCTTGATTGCTTGTTCATAACCTTCGCCTAAGTGTTCGAGAATGTGGCGAGCAATAACGATGTCAAAAGAATCAGCTTCAAAAGGAAGAGATTGGATGAAGCCTTTGCGGAGGTAGATCTCATCGCCATACAGGGCTCTGGCGTGGGCGAGCATCTTTTCGGTGCGATCAAAGCCCCAGTATTGGCAGTCAACGCCAACGGCCTTCATGACCTCCCACGTAACGCAGGTCCCGCAGGCTACGTCAAGCACCATTGGCTTCGCGTGTTCGCGAACGATAGCTGCTAGGCGATGACGACCCAGGTTGTCCGTGCCCGTGTTGTGATTACGTAGGAACACCGAGATGTGCTCTTCGGTCATGAAGTCGTGATTGTCGCGTCTAGTTTGGTAGTCCATGTTGTACTCGCATGAGATCATGAATCCATAGATCGAATTCTTGTGTGGTGAGCGTGCCTTTAGCTCTGTTACAGATGGCACAGCACGAGACTACATTACTCTTGATGTATCCGAGACGATTGTCAACTCTATCAATGCCATTGTAAAACAAATGGCCATAGTTTCTGCCGTTGTTTTTGATGTTGCCGGGAGGTCTACTGCAATAGACACATGATCGAGATATCAGTGCATCAAATTCACAGCGTGTCAATTCCCAAGCCAGTCCCTTAGATGCGGCACGAGCGATGTATGACCGCCATACTTCATTGCCAGAAGCTCTACCAAACTCAAGTGTTTTGTATGTGCGTACCATCACTTAGAGCAGATTACATACATCTCTAAATTCGCTCTGTCAATTACGGCAACCGCTGGCGAGTCAACGAACGTGATGTCCTTGAAGCCACACAACGTCAGAAGCTTGTGCATGGCCTTCTTGTCGAAGAGGCACTGGTGCTGCCCGTTAGATACAACCCAATCCGAGTAGCTACCAAATGGAGCGTTGACGCTGGATTCTGCTCTGGCCCATTGAGGGAAGTTGAAGTAAAGCCAAACGATCTTCTCGAAGTCCGGCACCTTGATCTCTAGTGTGCCGCCCGGTTTCAGGACTCGACGCCACTCAGCAAGAGCAGCCATTGCTGTCTTGGGATTGAGCGGATTCGATAGTTGTGGCTCGTACTCACCGGCTCGAAAGTGTTCGAGAATGTGGTAAGCCAGGATCTGATCTACCGAATCTTCCTCGTACGGCAGTGCCGAAACATCGGCCTTGAGGTCTGCCGAGGGATGATCGTAATCAATGTTGACGTAACCTTCGCGGTTGTCGCCGTGTGATGCTAGATTCAATCTCATAGCAATCCCACTTCCTTAAAGATGTACTCGAAACGATGGTACCATTGATGGTCACGAAGCATACGGTCACGACCCGCTTGAGCAATTACCTCTCGCTCCTCTGGATTGGCAAGATAGTATTGTGTCTTCTCAATCAACTCTTGAACGTTTTTGGCAATGACTATTTCCTTGTCTGGTACAAAGTAAGATTCAAGATCGTCTGCTGGCGTACTAATCTGAAACCCTTGACACTGAGGAATTTCGAAGTGCCTGCCCTTAATCTGTGGCATCGTTCCATGATGCCATGGATTCGACAGATTCAAATTGACACGCGACTGATTGAATACGCGAATCACTTCTTCAAAGTCCTTCGCGTAGCCATGCCAATTAGCATAGCCATCCCAGTAATTACCAAAGATGTCAACGCGGATACCAGCATTCATAATGGCATCCACGATCTCTGAGCGTAGAAATTTGCCATTCGGCATCTGACCATGCTTCTGGCCAACAAACGTAGCGTCGTACATATACACCCCCGAATTCGCCTTATACGCCGGGGAACCAGCCCACTGTGACTTAATAACTTTCAAGCCATTCTTCTCGTACTGCGGCACCATGGCTGAATGTGTCGTGACAAAGTGACTCACGCGGTCACGACGCGGGAAGATCCAGTTCTGGAAACGCCAAGAGCTGTCGCAATCCCATTGTATGACTGGAATATCCTGCCTGAGGGCTAGCTTTGCTACCCCCTCAGGCAGATCTAGTGATTCGTTAAAGGCGACATGAAAGATGGCGTCGAACTTCTGGCTCGTGAAAACTTCTTCGGCAGAATCTTGATAGACGTACGAATCAGGATACCAATACGTCACTTCAAACATATCACAGTCACGAAGGCCAGCTTCAATATTCATATGCTCGTATGAGAAGCCCTCTTCGGGCTTACCATAGTTATGCAACAAACCTACATACAAGACTTTTTTCATCATATTTCGCCACGAACAACGCTAGTTCCCATGCCATAAATATACAATCTTTCTGGTATTTTATAGAAATGAAATCCATTAGCGATAGCTCTTTGCCACAAATCCCAGTCTTCGCGACCCAATAGTGAACGGTGAGTACTGTAACCACCCAGAGAATCAATAGCTAATTTACGAATTAACGCTGAGCCGTGACATACAACATTCTCACGCGGCATCGCAGTAGCGATTGCCGCGTGGGTTTCGTATTGCCCAATCTTGAAACAGTTAGGAGTTAGCGTACCAGCATGATTATCCCATACTTCACAAAATACAAAATCCGTATTCTCGTTCTCTAAAAGGAAGTTGCGTTGCAGTTCAAGCTTACAATCCATCCACTGATCGTCAGCATCAAGGTAGGCAACCCATTGACCCGCACAGCGAGCTAAACCAAAGTTCTTGGCTATTGCCAAGCCTTGCTTATGGGGACGCTCATGGATCTTAATACTTAAAATATCCTTATAGGGCTCAGCTATCCATTTCGTGCCTTCATGACACTCATCAAGCACTAAAACAGTTTCAAAATTTTGATACGTCTGTCGAGTTAAAGACTCAAGAGCAGCTTGCAAAAGCATGTCGTGCTCATGATCGTTGCTGTGACAGCAAACTAAAATACTAATCTTGTCAGACTCTTTCATGTGGAAACAACTTTTTTTAAGATCGTCAAACAACGGTGCCTATATATATGGTTACTTAAAAACAACATCTTGTCCAGCACTATCTGGAATAATTACGGGAATATCCTAGTCAAAATAGCCGAACATCTATTCCTGTAGGTATGGTTCTTCAAGCAATGCTCTTGGCCCTGAGTGGCAATTCTCTTGGAAAGACTTTCTCCCACAGAAAACATTTTTGGAATATTGCCAACGAGATCGTTTTCGTCTTGAAATGAAATAAAGTGCTCAAGATCATTGCCAATGGTATGCAGGGCCGAATCTTGTACACTGAGGAGCACACTACACGCCGCCATGGTTTCGGTGCATCTCATGGGTAATAAACCACCCCCTCCACCAGCAACATCATTTACAACATAATGAGATCTAGCTATCTCATCAATGTACTGCTCTCTAAACACGCCATGCAAAAAATCTGTTCTTGCTGCCGGACAATATTGTCTAATTAGATTGTAAAGGTGGCGACGTTCTGGTCTATCAGAACCTATGATTAGAAAGTCACGAACCTTTTCTTGATAAGATCTAAAATGCAACTTCTCGTCGGCGGCGTATGGCAAGTACATTCCATCGTAGATCATATTGGCGTTGGCCATAAAGTTAACATCAAAGCCAAACATGTTATTGATTGCTCGCCAACGATCAGGATAGAGTGCGGCATCAAAAAACCAGCTAGCTCGCTTACGTGACCGTACATTCATTAGCTCTGTATAGACAGGATCGCCATCGCCGCATTCAAGAAATAAGAATAAGTCCCAGTCTTCTTCTAAGACCTTCCGTGAGCCCTCTAGTCTCTCTTGTGTCTGATAGTAGTTACCATATGGAACAGCTTCGTGCCCAAGTTCTTGAAAAGCACGAACGACGCAATCCCCAGTCGCCCAGCCACGAGACTGAGGAATTCCTCTGTATGAAACTAGAATACGCATTGTCATGCCGAAAACGACTCGCCGCATCCACAGCTTTTAACTGCGTTAGGATTGATGAACTTAAAACCACGATTCATTAAAGTGTTCTCAAAGTCAACACTCATACCACTAAGATACAAAAAACTCTTTGGATCACAAACAACTGTAATGCCGCCATGTTCATTAACTTGATCTACTTCATTCACAGTGTCATCGAATTCTAAAATATAGCTAAAGCCCGAACAGCCGCCTCCCCGCACTCCTAAACGAAGGCATGTATTTTTTGAAAGATTCTGTTCTAACATAATACGATCTAATTCTTTAATAGCACTCTCTGTTAAAGTTATTGACATTTACAGTCTTCCTTCTCCATGTGCTGAGTTCTCGCGAACTCCGTTTGCTGTGACCTCAATGAACTCGGCGTTACGTTGCAATGCTGCGACATGTTATTCATCATAGTCTTCTTTATTTATACACGAATAAATTTCACATTGGCCTGAAACGACTGAATGTCTTTTCCGCCAGCATATGTAACGCCACTTCGTAATGCTCCCTGATATCGTTCAATTAATTTTTCAACTGACTCTCCAATATCAAGATATCGAACACTGCCCTCGGGACATGTACCGGCTTTCATACCACGCCATTTGTCCTGTACGTAACGACTGGCCATACCGGCATATACTTTTTTAGCCACACCATCAACATGCACAATTTCTGCTGCTGATTCTGGACAACGAGCAAAAATAGACCCGGCCATCACAGCGTTCGCACCAGCAGCAATTGCCTTAGTGTAATCAGCGGGTTCTCGAATACCACCATCACTGATCATTGGCATGCCAAAATCACGACATATAGCGGTCATTTTAGCAATAGCAGAAAATTGTTTCTCTGTACAACCAGCAGTATTTTTTGTTTCACATGCCAAGCCTTGTGCAATACCTAATTTTATACCATCAACATAATCATTAAAATATGGTATAGCTTCTGGACAAACAAAATTGCCAACAATAATTTTTGTTGTTGGACTAAATACTTTGATGGCCTTGGCGGTGTCTAGCACGCCAGAACTAAAACCATGTGCAATATCAATAACTACTATAGTTGCACCTGCACGAATTATTTTTTTTGCCAATTGCACTTGAACGTCTCCGACGCCAACCGAAACGGCAATATGCTCTAAGTAACTAGCCATGGATTTTGCAGATTGTATAAGTATATCATCGGGTGCGGCACGATGCATAATGCCCATAGCACCATATTTACTAAGTAAAATACAAAAATCAGCATTAACAACAGTAGACATGTTTGAGGCGACCAAAGGCACATTAAGCCAAACGCCACGACAAATCTCGCTTTTTGTATCTACATCAAGTCTAGATTGACATTGATTAAATGACTGTTGAATTGCTATATCTTCAAAACCTAATGAGCGTGGCATCAAATCAGATCGTAATCTATATTGTCCAGGCGAGCGATCAAAGAAAATAAAACCGCTTTTTACAGCCTGCATAGCTACAGACTCTAATTGTTTATGTAATTTACTATGGTCAACGTCTGACGCACACAAATGTAAATTATGGGCGAGATTATTTAATTTGTCTCCATCAATATGATGAACTTGTTCAACATTGGTCAATGGGCGTTGCAATACTTGCTCCATCACAACTCTATGTTGTCTGTGATATTCTATACCGTCATGCACTAAAACATAACCGTGTTCACCTTGCGATAGCTTCGTGCCACAAAGTCGTGGATTTTTTCCATCTTTAAAACGCTTAGACTTACCTCTCGTAGCGTTCGAAATTTTTCGACGCACATCTTGACGTTTAGAGGCATTCATGTTACCTGTATTCTTAATTTTCATACTACATCCAAAACAAAAATCAAGATATGAAGATTGATTCGATTCATGCCTTGCTAACCATTTGCGACGAGTTTTGTTAATCGTATCAAGTGTAGTCTCAGACTGACCGCCGCATACGTCGCATGTTTTAATAACACGTTTTTTACTGCCGTTAGTTAAAGAACTAACGGCAATTCCACATATAGTTTTATCAGATATAGTCATCGAATGAATAACCCTTACGGATCGAGGATTACACGCCTTTCTAGCCATGCAAAGCTTTCAGTTGTGCCGGGTCAATATTATCGTTCTCATCATATGTGGCACCAATAAAATGTCCAGGCGTCATTGGAGTAGGAAATGGAACACCCGGCCAAATATTAGTATGAAAGTCAGCATGATTCAAAGTGTCGTGCTTAACAATAGGCCAGACAATTTCCTTTAGAAAATCTTGATCAATCTGCCATCGAGATTCACGAGCCTGAGCCCATTCAATAGCGTGTCGAGACAACTCAGAAAACAGTCCTTTTTTAATGCCAAACATTCCACCAAGTATCGGCACCGAATGATGAAAGTGACAGTGCATAGTATGAAATGATTTATCACTAGCCAACCACTCGTTAACTGCAAGCTTTTCTCGCAAAGAAAGACGAGAGTCGCAATCACGACTCATCATGACTTCTACATCATTTTCACCGATAGGGCTAAAGCGATACAACATCATACGCCAATCACCCGGCTCATCCACGCAAACAACCTCAACATTATCTCTAGGGATAAGCAATTGCTTAATAGTGTCGCTCGGTACTGACTGACCAACATAAAAACGACAGGTCCAGTCTGGAAATAGTGTACGTGCGAGTTCAATATTTTTCATTGCACCAACAAGATATTTTGGATTATTCCCCCAAAGACAGAATGATATGATTTTCATTTGTAATACTCTTTTTCAAGTATATTCCAAACCGTCATAGGAATCTCGTCGCGTGCTATAGTGTCTAAATCATTTGCCAAGTCGAATGCCTTACATAATTGACCATTACGAATAGCTTCAATGATTTTCTTGTAATCAAATATATCACCTATTGGAGTATGGCCGCCAAACTTACCTCTTCCTGTTTTTAAAGCTAAGTTGAGTTTTTTATCCCAGCCATCTATAATTTTGATAATATTCATTTGTTTGCCAATGTCCAATCGTAGATTTGCATCAACTGTCCTGTCACGGTACTTGCTTCAAAGTGTCGCATAGCACGACGACGGGCTTCGCGACCGAAGTGCTGTCGTAGACGAATAGTAGACTTCTCGTCTTCCGTCGCGAGTTCAGGATTGGCAATAAGCTGCATTAGTACGTCACGATAAGCTTCGTGATTGCCAACAGGAACAACAAAGCCACTTTCAGCAAGGATCTCAGACTGACCGTTATAGATCATGCTCTCGTGTGACACCACCGGCAGACCATGCATCATGGCTTCCTGGATGTTGCACGGACAGCACTCTCCATCATGACGAGCGTGAGCGTAAATGTCAAGTCCCATATAGAATTTTGACAGTTCATCGTCTTTGACGATAGGGCTTGAAAAGCAAACGTTCTTAATGCCTAGCTGACGCACCGTATCGTGCCAACCCTGACAAGGATTTACAACAATGTAGTAGGCGTTCGAATAGACATCTTCAATAGCCTTAAACGCTCTTAGAGAGATAGGATCAAAGTTGTCTGCTCGACCTACACGTCCAAGTATAACTGCATTATGAGGTAGCTTGAAAGTTGAAAGAAGATGTTCGCGACATACTTCCTTGTTCTCTGTCGTAACGTCGAGTACCGGCACTTCAATCGGGTTGTATAATACCGGACCATCAACGCTACCGGCACGTAAGGCGGTGCTGCGAATGTACTGGGAGATATAGACGTTAACGTCGATCTGCGGCTCAGGTGCGTTATCTTTAAAACCGAAGATGTTAGTCTCTATCCACTTAGCCTTGGGTGCCATGTAGCGAAAGGCGGGCCATTCTGTGTAGCCGCTGCGATGGACGTGCATAATCTGTGGGTCGATCTGCTTTAAAACGTCGTAGAGGTTGTCCGACTCTGGCAGGTAGGGGGCTTGCCGACCCTTCTTTCCAGGGGTCCATTGGTATGGAATTACGTGGTCATCGCCAAGCCACGACTTCACGATCTCTAAACGATTGTTCGCCAGATCACCTTCGCGATAGACGATAAACGGCTCGTACCTGTCGCTTTTAGCGAGGTACTTGCAAAATAACTGACAAGTTCTGTCCGTGCCAGAAAATCCGACAGTTTTCGCGTGATGTACAACTCTAATCTTTTCCATGACCTTGATATCCTTGAAACTTGCGGCGTCTATCGCGAGCACAGAGTTTACAATAACGTCTATTGCGTCCATCTATGCCTGTATTTTCTAACGTAAATTCATGACCATGACTACAATGTGTTTTCCTCAAGTTGACAGCATGAAGACTGTTGCCACGCATGACATTTCCTACTCGCGTTACAAGCTCCATATGATCTGGATTGACACAAGAACGCATTCGACATAGATGATCTACACATAAGTTATTAGAAATAATACCCCTATGATATTCGTAGCTTAATCTGTGTGCGAGCACAAAACTCTGTCGAATGCCAACTGTGCCATATCCAAGCCTGTTAATATATCCCGTATAGAGCCAACACTCTGTTTCGTATTTGCCGTCTTCGCCAAATACTCCGCTACACTTATTGATTCTATTCAATAAGCGTGTTATGGGATTAGTTGCAGGACGACCAGTTCTCATACGGATTACAGATATTTCTTCACGATCTTCAAAAGTGTCTTTTGATTTTCTTTTGCCATTTCAGGCTCCTCCATACAATCCTCTTCAAACATGCCCTTCCAAATGTCGTAATCTACTTCTTGAACAAGTTCGCTAATCATTTTCATGATTTGCTTATCTGTCATTGTTTTCTTGTTCATAGTGATGCACAGCCGGAAGCTGCCATTGAAGAGTAGCCTGAGTTGCCGACCAAGAAGCCTCGCGTCCACGTCCAATTGTCTTGGATGTATTGCGAATACTCCTGCTCGTCAAGCTCTAGCTCCAGATCGAGACACTGATCCACCATCAAGATGGTGCGATCGTATTCCTTCAAGTGATTTTGTGGCACTGACAACGAAATGCTAGTGTGCTCTAGCGGATTTGCCGTCACCTTCGCAAGACGCTCCGTCAGTAGTTCAATGGCCTTCTTTTGATAGCCAATCACTGACTCGTTGTAGATCTCTTCGTGCTTCTTGCGGTTCTCGCGGAGGCGGGCAAGGATGAACAACTTGTCGAATCGTAGACTCTTCATGATACTATCTCTCTGTAAATGGTTTCGAGTTTGTGCATACAGACGCCAACCTCGTATTCTGCTTGGGCCTTACGTCTACCTAGTTCACCCATGATGTTGCGAGAACGCTCATCGTCGATCAGGGCCTTCAAGGCTTCCGCATATTCGCCAGGAGTGTTGTTCACAACAAAGCCGGTACGGCCATTGTCTACAAGCTCCGTCTGTGACTGGAACACGCCCATACCCGGCACACTTGGGGTGGCGATATGTGTGATAACTGGTTTGCCATGGATCATGGCCTCAGCAATGTTCACGCCAAAGGTCTCGCCATCCGCTCTGGCATGCGTGTAAATGTCCACGCTGTTATAGAATGTGCTTAGAACCAAGGGACTTGTTGTTGGTTCGATGACGTAGAACGGGATCTCATGGCGTGCTAGATCGTCGATCATGTTGGACGGCGGAGCAACCACCAAGAACCTAACGTCGTGTCCCACCATACGTAGTAGGCGAACAGCATCAACACTCACTGCGTTGTAGATGCCGTTGTCTGGACGACCACAGCGACCCACAACAATCGCCCCCTCGGCCTTCCAACGCTGACTAATTGCCAGCACGTCGCCCGTACACGGCATCTCAACAGGGTTGTTCACGAAGTCAAAGCGGTCTGGCTTGACACCAAGCTGCTTGATGGTGTTCTGCATGAGCCATTTGCTCATGAACAGTGACTTGTTAATCTTTGGATTACCGTCGTAGAATCCAAACACGTTAGTCTCTACGAAGCGTGGCACCTGGATGTGGTGTCCAGGACTCGGAAACTCGTGATAGCCGCTACGGTAGACATGGAAGATGTCAGGCTTGAAATCGTCGATGACAGCCTGCAACTCGTTTGCGTTGCTGTGTCCGTGCGTGTCTACGCTGTACAACTTGCCACCACAAACCATGGCGGACTTCTGAAACTCTTCTCGACGAGGATGAGTGCCACCAGTGTCGTATACTACGGCTACTTCAAAATGCTTCGGGTCAGCGTGTTCAAAGAACAACTGACACGTCTTCTCAGTTCCGCCCAACCCAAGGTGACGCAGATAGTGAAGAACTTTGATCATTGTGCTCGTTCAAAATACTCTTTCCGCTTGACAAGCGGAAGGGCATTAAATACTTGGCCAGGGTTGTGACATATAAGACTGTCCTCTAAGAAGAGCGAGTAAGCCTTTTCATGCTTCAAGGCGTCGCGTACAAGACTCATCTTCGCAAGGTCATGCTCTAGAGCAACGATACGTTGCTTCGCGGCATGGGATTGTGATGTTACCCAACTGCCAATATACGTAGGTAGCTCAAGTCTATTGATTTCACATTGAAGCTTGAGTACTTCGTCACATTTATCTAGAAAGAGTTGATGTGTTTCACGCTCTCTACGATAGAGCTTAGAAGCAAATACCTGATACCACAATTTCTTGAAAATCATTTTATCGACCATAATCATCCTGTAGTCTTACGACATCACCCAGTTCTGGCGAGCTTGCTTCCATGACCGCAAGTGGCGACGTTTCGCTAGCTTCTAAACGATGAATCTCGAAAGGCAAGATAGTAATGTACCGCCCTGGCAATAGAGTAATCTTACGTTGCGTATTATCTTTGATGATAGTGAGAGTGCCACTGCCATACAGACAGTACATTGTTTCACACTTCACTTCGTGGTACTGTAAACTCAAACGCTTGCCAGGATCCACTTCAAGAATCTTGAAAGCGTACTTGTTGTTAGCTTCCAGAATCCTCTCTCGACCCCATGGTTTGACTATAACTTCTTGCTTCATGATCGCTTCCATTTCTTGCCAGCTTGCATAGTGGCAATCCATTCGTCACGCGGTGGGAGGTTCTTGAAGTCTTCGAACTCGATCGCGTGCTTCAAGTGTCCCTTGAAATTATGACCGAAGAACTCGGAAATGGCCGAGTAAGTCTCGTAATTGTTCGCAGACTTGTTGCTGTTCTCGATCGAATCGGGTCTTTGAGTGTAAATCGTGAGCACCTGTGGGATCACATAACCGTGATAGCCCAGGGACATGAAATACAGCCATAGCCAGTAATCAAACGCCGATCGGTATTGTTCGGAACGAGCGAACATTAAGTCCCAGTCTAGGGACTTCTTGAAGGCCGGATCATTCCGCCAACACACTTGAGGGCCTGCCCAACACTCACGACTCATTAGTTCAAAGTCGAAGAGCGGCTTAATACCACCGCCAAGTGGAACGCCATGATCGTCGATGACATGAATGCCAGCATATCCGAAACCAATCTTGCGACCGGCGTGCATGCCGCTGGTAGCAAAGCTCATGTGCTTATGAAACTCAGTAGTAGTAGTCGGTGCGTGGTAATCGTCTGTGTTGCTATTGATCACGAAATCGCCAGTGGCACTCTGCCAAGCTCTTAGCCACGACGTACCGTACCATTCTCGCGTTGGCCAATAAAGATACTTGACTCGCAAGTCAAGCTCGGCCCACTTCCTACCAATGATGTCATCGGTGCCAGGAGAAGCGGGATTCATAACAACGATCTCGAAGTCGGGATCCGTTTGCTTTTCAAGCAAGTCGGCGATATGCCGATCAAGATAAGAACCTGAATCAAAAGTAGACACCAAGTAACTAATTTTCATATCTGTGACCGTCCAGGTCTAGCTTAACAGGATCCTACATGAGCCCAGGAATCACCAAGCTTATTTAACCCAGCGTCTTGCGGATTACCGCACGGCATATCTACCGGCGGTAACATCAACGTCATTCCATTATGGTAGTGGTGCATATGCGGCTGCGACTGTCGAGTCATACAGAGCCAGATGTTACCGTACTCTTCGCCAGCAAGTACCTTAGAATAGAATTGATCGCTGTCCCACTTTGGGATATTGGTATGATCACACTCAAACTCAGGATCTAGCTTTCCATACAGTGTATGTGCGTGCATTACTTTTGGATGAAGTCCAGTAAATTCCAATACTGGCTCGGTCTTAGAAAACCAATCCTTAACCTTCTGATCAAACTTCTTATTGGCGGCACCATGTGCCGCGAGTTCCTTCTCGTAGTATTCCTGCTTGGCTTTCATAATGTCGTTCATGTTCGAACGAGCATAGCCATAGTGGAAAATGAAAAAGTCATTCAGCATCACTCTACGATGCTGATAGTGAGGCGAGAAATATGTACAGTGACCAGCCGGATCTGTTACAATAGGATGACTATTGTACTTCATGCCACGCACGTACTTGAAAACACGCTGATGCTGCGGTTGCCATTCAGGACCGGGCACAGCAACGTGATTGAAGTCACGATAGAAATGTAGGAAGTTCGGCACAAACTCACAGGCCGCAGGATTAAGATCAATAGCACTACGAAGACGTTCAATGTCCTGCGGCCTGTAGAACTCGTCAGCGTCATTGATCAAAATCCAATCACCGGGAATGGACATATCCAAGAACGTCTGCTTCATCTCTTCCAAGTTTTTCCAATGCTTGTTGATAGAGATGATAACAACCTTTTTCTTGGGGTCGTGATTCGCCTTGAAGTCCGCTAGGATTTCACGAGTCTTGTCGATCGAATGCCCATCGGGCGTCGATCGAGGGTTGTTTGCGACCGCCCCTTCGATAACTAGGATGCGGTCTACCTGATCATAGATCGAACGCAGAACCAAGGGAGCAAACTCTTCTTCGTTCAGCATCTGAATACACTGTACCAATCGCGGCTTGCGATTCACTCGCTCCGCAATCGACTTCATTTGTGGTTCATAAAACTGATTCATTCTACATCATCCTCTTTACGTAGCTTGCGTCCTGATTCACGCTGCTTATCACTAACACTATCGTCAATCATTTCATTATAGTCTGCCTCGCTAGGAATGCCCGGCGGACGCACACCTTTTTTGCCACCCGGTCTGAACTGCCAAAGTGGACAACTCTTAGATGTACAGGCAACTACATCAGCACGGCAGCCGCCCATGCAAGACAAACAAAACAACTGAATGGCGGCGGTACGACTACCTTGATAATCTGCCTTAAGACCGCGTTTCGGATACGAAACACGCATCTCGTTTTCAAGACGATTTGTTAGGTTATACTTAGCTATTCTCTTGGACGGTTTCATTGAATCTCACGACTCCTGTTTGTTTCCACATATCGAGCATCGTATGAATTTGTTTCGTAATTATAGACGAAATACGTCTGTAGTCATGCTTCTGTCCAACAAGCTTGGCGTTCTCACGCCGCGTCAAAACAGACCTCCATTGTTCTTTATTGGAATCGTCAAGCACTCCTTCTTTGTCTCCCTTGCGAAGGAAATGAAAGTTACGCATGACCATGGCCATTTCTGGAACACATGGCTCGAAACACTGTTCGACACCAGTGTAAAGTCCTGGATCACTATGAGGCGTATCAAAGAAGTATGTTGGCATACCACCATATACGAGAGCATTATCACGAGTCACGAAATCCGCCATACCACCAGCGACATTTGTGATTACTGTCTTGCCATATCCAAGAGCATCAAAAACGGGGATACCCCATCCTTCGGCACGAGAAGAACAAACGTAAGCGTCGCCACGAGCATGAAGACTATGAATCTCGTCATCGCTCATTGTGAATACTAACGGCAACACGGGCGGAAAACGATCAGCAGGAATGCGGCAACGTTGACGAATATTCTGAATGTATTGCTTAACTTGCTCTTGCTCATTATTCCGTCCAGACATCTGAATGTACGTTTTAAGAACAAGCAAAACTTCGTCTGGACGGTCCCAGAAGGCCGCATGATAAGCACGTAACAGGGCGTCAATCCCCTTCTTGTTACTCAACTGACAGATGTTGTAGAACACCGTGCGGTCGCCAGCGTGCTCAAGAGTGTACGGCTCATACTGCTTGGTGTATACATCTTCGTCACATGGAAGACCGCACACAACAATAGGCTTAACCACGCCAGAGTTAAGCATCGCTTCTGCGTTAGATTTAGATGGCACCATCAAGAAGTCAAACTCATTAGCCTTGGCTACCCAAGACAACTGCATATGACTGCTTTCTAAGAACGTATACAATCCATTCAGGATGCCAGGAATTGGTACAGCCTCGACATTACATGTTGTCATTTGAATAGCTACATCAACATCCTGCAAATCTCTTGCGAGAACGGCGGATAGCCAAGCGTCTGGCTTGAAAGCCTGACCAACGTCTAGCTGATCGTATTTAAGTGCCCGTGCTGTCACGACAATATTATCATCTTGCAAGAGCGTACGCAGAAAGATACGTGAGGCGGTTGCGAATCCGGAAAAGTCTTGTAATGGTCCCGTAAACAACAATTTCATAAACCACTCTCCTCAAGATATTTAGCTAAATTCCAGGCAATAGCTTTTCGTCTTCCAATATCAGAGGACATCAGAATGTTACATGCACGACATAGAATGCCAAAATTACACAACTCAAAAATCCGAACATTAGATTCTATACACGGCTTATTCTGTATCCATGTTCTAGGTGATTTAGATTTGATTAACTCATTACCAGTCCTATGATCAAAACAAACTCTAAAATCATGACGTGCATGAGTCCAATACAGTCGCTTTTCACAAAGCTGACATTGTGGCGTCTTACCATATTTCTTGGTAAAAAAAGATATCCATTGTTTGCGATATTGTAAACGTTTTTTAGACTCGTAAGCAACACGATAAACTTTGTTGTCTTTTTTCCAACGTTTATTATATTGCTTAAAATAATCTGGTTTCTTTGCATTAAAAGCTGCTTGATTCTCTTGACGACAGACCTTACAATGTTCCGAAATACCACCATCTTTACGTTTCTCTTTATAGATAAGTGCTTTTGTCATGATATGGCCTCTATGACAAACACGCTTTCCGGCATTATTCACCATGTACGAAGTCATACAAACTCCTGCGACTTCTTCGTCGGCAAAGCCGACAGCTTACCACCCATTTCAAGTCGCACTTGATCACGCATCTTGCTAGCACTTGATTGCTGATTACCGATCGAGACAAATTGCTGCATGAGTTGATCGCGTGTTACGCCCTGTTGAATGTGAGAGATCCACATTTTGGCTCCTTCGGTATCCACCGAAGGATACTTAAGAATGTTCAAGTATAGCCAATTCACAAACTGCTCATCGCTAAGGTTAGCCGGAACAGGAATGCTACGCACTTCGTCAACCTGAGCGATGGGACTATCCCATGTGTCGGCACGATCCAAAATTTTGACATTATCCAACACGTACTCCCACTGATGCCACAACTCATCCCAGTTGTAGTTTTCTTCAACGCATTCACGAGCCTCGTTACTAAGTGCCGCTAGACGCACTGGATCCTTAATCATGTTACGCATTTTAAGTGCTAGATCAGCGATATCAGGCAACGCCCTCTTGCATGAAGTTTCAGGTTCATAATAGTATCTATCAACGTTAATTACTTCACCACCCTTGTGGCACGTATAATTACGTTCATTGATATCAGATTCCTTGAAATGAGAGTAATCAGGGTAACGGCCCTTCTCTCGCATGGCGGTGTAATCCATAACCAAGGCTGGGACACCACAAGCCTTGGCTTCTTGAATAGGCATGCCGTCGCCTTCACAAATAGAACACTGAACGTAAACATCCATCAGATTGTATAGCTTAGCTAGATCGTTGCGGTCGAAGCCAACACTCGTGCTCGGCGGCGAAGCGTCCGTCTTGCCGCAATAACAGCACGGTAGCTTAATGCGTCCTTCTTGAACCGGACGACCAAAGAGGTTGGCGGCAAAAGTGACAGACGGCTGCTTACAAGAATGACAATAGAGAGATTGCAAGACGCTACCGCGAATGCCCTTATGATGATTGGCCATCCACTCATAACGATCTAGGCGTGCTACGTGACGAGGATAGTCATATGAATGCATGTTGTCTGGCCAACACGAATGAATGAGTAATACAGCCTTGTCAACTTGTGACTCGCCCTTATACTTATTCTTCATTAACGCAAAAGCGTCAATAAGATCGGGATAGAGTTTGCGACTTTGATTACGCATAACGGTACCAATAATGGGTACGTCAGCGGCCAAATTCCAGTGTTCGCGACTCGTCTTCTTGTCAGTTGGCTTGAAAGAGTTAATGTCTACGCCAGGACGCATCGGCTTCGGGAAAATCTTCATGGCACGCTTCCCGTTTGTAGCTAGCGAAGATTGGCGACGCAACGTATGAATGCCATAATCCGAATACGCCAAAACCATGTTGGCATTTTCATATGACTGAATCCACTCTTCTTGTTGAGGTTCAGCGTCAACCGTTGGCATTACAAGCCACTTGTACCATGAGCGAAAGATGTTACGTTCTTGGAATTCAAGCATCCACCAGTCACGAATATCAATAACGATATCCGGCTTAAAATCAACAAGAGCGTAAGCAAACTTGTGTTCACCAAACTGATTAGTGTTTTGTCCGCGTGTACGTGGGTGCGGACTTGGCTGTTGAAAAACTCGATTCTCTTCATCAGTGGTTGGCATCACGCCATAAAAACGCCAACGACCAGCAATAAACTCTTGTACACGAGGATCGTCCTGACGTGCATACGAGCCAAGCTCAGCAATTTCATACTTGCCTGTAGCGGCTAATCGAGGCAACAACTCACGATAGTAGGTTGAAAAACCAGTACTCAAAAAACTAGCTTCACCAACAAATAGAATTCGTTTCTTATACATTATGCCGCGTCCTCAAGGGCTCGCTTGATTCTGGTCTTAAGACAGGTCTCCTTTTTGGAAACCGCCCTTCTTGAAATATGAAGAATAGCCGCTATCTGTTCTACAGAGAGGCCACCCAGTATGCGTCTATAAAGGATGATACGATCTGTCTCGTCCTTTACAACACTGTCTAATACATCCTTGATCGAGAAATCATTCTCAATACCGTCTACCGTGATATCTTCTTTGACTTGTTTATAGTGTCTACGACTATAGGTCATACGCAGGTCGCGAGCATGATCTGCATCGAAATTGCGACCATACTTGTTAGTTAACGTAACTGCAATCTCTTCGTCACTCTGTCCTTTTTCGTGCAATTTTGACGCCATAGACGCCAAGGCAGTCGTTCTAAAATCAACTGTCAATACACCAATAAAACGAGCCGCCTCGTTAAAGATCGCGTTTCGAATGGAGCTTGTAACAAACGACTTGATGTTACTACCAGATGAAGGATCATATGCTTTAACCGCTCGTAAAACAGCCATATCTCCAACCTGATACAAGTCGTTGACATCAAGCGTCGCAGATGAGCAACAGGCACGTTTAGCAATGTAGCGAACAAAGGGATGATACTGTTCAAGAATCTGTGCTACTATGTCGTCAGGTACATCAACCATCATATCTAAGTCCTCTATCCATCATTATGATATCACCAATCAACATAACTGTCACTTAGTTTTTCGTTTTTGTGTGGGAGGAATTCGTCTAAACCACATGAGCGGTACAGAGAATGGATAAAGTGGTTCCCAGCCGTTTTTTGATCGTGCGTTAATTGCTTTCTTGATGATGACATTAAGATCTTCAACCTTTGCCATACCCAATTCAACAAGTTTGCGTTGATCTTCCGTGAGACCAATATCTTCAAAATCGTATTCGTAATTCATTTAAGTCTTTCCACAACGTCGGCGATCAGTGAGCCACGATCATCAACTTTACCTTTAATGCGAATGACATTGCCAGATTCCAAAAGCCCTTTAGATAGAGCAAATGTTCTTGGAAAAACGACGATGTTGTCCATTTGATAGGTATTGTCACGAGCCGTCACAAAGGCCATGTCATCACCCTTCTTGGTTGTAATTTGACGTACGCTATCAACACATACGGCAATCTCGAAAGCCATATCAGCAGATGCGTTCTTCACTAAGTCCACGCACTTGTGGCGGGCTTTGTAGATGTCGGCTTCGCTACCACTAAGTGAAATACCAAGATAAAACTGCTCCCAGGCAATGCGTTGAGCCTTACTGTCAAAGAGTTCGCCAGCATCGTACTCTTGTAATAGCTCACGAATTGTAGCACGACGACGTACGTTCGGAATTGTCACGCCATATTTCTCTTTAATCTGATCAACCTTGTTGTCATCGGACAATGATTTCACGAAACGCACCCAATCAGTGACATCAGTTTCAATTTGCATCAACTGCGTCACAGTCTCGCGTTCCTTGTCGGTCAAATTGTCAAGCAACTTCAAACGTGAAATGCCACGAACGCGATTTTCTTGCACGTCATCAAGTGCTCCACCTTTAATGAACGCCATCATAGTGGCACTCGTCACCTTACTCTTGGTGGTCGCCCACTTCCAGATGATCTCGTCGAAAGTCTTGAGTCCCTTCGATAACTTGATCATGTCGCCTACAGCGGCCACACCAACACCCTTAAGGGCTGTGAGACCGAAAGCGATATGCCTGTCTGTGACCACATCGAAGTCTTTATTTGCGTGCGTAACACGAGGCGGTGTGACTTCGATACCAAATAGTTTGGCATCGTACACCAAACCACTCAGTTTCTCGGCTTCGCCGTCTGAATTCGAAAGCTTAGCACACAAGAACTCAACCGTATAGTTGGCTTTGAGATAAGCGGTCTCATACGCCATCAAAGCATAACCGACACCGTGAGATTTGTTAAATCCATACCCCGCGAACTTATCAATGTAGCTCCAGATAGCCAAGGCAATGTCAGGGTCTATGCCACTCTTACTGCACCCAGTAATAAACACCTGCTCCCACTTCTTCATCTCTTCGGGCTTCTTCTTGCCCATCGCCTTACGCACCTTGTCGGCGTCGATCAAAGACATGCCGGCAAGTACACGACAGATCTCAATTACCTGTTCTTGATATAAAAGACCTGAATAGGTGTTCTTGAGAATAGGCTCAAGAGCAGGATGAATATAGGTCGGATCCGCCCCCTTCATCTTCACGTCGCGATATTGAGTTGCCATACCAGAGTCAAGCGGACCAGGACGAATAATACTACATAAGTCACTTAGCTGTTCTATACTTTCCGGCCTAAGATTCTTGCTCCATGTTCTACCAAGCTGCTTTTCGATCTGGAAAACACCAACTGTAAACCCTTGGCCAATCATAGCATAAGTAACCGGATCATCCAAAGGCATGGAAGCACGAGCAATATCAATCTTGCGACGCTCAGCAACCAAATCCATGGTAACCTGAATGTCATCAAGAGTGTTCAAGCCCAAGATGTCCAGCTTAAGCAGATTCAAAGAATCGACCGTGTTCATGTCCCAGCCGAAAATTAGATCGCCATCCTTTGAACGAGTCAACGGATAGGCACTCTCGTCGAACGGAACGTCCGAGATCACAACGGCAGCGGCGTGCAAGCCGGTTGACTTGTAGCAACCTTCGAGGGCACGAGCGATGGTGAACCATGGCTTGTACTTCTCGGCGTATTCCTTGAGTTCCTTGACGGACTCGATAGCCTCGTCCAGACTGATAGCAACGTGCTCGTCGTTCTTCGCAGGAACCAACGCGGTGATCTTGTTAGCCTCATCGAACGGCATGTTATACACACGAAACACTTCCTTGAGCACGGCTCTCGCTTGCAAACCATTGAAGGTTACAAGCTGAGCAACGTTGCCAGCACCGAAGCGATTACGAACATACTCCAAGACCTTCTGACGCTTCGAACGTGGCACGTCCGTGTCGATATCAGGCAATCCACCACGTCCCTTGTTCAGGAAGCGTTCCCAAATCAAGCCGTACTGGAGTGGATCAATGTCGGTAATCCCGAGGGCGTAACTCACAAGGCTACCACCAGCAGAGCCACGGCCACGCCCGAGTAAGATTTCCTTACTGTGAATCCACGAGATCACGTCGTGAACGATGAGGAAGTAGTCAGAGAACCCCATTTCGCGAATGTCATTCAATTCACGATCGAGACGATCCTGATAGTCTTGTTCTGATCCAGCAACCTTGAGAATACGAGAAAGCCCATCGTTGGCAATCTCAACCAAATACTCATCAGAAGTCTTGCCATCTGGCACGAAAGCGTACTTAGGTAAGCGTCTCTTGTTAATGTCAATCGTGACGTTACAACGCTCAGCAATCTCATTCGTAACGTCAAGCTCAGCTTCTTGTAGACCAGCCGCAAGCATTTGCTCGCGAGACTTGATGTAGTATTCTTCGTGCGAAAAGTCAGTGTACGTGAGCTTACTGTAGGCATTCTCGCTCATAGCCAGCAACGTCTTATGAGACTCCGCGTCATGCTGATGAACATAATGAACGTTGCCGGTCGCCACGGTCTTAATGCCATACTTGAGTGCCATAGTACGCAAGCGACTATTGATCTGTTCTTGCTGCACTAAGCCAGTAGATTGCACTTCGAGGAAGAAATGAGATTGATCGTAGATCTTCAAGAAGCGACGTACCATGCCCTCGGCTTTAAAAATAGCTGCGGGCTCAACGTCATTGCCGCCCTCAGTAGGCTTATCATACAGATGCTTTGCAATCACACCATCAAGACTACCGCCAGTCAAACAAATCACACCCTCTTTGTACTTTTCAAGCAACTTAAAGTCAACACGGGGATTGTAATAATAGTTAGCTTCGCTATTCGCCTCCGAAACAATCCTCGCGATATTCTTCCAACCTTCGTCCGTCTCCGCCAACAGAATCAAATGCGAAACCTGTCGTACCTTTTGAATACGTAGCTGCTGAGCGTCCTCACAGAAGAAAATATCAACGCCAAGAATAGGCTTTAGTCCAGCAGTCTTAGCCTGCTTGTAAAACTCAATCGCATTAAAAAGATTGGAATAGTCTGTTAGTGCGACGGACGTTTGCCCCAAGTCTTTGACACACTTGATGATGTCCTTGACGTTGGCCGATCCATATAGCATCGACGCCTTCGAGTGAACGTTTAGGTGAGTGAAATTCATTTGAGTCTGTCTGGATTTACGGACGACTTGTTGCGATGTCCGTAATCTGTTTTCGTGGCCTTATTGATTGTCTTGCCGGGCTGACGGTCCTTCGACGTATTGCGTGCTCTGCTCATACGAGCCAACCGATCGTTGTTAGCTTTCTGTGAACGACTCTCATTATAGCCGCCCTGTCCGTCATAGTTGCCTGTACGTACCGGCTCGATACCATGACGATCCCACACATCACCAATACGCATTCTGGTTTTGATACCAGGAGACGACGGGTAATTCAGAACAAAGTCATCAATAGCGGTTAGCTTACAGTCGCACATCTTTCCATCCACTACATGATTACACGCAATGTGACCCTCGTCAACCCGATTCGGCAAGTCGGCCAGCGATCCTGCAACGTTTACAAATTCATCATTACTGGGGCCAAAACAGACGTTTAGTTGCTCGCCGAGCGTCGAGATTAGACTCAAGTGACCATGCTCGCAACGATAGCCTTTCGCTGGACTAAACACTGTTGCACCACTCACAATCGTAATGGCAGAATTTTCTGGCTTACAATCAGGACACACCTTTTTCATCTTAGGAATATCCGATTCAAGTTTCTGCTCCTGACTCCTATTCATGACAAATTCGGTAACGTGTGAGCGTTTCCAACACATAATACGTACTACTGATTTCGACATATCATTCCGCCTTGAACTTTCCCGTCCACTTAGACGCACACACTTCCGTATCGCAAAGCGACTTACACTTCCAAGCCCAACGCTGAGAGAAGTCTTCGTTACTACGAACAATACGATCAATCCAATTAGTGTTTTCAATCTCATGAATCTTTTTAACTGTCGAAATTTCCGTCTCAGCATCCTCTTCCGCTGTAAAAGCGATAGTAATGGGGGTGCTGGTAAAGTAGTCGAAAGTCAACATGACATTCTTGTATTTGTATCCATTGTTGTTCACGTCTTCAATGAACTCCTTACGGCTCGCCATTGAATAGATCTTTACTTGAATGTCTTCGCGACACTCAGCATAATTTTGTACCCAAGCACCACTCTTATAGTCAATGATGTGAATCGTTTCGGGATCTTCTTCGATCACGAGATCCATAATGCCGATCAGAGGAACGTCCGTGCCTGTAAGCTTGATATTAAATGAGTACTCAGTGCCGATAGGAACGCCCTTCGCGTCCCGAAGCATCTTGTCCCAAATGCCATTTCTATACTTCTTGATGGTCGTCTCAAGCATACTGACCGAACCATCAAACAAGTTCCGTGGACAGCCCGTTAGATCATCAAGCTTCTCTTTAGAGATGCCACATATATCGCCCTGCTTATATGGACAGGTATCACAGTAAGGCTTCTTGTCATGATAATCTTTAGTCTTCGCCCAGACTAGAGGTGACTCCATAATCTCAGACTGACCCTTGCGGTCTAACGTAGCAAGTTCACCAGCATACCCCCTGTACAGACGACTCATCCAATCTGTATCATTTTCATTAGCAAGATTCTCCAAGACATCATGCAACAAAGATCCATGTACCGCCCCCCAATTTGTCTTAAGCTTTATACCAGGACAATTATAGGTAAGCCAGTATTTAAACTTACACATGTCGTACGTCTTGATACGGCTAGGTGAACATGATTTGAGTTTTAGCATCCTACACCCTTGAAAATGAGTTGAAGTTGTTCGATAGGAAGTTCGCCGCAGTCGTGCGATCCATTAAGACCAACTTGATGAACGTTAAAGATGTCACCAATAACACGCTTAAGTCTCGTGAGTCCCCTGTCACCGGCATCGTTTTCATCATCATCATAAGCGACGTACACGTCAGTAATGCCATACTTAACCAATAGAGTTCTGTGGTTGGCACAAAATGTCGTTCCGAGGGTCGCTACCCAATTATGAATGCCGGACATTTCCAGCTTCATGCCATCAAGCGGCCCCTCTACTACGATCATCTTCTTCTGCTGACCCATAAAACGCTTTGCTCTATTAAGATTGAATAGCAACGAACTAATCAAAAGTTCGCCACGCTTTGGCCATAGATTGTAGTTGCGACCATGAATCCATTTGCGATACTCGGTACCCTTCTCAGTGAAGTATTTCTCTGAATGAATAGTACGGCCACTATAGCCAACCAAGAATCCATCATGGTCTCGAATCGGAAACACTACACGATCATGCATGAATGTTCCAGGACGTTGCCACAATCCAGCGTTGTAGTCTCTTAGTACTTCCTTGCTAAAGCCACGCTTAATCAGGTACTCGGGATCCATCTGCAAGAAACGCAGATTATCCTCCTTGAGTGGTTCATGTGTATGAAGTGCCGTTCCACGATAAAGATTCTCGGGCGGGGCTGCGACTTGAGTTACGTCAATACTCTTCTCAGATAGACGATCATGAATCCACTTAGAAGTGCCGAGAAAATTGGTGCCGAGAATGCTACTTACAAGACCAAAAATGTCGTTGCCTCGTGACTCTTCGCAGTGATGAGTCCAACACACCCACCTACCGAGACCTGGACGCCAACTAAAGGCGGTGGGATTATCACGATCTCCACCATGTTGTTGACACTTGCAACACGACTGAATAAGACCATCTCCACGATCGGTATAGTTGATTGCAAGCTTATCAAGTAGATAAGTAATGTTGCGATTTGCGTGATTACGTAAAGCCCCTTTTTCGTTTTCAGTCATCTTCATCATCGGTCCCCTTTCTCTTCGAGGCTACGTCACGACTCTTCTTAAACTGATCTAACCGCTTTTGACGCTCTTCATTGAAGTTCACGGTACTAAGGCCGATCTCTTTGAAATCACCACAACTCAAATCAGCGTCAAAATTGATGTGACCAATCGGTGTACCCGCACCATAACGTGTAACAAATACACGTAAATAGTGAGAACCATTGCCGTCAAACGCTCTTTCATCATCTGTCTTTCTTTTAAGATAACTCACCGACGTAACGTTTTCGCTAATACGCTTACCACCAGCAACACACTTGATGCCTTCGTCAACCTCATTATTTGTCTGGCCAAACGCCAGACAAGGAATATTATACTTCTTCATGGTGTCATGTAACAACGCTACGTTGATACCGTGCATCTGCCACTCAGCTAAATTATGATTAGCCTTAAGTTCAGAAACGGTCGCCAACTTAATGTAGTCGTAGACGACCAAACACTGTGCATTCTTTGTAGTACGGTCTGGCTTAACGTCTTTTAGAATCCAGCGACGTAGATGCGGAATGACGGCAGATACATCCATGCCCGAAATAGATTGGTACGTAATGGGTAAGGCCAAAACACGCTCACGTAACTCAGGGTCACGAATGCGGCGACCACATTCCATAATGTGCGAAATCTGCTGCTCATCAGTTACTCCATGAAACTTCAACTGCTCTGGGGTCATCTTCCAAAAACCAGTTTCAATGTACTGGAATGGTACACGAGCCATCAAAGCCACAAGACGAATCTGTTGATCATTCTTGTTAAGTTCACTATCACACAAGATGACCGGCAGTCCTTTCCGGGCTGTATTGAGAGCTGCACGTAACGCAAACTGCGACTTACCAGCCTTAGCTGTAGCCACCACAAAAGTTACAGACCCGTTTCTGAATTGACCCACACGATCTTGCCATATTGGGAAACCCAAATCTATTCCTAAATTTCCAGGGTCGTTCGCGAGTGCGTCAATGAACTCGAAAATGCCTTTGGTCAGGAGTACAGGAGCGTTTTCGCCACGATCAAGTGTATTAACTTGGCTAATGATCGCATCTTCGACCTTACCAATCATGATCGACAAAGGATCAGACGTAGTTGTCAGATAGTTGTTGGTGTCTTCAAAGGCACGCCTGTAACTACCTTTAAGTGTCTGACGCTTAATCTCCAGGAAGAGGTCGGTTAGTTCTTGTTCACCAACTTTTTCCCTATAGAGTTCATCAATCCACGCCCCATCCTTGGTGGCTGATAGATAGTTCTGGTGACCAAGAGCTTTGGCCTCCGCTACCAGCTTGGACTTCGTGATGTTAGTTGCTTCCTTATTCAGAACCAACGAACGCAAAGCCTCGAATGTCATCTTCGTGGCTGAGTGCTGAAAATCTGTATCATCTAGATAGTCTAGATAATCAAATAGTTTGGTTGGGTTCGCAATAACCCCGGCCAAAAAGACCTGCTCGGCGGCAATATTACTCATCGTCTTCCCTGTTCGATTGAATCAAATCTTTGAGTTCATCAGTAGAAAGTGTATCACGCACTTCAATCAATAGGATTTTATTGAGCACGCACCAGTCTCGCTTACGTTGATCTCTGCCCCTTGAACGCTCGAAGCCATCTTTATCGCCATGAAAGAATTTGTTAAAACTGTCATGTTGTACGCCCTGAAACTCAAATGCAAGATTGTTGTGTGGCATATAAAAGTCAAGAAAAAGTCTTTCTTCTGGAATAGGAAACTCTTCTAGAACTAAAGCTTGCATACCATAAATAGAACGGATAGCACGTCCCAGATTGTACTGACCTATAGACTTAGACTGAGTTCTGGACCGAACAGGATACTTACTCGGCAGAATCTCAAGACGCACTTCTTTTTTACTGAGGGTCAGAAACTTCATCTGTAAGATCGTCTAAAGCATCATGGCGTCCATCTGTCTTAAGGAATGCTTTTAACCCTTGATCAAGTTTAAGTGTCAATGCCGGATCAAGCAATAGTTTGCGTGACGCATTGAATTGAGACATCCATGTACCATCTAGTTCCGTAACATCTTTCTTGACAAATTCATTGGTGGCACGATCTAGCTTGGGTAAATAAACTTGTTTACCACCCTTGCCACCCAAACGCAAGATACCAAAGTTACAGCACTGAATCACAAGTTCTTGCTCGCGAAAAATACCGCTATTATAGAGTAGAGGTATGGCATTTTCTGCCCCCTCTGGTGCAAACTTGTTCTTGACTACCTTATAATTGATCAGCTTACCAATAATGTGACCATCCGCCATCGTAATCATATCTGCCTTAGTTGGCTTCTTAAGACGAATACGTTGAGACGCATAGAATGCAACGGCAGCACCACCCGGCGTTGTAGTTGGATCACCATACAACGTAATCTTGCTACGAGTTTGATTGGTGAAGATTAACGCAACATTGTTCTGTTCGGCTACACCGATAAGTTTACGCATCGCATCAGACATTAACTTACCATGATTACCAACTCGGTTCTCGCCAATAGCACCAGCTAGAACGGTCTCGGGTTGTGCCGCATCAATAGAGTCAAGAGCAGCAATGCCACCTGGACACATGGCAGCAAACTGACGCATTGCCTCAAGAGCTTGTTCGCCATTTGTAGTATTGACGATCCAAAAACGACAATCATTCTTTTTCGAGACAGCCTCTTCCACGAATGGACGTAGACTACGAATCGTTCTCATGAGCGAAACATTCAAGCTCTTCTCCATATTGACAAACATGCATCGCTTAGTCGGATCAGTAGACAACGCTCTTCCTATAATTTCAAGAATGATAGTTGTCTTGCCCGTGCCCTCATCTCCATAAAGTTCGGTAATACGACCCGCTGGAAATGGAACAACTAGGTCGTAGTCTAGAGTATACGATCCACTTTCATTACCCGGCGGATCTTCCATTGCGTTGGCACCAACAACGTACACGCCCGTTTCTTCGTTGCTTAGCTCACCACTAAAGAACTCAAGCGAAACTTGTGCGGGAACATTGGGCTGCTTATCAGTCTTTGACTTCGCCACGTTCTAGCTCCTTCAAAAAAGTCAGGAATGACTTCGGTTTTTCTTGCTTGTATGATGCCTTTTCAAGTCCGGGTTTCATGGACTCGCGGCGTTGATCGGAATAGAGTCTACATACTTCGTCTATGTTATAGCGTCTAAACAGCTTGCGGGCTACGACAGCCATCTTGGCAAACTCTGGTGGATTTATGTAGTGCGGCTTACACTTGAAAACGTAGAAAGCAAGTTGCTCGGAGGATAGGCCAAACGATGGCCCCATGAGCTTCTTGAAGGCCGAGACGAATCGACCCCACTCTTTGCCGTTGTCGCCACGCCACGGGAAGATGTCTGATCGTAGATCACGATTCAGCCACAGCATCTCCGTGAGAATATTGGCTTCATCATGCTCAATTTCGGGCGTTGTAATCGACTTGTACTTCATACTGCGTCGTTCACTATGCACGCGAGATTAGTCTCGCTATACGGCTTTATTTCGTAGGAGACGTTGCCAGCATGATCAATCCACGTCACATGAATTTCGCGACCTTTAATCAGGCCAATGCCAACCCAATTAATCTGGTCAACCTGTGTTGCATTCAGTAATGCCCCAGCCTTCTTGGATTGCCAGTAGCCATTAATCTGGGGATTGCCACTATCGTCTCGATAAGGCATAAGTACAACACGACGACCGTACGCTTCTAGTCGTAGATTCGTAAGCTTGAACTTATGAACCTTAACGTACTCGCTAAGACGAACCCAGGCCGTTCGTTCTCCTGGCGTAACGTCCTCGAAAACGGTTGTACCGTCAGAGAGGGAGGCAATCCAACGACTAGCGGTCGGATCCTTCGCAGGATTAGGAACAAATGGATGTTTTGAAGAGAATGCCAGCATATTGATCATGTCCACGAGTGAAAATCATCTTCGTGATTGACACTACATTATGACCAACAGACATAGACTCGTCTATCGAAAAATGTTGTCACGCATCAAGATAGAGTTTAACGCCTCTAGACGTTGCTTACAAATACTCTAACAATAACAAGTACGCAAAGTTGATCTTACGTCCAGCAGCAGTCGGCGTGCCGCTGATAATCAAGTGAAAATCGTGTACGTTTGTGGCAACCGCCTGAGACTGTAATGATAAAGCAGAGCCACTACTGTCGATATTTTGCCACGAAGCATTTCCAGCAAAGCCTTGCGTATCTTGAAGTTGAGCGGCCTTGATCAAAATACCAGCACTCACGAGATTGGCAACGTTTGGAGCACCAGATCCAGGCGTCAAGCCAATAGCACTGAATGTTGCATTCTGCGTGACGACAGCAGTGTCGTTCGGATCGGTGAAACGACACAAGAGAGTGCCAGAAGTCGAAGGAATATTAGTGAGACCGGCTGTAAATGGCACGCCAGATACACTAGCAGTGCTTGCTCCCGTAAACTTAACGTTGATCATCGTACCGAAGTCAACACCAGTCTCGTCACAACGATGTGTACGATCTTGGTACTGACCAACAATTACAGCACTATTTGGAGCACCAGCAAGTCCAAAAAAGCCCATACGATTGGGGTTATTTGTAGCTCCAGCTTCGAGATTGAAAATCTCAAGATTGGGTGTTGCTCGTGTACTGGGCGTCCCGCCCATAGCACCAGAGCATGCAAAAAAACGAATTCCGCTTGCCATGTTAATTATCCTTGTTAAGCTCAGCTATCAAAAGAACGCTTCGCTTTGTTCGGCTATGATGTCATATCAATGCTACATATTAGTACACTAAGGTATCGGTATGTATGTAATGTCTAAAAGAGAGTCAACGCTAATAGTTGTTTGTGTTCGTGCCAAAATATAGAAGGCTAATATTTCCCAGGTTGTAGCTGCCTCTTCTAATCGTACCAAGTAAATATTTTGGTTGCCAAAGGTTGTACCCCAAGAGACAAGTGCCCAAGTTCCATTAGTAACATGAGAAGCACCAGTCACTTCAATCATGTCATGTACAACGCCAAACGCCCTGTTACCAATAAATGGAGCACCATTCACTTTTTTAGTTGCAACTACTGTAGTTAATCCACCGGCAAAAGTCCACTCAACAATACCACTAGTCATGCCACCCGAAGCAGTGTCACCAAATCCAAGCAACTTACCATTAATATAAGCACCACGTCGCCCACCACGAGCAGGAACTTGTACATCGGTATATCCAAATGCAGCATCAAATCTATAATAAGAGTTAACAAGAGTATTTGTCATCCAATAGTTAGTGCCATCAAAAAATAGATCTACTGATTGCCCGGTACCACCACCATATGCAGAGCTGGTAACAGATAGCTCGTCTAATGTTGCACTATCATATTGTGTAAAATTAACAGCAGCAGCAGAAACATTTCTTTGAACTCTATACAAAGATGTGCCAGTTTGAGCAAGTCCACGTGACGTACCCCATTTATTTGCATCTTCCGCTTTAGATACCCACATCATATGTCCAGTAAATGGTGACATGACAGCGAGTCCAGATGGGGGGCCATCTAGAGTTGACCCACCTGAATTAGATGTAATCCAAATAGCATCATCAAAAACATGATAACCAAAACCACTGTTAGTAGTCGTAGGATATGTAATATTTTCTGGTGGAAAAATACTAACAATGCCAGATTCGACGGCAGTTTTTGGAAACGCCGCTTTACTGTTTTTAACAACAAAACGATAAACACCCGAAGCAGCTACATGAGGGGCAATAAAAGCTCTTAATGAATTATCATTGATGGGAATTGGCCCAACTAATGTAACATAACGCGGCTCTCCAGTATAATAATCAAAGTCATTTGTATTAGATGGTGTAAAGTTTTCACCCGTGTATTGTGCAAGCATGTAAGTGCTAGAAGGATGTAAACAATATCCATCTAATCGCACAAAGCCAGAAGAAACATGTGAGGCGTCGGCGGCAACTATACTAGGATTGAACTGTTCAATTTCTGCCCTAGTAGGTTCTCTGCCATTAGTAGAGATAACATTACCATCGGTCTTTTGAAAAGCAGGAAACAATGGCGAACACTGAACAAGAAATTGTTGACTTCCAGGCTGCATGTCACCAAATCTAGTAAATCTAGTAAAAGGATAGGGCTGAAAAATTACCTCAGCAAAATCAATATCAAGAAGAACTCCAGATCCGCCAAGATAATGTTGATCAGTATCAAAATTCTGTCCAATATCTGGCAATGGCCTGAGATAGTCACCAATAGTTGTTGGATTACCAAAGTAATCTATTGGATTGTGTCCGCTGGGGCTATGTGGAAATGCCTGCCTAATCCAGTCGCTTTTATGAACGTCACCCCTAGTTAAAAACTTATAGTCAGCAAATGTATCAAAGGCATATGCCGCAAAAAGAGAATCTAGTGCGTTACGTAAATCTTCAATTTTGTTAACGCATAATACAGTCGGATTCAACAGATTGTTAACGGTGCTACCATCAGATTTTGGTTCATATGGACCAGACGGTGCAACATTAGTGTTGGTGTAAGTAAAATAGTCTGGCAAAATAGAAGGATCATAAGGCAAAATAGAAAACTTACGTAGCTCTGCCGCAATAACAAACTCAGCTTGTTCCAGTAATATACCAGACGCACCAATGCCGTCTGTTGTTGTGTACGGATTGACCGCCCTTACTGGAAGAGTAGATTCATACTCATAAGGAGGAGACCCAGAAACTAATATCATATTAGAACCTATGGAAAGCTGGTTTGACGATTTCGATAAAGTTAACAGTTACTTCAGTGGCACCACTTGGAACAACAGCAGCGGCCAAGAATCCTCTGTCACCAGACGCAGCAAATTGAGGAAAGGGAATTGGAACAACCTCAGAATACAACACGCCAGACGTAATGACTTGACCATTGTAATCAAGTTGACGGCAAATAGCCTTAGCAAGTGGAGTACCCTGATTGGCCATAATAACAATTTCAACTGGCACGACACCAGCGGCACTTGATGCTGTGCCATTCAGATAAACAGTACCATTAGAATTGCCAGGAGTAATTTTAGCATTACCCTGAGCGGCAAGCGTAGTCTTCTGGCCAACAACAATAGAGCCATTTAAGACGGGTAGATCAAATACCGCTCTGTTATTCGTGCCACCAACAATCGTTACGTCATAGTTGGCAGTATTGTCAGCGTTGATACGTTCAATTTGCACAATCGTGCCATTAGCAAACGGACGCCCCTGAGTAAAGTATCTTAAAATTACATTGCCATTTGGTAACTCAAAATTATCTGTATGATAAACAGCCTGATCATCAATGTTCAAGAAGCCATCAATACAAATTGCACCTTCGCGGAAATCAATATTGGATGAGTCAAGTGCTGTAGTTGGCTTCGTGTATTGATGTTGATCAATACCACGATAGCGTTCATCGACTGCCGTTCCCGGTATGCTTGAAAGAGAGAAAATGTTGTTGACTTCTGTAATAGTCACGCGAACAGCGTTCTGCTCTCCATCGAAGAAGATTGGCGGAGCAAATACGTCGCCCGGCAACGTGGGATTACTGGCTCTATCTGGATTGGGATCAAGTAGTGCCAAGTCGGCAAAGTCGATCGGATTCAGAATGCCATTGAGCTGGGCACGAACTCTCTCGCCAAGCGGGGCATCGCGACCAAACTTAGGATAATACGACTGAATCTTGTAACGTGTAACGAAGCCGTCGATGCCAAAACTGATATTGAGTTCACTGACGCCGTGCGAAATTTCGCCGTACAGTCCAGAAGGACCAATGTTTTGTTCCGCAAATGCATCAAACGACAAGAGCGGGAGTCCAACTTGCTGGAAGTCAGCATAACGAGAAGAAGACTTGGGAACAATCTTGCCTTCTACGCGACGAATAGCACGATCTGTCATAATAGCCAGCGACGTTTGATTGCCCTCGGGAGAGAATGCCCACGGAACAAACTGATCATCTAGCTGTATATCTTCGTGACGTTCATAATGAAGATCGCCCAAAACCCACTGACTTGGATATGTTTGTCCATAACGAAGACGAGACTGTACGGGAATTGCGACGCCAGAAAGTGCGTCGTACACATTCAATACCTGAGATGGATTAATAATGTCTAGTAGTCCAGAACCAGTCAACTTGTTGATGGTAGTCAACATCGTCGCCAAGTTAAAGATAATGCCGTCATTGACAATGCCGCCAGATGGACCAGCATTAATCGGCAATTGACACAGTAATGTTCCCTTGGGATATGACTCGAAACCGTAAAGATCTGCTTCGCTGTGCGGATCTATTACACGATCTCCAACGTCTTGCAATGTCACGGGAATATAGTGTCTGCCATCACCACTTGGATTAAATGGCGGTGCGTCTTCTGTCCAATTGGCAAAGCTCGCTGGATTGTCATCTCCAAGTGGACCATACACAGTGCTTTGTGGCAGCACGCAATACGCACGCACTCTAAAGTCTTCGGTCACGAATGGGCTCACAGGTCCGAGACCGCGATTAATCTCGTAGTCTTCAACGAATACGCCACTCGTAGTCACGGTGCCAGAGGCAGACAGCGAATAGCCTTGTACTTGATTTTCAACGTTCGCCCAGGCAGCGTCAATAAGCTGAAACAAGCCAGAAGCTTGATTATATAGTAGTCCTTCAACCACGTACGAACGACCATAGTGACGCGAAGCATGGTCACGAATTCTATTGTAGAATGCAATAACCCAGTTTTGCTCTTGATCTCTACGATTACTGATCACTCGTAGACCAGATTCGGCTGCACCAGTAGCAATACCGGCGAGCGGCATGTTCGGATCTAAGCGACTTTGGAACGATGAATTTTGAGCGGCAATAGAACCATTGTCGGGCGGAAAGCCATACCCCGGTGGATTAGCCGTACCGCTAGGCGTTTGATAGATTTTATAGTACGTCCATTGCTCAATACCAGCAAGTGCAAGCTGTAGCTCTTTCTCAGTGGGCATGTATGTACGAAAGTATCCATCGGCATCATAAAAGCCAACGCTCAACTTGTCCCAAGCTTTTGAGAACACAACATTCCCATCAAGTGCGGACGTTTCCATTCCGTCAATCGGACTAAGTAATTCAGAATTAATAAAGCCTTCTTGGTGACCGCCAAGAACACGAAAACGTGTAGGATCAGGCACAACATCATGACCAAATCCAAGTTGCTTAGTTTCGTTTAAGCCAGACTGGCTACCAAATTGCGACACCAAGTTCAGAATTTCAGCTTCACTGATATCAAACTGAACCTTCTTGTTGATGAGAGCTACACGCTGAGCGTCCATATTCCAGTACCAGTCGTAACCAGTATCTAAAAGAATACGTGATAATACATCATCTAAGGGATCAAGGTTGAACTGAAAACGTATAGCTGTGATTGTACCGCCAATGTTCTTCTCGATCTGTTCTACAGTTGGAAGAATAGAGACCGGAACAGATAAATTGCCTTCGTTATAGGTGAGGTCGATTGCAGCCAAGATTTGGTCGTACGTGCCACCAAATTGCAAAATACGATCATATTCTTTTACAAGCGGTTCCGATGGATTACCATTAATGTCTTCAAGACCATTCAAAATACGGAATGCTCTCGCAACGGAAACCACTCCGCTTGGAACACTTTGTCCAAGATCTTCCGTATGAATTTTGACACGACGCAAATTACGACGATCGTCTTCAAGAGTGACACTGACAATAGTTCCTCCCATACTAGTCGTATAATCCGAATGAACTACACTTCCACGGAAATAGAAGTCACCAATGAACACTTCCATTGGCTTGCCAATTTCAGGTAACTGTCCACTAGCTCCATGAAAAGTTTCAGGAGGCCCAACTGGTACCCACTCTGTTTGTAAATTATGAGGCGTGATATTAAAACCAAACGCAGCATTTGCTGACAACAAGAAGGCAGCGAGTTTAGAACCCGGTACACCAAATCCAAACTGACCAGAAGGGAACGCAATGCCATTCAGCGGCACTCCCACGCCGCTGACTACAATACCATCTGACACTAGAATATTCATGTCTAGATCCCTTTCAAGAAATCGTTACCGGCTTCCAAGCTATCACACCAAATCACACCACGAGAATCACGTACACACCAAATCGGCTTATAAGTACCCGGTTCAGAATAAACGTGAGTTGGGTTAGATGTAATCGTAGACTGCCCATCATCAAAATTCAACAAACTGGCGTTGATCGCAACTCCAGGTGGCAAATTATCGACAGTTGTTGTGAAGTCTACAATCAAAGCTGCATTTCCAGAACGAGGTACACCAGACACGCTAATAATAACAGGACTAATACCAGAAGTGGCATTGATGATGCGTGTAGCTGAGCCATGAAGACCATTAGAATCAATGGCCTCAAACTTGGCAATAAAGAAACCACTACTAGCATAGTAATGCTGATTGGGATAGAAACCGGCACCACTTTCCAGAACTGTAACGGCGGGCGTTAAATCTCCAAATGTCCAGCGTGCTTGTACAATCGACTTACCTTGTGTACCAGATGCAGCACCAACAAAGTACTGATTGAATGGTGCCGTCACTCCACTGACTGTAGCGTTAGGCGTAATGATATCAACAAGTGGTCCCGTCTCTGCCTGAAAGATCACTATCTTAGCATCAAAGTCAGCGTTTGTTGCCTGACGAATTACAAGTTGTGAATCGAAATCTTGAGCGGCAATGGCCTGTACTGTAAAGCCACCATCGAATTGCATACTACCACGCAATCCACCAAGTACGAATCCACCAAAAATTCCACTAACTGATACAGTACCTCTGATATAGCCACCAATTATACCAGAGCCAAAATCATATCCATGAATGTAGCCACCAACAACACCAGAAACAGTGGTTTCAAAAATCACACCAGAAACATATCCACCAATAATGCCGGATGCATCAAAAGCACCAAAGCTCATCGCACCAATAATACCAGACACAGAGTCTTGTCCACGTTGGTAACCGCCAATTAAGCCAGATCCAACATCAGATCCCACTACGTATCCACCAATAAGGCCGCTGACGGTAATACGTGGAGAGTCGTCAATTCCATTTTGAGAAATGTATCTAACTTCAGGCTCAGAAAGTGTACGAGAAAAGTAGAACACATCTGTCAAAATAGTATTTTCATCATTAAGATTGGAAGCACTAAAGTCCCATGGTGCAGACATTTGAGGCGAGAAGAACGTAATCATGCGTGCCGCAGGATTGACAGGAATCAACGGATTCAATCCAGACGGAGGGCCGCCATTAAGCGGATCAACATCATATTGAGTTCGTTTTCTATCAACCTCTTGTCCGTTCACATAACAGATTAACTCTTTGCTAGATGAATCATATGCCCAACAATAATGACTCCAAAAATCAATACGTGGTGGCTTAGAGTTACCAAATTCGTAATTATTGAAACGAGTCAAATCAGAATAAATTGACGCACCGTCAAATGAGCCACATACAATCTGTCCTGATTGTGCTGCATTGGAAAGGTTTTTAAAGTAGGATGTACCACCAACAGATACCAACATTTTGATGTTGTTGGTTTCGTCAGCATAAATAGTCCATCCTTTATTGAAGTCTACTATACTATTCGCAACACCATTAGCACCTACCGTGCCATAACAAAGCATAGTTTCTTGCGTATTAATGGCTGGCGAATTTCTCTTTGACATTAAAAAGCCAACAGAAAATCCATTTTGAGGAGAATCAAAAGCAACTCCCGAGACGGCAAATGGCGGTACAAGATTAGTCGAGCCATTACTCTGACCGGCATATGTAATGCCACTGCATTGAACTCCAAGATCTGAATTAGCTAATGGTCCAGACAAAAACTTAAGAGTTCGTGTTGCGGCAGAAGAAACGCCGTTAATGTTATTCTTTTGACCAAGAGGATCTAAATCATTTCCCTTAAGACTCAAATCTCGAATACCAGAATACTGTACATCTCCATTGAATCGCCAGTATCCTTCAAGATTATTATCACCAATAACAACTTGAGTCTTGGTAAGTGTCGGCGTATATCCAGTAATAGTTGGTACCTGAATACCACTAACAGCAAGTGCTCGAATTTCACCTGTATCAAACGTTCCTCTCATGAGGAACATTTCTCGCATGTAAATATCTCCCAATCCGCCATCTCTTGCAATTTGAGTTGTAAAAGTGTCATTGCCAGCCTCTCCACCAAATTGCAAGAGGTAGTTGTCTGAGGCACTATCAATCCCACCAGGAGCCCACACTCTTGCACTTGCAGAAGTCATGCGTCTACGCTGCACAACGACGCCATTAATCCAAAGCGTGACTGTTAATGGAGTTGATCCTAGTGTATCGCTATTGTCATATGGAGAATCAAATTTCGTATGAAACAAAATCTTACTTGGAACACCAAATGGTACCACTCCAGACACCAAAGACACGTAGTTTGTGTTTGCTCCATAAGTACCTACTCTAGAGGCAAATACCAAAGATACACCGGAGCCCTGTGCTTCATCAACGGTTGTTAAGAAAGATCTCAACTCTCCGTCCGTTGTACCGGCACCCATATTACCATAAAGACTGAGCGTTGAATTAGCTTCAAATTTAGTAGCATTGGCAGTTAAACCAAATGGTGTATTAGGGATACGACCACTTGGAGTCACTTCATAGCTCAAAACAAAATCACCAATTGCATTCTGCGGAGTCGTGTCACATTCCTCATTGACCGGCTTATATCTTTGACAGAGATTACCAATAGATGATCTAGCAGATGTAGCATTTGAAACAACAGCCGTGCCAGGACTCAATCCATGTACACCAAATATACCTGATGTAATACCAAGATTACCATAACTTGCAAGTGCCCCTATAGTATCACGAGTAGCAAATTCACTAATCAAGGGATTAGACGCATAGATATTCCATCTAACGTCAGTCTCTCCTCTAGTCAAGTTACCAGGAAAGATATTCCAAACTCTAGCCCTATCTTCAACAATAATGTCATCTATCTTATAATCGGAGCAAGGCCAATAACCAACCAGTCGAGTATCATGAATTGTTCGCCACAATGGAGTCGTATCAATACCACTTTGTGCAAGATACATAAACTCTTGCGGCAACAACGCTCTACCTACAATAGTAATAGGGCCAAGAAATGTATCTTGTCCACCAGCAGCTAACGTACCATGACTTGCTTGATTACTAATGGTATTGGCAACTCCATTTGCAAACATTAATGGATATCCACTACCAGCAACTCTAATCAGTTGATCTGTAAGCGAATGCTTAAGAATGCCACTACCTTGAAGTACACCATCTAGATAAACAGCAATACCTTTAGTCGAATCATCATAAGCAATACCATGATGATGAACAACTCCATTATACAGGCCGCTTGATGTTGTATCAATTCTATAAATATCGCCTGTCAAATCTCCCAATGGATATGCTTCAAAACGTGTTGTAACTGGAGCATTAATGTTTTGTGTCAATACAAAACCAAACGTCGCTTGACTAATTGCAGTAGGATCGGTGGTAGTAGCGGCAGATACAGAACCCATCGACACAATCATATTGTTTGATCTGTTGTTGCTATTAACTGGACCAGCAAAAATGCCAATACTCCAGCTTCTACCAGACAACATCTCATATATCAAACCACTAGTAGCAACAAAATGCTCAAATGAGTTCGTTCCATTATGCAGCATTCCACCGCCCTTAAATGGACCGGGAACAGGAATGTAACCAAGAGTTGGTCCTTCGTCTGTTACTGAAATCAACGGTCTATGATTTTTTGTAACATCGGGCCATCCAACTGATCTAAATGGATAGTGAGCAAGTAATTGAGGATCAGTAAGTTCTACCTTAATTGGCTTATCAATATTGTCTTGTAATGGTTGCAAAGTTGATCCACTATGTAGATCCAATACCTCGCCCTCATGAAGAACTCTTCTGAATAAATAAGCTCCTGAGACTAAATGATTCCAACCAGTGGTGCCACCATAGTTATTGGTCCCAGTATTGGCGTTATCGCCACCGCCAATAGTAAGAGCACGAGTTACAAGAGTTGAATTGCCAAGACTTGTGGAGCTGCTACCTCCAGCACCAGTATTGCTTGTACCGCTAGCCGCTACACGACCATCTTTGTATAGCACAACCTCATCAGCGGTACCATTAATATAACGATATGAAAAAGTAATGTGCGTATATCTACCAGACTCAATAGGCGTCTTGATAACAGTTGGAGAACCAGCCGATCTCTCAATGCTAGCATAAGCTACTAGCTGCTGATTGTCTTGTACAGAATTATTTTGTGCAGCCTGCTGCAAATTACCAGAAACTCCGATTTGCCATCCACCAACTGATGCAAATTGTTTCTGGGCATACAAAGCATGACAGCGTAACCCTTCGGTTTGTCCGTTATAAGACGCTGTATTTGCGTCTGCAAGATAATTCAAGTAGCCGTTACTGTTAGGGTAAATCCAAATGCCAACAGTAATGCCGCTTTGATTAATATTTGGTGCAAGTGTCTGAGCACGAGTCTGAGAACAGCCATTTCCCATAACAAGATATTTACTGAATGGTGCAGAGTTAGCACCAAGCTTCCAATATCCCTGTACCATATACCCATTATACACAGTACCAGAGCCAGGATTAAAAACTCTTGTTGTTCCTGGCCACAACGATTTAGCTTGCGTACCATTTGAATTTTCTGCTTGAGCAACATGAAAATCAAAAGAAATACCGCTTGGGCAACGTGATCTAGCTGGAGAGTAATTCAAAAAGATTGCCGCACCACTAGGTTCGTTTAGCGGCCACAAACCAATCAATGATCCATCATTTAGAAAATTAACCATTGACGTACTCCAATACTACATGCTCTCCAGTAAATGGAGACATTCTATATCTCTTAATCAAATTGCCACCACCATCAAGTACGTCAAGATTCACGAAAATGCGATGGGCGTTCTGCAATAAACGACTAGCCACAAACCACTCTGGCTCTTTGCCCTCCATATCGAGTGGATAATACTCATGCACATAACAGTGCAGATCGGCGTCGCTCCAATTTTCTGGAGATAAAACACCACGGCTATCAAAAGCTTGACCGTTAGATGTAAACGCTCGAAAAGTGGAAAGAGGAATATTGAGGATGACGCCTTCGTGGACCGCGACTTCATTTACGGCTGTGCCGCCTAAACGAAAGTGCTCGCCGTCATGCTTGATACAGCTAATGACATGCGTAGTATCAAAGTGGGTAACCACTTTAAGAGAGCCAAAATTGCCCTCGTATTCAAACGAAGCGTCAACCATATACAGTTCCCCTTGCACCAAAGGCTAAGCGAAACGCTATGCCTCATGTCAGAAATACACTAAAAACGACAAAGCCCGCATAAGCGGGCCCTGCCTTAGCAGTCAGCGATTTTCACTCATCCAAGGATAGTGAAAGGATTAGCCGCAGTAACGCCGACACCGAGGTTGTTGATAGCACTGATCAGACCGCCACGGGATACCGTAACGCCATCACGATCAGAAAGCCTTTCTAACTTCGTTCCGAATGTCCACGACACAAAGTTAGCGTTGTTCTTGCTACTTGTAAAATTAACAGTTGCCATGTTATGGCCTCCTTCGAAGAAATCAAACGTTTGACTAGTGGGCTCTTGACCCACTATGGAATACACTAAAAAGATAGAAGATAGTCATTGGCCCAATAATTAAACACTAACCCGAATCTCAATAAGCCAGATCCACATACTCCAAAGCTACCAAGTGGAAAGCCAATCGGCAATATGAGGTTTAGGTATACAAACTCAGACGAATTGAGATCGTCCTGTGCAGCGAGTGCCGCTGTACCGTCTTGACGACGTACATTTGGAATGCTTGGAATGCTTGTGGTCAAGACTGGACTTGAGCCTGACGGCATAGACAAATTGTATAGCCAGCTTGATCCACCTTGCATTATCTGAACAATGCCCGATCCAGCACCGCTCCAAACGCCAGCCCTTAAAGCAGAGTCGTCAATCAAGAACAAACTCAGGTCGGATACAGCAACGCCACTATTCGCAAGATTAAACGTTAAGCAAGCTGGCTTAGAAGCCAAATGCGGTGGAGGCGGCAAATTCGTAAGGTCAAACTTTGTACCCTCGAAAAGTAGCACTCCAGATGTCGTTGCAGGATTCAATGGATCTGCCGTCATGCAGCCAGACGAGACCATGTGCTTGAAAGCAAATGAGCCGCCCGGCACGGTACGACTACCGACCGGACTGGCTATCTCAGCAACGTCCCAAGCGAAGACGCGGATTAGAGGCGAAATTGTTGACATAGCTCATCTTGTTCCTTTGTAGACACAGGCATAAAACGTCCAGCAAAGCGACGCACAAACACCGCCTTGTCACCAAATGTAACAAGATAGATACCGATCGGTAGAGCTTGGTCTTCCGATTCGCCAACCTTCTTGAGTGTGATATCTTGATCAGGAGAAATCATAGAGTAGTCTGTATCTAAATGTGCCCGCACCGGCACCGCCCTTGGTTCCAATCGGTACACTGACACCGGCTTCTACAGCCAAGTAAACATACTGACCTACATCCGCGTCCAAAACACCACTCATCCATGGCTGACCAGATTGCCAATTCGGCGTCTGAATAGTTCCCGATAAGTTAGTATTTGTTGGTACATTACTGGGTGTGTTATTCGCACTTGAATCCAGGGCAAGATTTGGCACGAAATGCATACTCTTCTGTTCCAAGAATCTGTATGCACCAGCAGTGAATGCAGATGCGTTAGTCAAGAAGAAACGCATGTTGTATACGCCACTGGCATCACCCATGCTTGAAATACGTGCGTACACTAGCTTAGTATCGCTGATAGCACCAGAGCCGGTAGTATTGATGCTACCAAAATCTAGAACCCCACCCGCACCCGTATCAACATTACGAATAAAACCCTTGACTGGCTGCTTCAATTGACGGAAGCCAGAAGGATCAATCACGAGACTTTGCTGAATCCATTCCAGGGCGGGGAAATTAACCATGTCACAAAGTCCTTAGCGTGATTGTAGATCCAACCGCTTGTACTGTCGCAAGATCAATCGTAAAAGCGTATTCAAGAGTAACATTGCAGCTACGCTCAATGTCGCTCGTCTGTTGATTTAGGCCCGTAATTCGCAACGTAACAAAATTCGCAGTGTTGGCATAAATGTCTTTGAGTCTATTGATTTCATTTTGCACAAATGCAATTGCCAAATTAGTATCTATTGTGTTGTTACCAGTATTTTTAGCAACAGCCTGACACTGAATGTTAATGCTACCATCTGTAGTCGTCTTGATGTCTTGGATAATACTACCAAGACGACGAAACGGAACAGGGTGACTAACTTGTACTCTTGTGCCTTCAACAATATTTACATTTGATGTCTTACTAGCAATACCACTTGGCAAATTAGCGTTTGGATTATCAGTGTATGTAATCGAGAAGTCAATCGACCCACGACACTTATTCTGCGAGATCGAAAACGCCGTCGGGTTATTGAGAGCAAGCCCGCTACCGCCAGCACCACCACTACCGCTCTTGAAACGTATGTAAACGCCAGAGGCAGTCCATGGAAGTTGAGGACGAACATAATTAGCAAATCCAGATGCTGCTCTAAAGTAACCTACGCCACCCTCTGCGTCCAAAGGAGTGAGAGTGCGTCCAAGTCCCTGTACGGAACCAGCGATCGTTACTTCGGCAATTCCATTAGCATCTTCTTGAAAAGATTCTGTCTTAGAAGTGAAGTAAAATGGTACACCACTTACAATTGTGAACTGTTCGGTAACAGAATAGCTACCATTGGCAACGTCCGCCACTTCTTCACGCTGAACAGAAACCTCGAAAACGGGTCCACCACCAGGAAGTGATGGATGTGTCATACCAAACAAACCAGAGAAGTTTGGTTGAGCAAAGTATGGAATATCTAGAGGAAGTTTGTCAATACCAAGTAATGGCTTAACGGCAGCCATAGCTTGTGCAAACTTATCTGGTTCGTTTTCAGGTCCCTCAGCATTTACTTGGTGAGTTACACGAAGAGTGCATGTATCTTGATCTTCACGAAAAGACCACTGATTGCTAAGACTAGAAGTAATGCCACTTACACCGGAAGCGGCAACGAGATCCTGCATCTCGATCGTCCAGTCAAATCTTTGTACTTGAGTATCAGGTGCGATATTGATACTGTTAATACGAGGACGTAAACCAGAAGCAATGATTGCTCCAAGTGGCAAGGTCTTATTGCCGGGGCCAGCAAGAATTACAAAGTCTTGATAATCCTCAGAGAAAACATCGCGTAATGCTTGCTGCTTAAGATACATCTGCTCATAACTACCCGAAGGTACAATAAGCGTGGTGCCCGTCAACGTCAATCTATTAACATTGGATACACGAGTTCCATCATTTCGGAACTGTGATTCGACCGTCCAATCAATAAACGGAGCGGGTACAATCTTCTGTCCATTGTAGAAGACTTCAACCGCTGACTGCGGTGGTTGAGTAACGATAGAGATTAGGTCGGCCATGATTATCTCGACTGCCCGAACGAGTTGACAATACCGCGTTCATTCAATGCTTGGAACACAGGGTCAAGTTGTACCATCAATGCTTCAATCTGCTTGGCAACTTGTCTATCTGTTGTCTCAGACAATGCCGCTCTCAATTGATCACGCAAGTTCTCAAGTCCAGTAATTTGCACAGTGCTTTGTTGATTTGTCTGTAGATTGATGTTGATTTCTTGTCCACCAGCAGTAGACGGAGCACCAGTCGTTCTGCTACCAGTAGTAGCAGCAAGACCAGCCGTGTTCGTCTTAATAGCAATACTTGAATCACGCACTTGTCCAATGCTTGTATTGAGATCTACTAACAATCCGGCAATCTTGTCAAGAGATTGCTCACTACCACTGTTTGTTGTAATTTGCGAAAGTGTACCTTGAACAGAACGAGCAATCGCAGCAACCATAGTTTGATCAATTGTACGAATACTATTGACGCTAGCAGCAATTGAACTACCTTGATCGTTACCACCAGCAAAGTTTTTGTACATCGGAATAATAGCTTCGTGGTCATTGGCAATAGCCAAGTTAGCACCATTCGGCATCATCTTCTTTTCACGAGCCGCTGCACGCAAAATACCGGCAGCTTCGCCAGGAGACAAGTTTCCATTAGCGAAATTCGGGATAAATCCATTAGCCTGATTACCAAGGTTCTCTGCTTGATTAAAGTTATCAAACGATGTTCTAGCTTCAATCATAGCAATTTTAGCATTAATAGCTTGTGCTACACCAGCAACAACAGCGTCTCCAACTTCACCAAAAACTCTGTTTTGATCAGCAAACAACTGAGCTTGTGTATCAATCTCGTGTAATGAATTAGCATTATCAGCTTCAATCACCTTCTGCAATAGTTCACGACGCTCTATATTGGCTTGGTCTATAACCGCCATTTCATCAAGTACCGCTAGACGTACAATTTCAAATCCTTCACGAGCACGCTCTTCTTGAAGCTTGGAAATATCCAATTGCTCTTGAGCTTTTTCAAGCTGCTTCTGTGCAGTTAAGACCTGACTAAGTTGCAGCTTAGCCTCTTCCATAGTAAGCTGTCCTAGGATCTTAAGTTGCTCCACTTGCTGAGCGGTGAGTTCAGAAATGGCTGGTAAACCTTCTTCTGGAGCTACGCCCGCACCAACTTGTCCAATAGCTTGCTTCAATTGATCGGCACTAAAGCCACCAATCGAGGTAGAGCCTGGAAGGAATGATAGGGCGTCAAGGAGTTGTTTGCGGAAATCAACTGGCAAGTTCAGTAGCTCTTGCGATAGACCGGCAATCTCCTGTGAGTCCATTCCCAGGAAGTTCTGGAATGATCCGCCGAGCTTCTCAGCTACATAGGTCAAGCCCGCAATGCCCTTTTGGAGCCCCTGATTCTCTTGAGCTGATTGTCCAAAGATGTTGATACCAGCACTCGTGATTTGATCTTGAGCTTGCTGCAAGAACGATAGAGTCTGTTCTGCAAGTTGTCTCTCTAGACCAATTCGTTGTTCTAGTTTCATGTTGGCATCGTCGAGAACGCTTGTGAATGCGTTATCGAGAGAGCCAAGCTTATCTTGAAAAGAAACAATGCTGCCGTTCAGCATACCAATGTCGCGACCAAGTAGATTGGACTTAATTTTAGCTTCGGCAATAACGCCGTTAACTTGGATGATGGCTGAAATATACTCGACATATGCATTCGACAAGTCTGCCGTAGCACTGATGACGCCCTGTTGAGCGGACTTCACTTCATCATAGGCACCGGCCTGCTTCTCTGCAAGATTGTCGATGCGTTGCTTCGAGAATTCTTCAAAGCTTCTGTTAACATCATCAATAGAGTTGGCGAATCCTCTTGTGGCATCAGTGAGAGCTTGAGTCTTCTTGATACGTTCAGCCTCTGCTTTTGCAGCTTCTTCTTGTGCCTTCTTTGTTTCAGTCGTCAGCTTCTGCAAACCTTCAAGACTCTTTACGAAGGCATCCTGCTCTACATTTTGCTTTTCAAGTGCCTTAGCGGCAAGCTCTTGCTGTAGTCCAGCCTTCTTAGACGCCTTCTCTGTGTTCGGAGCAACGTTTCCAAGAGCGGCTATTTCGTCGCGAAGCTCTTGCATTCTATTTGTAATGGGGGCAATTGAAGCCGCCAATTCATCGGCAACCTGTGAAAGATCTGTTTCGGCTCTCTTTACTCCATTCACGAAAGTAGACGCAATCACTTCTTGCAAGACCTTAGGAAGATCTGTACCGCCAGCCAAAGCCTTTCGCACATCTTCACTCTTGAGACCTGAGATTGCTCCAGTGAGATTAGTATCACCACTGGCGGCGGCCTGGGCTCCTACCTTAGCCAGTTCCGAACGGAACTTGCCAAGTGAATCGGCAGCCTTGGCGGCGGCTTCTTTTTGAGCCTTTGCCTCTTCTAGATTACGCCTATATGCTTCGCTGCTAAAGGCAGCCTCAGCTTCTTTGGCTGTCAAAGTAGCCTTAATGCGATCTTCTTCAATCTTGATATACTCTTTTGCAAAATTCTTCTGCTGGTCCGTCATGTCTTTATCGCCAAGAAAACTTGCGATTGCAGCACCATTATTGGGCTTTGAAAGTAATGCACCAATGTCACCGAGAAACTTTTTGGCCTCTTCCATGCTTGAGAAAGCACCGAATTGTGACGTGTCGGCACCAGCAACTTGCAATGTAGATAGTAGATCTTCAAAAGCCTTTTGAGCATTGGCCAGATCTGACGTGGCGTTTTTAGATGTCTGAGATAGTTCGTCAATACCCTGTGCCAAGTCTTCTGGCTTCTTTGATTGATTCAAAACGTCACGATTAATAGAATTCACGTCTTGAGCAGACGCGATAAGACTTTGCAGATCCTTCATATCTTCAAACGTTAATCTTAAAAATTCAACTTGCTTAGCGGCATCAGCAGCACCGACAGCCAGTCTACCATAAGCTTGTTCAAGCAGGTCTTGCTGATCACGATAAACTAATGTACTATTACCAGTTGAATCATACGATGCACGCAATAGATCAAGAGCTTCTTGATTCTGAATAGCTCCGCTTTCTTGAAAAGCCCACTGCTTAATTAGATCGGCACCAGCACCCTTAACGTAACTTGAAACGACCTTTGAAGCACCAGTAAATGAATCTGTTACTGTTGTATTGATAACACGACTATTCGTCAAATACACTTCTTTAAGTGCAGCCGAACTACCAATCAGCTTCTTTGTACCAGTATCCATACTATCAAATGCTGACTTGAAAACCTGATCGTAGTTAACGTTTTGCTTAGCTCGACCTTCCAATGCATTGCCGAATGCGGCAGTAGCTTCCGAAGACCTACCAACCTTATTAAGGCCAGCACCCTCCTTAGCACTATCTACCATTAGCTTAATGTTGTCATTGGAGGCGTCGTTCATATCTCTCATCGTATCAACAAAACGCGATCCAGCGTCCCAAAGTGCTCCAAACGAAGCCGCAACTCCAGCGGCTAGTGGTCCGAAGGCAGCAAATTGAATTCCCATTTGTGCAGCAGCACTTGTTGTTTTAGTTAATGACGAAGCAACAGGACTTCGTGATCCAAGGTTATCAGCAAGATGATTAAGACCAGACGTAACTGCCGAACCGGCAATCGTCAACCCAGCAAAAAGGGCAATATTCTTGACGCTATCACTAGCTCCCACTCCCCTGCCTGTACCGCCAATCGGAGTGGTGAGAGCTGCCCTCATGCGTTGCGTAAACGCTTGCGTAGCAGATGTCGCTTCTCGTGTGACTTGAGCTTGCACCTCTATGGTCTTTGTTTGTACATTGGTTGCCGCAATAGCCAACTGCGATGCGGCTGCTTGATTGCTGTAGGAACCAGATGCCATTTTAATGTGTTGCACAAGCTCTGAAACCACGCCAGTTAACTGCTTTAATGCAGCAGTATTGGCAGCAAGATCAGCAGTGTTTAATCCAAGCGGACCTCCTCCGCCTCCGCCTCCGCCTCCGCCCCCACGTCCACGTCCACCAGGACTTCCAGGTCTACCC
>Ga0163147_10000131_pt1 | contig 107272 bp, 116 predicted proteins | sample OliLakLV19MP6G1_FD_148597 | JGI IMG/M metagenome (GOLD analysis project Ga0163147, IMG submission 148597) | Freshwater microbial mat bacterial communities from Lake Vanda, McMurdo Dry Valleys, Antarctica- Oligotrophic Lake LV.19.MP6.G1 | ecosystem: Environmental > Aquatic > Freshwater > Lake... | reverse complement strand
TAGGTATTCTGGACATCCAGAGTGATACACCCATCGTCAACGCCAAGATCGCCTCTGGAGCCGCCATAGATGGGTCGAAGATCAACCCGGACTTCGGTAGTCAGGCTGTATCTACGACCAGCAGCTACACGGGCTACAACTTCGCGTTGACTGCGGGTAGCAAGCCGGACTTCGGCGGCACCGTGAACGTCAGCATGGCGGGCCTGCCCTCGTACACGCTCACGAACGTCCAGTACAACAAGCCGCGTATCGACCTGACAGGCGCGCCGGGTGGGCCGACGGAAGTGATCTTCCCCACCACCGGCATGTGGCTGGTCTGCCACCAGATGAGCGGCGGCTCGTACGCCCTTCTCAAGACGGCTGCTGGTACTGGCATCAACCTGCTCTACGGCAAGACCGCGCTCGTCTACGGAGATGGCACGAACATCTCGGAGATGGCGTTCCAGATCTCTGGGATCGTGAACTCCGAGATCGACGCCGCCGCGGCCATCGCCGGCTCGAAGATCGTCTCGGACTTCGGCAACCAGCAGGTGCTGGGCGGCAGCCACCAGATCACGGCAGGCAACGCGCACGACTTCTTCGGAACTGCATCCCCTGCGATAGCCGGCCTCTCTACGTACACGCTGCTCTCGTCTGAGTACAACAAGACAACCCTCTATCTGTCAGGTGCTCTTACATCCGCCTTGGACTTGATCCTGCCCAACTTCGGGATTTGGATCATCTACAACGTCACGACGGGCGCGTACCCGATCACGGCCAAGACGGCGGCTGGCACGGGCGTCATCGCACCCCGAGGTAAGGCCACGCTGGCGGCGGGCAACGGTACCAACATCTTCAGGCTGCCTCTCTACGACACGCTCGATCGGGTAGCCGTGAGCGTCGCAGGAACGGGCTCGACAACGCTCGCCACTGGTCAGATTGAAGCTCGGGTCATCGACCTGACCGGCATCTTGACCGGAGACCGGACGATCACGCTGCCGGTGACCGACGGCTTCAAGTGGACGGTCATCAACAACACGACGGGCAACTTCGTGCTCTACGTGAACGGCGGCACGAACACGTTCCCCTTGGCGCGCAGGCAGGCCAAAGACTTCTGGACCAACGGCACCAAGCTTCTCTGCACCGACCCGTACTCGTACGTCTACCGAGAGACCTTCCCGCTCATCGGCAGCGCGGGGACCATCAACACGCAGATCGCCGCGCTGCCGGCGAACTTGCTCATCCGCAGCATCAACATCTTCGTGCCGTCGGCCCTCACGGGCGGCTCGGGCGGCGTAAACCTCGCAGCTGGGACGACCTCGGGGGCTGTCGACTTGCTCGTCCTGACGGCGACTGTGGTGGCAGGCAACCTGCTCTTCGGCGAAGCGTCAGCAGACCTCGGCACGCTCATGTCCACCAACGGCTCGTACCTGTCTTCTGCCGGCCTGGCGCTCTGGCTGAAGGAGGTCATCGCCGGCAGCGACGTGACCGTGGGCTCTTGCGACGACCTCGACGTCGGCGTGCTCAAGGGGTATGTATGACGGAATGCATCGCTCCTGGTTGGGGTAGTGGTCCTTACGGGCAGTCTGCTTGGACAGGCTCTTTGAGCGCTACTCCTGGTGGGAACCTGCCCGTGCAGGCTCCCTTCGACGTCTACTGCGTCGGCCCTTGCGGGCCCATGAGCGTGTTCGACAGCTACCTGGAGGTCGACGCCAACATCCCTCTTGGGCAGTCGGAGATTGTCCCAGCCGTCGAGGACTACCGGCTCTTCAGCGGCACGAGCCCTGCGCAAGAGGGTACGGCTTGGATCTACGTAGACATGAACATCCCGTTCACGTGGACTATGGAGTTCACGTTGATGTTCAACAGCCTGCCGACCGACTTCTCGTCGCTGCAGAACAGGCACATCTTCCTCGGCACGGTAGATCAACAGGGCTACTCAGCGGGTCTGTTCTTCTCGAAGGTGGGTCTTGCTTACACGGGCAACGTTCTGCACAACGGTGCGAACCTGCTCGAGCTCAACAGCATTCTGCAGGTCATCCCAGGCTCGTTCGACAGCGTTGTTGCAGGTCAGTACTACACCGTCCGAATCGCACTCGATTCTGTCACGGCAACGGTGTTCATCTACCTGACCAAGACCTCGGACATCCCGTCGGTAGGTCATCAGCTGCTGGCCATCTTGCCGGCCATCCCGACGTCTTCTTCGCCCGTCACCCCGACGGATGGCACGGTCATCAGCGTCAAGGGCGTTGTCGGCCAGCCCTCTGACATCCAGCTCGATAGCATCTGCGTCGGCACGGGTATGGTCATCCCCAACCTGCCCCCCGTTGCAGACGCTGGCAAAGACCAGGCAGCACAGACCTGCACGGTCATCCGCCTCGACGCCGGCGGCAGCTTCGATCCCGAGGGCGCCCCGCTTGCCTACAAGTGGCGGCTCACCGGTACACCCCTGCCGAGCTCGTTCGGCTACCAGGTCGACGACGGCCGGACCATCACCCCCACGCCCTTCGCCAGCAAGCTGTACTCGGAGAAGCTCGGCGACTACCACGCTGACGTGGGCATCTCGGTGGGAGATGTCCTTCTGTTCGAGGGCATTGCCTACGACATCGTGTCTGTCGGCAGCGATGGCTCGGGCTTTTACGTCCAGGCAAGTGAGTTCGCTCTGCCCGCGCCCATCACGAACAAGATGGCCAAGGTCATCCGCCAGGGCACCATCAACGGTGTCACGGCAGAGCGGCCCACGTTCTACCCGGACGTCTCCGGTATCTTCAAGTTCGACCTGACGGTCTACGACGGCGTCTACTACTCAGAGCCTGCGGGCATGATCGTCAACGTCACAGAGTCGCCCATTCCGAGGGGCTGCACTCCTGACCTGTCGTTCATGTGGAACTACCTGCTCGACTCGTGGAACCTGGTCGAGAACAAGGAGATGATCAGCGTCTTCTGGTCTGCTCTTGCTCAGGTGACCGCCAGCGAGATGCTGACCCTCTGGCAGCACGAGTACTCCAAGAGCCTCAGGGATGTGCCCCGCGCCTTCCAGCGCAGGTGGCTGCACTACGACCTCTACATCCCTGAGCCCGTCATCTCCTCCACCAAGATCCGCATGGTCTGGAGTGGGGTGGAGAGCAACGTGCTGGCAGCCTCTGTTGTGCCAGGCGGAGGGAAGATCGTCGTCTCGAGCCCTCTCTTCGACGACATCTCCATCACCTTCTCTGGCTCTGCAGCCGTGACCATTGACTCGATGGTCACCCAGCTGCAGCAGCGGCTTCGCAAGAGCGACAAGCGCTTCAAGGTCGAGGTGATCTCGAGCGGCTCTCTGCGCAAGCTCTTCATCTCTGCCCCCTTCTCGTTCGCCCTGACCGAAGCCTCGACAGCCACCAACCTGTTCAGCTTCCCGGCTTACAACGACCTGCCCTCCGGCACCGCCGGCGCCGCCATAGGGATGAAGGTCTATAAGGTAGAGCGAGGCCTGGGCAGCACCGAGGTGAAGGCTGGTGACTTCCTGGTCGTTGATGGGATGGCCTTCCGCATCGTCTCCCTGGCCACCGACCCCAGCGACACCTGGGCCAAGCAGCGCGTCGTTCTCGATGTTGAGCTGCCGGTGACTCTCTCGAGCTCTTGGAAGATCTGCGGGGTAACCAGCAGCGTCTTCTTGGACTTCTACAACGCCCTGGTCAGCGAGGGGGACATCGCCTTCTACGAAGTCGTCGAGAAGGCCACGGGTCAGGCTGCTCTCGTTCCTGCCGCAGTTGTCAGCGCAGCTGAAGGCACGTCAGGCGGTCTTCTGACGGAGATGCTCGGCATCTCTTCCTTCCTGTCCCAGCCTGAGACGTTCGATGTCTTCTTCTATGCTGTGCATCGACGCAGGTACATGCCTGTCGACAAGCTCGTTGTCGGCGTGCCTTACCTGCAGGAGAAGATCAAGACCACGGACGACCAGGAGGTGCTCCGCCAGAACATCGATTACTTCCTCGAGGAGTACCGAGGCAGGACGTGCCTTCGATTCGTGACGACGAACCCGATGGGCGACGAGGGCCCTGATGTCTGGGAGGGGCAGGTTCCCCCTGAGCGTCTTTGGGCAGAGACGACGTACGTCGATAACATGCCAGTCATCGAGCAGAACTTCGGTCTCGCAGTCGACTTCGATCTCGAAGACAAAGAAGCCCTAGACGAGAACATCGACTACCTCTCAGCCGTTCGAGGTCTCTGGTACGCCCACTTCAACGGCCCGACGATGAAGAACCTTCGGGCAGGTACTCAGATCTTGCTCGGTCTGCCCTTCGCTGAAGAGGCGGGGAAGATCTTGGAGATTGACCCTCGGTTCTCCCCCAACCAGGGGCGCATTCTCGTTGAGGATGCGAGCAACCAGCAGATCGTCAGGTCGTACGAGTACCCTCGTGGTCTTGAGCTCGAGATCAACCCGTTGACCCTGGAGAGTTACAAGGTCGGCGATACGCTCTCGCAGTTCGCCCCTATGGTCGAGGGCGTGGAGATTGTCGACCGCATCAAGGACCCGAAGTGGTTCGAGGGGTACCTCAACCAGGGGTTGATGTTCGAGGTAGAGAAGTTCAACAAGTTCTTGGTACGCGTTGATAGCAAGGCTTTCAGCCTCTCGACGCTGCTCTTCGTCAAGAGCTTCATCCTTCGCATCAAGCCCAAGTACACCTACCCCCTCTTCCTTGTGCTTGCAGGCATGGGAGAGGACACGACCGTAAGCACGAGCGATCTCGTAGAGTACGGCGGCACGCTGTACTTCGTTGATGGGGTTTCTTTCGTTCAGGTTGGGTCAGCGTACTCAGCACTCGGTGGCACCTTTGATGATGCACGGGCTGCAACGGGTGGGTGGCAGAACAAGTTCGATAGCAACGAGCCTGCCGACGTTGCTCCTACGTACCCTGGTGCAACGCAGCCCATCTACTGGGGCTACGACAAGACGTACCTGGTTCCGACAGACTTGATCTACGGCACCATACTGTTTGTTGCCAACGGGATCACTCTGCCGCAGTTCGACATGGTGCTCAACTGGGACTCAGTTGTTCTTACCGAGCGGAGAGAGGTCTTCCAAGACGTTCTCCTCTACTTGCCGAACGTACTCGAGACCCCGAAGACGCTTGGTCTAGCCAGTGTCACGGCCAGCCCAATACTGGTCGATACAGCCATCGTCGACATCAACACCATCGGCAATCTCGATGCCCAGAGCCTTCGTCTGTACATCTACCTCAACGGGGTGTTGAATCAGAGCGTCGACTTCGTTACCCCTGCCTGTGACTTCTACAGGGTGGCTCTGCCCCTTTCGAGTGTGCTCATCGGCTCTGGTGTCTCGGTTACCGTGGCGATCGGCTCAACGGGGGGCGGTACGAACATCTCCTGGGCTACAATCCTGGTCCATCTTGGTGAAGCGTACGCTTGGACGTACGATCAGGTCCTGCCTGCCGGCACCTACGCCGTCGTCAAGAGCATGTGATGAAGACTGTAGAGTTTCAGGGCATCAAGATCCGCCTCGACCGGCCCAAGGGCTTTGTTCAGAGGGGCAAAGACTCTAGCGGTAAGCCTTGGGAGAGGACGTACCTGTACGACTACGGCTTCATCCCGAAGACCGATGGTGGTGACAGCGAGGAGATGGACGTCTTCTTGGGGCCAGACAAGGACGCTGATGAAGCATTCTGGGTCTCGCAGAGCAAAGACGACGGCTCGTTCGACGAGTACAAGATCTTCCTTGGGTTCCCAACCAAGGCTTCTGCAAAGAAAGCCTATGGTCAGCACATCCCGATGAAGTACTTTGGCACCATGGTGACGATGAAGGTGCCGATGATGAAGGCGATGTTGGGCATCGACCCGATGGAAAAGATGGCCACGTGGGTGGGCTTCTTTGGCGAGCTCGAGGAGATTCAGCAATGAAGAAGAGTACGGTCGAGCTCATCAACGTCCGCAGCAACCTTGAGATCACCACGCGTGAGCGGGGGAAGATCAAGCAGCGGGTGAAGGGCCATAACATCTGGCTGAACCTGGGTCGTGAGTACCTGGTTCAGCTCATCGGCTACAGCTCCTTCAGCCCTGACCTTACCTTCAGGGATGACCGGATCAAGTACATGGGCGTGGGCATCGGCGGCACGAAGCAGATTGCTCCTGGCGTAGCGAACATTGATCCCCTGCTGACGGCGTACCCAGGCACGAACCTCTACGTCGACACGGACCCTACGCTGACTGTTCTCGAGCGTCCGGTGAGGGTCTCTGGGGGCTCTTCGGCACCTCCCTACCTTGTTGTGTCGGACGAGTGGCTTGGCCGAGTGCAGGCGCCTGCCACGTTCCCAGCGGTGACGCAGATCAACTTTCGTCGGGTCTTCAGCCAGGCGGAGATCAGCTACAATCCGTTCCTCACCGTGCCACTGTCAGAGGTGATGCTCTACACAAGTGCGGCGAACGTGAACAGCGCCAGCAACACCGGAGTCGCCTACGATACCTTCCCCACCATCTCGAAGACCGCCGCGTTCGATCTCGAGGTCTCCTGGACGATCCGCTTCTAAAGGCTAGCCATGACGTTCCGACGCTTCACTGACCCGACTTACACCGATGCTCCGTCCCTCCCTGTGGGGCCAACCGCCGTTGCCTTCGACGGTACTACCTACGGTCGTATCAACGTCACAAGTGGCGGCACGGGTGGGCTGGGTAGCGCCTATGCCGACGACTACAAGGCGACGGGACCCAACGTCGGTACGCTCTTCGTAGCGTTTGGTGAGGATGCTTCAAGCGCCAACGCCAACCGCGGTCTTCGAGCGCTGGCTAGCAACACCGACCATCTCGATGACTTGTTTCACCGAGACCTGGCCGTACCAGTACGCACCGATGATGTAGTGGCGGCCTCACCAGTTTATTCTATCGTCCTGCCAGCAGGGACGTTTGTGGGTAACGACCCCTCGTACCCGTTGAGCACGCTCTTCTCTGTCATTGACAACAACGACAACGACATCATCACGAACTTCGGGGCGAAGACATCCGTCACGAGTATCTCTGGTGCATCGGTAGGAGATGGGTTCTCCACTGGCGCAGTTACTCTGACGCTCTTCAACCCTGTACCCACGGGCACGACGTACCGTGTTTACTACGGGTCGAGATCGAACCTGGCGAACCTTGAGGTAGACGCGTTTACCTTCATCAAGGTGCGGGGGGCAGAAGAGGTCACCGCAGACGTAGAGAACGTCTTCCGAAAGATGCAAGGCCCCACGGGGGCTGCTCTTGCGTGGAATGCTACTCCTACAACGACCCTCTGGGATCTGGCGTATGGCTCGCTGGACAACCGGTATCGCAGGAGTACGGCACGTGGCGCCCCTCTCAGCCTTCACCCTATCGCTGTTGCTCTCGATACCGCGGGTTCAGGCGCTTGGTATACACGCGATAGTATCGGCTTTACTGGCTACAACTACACCACCAACGGCGGCACATCGACCCACCAAGGAGTGAAAGAACTCTTCTTTGGTGGTCAGTGGAACGCCTACCTGGGTGACGAGTTCACGCCTGCTACATCTGCCAACCGCAAAGGCGTGAGCTCTGGTTTTGTTGTGCAAGGCCGTAAGCAGAGCTCGACGACTCTTGCAGAAGGAGGGAACCTCTTCTCCTTCTTGCATGTGGCTGTGAGAGACGCGGACTCTCTTGCTCCCAGCTCAGCTACGAGCATCCCAGTCGCCACTACAGTGAACCTGTCTGGCAGCACCGCGACGCTGACGTCTGGTTGGTTCAAGCAGACAATCAGCGGCACCAGCTACACCGCCATCTCGCTTGGATACGACTTCCTTCGCGTCGACGTTAGCGGCGTTATTCATACCCTGATCGTCACCTTCATCAACACGGACACGGAGGCGTCGGTTCGCTACCCCGATGGGGGCCTGCCGAACTTCGTTGCCGCAAGCGGCACCGTAGTTGATTGGGGTAACACCATCTTCATGGTGTCTGAAGACGCCGCGAACATGCATGACAAGCAGACGGGCTTCGGCAACGGCGTCTACTTGAACGGCATGATGTTCGCCGACCCACCGCCCCAGCGTAGGGATTCAAGTGCCTACTGGCCTGACGCCGTGTATGCCAAGTTCTTCGGTAGGACGCAGGACTTCGAGGTCCCCGTTCTTGCTTGGGGTGGTCATGAGCCTAGCTCTTGGCATACGTACCAAGCACTTGGTTTCCTGCGCTCAGATGGGTCTCTGCAGGCCACGGGTCTCAGGCACAAGTACACGCACAACTACCCGCAGACGGACCTGAACGCCAACACGGGTAGCAGGGACATCGAATCGGGGAGCATCATCAAGGTCATCGCTGGGTCGGGTAACGTCACCCTGACGTTGACCATGATTCACCCAGGTGAAACCATCACGCTCTACCTGCACAAGAGCGCGGGTCCGATTACGGATACGGTGAGCTTTACGACCACCGACTACCAGGGAAACGTTCTCTCGAACAGCTTCAGTGGTTCTTGTAACGTCCTGGAAGGAGTAACGCCAGAGACCTACTTGTTCATCGGTCAGGTGTTCACGACCTTCATCATGTGGCGTAGGACCACCTTTTGATTTAGGTGTACGATCGGGCCATGGACGAAGTCATCTCCGCTACATGGCCTGCTCTTCTGTTTGGGGTCGCGGTCTTCGCGATCGTGTTCATCATCCGGCATGCAGTGGAGGGCGCCTTTCCGGGGGTCACCAGTAGGTGGTTCTGGAGAGACGTCGCCCTCCTGGTACTACCACCCCTCATCGGCGGCGTGCTTGTGTGCCTCGGACGGGGCTTCCCCTACCCTGTAGGGTTCACCGAGCTGCGTAGCCAGGTGATGTTCTACGGCATCCCCGTGGGCTTCGCCTCAGGCACGATCTACCGCATCGTCAAGAAGATCGCCGAGGCGAAGTTCGGGGTCGACATCTCGGAGGATAAGTGAACGAGAAGGTCGGCCTCATTCTCGGCTCAGTCTTGTGGGTCCTCTTCCTCCTCATCGCTTGGCGAGGGAAGAGGACCGTACTTGATCCTGTACCAAGCCCCGTGCAGAAGGACGAGGAGAAGAAGGCTCAAGAGCAGGCCGCGCATGCAGAGAGCGAACGTGTTGAAAAGACACGTGAGATCGTTGACGAGCACGCCAAGACGGTCGATGGACAAGTCAAGGAACTCGAGCACAACGTTGTCATCGTAGAGGACACGGACAAGCTCAACCAATATCTGAAGGATGTAGGCAAGAGCATCCGCAGCCAGTGAAGAGGGGTCGAAGCCACACGCTTCCCCCTCTTCAGTAGGCTTCCGTAGGGCTGTGTAGAAAGGGGTTGACGCCGGGTATAAGTACCTCGAAAGGTACTTCTATCTATGGCCGACGTTTCGTTCTGCATCATCAACAGCAAGCACGGTGGCATCGCGTTTGATGACAGCTTCCTGGAGACCATCGCTGCCAGGGTGAGCGCTCAGCTTGGGATGAAAGGGGTGTTCGATCCCGACTGCCCCAAGGATGCGATCTTCTGCACCGACGGCGTCATCCTTCTTCTTGTGATGATCATGGAGGACGGCGAACGAGCCTTCTCCCCTGTGATGCTTCCCCGCACGAAGGATGAGGGCACCTACAAGAAGATTGAGCAGGCCCTTGTGCTTGAAGGCTCAGACCTACCCGAGTACACGATGGAAGAGTCTCTCGACATGCTTCTCTGTGACAAGAAGAAGCAGGAACAGAAGGTCCTTCACTAGTGGCTAAGTACGAAGACATCGAGCGCTTCACGCGCAGCAGTGGGTACTGCGTCACGGTAGATTGGCGTCATATCGAGCACACCCTGAAGCACTACGAGGAGTGGAAGCTCGACATCGACCCGGTCTTTCAGCGCGGCTACGTCTGGACGCCTGAGCAGCAGACTCGGTACGTCGAGTACGTGCTGAAGGGCGGCCACTCGAGCCGTGACATCTACACCAACTGCCCCGGCTGGAGCCGTGGCCGCGTGGGCAACTTCACTGTCGTCGATGGCAAGCAGCGCCTCACGGCAGCTCTCGACTTTCTGCAGAACAAGGTGTCCGTCTTCGGCGATCTCTACGCCAGGGACTTCACTGACCTGCTGCCATCGTGCGCCTACTTCAACTGGCACGTCAACGAGCTCGAGACGCCGCTGCAGGTTTACCAGTGGTACCTCGACCTCAACACCGGCGGCACCGTGCACACGCCCAAGGATCTCGACAAGGTGCGCGCCCTCATCGAAGAAGAGCGTCGCAGCCCGACGGTTTACGTGGCAGAGCCCGAACCACCAAAGTCAGAGCACATCACCACGAGTGGCACGCCCAAGAAGAAGGCAGTCAAGCGCACGATAAAAGCCACCGTGCCATGCCCGGAGTGCTCGAAGTACGACCCTGGGTTTGTCGACGGCTTCTTGGTCGGCAAGCCCTGCAGCACCTGCAAGAAACCGATGGGCGTAAAGGGATAGTCATGAACTACGCAGCCAAGATCATCGCCGACAGCATCAGCCCCTCAGGGCACCGCATCACCACCATCGAGTGCACGTTCCCCAGGTTCATCCTGGCTGAGTACAACACACACCGGGTCTTCTGCCTCGCAGGGGATTCGATGCTGGAGTTCGACTCGCCCGCAGGGAGCAGGAAGGGGGAGCACCGCCGAGTGTACCGCATGACGATCGCCGAGTTCGTCGACAAGTGGTCGAACGGCGCCGACCGCGTCGGAGCCAACCCCAAGACGAACTACGATACTTCGTGGATCAACCCCGATGAGCGCTACACCGCGCAGGAAGCTGCCTCTCGCTTTGGGATGGCCAACCCAAGCAACATCAACAAGCTGTGCCGTGACGGGTACATCAAGGCCGAACGATTCAGCACCAACGGGAGGACTTGGATCATCTTCGGTCGAGACCTGATCGTGTGGCGTAGTAGCAAACCGGAGCACACACGCTTCGACATGCGCGCGAAGCTCGCGGGCATGGCCATCCGTCAACTCAACGAGGACACCGGGGACATCCAAACGTCGCACGTCGTGACTGCCCACCCGTCAGGCACCAAGGAGGTGTTCGAGGTGAGGGCGGGCGACTTCCGCATCGCCGGTAGTAGGGACCACCGCGTACTCACGGCAGAGGGGTGGCGCCGCATCGAAGACCTACAGAAGGGCGACCTTCTCGTCGTCAGGAAGTTCGGCAAGAAGGACGACGACAGAACTGACCCGCTGCGTCTGAAGAAGATCGATGGCAAGTGGCGTTCGGTGTGGCAGCGCCAGATGCGCGACAGGATGCGGTCGATGGACGCCATGTGTCGTCGCTGTTGCGCCGAGAAAGGCAACCAGATCCACCACGTCGTTCCGGTGCATCAGGATCCTTCTCTGGCTCTGGAAGAGACTAACGTCACGCTCTTGTGCGACGACTGCCACTGCGCGATGCACGAGAAGCAGGGCTGGCAGGGCGGCACGTATCTGTACGGGTCTCTCGCACGGATCGACGAGATCGTCTCGCGGGGCCAAGAGCCAACCTACGACCTCGAGATCGTGGGGAAGTACCCCAACTTCCTCGCGAATGGGGTCGTCGTGCACAACAGCCGTAACTCAGCTTCCTCGAGGGCCATCCCCGTCGAGAAGAACATCGAGCGCGTCAAGGCCAACCCCTTCGTACCCATCGCCTTCACCAAGAACCAGAAGGGGATGCAGGCAACCGAGGTCATGAGCGAGCTCTCCAACCACGAAGCGTCCAAGCACTGGACGGATGCGCTTGATGCGTGCGTCCGTGCAGCTCAGGGCCTGTTCAACCTCGCTGTACACAAGCAGCATGCCAACCGCCTGCTCGAGCCGTGGGGCTGGCAGACTGTGATCTGTACCGCGACCGAGTGGGACAACTTCTTCGCCCTGCGTTGCGACCCCAACGCTCAACCCGAGATGCAGATGGTCGCGGGGATGATGAAGGATGTCTACGACAAGAGCGAGCCCAAGCAGCTCAAGCACGGTGAGTGGCACCTGCCGTACGTCGACGGTGGCGACGCAAGCTACTACTCCTGGAGCGACACGACGACTGAGGTACGGCTTGAGCTGGTGAAGGTCTCCGCAGCCCGCTGCGCCCGCGTCTCTGCCCTCGCCCACGATGGCAAGCGCGACATCTCCAAGGACCTCGAGCTCTACGACAGGCTCGTGAAGCCTGGGCACATGAGCCCCCTCGAGCACCCGTGCAGGCCCATGACGGAGAAGGAGCTCGAGATGTTCTACCAGCCCGTCTACGAGTGGGATGAGCTCAACAAGGCGTGGATAGACGTCGATCGTTGCACGCACTTCCTGGGCAATGTCCAGGGGTGGGTCCAGCATCGCAAGACCATCCCCGGTGAACACAACTTCGCACTCATCAAGGAGTCGTTATGGCGGATGAAAACAGCAAGCCGTGGTTTCAGCGAGAGATGGATGATGCGAAAGCCGAGCTAGAGAAGCTGGGAGAAGGAGTTGAAGATGGGACCACGTAAGCGCGTGCTGGTTGACTGTGATGGTGTGCTGGCGAACTTCGTCAAGCTTGCCCTTGGATGGATCTCCGAGAAGACGGGCAAGGAGCTCAAGGAAGAGGAGCTCGACATGTGGGACCTGTTCAGCAAGCACGGGGACCTCATCGAGAAGGACTTCTGGGGCTACATCCACGAGACGCCTGGTGTGGTCCTTGGCATCGAGCCCTACCAGGCCGCACTCGAGGGCATCCCCAAGCTGCTTGAGGTGGCTGACGTCTACGTGGTCACGGCCCCTCACAGCAGCCGGCACTGGGCGTACGAGCGGGGCGAGTGGCTCTACAAGCACTTCGGCTTCCGCCAGAACAAGGTCATCCAGACCCACGCCAAGTACGTCTGCAAGGGGGACATCCTCGTTGACGACAAGGAGAGCCACATCATCGAGTGGATGGACCACCATCCTGATGGCCTCGGCATCGTCTGGGCGCAGCCGTACAACGCCGAGACGGACTACTTCCGTACCGGCGACTGGAAGGACGTCATCTACTACGCGAAGCACAATGGCCCACGAGTTTCGTGCTTACGCACGGCACGTACAGCGGACCATCGCCGAGGACGGGGCGTATGAAAAGCCCGCCTACCAGTGGTGTCTGCAGCAGGTAGAACAGCTCGTTGCAGAGGCCCGCAGGTCTTCGATAGAAAGCGGTACAACAGTGGGGGCTGAGCTAGTAGCTCGCATCAAACCTCACGCTCGGAAAGCCATGCCATGAGCCTCCGAAGACTGCGCAGGTTCTACGAAGGCACCAAGAAGGTGAAGCCTTCGCAGAAGTACCGGCTCAGCGCCGAAGACAAGGAGACGTACGAGAAGCTCTGGGAGGCCATCAAGAAGCTTGGCGGCAGTCCCTATTACGAGTTCACCTACCGGTACAAGATTCAGCCCATCACCCTCGAGATGGCCCGGGGGTATCACGGACCTAACAACGGGGTGAGCAAGTCGAGTCTCTACAAGATCCGCAAGGCGCTGGGTGACCTGAGCATCTGGGTCATCGAAGAAGGTTTGAAGTACTCATTCGCGGGCACGAAGATCAACCCCAGCTTCCCTGATGTGAACTCCTTCTTACATGACCAAGAAGCTCAAGCCCTGGCAAGGACGGCTCTACGACTATGAGCAGGCTCTCCTCAAGAGGATGAGAGACCACTTGGTGGTATCAGCTCAAGAACGGCAGAGCGCATCCGCAAGCGCATGTCCAAGATGTCTCTTCAATACGTTGAAGAGATTGTGAAGGGGATCTCCCACTTCCCCAAGCCATCTCACATTCCCCTGGTGCTCGATTGAGAAAGCTCGACAAGGTCACCTGTAAGAACCTGTTCAAGACGTACAGAACGCTCACGTTCGTCCACGGTGTCGCCGGCGACTATCGCCTCAACCGAATCCTGCGCCTGAACTGGAGTACGATCACCGCCATCCTCAACGGTGGCTACGGCGTCCCCCAGAAGACGATCGACAAGTTCCAAGAGCGACTGGCCTACGCTTGGAGCATGTACATCGAGTACGAGATCCCTCGTTTGAAAGAGGAGTCTCGACTAGAAAGAGATGCTCTTGCTACAGCCTCTGCTGACCTCATCAGAAGGTGTAACGCCTCAATACGCCGGGTTTCATGCGTCAGATATTTCCTCCCACCGTGAAGAACACGCCATGATCAAGAACGACGACTGGATCAAGAAGATGGCGCTCGAACAGAAGATGATCGAGCCCTACCACGATGGCCTCTGCGAAGCAGGCGTCATCTCCTACGGGCAGACCAGCTTCGGCTACGACATCCGTGCAAGCCAAGACTGGCAGATCTTCACCGACATCTACTGCGGGGAGATCGACCCGAAGAACATCGATCCGGGTTGCTTTCAGTGCCGTACCGTTACGGCCTCGAAGGGGAACTACATCAAGATCCCTCCGAACAGCTACGCGCTGACGTCGAGCCTTGAGTACATCAAGATGCCTCGCAACGTGACGGGGGTGTGCGTCGGTAAGAGCACCTACGCACGTTGTGGCATCCACGTGAACGTGACGCCGCTCGAGGCTGGCTGGGAGGGCCACATCACCATCGAAATCTCCAACGGGACGAGGCTCCCTGTGCGGGTCTACCCGGGCGAAGGCATCATGCAGGTGCTCTTCTTCGAGGGAGAACAGCCACGGACTTCGTACGCAGACCGCAAGGGCAAATATCAGGGGCAGCGTGGCATCACGCACGCCCGCATAAAGCCCGATGAGAAGGCTGCAGAAGAACCTGTGCGTACGGGCAAGGTTTCGTGAGGGGTAGACACCCCATGCTAGCCTGATACCGTGATGGGCTTCTTCCTGTCTCTCCCCTCGTCTCGCGGCAAACGGACGGGGGAGGGGTAGGCAGTAGTCCGCATCATTCACTGAGCCGTGCTGGGTTCCCACGCCCATGCCCGGCTTTTCTGTCTCTGCGCAGCGAGGTTCTGATGGCCACCAAGGGTCTGACTCAAGAGTTTCTGGCGCCGTACTACAAGCGCGGCGATTGCTTCCCGAATCTCATGAGCCGCAGTACGTACATGAACAAGTACTCGAGGAACAAGGAGGTGTGGTCCGATACGATACTTCGTTGTGTCATCGGCAACTGCGCTCTCGATCCCTCGGTAACGCAGAAGGAGATGGAGCTTCTGTTCCATGTCTTCTGGACGATGCAAGGCCTGCCTCCGGGTCGTGGTCTGTGGACGGGTGGCGTGCCGGGCATCCCTGCGGCTGCTCGCTACAACTGCTGGTACGCGACCATCCGCGACTACAACGACTGGGGCTGGGTCGCTGAGATGCTCATGCTCGGTGGCGGCGTAGGTGTGGGCCTGGGGGACATTGGTCTTCTGCCATACGTCTCTAACAACGCTGTTGAGCTCTCTGTTCACTGCTCGAAGTCTCATGGTGACTTCGTTGAAGTGAACCCGGATACCAACGAGACGGAAGGCGAGCTGCAGCTTGCCAAGCACCCGGACAACCACTACTTCGTCGACGACTCGAGGCAGGGCTGGGTGCACGCCCTTCTTCTCACCCTCAAGCACGCCTTCGAGGGCAAGCCGCTGTTCATCGACGTCTCCTACGTTCGGTGCCGTGGCTCGCTCATCAAGACCTTCGGCGGCATCGCCTCGGGCCCTGGGCCCCTGGTCGAGCTGCTGCGGGCTGTGTGGGCTATCGTGAGGTCAGCAGCCGGCAGGAAGATGAGCTCAGTCGACTGCCTCGATGTCACCAACCACATCGGCAAGTGCATCAAGAGCGGCAACGTTCGTAGGTCCGCGCTCATCGCTCTGGGTGACCCACACGACCAGGAGTTCAGGGACGCGAAGAAGGACTGGAAGGCGGTGGAGAGCCACCGTCATACGTCGAACAACTCGCTCGTGTTTCGCAAGTGGAGCGAGTTCGACAACTTCAACTGGGACAACCTGGTCAACGACAACATCAGCTTCGGCGAGCCTGGCATCCTCAACCTGGTGCTGGGCCGTCTGACAGACCCTGAGGCCATGGGGGTCAACCCCTGCGGCGAGCAGCTGCTCCACGACTTCGAGGCGTGCAACCTGGCCGAGGTCTTCCCGGCTATGTGCGACGGCTCTGTGCCAGTGGAAGATGTATTCAAGTTGGTGGCTCGCTACTGCATTCGTCAGCGCCTCGACGTGCTGCACGAGCCCAGGGCGGAAGCTACCCGCACCAAGAACATGAGGATCGGCGTGGGCATCGGGGGCATCTGCGACTTCCCCTGCTCAGCTGAGGTTCTGCAGCGTTACTTCCGCGTGGTCCGTGAAGAGGCCAACAGCTACGCCGACAGCCTCGGGGTAGCTCGGCCTCTGACGGTCACCACGGTCAAGCCCTCGGGCACCATCAGCCTGCTCAACGGCAGCTCCCCCGGGCTGCACGCCCCCTTCGATGAGTACTACATCCGTCGTACGCGCATCGCTCAGAACGATGCGATGGCCGTGGCTCTGGTCGAGGCAGGCGTGCCGTTCGAGTACTGCAACTACGACAAGAGCGGTCGCACGCTTGCCTTCATGTTCCCCATGAAAGCCAAGCACACGCGCATCACGGTGCAGACAGAGACAGTGAAGGACCAGTTCCAGAGGCAGCTCATGGTCCAGGACAACTGGGCTGACAACGCTGTCTCGAGCACCATCTCGTTCAACAAAGACAATCCCAAGGAGCTTGCGGATTGTCTGCGTGAGTACGCGCCTCGTCTGAAGAGCACGTCAGTTCTTCCGACAGAGCACGGCTACACCCAGCCGCCGTACGAGAGCATCAGCCGTTCTCGGTTTGAAGAACTCAGCCGGGGTATCGACACTACAGCCACGTTGACCCGTGATGGTACACTGGACATCGACGATTGCGCCGGGGGTGCCTGCCCGGTCAGATAGAAGTACAATGGAACACGACAAGACCCTTGAAGTAGAGATGCCCATCAAGGGCCTGCACAAGCACAAGAAGGGCGAGTACTACCTCGTCCTCGGTGCTGTGAAGAACGCTACCAACGGGGCAGGGTACACGACCATGGTCAGGTATCTTGCGATCAACGACGAGCTCGTGAGCCCCGAGTATGTGAGAGAGCTCTCAGAGTTCTACGAGTTCGTGACCTGGCCAGACGGGCATGCAAGGCCGAGGTTCTGCCCCGTCTGGCACAAGGTCAACGCAGCGGGGGAGATCGTCGAAGAGATTCACCTGCCCTGATAAGCAGGAGCTAAAGAAAAGGGCGGGCCTCGTAAGAGACCCGCCCTTCTTCTTTTCTAGCTCCTCAGTTCATTTGGGGGCGTTCGTCGGGTGGAAGATAGTCGTCGCCGACGTCAGCGTCCCCGTGCCCACCTTCTCGGTGATGGTGGAGAGGACCTGGGCCTGAGCTGCCTCAGCGAACTTCTTGGTCTTCGCCTCCTTGAGCAGGTCCTTCGCCTCGTTGTACTTCTTGAAGTAGGGCACCATGACCTCGACTGCCGCCTTGTTGTAGCGGTAGTTCACGCCAATAGCCCCGTGGTGAGCGGAGCCGAGATCGTCAGCCTCGGTGTAGTTCTCATCGCCGATGAGACCGAGCTTGGCTGCGAGCTCGGTAACGAAGCCAGAGGGCAGGCCGTTCTCACGGGTCAGGTGCCTGGCTGAGAAGGTGCCCCTCTTCTCCTTCTGAGGGATGATCACTGCAGGGCCAGAGAGCTGAACGCTGCTGGTGCTCGCGATGATCTGCTTGTATTCGAGGGTTGGGATGGCAGTCAGGTCGTAGCCAAGCTCCTTCTTGATGGCGAGCGTCATGGCGTCGAGAGCTTGCAGCTCGGTGATACGACCCGCCTTCACGAGCTTGTCCACCTGGATCTCGAGCTTGTCGAGGCGGTGAATGGGCGAGTCGATGGTCTCCGGGAGCTGAACAGACGCCCCCTTGGACTCGACGAAGCGGGCCCTCACCACGTCGTTGCACCAGGCGTGAAAGGGGGCGCTGAGGTACTTCGCGTAGGCCATGGCAATCTGCCAGTGAGCCCAGGTAGCCGAAAAGCGGGTCAAACCACCACGAATCACGGTAAAAAGCTCATCCTCTGATTTTCGGAGGATGACCTCTGCCACGTGCGTGATGAACTCTTGAGCGCTGGGAAGCGCCCGCCACTTGGCCGGCTGCTTGGACAGGTCGCCCCCAGCGGCCCGCCACATATCGGTCAGGTTGAGCTGCTCGGCCTCGAAAGAGATGTCGGTGCCTTGGTAAACGAGAGTGTCGATCATGGTTGCTCCTGACGTAGATCAGATTCTGTGCCCTACAACGGGCATTTACTGTCATCGCCCGACGTGGCTTCGCCAATCGGGGGGTATAGATCTACCGTCACTCTTATGCCGAGATCAGCCCGCTTCTTGCTCCCCCTTCTCCTGCTCACGATGACGACCCGAGCTCTAGCTCAGGACGTTCAGACGATTCCCCCCGGTGAGGACAAGATCGTCTCCGTTCGAGAGGGAGACAAGTCGCCCTTCACAGGGCAGCTTTTCGATCAGCAGACGGCCCTTCGATGGGCTAACTGGCTGCAGCAGTACAAGCTTCGTCTCAAGATCGACGTCGAGCAGCAGAAGAAACTCTCTGAGGTGGAAGTCGGCTTTGTGAAGCAGCTCCTCCAGATTGAGAAGGACAAATACGCGGCCGTCACGCAGGACTACCAGACCCGCTCCGCACTGCAGCAGACGAAGATTCAAGAGCTTGAGGCTGAGATCAAGAACCCCCCTTGGTACAGCTCGGTGTGGTTCGGGGCTGCCCTCGGTGTGCTCACCACCACCCTGGCTGTCAGCCTCGGCGCGTTCGCTCTTCATGCAGCCAAGTAGTAGCTAAAAAGAAGGGGGCCCCGAAGGGCCCCGTCTTTAGATGCTCAGACGCTTGACCGTCTGAACTAGCTGCTCCCTCGTGACCGTGCCCTTGAGACGCACGCCGCAAGCGGCAAGTGCTCGTACAAGCTCATCGGTCGGGACCTGGGTAAGGTCGTCAGGGAGATGGAAGACATCAGAAGAAGACAGCGGGACGCAGCCCGGCCAGGGCCGCGTCTGGCTAATGCTTTTCCCTTGCCCAGTTCCTCCAGAGCGTCGAGGGCGTTGTTCGCCTCCTCGATCGCCGGACCCATCACGTCACGGGTGGAGGCCTTGAGCACCTCCTGCCCGAACAGGCAGAGCACCCCGAGCGTGGCCTGCTGCACGCGCATCGACGCCGTGAGCATGTCCTTGAGCTCCACGAGGTCGCCCTTGGTGACGAGTTTGCCGCCATCGAGACGGTTCTCCACCCCTTCGATCCTCGCATCGGTCATCCCGTGCAGGTTCTTCAGGTCGGTCGAGACCGTCTTGAGCAGGTTGACGACCTCGGACGAGAGCACCCCCTGCTCACCGCTGACAGCGGGGGCAGCTGCCGGAGGAGGTGCAGCCGCCTGCGTCTTGGGCTGACGCTTGCTGGCCGTGGCGGGCGCCGGCGTTGCCTCCGTCGGCGGGGTGATGGGGGTCACCGTAGCCACCGGAGCTGCAGCGGCGGGAGCACCGCCACGGGCCTTGTCGAAGGCGGCCAGCTTCTCGGCCAAGATCATCCCGCGCTTCTCGCTGGTCTCGGTGATGAAGGCCGTCTTCTCCGGCTCGCTCGTCCAGACCGGGAAGCCCGACGAGTTGAGCTGCTCGGCCAGCCTGCGCTGGAGGAAGACGGTCATCTTCGTCAGCTCCTCGGGCGTGCGGGGAGCGGTCTCGGGGCTGGGCATCGTGGTTGCGGGAGCGTTCATGGTTGATCCTTCTTGTGCAGCTGGATGAGAGACTCGTTGTCGTGATTGTCGACAACACAGAACATCACCTGCGTATCGGTACAACCGAAGCAGGCACGCGGGTCACCAGACTTAGCCGGGCAGGAGATCTGAGAACGTATGAGTTCCCAGTTGTCGAGAACGAAGCCCATGAGGGCATGTCGCCAGGCATTGATGCCGTGCCATGGCGGAGGGGGTTCATCATTCCCGCAGATGTAGTCGATCATGTCTTCCCGGCTTGCGGTCGGTCTGACATGGATGTCCATACGCCTGCAGATCTGGTGCAGCTCGGTGTGGTTGCAGGCCCCGAGCAGTTCCTCAAAAGAGCGTATTGAGGAGGACATCGAAAGGGCTCTCTTCTTTCTCAAGGTCCCAAACGGCCAGCTCAGTCCGTTCAGGAGAACCGATGGTCTTTGTGAGAATGAGCGTGAGCGTGTTTGAGTCATCGACTCCGCTCACGTCCTTCAGCACGTCTTCTAGGAGTTTGATCCTATTGCTTGTGTCAAGTCGCTTATACCGAGACTCGGCTGTTTTTGGCCAAGTCTTGTTCTGCAGGTCGAGGAAGTAGAAGGTGACTGCGATGAGGTATGGCCTGTTGGGCCGAAACTCCATGAGCTCCCTTCGGTAGTTCTGCTGCAGATGCGCCTTGGTGATGTTCTTGTAGCCCTCACCGATCTTGGTAAGGGACCTGCCCCCTCCTGGCCTGTTGAAGTAGGCGTTGTTGGAAGAGGGGGGCAGCGACGGGACAGAGAGGCGAATCATCCGAACCTAGAGCGGTTGGGTGAGCCGCGTCCTGGGAGGTTGGAGCCTGTGCGCTGCGCTTCCATGTCGAGGGTCCTGATGGTGACCTGCCTGGAGATCACCTTGAGGCTCCTATCGATGGATTCGAGGCGGGACGCAAGCAGCTTCTTGTGCTGCTGGTACTTCTGCAGCTCGTGCAGGGTCTCGAGGTAGCGGGGGTTGAGAAGAAGGCGGTCTTTGAGTTCGTCGACCGTGGGCTTCTTGCCTTCAGCGTGCTGCTTACGAGCGACGTCACGGGTCTCAGCCCCCAGTACATCGAGGAGGTTCTCGTACTGAAGGATGTAGACGTCTACCTTGGCGAGAAGCTCGGCGCAGTAGGAGTACCAGCCGAGCAGGTGAACGTAGACGGTGGTGAACTCGGTGCTGTCGGGGTTGGTGACGACCTGCTCATCAACTTCAGGGCAGTTGAAGGTCGGCTTCTTGATCTCCCCGAAGCCTTCCTTCTCGTAGAGCTTCTCGCTTTCACTGGCGGTGTTCCAGTGCTCTTGAAGAGACTTCTTCTGCTCGGCTGTGACGCCGATAGGGGCTGCCTTGTCGACCTTGAGACCGCGTCCTTCTTCCGGAGGGTGATCGATAACCTGGCCACCCGGGCCAAGTGTTCTCGGGATGCGTATCGACTTGCCTTCAGTCATTTGCTTACCCATCTGCCGTGAGGAACGTGCGTCCCACTCCTGCGCTGCAGGTACTGGGGCTTACACGTCCAGGAGAACGCACAGAAGTCGCACCCCACGCCTTCGAGGCGGTCAGGGAGCTGGTTGGTGTCGGCCGCTATGTGGCCACGCTCGAACTTCTTCAACAGGCCCATCCAGGTGTCTGGGTTGAACACAGTGAAGAAGCTCGGGTTGTTGCTGCCCGTGTAGTTCTGGTTGCCCTTGTTCCAGTAAAGGAACCATGTGAACGGCGTATCGAGACACCCCATGTACACGTGCGCTTGCTCTACGTGCTCAGGCTTGGGAGCCTTGAGCTTGTCGTACTCCCCTGGGCTCGCCGTCTTGATCTCCAGGACGACGCGAGCAAAGGGGTCAGGTTCGCCTGGGCGACGCAGCTGAAAGAGGCCGTCGCAATGGGACTGGATGTTCCATGCAGCTGCCACAGGCTGGAGCTCAGGGGAGATCTTCACCTCAGACTGAAAGGTGGAGACGAAGGGCCCTCCTGCCATCTGCTCGAACTGAGTCTGGAGCATGGCGTGGAGAGCGTGGCCAACCATGAAGCGCTTCTTCCAGGTGTTGTCGAGCTTCTCTTTGCGCTCGGTACCAAGAAGGCTGTAGACCATCTTTCTCTCGCAGCCATGCACTTCAGAAGCGTGGATGCCGGGGGCACGGATGTGCGAGTCGCCCTTGTCCTTGGCGAGGTGTTCTTCAAAGCTCACGGAGATCTGAGCAGCCTCGTCTTGGATCTGCTTCTTCTGTTCTTCCGGTGCCTTGAGGAAGTCTTCAATCGTCAGAATCGATGTCATGTGCTTTCTCCCAGTCCTCGAAGGGGACGATGGCATACTTCGCCAGAGTCTTGAGCGTGCCTCGCTCTTGAAACTCAACGACGAATACTGGATCTTCCCCGTCTTCGCATTCACCGAGAAGCTTCAGTAGGTCATAGAACTTCAGGGTGTAGCTCTTGGCCTGGGTGAACTTGTGTTCGAGGCGTGTCTTGCCTTTCACAAGAACATCGCTCTTGTACTTGGGTAGGCAACCTGAGCCGGGTTGGAGTTTGCCGCCCACCTGCTTGGCAAGGACTCGCTCGGCCTTCGTGCTTCGCTTACGAAGAGTCTTGGCCGTGTGCCTGTTGCCCGGTTCGGGCTCGTCTTCCAAGATGGCAACGAGCTCCTGGCCATCGACCAGGGGCCCTACCTCGTCATCTTGGAAGCCGACAGCCGAGACCTTCAGGTGGACGTCCCCGGCCTCGTTGACCTGGGGGACGAGCCTGATGGTTTTCATGTCACACGAAGCGGCACTGAATGCCTTCTTCAGCGAGGATGTGCGCCCTTACCTGGGCGTCGAACCTCGGGTCATCGTTGAGCATGGCGATGAACTCCTTGGCCGGCATGCGGTTGACCTTGGGCGAGGGCTCCTTGGTCTTGGGGTCGAGGATCGTGATGAGCCCCGAGGCTTCCTGGATGAAGCCGCACTTGATGCCAGAGGCCAGGATGGTGCGGGCGTTGTCGATGCCTCCTTCGTCGAAGATGAACTCGGACTCGCCACGCACGCCTTCGTGCACGCCGGCCTTGCCCTTCTTGATCTCCCACTCGAGCATCTTGCTCTTGGTCTCCTTCTTACCCGTCTCGTTCTTCTCCTTCTCACCGGCACCATTGGTGAGCAGGATGTCGATGAGCTTGCCGTGCTTGAGGCTGTGCGAGCCCATCGAAGGAACGCTGTCGGGCAGGTACTTCTGGATGTAGGAGGGAGCTTCGCTCTTCTTCCGGTTTGAGACCATCTGTTGCGTCATGATGATGGTCGTCTTGTTCGGGACCTCGTTGAACGAGACCGTCATCGGGAAGTAGTCGATGAGGAACTTCTTGAGCGCCGTGGCATGCGCGCCCTGACGAGCCTCCTCCTCGATCTTCTCGAGCTCAGCGAACGCCTTGGGCTGCGCTGCCGTGATGGAGTCGATGCCGATGATGTTCACGAGGTCGCACGAGACAAGCTCGAGAACCACGTCCAGCATCTGCTCCATGTAGTCGGCCACGATGGGGTAGAAGCACCCCACGCTCCGCTTCATCTCCTTGATCTCCTCCTTGGTGAAGGGAGCAAACCCAAGGTCCTTGCGGTACTTCGTCCGCTCCTCGATGGCCTCATCAGGCACCGAGACGATGATGCCCAGCTTCCGCAGGTAGAAGTGGTCGATGGGCGCCTCAGTGCAGGCAAGCGCTATCGTTGCCTCATCGCCGTACATCCGCTGATGCATGGCCATGTACTTGTACATGAGGTGGGTCTTGCCGGCGCCGTCGAGGCCTGACACACAGGCCAGACCTCCAGCGGGCAGCCCCCCACCGGTGTCTATGTCGAGCTGCATGATGCCCGACGGCCGGCGGAGGAAGTAGCTGTTACGAAGCTTGTCGGCCGTACCAATGATGGTGCGCTTGGCGGCCTTGTTGATCTTCGCAACGATCGTGTTGATGTCGCTCTTACGGTTATCGACTGGTTGTCCTGCCACGTGAGCTCCCGTTCGACTCGAACGGAGCAGACCCACAGTGGGGGCATATCAAGACTGACCCATGCTGCTGAAGCTGCCCAGCGGGCGCTCCACAGCTTGGGCAGCCTTGCGATGCCGCCTTCTCGAGCTGCTCCTGGTCTTTGCCTTCGTCTACAGCGTACTTGTCCATGGTGCTCAATCCTTCTTCTGACCCTTGCCGTGCTTCGCCTGAAGTAGGCGACGGAATGGCAGGGCCTTTCGGAAGTGTACGCGCATCTTGTGCGGGATGAGCACCTCGATCTTCTTCCCCTCCCCAAGCTTGAGCGTGCCCTGGGTAAGGGTGGTCACCCTCGGAGCCGCCTCCTTGGTGACGTGAAACTGGCCAAAGCCATCGAGGTGGACCTCGCTCAGCTCTGCAAGGGACTCCATCAAGGCCTCTATGAAGACCTTGGTGATGCCCCTCACCTCCTTCGGCTTTAGCCCTAGTCGCGACGCAACGAGCTGGTCCAGGTCATACTTGCGCGCGATCTTGTTCATCTACTCGTCCTTTGAGGTTCGGTGTTTCTGGAGAGCGCTCTCCCACTGCTCCTTCGTTACTGTTGAACCCGCAGGAAGGCCATACATATGCTTCCTCTTCTTCTTGGCCATCAGTGTGCGTCCGCCCAGTTGTCGGCAGCCTTGGCCGAGACCTTCAAGGGCACCGGCAGGTCGGTGTGAAGCGCATGCTCCATCCACTCGACGATCTCCCCCATCGCAGGAGTGAGCGTCTCTTCAGGGCAGTCGAAGACCAACTCGTCGTGCACCTGAAGGCGCATGATGCAGTCGAACCTCTTGTCTAGCTGGGCGTCATCCAGAAGGATCATCGCCATGCGTACAACGTCAGCGGCTGACCCTTGGATCTCAAAGTTGCCCGCTTGTCGTTCTGCCTTGCTCCTCTCTTGGTTTCTCCTGGAGATGATCTCCGGCAAGAACCTCCTCCGCCCCATGACGGTGAACGAGTACCCGGTGATCCGAGCATTATCGACAGCTTCTGCGAAGAACCTCTCGACAGCCGGATAAGCCGACATATACTTGTCCATGAGGGCCTTGGCTTCCTCAACACGGATTCCCAGATCCGAAGCGAGTTTGAACTCCTTCATTCCGTAGTTGAGCCCGTAACCAATGGCCTTGACGTTCTGCCGTGCAAGAAGGCACGTGTGATCGTAGTCGTTGAGTTCGTTCTTCTCCTTATCCTTCGCTGCCTTGATATCGTCATAGGGCAGTCCGAAGACGAGTGAAGCGTTGCCTATGTGGATGTCTTTCCCCTGGAGGAAGATGTCGATCATGGGTGGCTCCATCGCAGCGCAAGCCAGAAGACGCATCTCGAGCTGGTCATAGTCGGCGGCAATCAGCTTGCGCTTCGTGCTGGGCTTGGGGCGGAACGCTTTGCGGGTCTTGAACTTGTCCCGCTCAGGGTTCGGCATGTTCTGCAGGTTCGGGTCAGAGCAGTTGTGCGCGAATACTCCGCAGGCTTCGTAGCTCTCGTCCCCGTCTACGCTGATGTCGTAGACCTCAAGCACGCCGCGATAGTCGATCGCTTCAACGACAACGAGCCCGTGTCCTTCACCTGCAAGAAGTGAACGGTCTTGTGGCCCTGCCGCGTCACAACCGCGAGGTTGTCGAGCGCGTTGTTCTTCGGGTTGCTGGTCCAGGTCTTCGAGAACGCCATCAGTCACCTCCTCAATCGTGGCCCACGTGCACCCATCGGAGAGCAGCAGCCTGTGGTCGGTTGTGCACGTCAAAACATACCCGTTGCTAAGCCTAACGTCGTAAACGTGCCTTTCTCCCTGCGGAAGGAACGCCGTCACCTGCTGCCAACGCCCCTTGTGGGTCCAGACAGAATCGCCCGGTCGAATATTCTCCATGGCAACGGCACCACGGGTGGTCCGAACGGGCGTCCAGCCGGCTACGCAGGACAGGCGTCCTGTACGAGCCACGTCCTGGTTGTACCGGGTGTGGATGAAGCCCTGGCTATCGATCGAGTCTGACTCTCGAAGGCCCACCAGGTAGGTACCGTGCAGCTTGTCGAGCTCGGCAAACCTCAGGAGGAGCTTGGCCATCTTCGATTCGCCCTTGTAGTGGTCAAGGAACTCGGCGTCGCATGAAGGGTTGCGTACCCCCGTCTTCGCCCCAGCCTTGCCCAGCTTCACGGCCTTGAGACCCTCGAAGTTGAAGAACCAGTCGCGCTTCTGCAGGGTGCTGTTCGGGTTGAACAGGACGCCCGGCTGATACGCCTGGTAGAGCGCGTTCAGCTCCTTCTTCAGGTCGTTGATCTCCCTAGCCACGGGCCCTTCGAGAGTGAGGAGGAACTCCTTGTCTACGTAGATGCCTGCCCTCTCGCACTTCCACAGGACCTTGGTAAACGGCGCCTCGGTCTTGATGAAGATGTCCCAGAGCGTCTTGTAGTGCTCGGGGTAGAGGCTGTAGACCCACGACTCTTCGAGCTCCACCTTGAGCTTGTCGTATATCTGCATGGTGCCGTAGGCATCGTTCGACGCGTACTCGATGAGCTTGCGTGGATCGTTGCGGTACAGGTCCATGATGAAGTCGCCGATGTTGGGCTGCTTGCGCTTGTCCCAGCCATCGAACATGTCCTTCCACTCCCAACCCAGGAGCTGCTTGCCCATGTAGTCGAGTCGGTGTGGCTGCTCCTCGTAGAGCAAGCAGTGCATCACCTGGGTGTCGACGATCTTCCCCTTGAGGGTGATGCCGACGTTAGCCAGGATGTGCATGTCGTACTTCGCGTTGGCGAAGACCCAGGTCTTGTCGTAATCCTCGAAGGCCGACATGAACCTGTGCAGCGTGTCAGCGGGCATGCAGATGCGCCGGCGTCCCCAAGAGAGGGACCAGAACAGGGGCATGTCTCGCCAGATGATGAGACCCGTGGTCTCGGTGTCGATGGCAACGATCTTCTGATCGCAGACCTCTCGAACGATTGCCTCTAGACGGGGGTCTTGGAGGGTGTAAAACTCTGCGTCTGGGATATCGACTTTCCAGGCCATGTAGGGCGCTCCGGGTAGGCGGTAGGGTAGATAGAGAAAGGGGGAGCGGGCTCATCACCCGCTCCCCCTTTTTGCTAACTTGCCGCCGAGAGTCGGAGGCCCGCCGTAGGGCTTGCTGCCAGCGGTGACCGGCTGCCTCCCCGAGCTACCGAAGAGCTCGTGCTGACGCTCGAGCGGGGTAGGCGCGTAGATCTTCGGCAGCTCCAGCGGCCTGGCAATCTCCACATGCCGAGGGTCGATGGGGTGCGGGTTCGCCCAGCCCACAATGGCCAGCACCGTCTGGTTGCCACCATCAGCAGGCTTCACCCGCTGAACCTCCAGGTCCACGTCGAAGATCTCCGAGCGCGTTCCATCCGAGCACTCGGTGCAGGACACCATCTCCTGCAGGTAGCCGACACGCTTGCACACAGCGCACTCGACCACGTCAGACGTGATCTCGTCGATCTGCTTGGGCGCCAGCTCCGTTGAGTCGACCTCGATGAGCGCCTCCCCGCAGCCCTGGCAACACCACGCCTCGCTCTTGACCCCGACCTCGTGAGCGCCCTTGCGCCCAGCCTTCACACCACACGCCCTGCACGACTTGCCGATCTGCTTGTCGTACTCGCGGATGACGTTGAAGTGGTTGAAGCCCATGGCCCAGTGAAGGGCGTTGGCGTCCTTCATCTCCTTGCCAGCGAACTTCCCACGCTCGTGGGCCATCATCCGTACCCAGTTCATGTACGGCTGGCCGTCATCGTTCACCTTCACGGCGCCGGTGTTGCGGTCGAGCTGCTCGGTCTTCACGTAGTTGGCGTGATGAAGCATCGAGAAGACGTACATCTCCCGGTTGGACATGCGGTTGTTCTGCTTCTTGCCCGCAGACCGCTCCTCCCAGTAGATGTCGCAGCCATCGCAGGGCTGGCGCTTCTTGCGGTCCATCGCGAACGGTCCCGCTGAGCAGATGGCGCTCTTGTTGGTACGGCCATCGAAGTGCTCGCGGTAGATGTAGTAGGCGAGCGTCTGCTCGACCAGCTCACCGTTCTGCCCAGCCAGCTGGACCGGGTACTCCCCCTTGAGGAGGCGCACCACGTCTGGCTCTTCCGTCGAGGGTTTGAACTGGTTGACGAAGTAGGGGACGTTCCCCCCGCCAGCACCAGTCTTCTCGGGCTTCTGTTTCTGCTGGCTGGCCACCGACTGGCGGAAGGTGGTCGGGGCGTTCTTCATATCAGTCTTGCCGTAGGAGCCCATGTTCATAAACCTTTCAGGTACTTTCTTACTGCCCACAGGTGATAGTCCGTCGCGGAGGCGACTTTACTCTGGACATCTTCAAGGGCGAGATCACTCGGTTGCGCTTCTTCGTAGCCGATGACAAACACGTCCAAGGACTTGGACAGATCATCGCCAATCTTCTTCGTGCCATTACGGCCGGCGTCGTCGTTGTCTAGCCAGAGGTACACCGGTGCGCCTAGACGCTCAAGCACCCACTTCTGTTGGGCTGACATTGATGAGCCTAGAAGGGCTAGCACATTCTTTATACCCGCTTGCCAGGCCCACATGCAGGCCTTGAAGCCCTCAACGAGCACGACCTTCTCGCCCCTTGAGAAGTAGACTTGAGGGTAGACCTCGCTCGAGTTCCAGAGGTACCGAGACTTGTCGGTGTGGTAGACGCCCAGACCGAAGTCCTTGTACTCCAGGTCGTAGACCTTGTACTTCGGGTAGGCACCTGTAACAGTGCGCCCGCTGATGCCGACCAGGTTCCCCGTGAAGTCTCGGATGGGGTACGTGATGCGGTTGTGCTTCTTGTCGAACCCCACCCCAAAGTGGAGCAGGGTTTCCTCGGTGAAGCCCTCGTTGATTAGATCCATCGGGCACTCGTGAAAGAACCCGAGGATGGCTTCGTCGAGAGGCTCTTGGCAGATGACCCCAGGCTTGTTGGGATCAAAGGCCGGGTCTACGTTCTTGCGTAGGGCGTCGATGAGCGAGCCGTAGTGCGTCTGAACAAGACCCTCGCCTATGCCCATCGCCTTGAGGAACATCTTGAGTGTTCCCTTGGCGTGGCATGAGAAACAGAACCAGATGCCCTTGGTCAACGACATCGTGAACGCCGGGGTGTTCACGTTGTCGTGGAAGGGGCAGAACGCCATGACGTTGTCTGGCCCGCTCTTCTTGACCTTGTGAAGGTACTTCTGTGCGATAGCAAGTACCTCCGAGTGCCTGTCCATAACGGCATGTTCTCGAGCGTCTTCTTGTAGTTGGGAGCAGGCTTCTCTGCCCCCAACGTGCGGGGCTGACGTACGGGCTTCTTGTCCTTCGGCTCGTCCTCCTCTTCGTCGTTCTTCCTGACCTGTTCGATCTCCTTGCTGGTCAGAACCGAGTGGAAGCTGAAGTTGCTCGCTGGGATGCCGTGCACCCGGAACCCGTCGAGCGTCCACTCACGAGAGCCGGCCATCACGAGGCTGATGGTGGGCTGGTGCTTGTCGGACATCACCCGGCAAGCCATGGTGCAGTCTTGCGAGAGCGAGTCAGAGAAGGCGATCTCATCAAGGTTGCCTTCAGAGTGCTTCGCTGCCTGCCGGTTGGCCTGCATGGTGGCCATCAGCGGGACCTTCTCTTCGAGAACGATGCGTCGAACGTCACGGGAGATCTCCCGAACACGCTCGTGGTCTTGCATCGTCTTACGGCGAGCCTCGGGGCTCATCAGGTACAGACCGTCGACGAAGACAACGTCGGGGTGGTACTTCTCGATCTTGCCTCGCAGCCAGCTGGGGGTGTCCCTGCCAGCGACGTCCTTGGCCGTGAGGCAGATCATCCTGTTCTTCGAGGCCATCTCCTCGGCCACCTGCTGGATGACGTGCAGCTGCTCTTCCTGGAAGGCAGGCAGCTTGCCCAGGCGCAGGTCCTGGTAGAGAGCGCCGACCATGATGGCGGCCATCCGCTGGTAGCACTGCTCGTCGGTCATCTCCTTGGTGTAGAAGAGAACCTTCTGGTTCATCTCGAAGGCGAAGGTGATGAGGTACATCAAGATCCAAGACTTCATGCTCTTGGGCCTGCCGTAGAAGACGGCGAACTCATCGTCAGCCACACCACCAGTAGCCTCTTGCAGAGGCTTCCAAGGCCACATGAACCGGCCGATGCTCTGCCCGTTCTTGGCCTTGTTGTACTTCGCGATGACCTTCTTCATGCCCGTTGCCAGGTCAACGTCTGTTGACTTGCCGGCATCGATGTTGCGGTAGAGGGTCACTGCCTCGTTCAACTGGTTGAATGCCTCCTCAGGGTTGAGGTCTGCGTACTCGATGCAGGCCTGTGCCTTGAGTTTCAGCTCCTTCGACAGCCTGCGCTTGCGCACCTCGCTGCAAAGGAAGTTGAGCGTCATGCCCGCATCAACCTCGAACTGCCACGCGGGCAGGTACCTCTCAAGTGCTGATGACGGCCCAAGTACAGCGCCCCTTGAATCGGGGCTCGTGTACACCGACATCAAGATCTTGAACGCCGAGTTCGTGTCGTTCATCAGGAGATCGTCTTCGGTGATCCCCCACTCGAGTACTGTCTTCAAATCCCCTGTCTTCATGATCAGGGAAATGAGCTGGTGCTCGCTGCTAGCCATTCATCCTCCGAGCGCGGGTAACGAAAAGCCAGGCGGGTAGGGCCTGGCTTCCTGGGTAGGTGGATGCAACGCTGCAAGAGCCACCTCAAGCTGTCAACATCGGGGTAACACTTGACGTTCACCACCGATGTGTTCGCCTATGCCCCCACCCTCAAAAGCCTCGTCGATCTGACGAGGTTGCTGGTTGATGGAAGAACTGGTCGGCCCGTCAGCGAAGTGAACCGTCTCGAGGTCTGCTTCCATCGAGGCCTTGAGCTGGGTGAGCAAGTCGAGGGTGTCCTTGCTCCAGACCTTGCCAATGGTCTGACCATGCGTCTTCTGCGTCAGCGTGCTGACGAAGGCTGCTTTGCCCTCAAGCGCTGGGTCAGAGCTGATGAAGTTGGCAGAAAGCTCCTTGACGGAGAGCGCGTTGAACTTCGCCGTCCTCACCTGACCACCAGCTTCTGTGGCTTGTGGTACTTCGGTGTCTCCTTGTGCACCTTCTTCACCACGTCAGCTGGCACAGTGCCCTGAGCAATGGCGGCCTTGAGGCGGTTGGGGTCCACCTCGTAGACAGCCTTCGTCTTGATGGTGCCACCCATGGCCAGGAACTTCTCCATACCCACTTCCTCGAACAGCTTGTCGGCGTCGTAGCTGTTCTGGACCTGGTACTTCTCGAAGGGCCCCACGCTCAGCGCCCCGCCCCGGACGACCTTGTCAGCTGCCTCGAGCTTGTCGTTGTACGTGGAGGCAAGCTCCTCGTACGTCTCGAAGACATCGGGGTGAGCCTCCCGGTAGCGGATGATGCGGTCCTGAGCCTCAAGGAACTCTTTCACTTCGTGCGGGACTTCTTCAGTCTTGGTTTTCATAGATGTACCCCTTGGCAAACTCTTCTGCCTCGTCGGATGACGTCTGTACTTCTTGTGCGGTCATCGGTACACCCAGAGCATCGTTCTGGTACCGGTTGAAGAGAGCGATGGCGAGCTTGATGTCGGAGACGAACAGGTGCATCGGACTGCCCTTGCCTGAGTCTCCTTCCTTGCGCAGAACGAAGTAGGTGGGGTAGGTCGGCAGAACAAGGTACTCGACCAAGTTCTGACTGACCGGCTGCCGCATACCTTCGCCTGTGCGCCGTAGCCACTGGTTCTTCTTCTCTGTGAGCTCAGCTCGGTACGTCGCCCCGGGGAGGCGAAGAACAGCGGGCTTGCCCCGCTCACCCATCTGCACCGGCCTGCCAAGCAACGCCTGAGCTGCAACAGGACCGAGAGGAACGATGACGATGGGGTCTGCGAGATAGATCGTCTCGAATAGCCTGGGATTACAGGCCTCGATCTCCGTCGGTATCGGCAGCTTGTCCCTGAACTCGGGCTCAGGAGGCTTGCCCTTCCAGCTCTTGCCCATCACCTGCTTGCCGTCAGCATCGAGCATCGGTTCGCAGGACCGGCAGGCAACGATGTCGGTGAAGAAGCAGTTGTCGAAGTTGTACTTCTCCAAGACTGCCCGGAGCAGTACCCCGCCAGGTCCCACGAAGGGCCTGCCTTCTCGTTCTTCTTCTCGTCCAGGGCCTTCTCCAAGGAAAAGGATGCCCCTGTTGTAGCCCTCCCCAAAGACAAACGAGCCACGCATGGCGGCTCGTCTCTCTCCAAGGAAGCACTTCGTGCAGTCTTCCCATTCCTCTTGAAGGACGGGGAGCGTCTTGCGGAAGTCCACCATGTTTGACCTCAGAGCTGGATGCCCGACTCCTGCTGCAGCTTCATGCGGCGAGTCAGTTCTAGGGTCTGCTCGACGATCTCCTTATACGTCTTCTTGTCCTCCTTTTGCATGTCCACGCAGAACGCGATCGTCTGCACGAGCATGTAGATGTTCGTAGGAGCAGAGGTGAAGTCGTACGGCATCACCACGGGGTCGCGAGCGTACCGGCCAGGACCAGCCATCCGCAGCGGCGACATGAAGTCGAAAGCGAGGTTGAAGACCACGACCTCCCCTTCCTTGATGAGCTCCAGCAGCATCTCCTTGGAGCAGTCGAACCAGGCCAAGAACTTCGTGGGCCCGTTGGTGGCGATGCACCACTGGTCGATGTTCACGGACTCTTTGCCTTGTGCTGCCTTGGGCAACTGAATCAGATCAGCCATGGTTTCTTGATCCCTTTCTTTGGGTGACCGACGAACTCAAACTCATACGGCCCCCCCTCTTCTACCGGCCATGTACGTAGGTGTCGACGGAGGTTCTCGCACATGCCCTTCATGGGGCCGATGTCGTCCTCGAAGATCACAACCAGCGGAGACTTCTTGCCCGCCTTGTTCCTTAGAACACGACCCATGAACTGCTGCAAGCCGTTCCGTTGGCTCATCGGCTCGCACGTAAAGACCGTATCGAGATCTGGGTTATCTAGCCCCTCTCGCCCGTACTTCGTGATGGCGAACACGATCTGCTTCGTCTTCAGAACGTGCTGCCGCTGGTCGGGCTTCATCGACCCCATCATCACGCCGGCGTTGCTGGGCTTGCTAAGCACCCCTTCGATGTACACCCTGAACCTTCGCGTCTCTTCAGCCGAGACCTTCTTCCAGACCTCGTGCTGCTTGAGCTCCTTGGAGACCCCATCGAACATGAGCTGTGTCTGGTGCTTCTTGGCAGGGTTGAGATTGCTCTGCAGAAGCTTCTTCAGCTCGTGGTACTTCCCCGTGAGATGGCGAATCCTTCGCTCGTCTACTTCCACAGGAGGTAGCGTCTCACCCACGTCTTGCGGCGTGACCTTGGGCTTCTCGAAGTACAGCTCTGGCTCCTTGTTCCATAGAGCAAGCAGACCCACAAGCTCCTCGATAGAGTTCGAGAGCACAAGGATGCGCCGGCCCACGGCTTCAGCTTTCCTGAACTCACCGATGAGGAACTCAAGCCGTTCTCTCCACCTGCCGAAGAAGGTAGCGAGTTTGGAGAGGTGCAACTCTCCGTTGATGTCGCAGACTTCGCTGGCCACAGAGCGGTCAAGCGGATCTACTTGAAAGCCAGTCCAGACGAAGCAGATCCTCGGTCGCAGCTCCTGGATGAGGTCCTTGTAGAGCACGGTGCCGATGTGGAAGTCGGTGATGACGTGCATCCCGTCTACCCGCTCAGGCGTGGCCGTCAGGGCGATCCTCTTGCCGAAGAACAAGCCCGCTGCTCTCGAGTACGTGGGGGCTGCTATGTGATGGCCCTCGTCACCGATGAAGAGACCGAAGCGGGCCCGAATCTCGGGAGGTAGAGAATCAGATATATCCCCCAGCGTCTTGTACGTCGTGAGGATGATGCTCTTGTTCCAGTCCCCCTTCGACCCCCTTACTACTTCCACGCCCCCTGGTACGACGAGCCACTTGTGGATCTCTTCGAGCCATTGGCTGAGTAGTTGGTTGTTGTCTACGGCGATGACCGTCGGCTGCTTGATGAGGGCAAGTAGTTCAAGGGCACATACGGTCTTTCCCTTACCGCAGGCCAACTGCAACACGCCCCCCTCAGCCTTGAGGAGGGCGTTGACCGCGTCTCGTTGCAGCGTCTTGCCCGGGTTCTTCAGGTCCAGGACGATCTTGCTTGTTACATCGATGTGCGGGTAGCTCAGCGGCCTGCAGTCAACGACGGGGAACTCAAGATCTCCGGGCTTCCAGAAGGCACGCGGCACAATGAGGTGATGCTCTGTCTCCTCATAGAGGAAGACGTAACGCTCACCCTTCTCGTTCTCGAACTTGAACGAGAGGGTGTTCTTCGTACCCTCAACGTTGATGAGGGACTTGGGTACCCAGAGGTGTGAATCCAGGTACCCCCTGTCAGGCTCGCGCTTCACAAGACGCATGGTCGATCTCTACCCTTGAGGGTGGCGAAGGTCTACTTCCCCCCGGGGTTTCCCTGTCCCCCCTGGTTGTTGCCGTTGTTGCCGCCGCCCCAGATGTCGCCCAAAGGCGTGACGTCGAAGACGTGGCTGAAGCTGTGCCCGGCAGCCTTGGCCATCGAACGCATCAGGTTCTTCGCCAGCATCGAAGCGAAGGACTCGTTCGGTTGCTGCATCTGCGGCGTCGTCAGGTACCCGGGCATCTGGTAGTTCACCGGCTGCATCTGCTGGTAGCCGTAAGGCACCTGCTGCACCATCGGCTGCTGTTGCTGCTGGTAAACGGGCTGAGGCACTGGCGCCTGTGGTGGCAGCGGACGCTGCTGTTGCTGCACCTGGCCAAACTGCGTGGCCATCGTCTGCATCGGTGCCTGCACCGGCGCCGAGGGCGCCGCCGGCGGCAGCCTCACGAGGTTCTGGGTGGGAACCAGGCGGGCCTGACCCACGCGGGCCGCCTGCGTATGGGCCCCGCAAGACCGGAAGAAGATGCACTGATCTCTCGAGTTCGACCCGTTGATAGGGTTGATGTAGCCGTGCTCGTAGCCGCCCCGGCACTCTGAGTTGTTGCCATCCCACTCCTTGCCAAAGCAAGGTGGTGTCTCATCCGCCATGGTATTCTCCTCGGAGCAGAGATAGGTTCCGCCCCTCGTTTCCTTTATCCCCGAGGTCGGCCTAGTCTTGCCGTTCTAGAAGAACAAGAAGAAGGAGCCCATCAGATGCGTACTAGCGGCCTTGTCCTCGACTTCTATGACGATGTCGGTGGGACTCTTTTCAAGGGCATGTTCCCTACCTCCAACATCGTCCCAGATTTCGTGAAGCAGGCCTCTGGCCTGTCACCAGAGAGTCTCGACCACCTGCCTGACGATGCCTTCGCGCTCGTCATGATCAACGGTGAAGAGAAGCTCCGGAAGTTTGCCTGCGTCGATGAGGGCAACACCGCCCTCTCGGTGCTGTACTTCCTGAAGAACGCAGAGAAGCTCCCCGTCGAGGCGCAAGTCAAGACGGCCGAGAACCTGAAGATCGCCTGCGAGTGGTACGAGCTCGATGTACCCGAGGAGCTCGAGAAGGTGGCAGGCCTGGCGGGCGGCGCGGCTCGTATGGGCGGCAGGTACATCGAGAGCAAGGCCACGAGCCTCGCCAAAGACCCGCTCAAGCTCATTCAGTACGCGGCCATGCCGAGCCTCATCAAGGGGACGGCATCCAACGTCGGCAAGAACCTCTCGCACCTGGAGGAGGCAAGCCATGACGCGGTGGCTGGCATGCCAGACCTGCACTCGTTCATGGGTAAGCAGGGCGAGCTCACCGGCTCGAGCACCATGCCCCTGAGCGCCTCGATGGGTAAGGGAGAGGGCGCCAAGTCTTCGCTTGCTGCTGTGCAGAAGACGGCGGCAACGACCATGGGCCGCAAGGTCCCCGGTCACTCGAACGATGACGCCCCCGATCCAGGCAACCCCAACGGCCAGTACAGCGCGCAGCCTCCCTCGCAGCCGCAGATGAAGAACATGGAGCCCCACGTGGATGTGACCCACAAGGAGGCATCTGTTCGGTCTGAAGAGCTGAGGGCCACGCACTACGCCCTCGGCAGCCGCTACCCGCTCGATAGCTATGAGCAGGTCAAGCAGGCGAGCGCCTACTTCGAGGAGTACGGTGAGCGTCTCGAGCCAGGCGACCGGCACGAGTACTGCTCGAACCTGGTCAAGCGGGCGCGAGACATGCGGGTCATGCTGCCCGTCAACATCATGAAGTACGGCTCGGAGAAGCTCGCCTCACCAAGCGAGTTCCAGGCCGCCATCGACATGCGCCGCAACGTCCTCGACTCCGATGAGAAGGCCGTCCTGCTCCAGAAGGTGGCGGGCTACTACGGCAAGATCGACCCCGAGCTGCTGCGTGGTCTTCTCGGTGAGTTCGACAAGATCGCCGGCATCGACCACCTCTACGACGAGGCTGTCTACGACCCCTTCTACTCGACCTACGGTCAGGTGAAGACGGCGTCGGATGAAGACTCGGTCGAGGAGTTCAGTGACATCATCGGCAACCTGTACGTCACGGGCAAACAGCTCGCTGCCTTCGCTGCCACCGAGTACAAGCAGGTCAAGGGCATCTTCGGTGGTGACATGGCCAATGAGTTCATCAAGGACCCCATTGCCATCTACAAGTCTTTGCCGGTAGATCAGAAGAAGATGATCATCCGCATGGCCACCGAGAACGCACCAGGGTCGGAGCAGAACATCTGATGGACGCTGACGAGCTGCTCGACATCATCCGTGGTCGGGTCAAGCTGGCGTCGAAAGACCTGCCAGAAGATCCGACAGAGGAGCTCGAAGTCTTCGGCGACAAGGATGAAGAGCCCAAGGCAAGGGTAGAAGGGCAGCCGGGTCAGGTGACCCGGCAGAACCTCTTCCGTCACCCCGATGCCCATCCCATCGCCCTCGATCTCTCCCTCCTCCAGAAGTACGGGGTCGAATGGCTTACTTGGGAACCTGAGACGCTAGAGGCCCACATCAACCGGGACTTTGGTGGAAGTAGTGACATCAACCTCCAGAAGGTGATGGCGTGCAAGACGCTGCACCTCGTCGATACCTTCTGGGAGCGGTGGGAAGTCTTCTCCTGGTGCACCGTTGCCCTCAACGGAATGTTCCCGGACTTCGACATCATGCAGGCCCCCACGGCCATGGACATCTCCATTGCCGTCGACATCTCCAACCGCATACGAGATGACGTCCCTTGGTCTTCAGAGGTTGAAGAGTTCGCTCGGCAGTCTGTGAAGTTCGACGGTCTGCTCGTCGTCTCTTCTCCCATCAGCTTTGCTCAGCCCGACGTCGAGGGTTTCCCCCTGGATGTGGAAGATATAAAGAAGCGCTGGCCCGGTGTGAAAGCATCAGGTCAAGAACCAAGCGAAGACTCAGTCGAAGGCGAGCAGCTCCGGCGTATGCTGCGCGTCGAGAAGGCTCTCGACCACAGTCGGCTTCTTCTTCGCTCTCAACTCCCTCTGGTGGGCCATGGACTACATCACTTCGGACGTACTTGAGGGCTTCCGTGACGAGCTCAAGAAACATGCGGGCTACTTCGACGTCATCAAGAACCCTCGCGTGGCTTCCGCTCTTGGTTTGGGCGGCGCTATGGGAGGTGTTGGGGTGGGAGCTGGCGCTCTCGTTGGTGCAGGGGTCAAAGGCTACCGAGGCTACAAGGACGCCAAAGAGCAAGGAGCCGACACCCGCTCTGCCCTCTCGGCTGGCCTGACCAGCGGCGCCAAGGGCGCTGTTGTGGGCGCCGGCGTTGGAGCTCTGGGCGGCAAGCTGCTTGGAGCCGGGGCTGGGGCCATTGCCCCAGAGATGGCGGAGAAGGCGCGTGTGGCTCTGACCAACACGAAGGGGGTCAACACCTTCGCCAACTTCGGTCAGCGGCAGATCCATGGCCTCACGGGTGCCACGCCCAAGGAAGGCCTTGGCTCCATCGGCATGGGCGCAGCCCCCCGACTCAAGGGGTGGAACGATGCCGAGAGAGCAGCCGCATCAGCGGACAAATCGATCGGTAAGTCTTTTGAAGAGGCCAAGATTGAACCGCCTAGTGGCTTCATGGGCTTCAATAAGAAGAGCCCTAAAGACTTGATCGACCAGCTTCATGTAGACAAGCTGCGAGCTCAGGCCGCAGACCAGGGCAAGTCATACATGGCTGGGCATGCTGCAGAAGAAGCAGGACTGACCAGTCTGCCCGGTGTCATCCGAGGTCTGTCTACACCAGGCCAGCGTCTCGACACCCTCAAGAAGACCCTCGGTGACCAGTGGCATGGCACATCACCAGCCATGAAGGCGCTCACCATCGGCATGCCGATCGCTGACCTGGCCATCAATGCGTCTTCAGAAGACGACGGTACAGGCTCGAGGGCGCGTCACATTGGTTCAAGCCTTGCTGGGGCCGTGGGCGGCACCCTGCTTTCTCCCTTGCCCATGGGTAGCCAGATGCTCCTCGGCACAGGGCTCAACGCTGCCGGCGGAGCCCTTGGTGGAGCGGTAGACAAGGTGCAGAAGAAGATTCGAGGCGTTCTGCCTCCTCCGGGTTACCCTGCGCCGGAGGGCACGTGACATGAGTATGATCGGTAATCCGGGTGGTGGTGGGGCGGGTCCTGGGATGAGGACAATGTCCCGGGGCAGGATGCAGGGGGCTATGGCGAATAGCGTCAGCTACCCCAGCCCCTTCTTTGACGTCGCGCAGACATGGCTGCCGCAGACGATGAAGAAGATGTTCCAGTGGTGCCGGTACTACTTCCTGACGAACCCGCTCATCAACGCGACGGTGTTCAAGCTCAGTGAGTACCCTGTCACTGACCTCATCATCGATCACGAAGACCCGGAAGTCGTGCGGAAGTGGACCGACTACTTCCAGGACCACCTGCGCTACCGTGCGTTTCAGATCGAGGTTGGCCTCGACTACAACTGCTACGGCAACGGGATGGTGTCGATCAGCTACCCGTTCACCAAGTACCTCAAGTGCTCGAGTTGCCAGTTCTCGGCCCCTGCCAAGAAGACCCGCAACAGCTGGGTCATCACCAACTACGCCTTCCGGATGACGTGCCCCAAGTGCGGCACCACAGCTGACGCCGTTGCGCAGGACTTCTACATCCGCAACGCCGCAGGCATCAAGCTCATCAGGTGGAACCCTGAAGACGTCGAGGTCCAGTACAACGACGTCACCGGGGAGTACACCTACTTCTATACGATCCCTCCGCAGGTGAAGAACGACATCCTCATCGGCAAGAAGGAAGTCGTTGAAGGAGTGCCGCAGGTCTTCATTGCGGCGCTGAAAGAAGCGAAGGGCATTGTCTTCTCCAAGGACAACTTCTTCCACCTGCGCCGGCCTACCCTGGCAACACAAGACCGTGGCTGGGGCATCCCCCTGCTCATGCCCGTCCTCAAGGACGTCTTCTACCTGCAGGTGATGAAGAAAGCGCAGGAGGCCATCCTCCTCGAGCACATTGTCCCTCTGCGCATCCTGTTCCCTCAGGCAGGCTCGGGTACTTCAGACCCCTACACCACCATCAACCTGGTCGAGTGGCGTGAGCACGTCGCCGGTGAGATTGCGAAGTGGAGGTGGGACCAGAACTACATCCCCATCATGCCTCTGCCCCTCGGCAACCAGACCGTGGGCGGCGATGGACGGGCTCTCCTCCTCACTGGAGAAATCCAGCAGTGGTCGGAGCAGATCATCACGGGCATGGGTGTGCCGAGGGAGTTCCTCCTCGGCGGCATGAGTTACGCCGGCACGAACGTGTCGATGCGGATGCTCGAGAACGCGTTCATCGGCTACATCCTGCGCCACAAGGCCATGGTCAAGTGGGTGATGAACGAGGTCGCCGCCTTCATGCAATGGCCGAAGGTGAACATCAGGTTCAAGCCCTTCAAGATGGCCGACGACCTGCAGCGCAAGGCCTACCTCTTCCAGCTCAACCAGGGCCAGAAGATCTCCGACACCACCCTTCTTGCTGACGCTGACCTCTCTCAGGAAGAGGAGAACGCCATCATGAAGAAAGAGACGGCCAGCCGTATCGAGGCTACCCGGGCTCAGCAGCTTGCTACGGCAGACCTTCAAGGTCAGCAGCAGCTCATCATGGGGAAGTACCAGGCCAAGGCGCAACAGGCTCAACAGCAGGACATGGCCCAGGGCCCTGCCCCTGGAGAGCCAGGCGGACAAGACGCCATGGGTCAAGGCACCCCAGGCGGGCAAGAGCAGGGCATGCCGGCCGAGGCAGCCCCGGGTCAGTCGCCAGGCCAGCAATCACAAGCCAACCCCCAGGGTGGCCAGCCTGACCCCATGAGCCAGACCCAATCCCCCCTCAACGCCGGCCAGCAGATGCCCCCAGGCGGACAGATGGACCTGCCCACCATCGCCTACCAGCAAGCCCAGATGATCTCCAGCATGCCCGCTGACCAACAGCAGGCAGCTCTCTCGAACCTCGAAGCGCAAAGCCCCGAACTCGCAGACATGGTCCGGCAGATGCTCGCCAAGATGGGCATCGCCACAGGCCCGGGACAGGCAGCTCAACCCGCCGTCAACATGACGCCATTGCCCGAGAAGCTTCCCCCCAGGAGAGCTCAGGCAGCAGTCTGAAGTAGGAGCTAAAAGAAGGGGCCTTATCGGGCCCCTTCTTCATCTCACTCCTGCCACTCGTCGACGAGTTCCTCGAACTCCTCTACCAGCTCACGCTTCTGTCCGCTGTCCATGATCTCCCAGCAGGCCCGCAGAATCGTCTGCAGGTCTCCTAGCTCATGTTCAGCTTCCGACTGCTCCCCGTGAACTCTCGCCGCGTCGATCAAGTCATCGATGTCCATGGTTTTACCTACCATGTTCATCTTGCCTTACGAAGACGGGGTACCCCCAGGAAGCAGGTGCTGTTGTTCTGTGGTTGCTCACAAGACACCAGATGACTTCCATCTTCGGCTGGTAGGTGACGCCACCGTCACCGTCGGTGAGATAGATCACCAGGTCTGGCCTCGGCTTGAGCCTGTCGACCTTGCGAAAGGCGTCATCGAAGTCAGTCCCACCACGGCCGTGGATGGTGAGACCAGCCTTGATGTCTTTGACACGAACCTTCTTCGGGGCCGTGGCAACGGACATGTCAGCCTGCAGAAGCCAGGCTGTCTCGATGTTGAGTGACTTCAAGACGCCGATGGCTTCCCGCAAGCACTCCTGGATGTCCTTGTCACTCATGGACCCCGAGGTATCGAGGATGAACGCGACCTCCGGCTGGTAGTCGACCATGCCTGGGATGATCATCCCCCGGGCGTAGCTTCGCTTGGACGGATGGGTCCGAGAGAAGTCTTGACCACCCGATTCGAGACGACCGCAGCAGCGCTTGAGGACGGACTTGAGGACCTGCTGCCACGGCACATGAGCCGCTTCATTCAGGTCCATGTCGATGAACTGTTGGAAGGAGCCAGGCATATTGCCCCGGCCCTTTGCCTCAGCCCACTTCTTGATGCTGTCGATCGTCTTGTTCCGAGCGGCTTTGACTTCCGTCTCGGTCTTGCCGCCCAGCTCTTGATCGAGGGCGTCCTCGAACTCTTGGTCATCGGCGTTGCCGGCGATACCCCCGCAAGAGCCGCTGCCGATACCCATCCCTTGGCCCTGGCCTGGGGGGCCTTTGCCGGGGGTGCCTTGGCCCTGACCTTGGCCTTGACCCTGCCGCATCTTGTCCATCGCGGAGGCGGGGATCTTGTCGTAGTACTCCCCCAGGGTGAGCTCGTTGGGGAGCTTGAAGTCCTTGGGGAAGACGCCGTGAGGCAGCTTGTACTTCATCTCCTCGACGGCCGGGTTGATGGCCAGGTCGGCGGCGACGTTGCCCTTCTCCTTGTCAGCGCATGCAGCGATGCGAGGCAGGTGGTCTCGCAGGATGTGCAGGCACTCATGAACGAGAGCAGCAGCAACCTGTTCTGGCGTGCACTTGAGCAGCCACTCGGGGCCGTAGTACAGGACGAGCCCCTTGGTGATGCCCATGGTCTGGAGCTCGGGAGCTTCCCTGGGGATGAATGAGTAGACGAGGCTCATCAGGTAGGGGGTTTGTTTGTGGATGAGGGCCCGAGCCTCAGCCATGAGCGTTTCAGCGCGCTCAGTTGAGGAGAGGGAGGAAGAGAGAGCCATTCACTTATCCTCGATCATGTACTTCTCGAGGCCGCGCTTGATGAAGTCCATGAGCAGAGGCCGCATGGCATCGTTCACTTCCTTCTTGCCAGCGCGGGTGCCGAGGTCGTTGGAGATCATGGCCTGGATGTTGGGGATGGCCATGTCGGCCAGGCCCTGCTTGCTGAGCTCATGGAGTCGGGTCCAGGCGAGGGAGGCGAGGGCGACCTTCTCATCGCGCGTGGGCTTGGTGAGGACGTAGGAGATCATGGAGCTGTAGGCAGCCATGGCGATGTCGAGCCGGCGCTTGTCGACGACGTAGCCGAACTTGAGGACATCGGAGGGGCTGGGGAGGTCAGCTGCCTTGACCCAGTTGATGAACTCAGCGGCAACGCCGCGACCGATGCAGCCCTCGAGCAGGGTGGACATGAGGATGTCGTGGGTAGCGGTCTTGCGAGCGTGCTCCTTCTTCTGCTCATCGGAGAGGGGCTTGCCGGTGGGCAGGGGGAAGAGGCAGCGCACGGTGGCCATGCTGCGAGCGGCCATCTCCCAGGTGCGTGGGGAAGGCCAGGCCCTCGAGCGGTCCTTCGAGCCCTCCTTGGGCATGCTGTAGAGAGCCGACGAGCGGTCCTGCAGGAAGCCTGAGACGAGGCCCTGCACAGCCGGCCAGTTCTCACCCCAGCCTTCCTGGACCTTCTTCTCACCCATCTCGACGTCTTCGACCCTGCCGCTCGACTGGCTGAGGAACCAGGCCGTCCACTCGGCAACGACGGGGGCGGGGACGTTGACGTGGCAGAACCGGTTGGCCATGGGGGGCTCGAGGTCCCAGCCGCCGGCGGCTTCTTCGGGGGGGTTGGCAGCAGCGAGAACGCGGATGCCTGGGGGCAGCATGTCGTCACCGACCCTGCGATCGAGTACGACGCCGAGGAAGGCTGCCTGCACAGCGGGCCTGGCGCAGGAGAGCTCGTCGAGGAAGAGCACGCCCTGCTCGTCCTTGATGAGGCGCTGGACGCCTGGCAGCAGGGTCTTGATGTTCACGCCGCCCTGGCCGTCGGGGAAGGCAGCGCCCGACACGTCCTCGGGCTGGCGCGTTGCGGCGATGACAACCTCGGTGGGCAGACCCGCCTTGGCGGCAGCAGACCTGACGCGTGCGCTCTTGCCGATGCCGGGGCTGCCCCAGAGCATGACGTTCAGGCCCCAGTAGCAGTTGGGCTTGAGCGGGTCCCCGAGGGGGACGAGGAAGGACGTGGAGAGGATGGTCTCGAGAGATACGCTCATTCTTCTTGTTCTCCGGCGATGTACTGTTGGTACAGGTGTTCAATCATCGGAAGACGCTCCATGACGCCGTCTTCCCAGTCGTCGAAACATTCATCGATCAGCCTGGCCACGCAGACCAAGCAGAGCGGAAGTGGCCTCGATAGGCCCGTGAAGTGAACCGCCGGCGCTCCAGACGGTCGCCTTTTGGAGGCATGTAGTTCTCCAAAGGTGACGGCGCAGTACGGGTCCCAGGCAGTGATGCTGTTGCCACACTCCGTGCATTCGAGAAGCTTCTCGAGGGAAGTGAGGGCTGGGATGTCCTCGACTTGTTCTCCGAGCTCATGCGTAGCGCTCTCCCAGCACTCGAAGTGAAAGATGTACGAGGTGAACTCCGGTTCTCCGTCGGCGTCAAGAAGGGGGAAGGTCTGCAGCTCGCCGCCTTCAACCCAGGCTTGCCTGAGCTCAAGACAGAAGACCTCCTCGGTGAGGAGGAGGGCTTCGCCGCAGATAGAGCAACGCTGGCCTGAGTCGAACTCAGGCTCAGCGTCACTGACGGTCTCTTCCTCGTCGTCCTGTGCACCCGGGAGAAGCCTTAGAAAATGGCCTCCCATATGACCCTCGTGCTGTCTGCCCGAACCCACCGGTTCTCGATGGTCTCCATCCGAGGATCGGGGCAGACGCCTGTCTCTCTGTCGTAATCGCCGATGAGAAGATGGAGTTCTTCTTTGTCGACCTTCTCTTCGTGGTGTACTCGGCGGTATATCTCTAGACCCTCAGGCAGCCTCTGATAGTTGTATTCAGATCTGAGCATGAGTTCACGGCCGTAGAGATCGTCGATCAGGTCGTCATCGTCGACACACAAGCCGTACCAGTCCCGGTCACCTGGGCCTGAGTACGATCTGCCAGACCAGTGGCACTTCATCCCAGGCTTCACTAGCCCAAGGAGTACCTCTAGATCCATTTGGTTGATGAAGGTGACGAAGTTCTTTTCATCAACTAGTTTGGCACGTACTCCCCCCAAAGTACGGCCGGCGATAGGGGCGAACAGGGCTTCTATCTGCCAGAGTCTCGACTTCTCTAGCGGATCAAACAGGGCCCTGCCGACCAGGCCCAGAGTCTCCTGGAGGAGCCTCGTTCCCTGGTGTACCCTCAGCTTCTCTTTCTGCAGGAATGGGTGAATCAGCATAACGAAGTTTCGTGGTCGCCCACAGGTACACGCCGTTGAAGAAGCCGGCGATGGCCCCGGTTAGGAAGACCGCGAACATCAGGTCTTCTTCTTTGCTCCTGCGCTTCCGTAGAGTTCTTCGACCTTCTTCTCGAAGGACTTTCCCTTGGTTGGCTCTTTCTTGTCGCTCATGCTTCGCATCTCCTTGAGACTGAGCGCTAGTGCCCAATCAAAGTCCTTATGCCGCTGAAAAAGCGTACCTTGCACCGACTCTTGCGCGTGGAGTACCCTCACCAGAGACACAAAGATGGCTCATCTAGACCCTCAAGAAGCGTTCGAGCACTTCCGCGATAGAACGCTGGAAGGCATCCAGACGAACTTCCCTATGAAGGGGAAGGTGCAGACCCTTCACCTTGACAAGCTTGAAGTAAAGGATGAGCTACACCCCGATGACTTGAGGGTCCAACACAAGGCGAAGATCAACGGCGGCAGCTTCTCTGCTCCAGTCTACGGGCACATGCGTCTCGTTGATAACGCCACTGGCAAAGTGGTGGATCAACGCCGCGTACGCATCGCGGAGATCCCCCGTCAGACTCAGCGCTACTCCTACATCATGGATGGGCAGGAGTACCAGGTCGACAATCAGTGGCAACTCAAGCCCGGTGCCTACACGCGTCGTCGTCAGAACGGTGAGCTCGAGACACGCTTCAACGTTCAGGGCAAGGCTCCATTCGATGTGCTCTTCGATGAGAAGTCGAAGCAGTTCTACATGGAGTACAACAAGAGCAAACTGCCGCTCTATCCGCTCATCAAGACGATGGGCATCTCTGACGACGATCTCGAGAAGAGCTGGGGCAAAGAGATCTTCGCGGCCAACAAGAATGCCCGTGGTGCCGCCGGTACGCTCGAGCGCTTCTACAAGTCAGACCGCAAAGAGGCACCTATCTCGAAGGAGGTTGCTGAGACGCACTTCTTCGAGGCGATGCAGAACTCGAAGATGCGTACTGACGCTACGTCCGTCACGCTGGGCAAGCCCATCGATCACGTGAGTGGTGAGGCCTTGCACCTGGCGACGCAGAAGATGCTCAAGGTGCAGGCGGGTCACCCAGAGGATGACCGGGACAGCCTCATCTTCAAGGACCTGCGTTCAGCTGGAGACTTCGCCCACGACAAGATCAAGGCGGCTGGTCGAACCATCGCCATGAAGGCATCGAGGAACATCAACTCGAAGAGCGACATCAGGGAGATCGTAAAGCTCGAGATGTTCAACGAGCCGATCAAGCAGTCGTTCCACAAGAACTCTGCAGCTCGTGTGGCTTCTCAGATCAACCCGGTCGAGATGATGAGCTCTGCAATGCAGACTACCATCATGGGTTCGGGCGGCATCCAGAGTGAGCAGGCTGTCACCAACGAAGCGAAGATGCTCAACAAGAGCCACTTCGGCTTTCTCGATCCCGTGAACACGCCCGAAGGCTCGAAGACTGGCGTGACGTTGCGCTTGCCTCTCGGTGTACGGAAGCTGGGTAACGATCCTGTTGTCCCCCTGTACAACCTCAAGACGGGCAAGATGGACTTGGTCCCCCCTGCTCTGTTCATGAAGTCAAGCGTGGTGCTGGCAGACCAGGTGAAGTGGGAGAACGGCAAGCCGGTCCCACTGAGCAAGACGGTGCAGGCCGCCCAAGACGACAACGACATGGGCCCCATCCCCTTCAAGGATGCCCACTACGTCATGAAGCACTCGAGCCAGGTGTTCAACATGACATCGAACCTCGTGCCGTTCATGAACAACTGCTCGGGCAACCGCGTGTCGATGGCCACCCGCCACATCGAGCAGTCTATCTCCCTCGTCAACCGAGAAGCGCCTCTCGTTCAGGTGGGCACCGGCGTCTACACGCCAGGCCTTCAGAGCTTCGAGGCCGTGCTTGGCAGCCAGGCTTCGCACCAAGCAACGGCTGATGGTGTCGTGCATTCAATCCACGCTGACAACATCGTCATCAAGGACAAGAACGGCGACAAGCACGACGTCCCTCTCTACAACCACTACCCGACCAATGACACGAAGAGCGTGCTCCACTCGAGCGCTCTTGTGAAGGTGGGTGACAAGGTGAAGAAGGGCGAGACAGTCGCTGACACCAACTACTCGAAGGATGGCGTTCTCGCGCTTGGCTCAAACCTGCGCGTCGCCTTCATCCCCTTCAAGGGGTACAACTTCGAGGACGGCGTTGTCATCAGCGAGACGGCTTCCAAGAAGCTCGCCTCGATGCACTTGCACAAGCACACGGTGCCCGTCGACACCGACACCATCCTGAGCACCCGCAAGTTTCAGATCCAACACCCCGGGGTCTACAAGAAGGAGCAGCTGGTCAACTTCGGTGACGACGGCGTCATCAAGGTTGGCTCCAAGGTCACCCCTGGAGATCCCCTGGCCCTGGCCATGAAGCCCTTCGAGCTCAAGGACAGGACGGGTGTCTCGGCCATCCGCAAGTCTCTGGCCGGCAGCCATGCCGACAAGTCCCTGCGCTGGGAGGGAGAGGTTGAGGGGGAAGTTGTCTCTGTCACCAATGGCAAGGGTGGCCTGCAGGTACACGTCAAGACGCACGAGCCCATGCAGTCAGGCGACAAGCTCGCCGGTCGGTACGGCAACAAGGGCATTGTCACCATGGTTCTGCCCGACCATGAGATGCCCCACAGCAAGGATGGCAAGCCCATCGAGGTAGCGCTCAACCCCACGGGCGTGCCTGGTCGTATGAATGTGAGCCAACTGCTCGAGACGGCAGCGTCGAAGATCGCCATCAAGACGGGTAAGCCCTACGTCGTTCAGGCCTTTCAGAAGGACGTCGACATGGTGGCGAAGGTGCAGGCGGAGCTGAAGAGCCACGGCCTGCACGACACCGAGGAGCTCATCGACCCGGTCACGGGGCAATCACTGGGGCATGCCATGACGGGTCACCAGCACATCCTCAAGCTGGTTCACCAGGTCGACAAGAAGGTCACCGTGGCTTCGGGCATGGGCCTTCCAGGTCAACCCAACCGTGACCGCTATGACCAGAACCTGCAGCCCGGCTCAGGTCAGCGCATCGGTTCACTCGGTATGTACGCCCTGCTTGCCCACGGGGCGAAGGCGAACATCCGGGAGATGCAGACGTGGAAGGGGGAGGGTGAAGACCCCCAGACCAACGAGAGCAAGAAGTGGCCAAGCCAGCACCTGCAGGTGTGGAACGCCATCCAGACAGGCGCTCCTCTGCCCACGCCCAAGAGCACCTTCGCCTTCAAGAAGTTCGAGGACATGCTCAAGGGCTCAGGGGTGAACATCGAGAAGAAGGGCCACGAGCTCATCCTCTCGCCCCTGACGGACAAGCATGTGATGGAGCTCTCGGCTGGCAGGGCCCTGCCCAAGCCAGCTGAACGCCTCGAAGCCAAGGTCGACAAGTCCGGTGAGCTCAAGCCCAGGCCTGGTGGTCTCTTTGATGAGAAGCTCACCGGTGGGCACGGCGGCATCAAGTGGAGCCACATCGATCTCGCAGAGCCGGTGCCGAACCCAGTGTTCGAGGCCCCCATCCGCAGTCTCACGGGCCTGACCCAGAAGGACTTCGACGCCATCGTTCACGGCGAGTCGGGCATCAACCACCAGGGGAAGATCGTCGAGCTCAAGGACGCAGCCCACACCGGTGGTCGGGCCATCCAGCACCTGCTCTCGAAGGTCGACGTGAAGAAGGACCTGGCCGCCGGGATGAAGGAGCTCAACTCCGTTCCCATGGCCAAGGTTGACCCGGTCTTGAAGAAGGTGAAGTACCTCAGGGCTCTCGATCAGTTGGGCGTAGGCGCATCAGAAGCCTACGTAATGACGAAGATGCCCATCATCCCACCAGTCCTTCGGCCGGCGTCCCCGATGGCTGATGGCAACATCAAGTACGCCGACATCAACCAGCTGTACTCGGAGTTCGCCCTTGTCAACGATAAGCTCAAGGACCCGACGCTGGCGCGGCACTTGACCGACGAGATGAAGAAGGAGCTTCGTCAGAACTACTACGACGGCGTCAAGGCTGTCATCGGGATACACGTCCCCTACGCTCAGGCAAAGCACAAGGGGCTCCTTCATCAGATTTCCGGTGCCTCCCCGAAGAACGGGTACTTCCAGAAGTCCGTCGTCCAGAAGCGGCAGGACCTGACCATGCGCTCGACCATCGTCCCAGAGCCCTCGCTGGGGCTTGATGAGGTCGGTCTCCCGAAGGACCACGCGCTTGATCTGTTTCGCCCCTTCATCGTCAAGAAGCTTCAGGAGATGGGTGCGGCATCGAACCCTCTCGACGCGCAGAAGCTCCTTACGAAGAAAGATCATCCCAGCGTCATCAAGGCCCTCGACTCCGTGATGGAAGAGCGACCTATCCTGCTCAAGCGTGACCCCGCCCTTCACAAGTACAACGTGCAGGGATTTCAGGCTAAGCGTGTAGAGGGCAACGCCATCAAGATCCATCCGCTTGTCTGCGGTGGGTTCAACGCCGACTTCGACGGAGACACCATGAGCGTCTTCGTCCCCATCCACAGGGACGCGGTTGCCGAAGCGCACCGCATGAAGCCGTCGAACAATATCTTCATGGAGAACACGGGGCGGGTGGCGTTCATCCCCACCCTCGACTCGGCCATCGGGCTCTACAAGCTTTCGATGGTTGGTAAAGAAACGAGCCATACGTTCAAGACTCCTGGCGACATCCTTGACGCCGTGCGAGGGGGCAAGTTCCACTACAACGACGTGGTCTCTCTCAACGGTAAGAAGACGACCGCTGGCCGGGTTCTTCTCGCTACTACCATGCCGCTCGGCATGCAAGCAGACCTTCTCCACAACCTGGAGATGCGTATCGATAAGAAGGGCCTTGAGTCACTGCTCACCAAGCTCGGCAAAGACCACAAGGATCAGTTCGACAAGTCAGTCAACATGTTGAAGGACGTGGGCAACCACTCGGCTTTCGGCACGGTGACCGTGCCCATGCCTAACGTTGGTGTTCACAACATCAACGATCCGAAGAAGAACATCTTCGTACCCACGGGCATGCACACGCTCTCTCTTGCCGACTTCCAGACGGACAAGATCGGTCGAGACAAGGTGCTCGTCGGCGCTCACAAGGAGGCGGATGCTGTTCGGGCTAGTAGGGTCAACAAGAACGACAAGGAGCGTCGTATCGTTGACATCTACATGAAGGCCGACAAGGAGATCGGCGACGCCCACAAGATCGAAGCCGACAAGAAGATGGACAACTTGTACATCATGTACAAGGCTGGGGCTAAGCCGTCGTGGGCTCAGTACAAGCAGATGAAGATTGCGCCCATGCTGCTCACGGACGCGAACAACAGGGTCATCCCGCTGCCTGTTACGAAGAGCTACTCCGAAGGCCTCGATATGGCCGGGTACTGGACGCAGATGCACGGAGCTCGCAGGGGCTCGGTCATGAAGGTTCAGGAGACCCAGGAACCTGGCTACATGTCCAAGCTGCTGCAGAACAACACGATGGACATCCTCGTGACCCAGCCCGACTGCGGGACGACCAGGGGCATCTCTCTGCACATCAACGAGAAGGATGTACACGATCGCCTGCTGGCTTCCGACTTCAAGGCTGGGCACGTACACATCAAGGCCGGGGAGCTGCTCACCCCCGACAAGGTCGCGCAGATCAAGGCCGCCGATAAGAATGCCAAGATCGTGGTGCGTAGCCCGCTGCGGTGTGAGCATGAGAAGGGCATCTGCCAGAAGTGCGTAGGCCTGTCTTCAACTGGCCACATGCACAACATCGGCGACAACATCGGGGTGCTCTCAAGCCACACGCTCGGTGAGCGAGCCGTGCAGCTCACCATGAAGGAGTTCCACACTGGCGGTGTCGCCGGTGGTGCCTCAGCCGCTGTGTCGGGCTTCGGCCGCTTCGAGCAGCTCGCCATGCTCCCCCAGAAGATCCCCAACGCGGCCTCCCTGGCCATGGTCTCGGGCAAGGTGGAGAAGGTGGAGAACACAGCGACGGGCGTGAACGTGTGGGTCGGCAAGCGCCCTCACCATGTCGGCAAGGACCAGACAGGCATGCCTCTGCACCACCTGCTGCCAGGCCAGGAGAACCTGCTCAGCTGGGCGCCCCCCAAGATCGGTGACCACATCGAGGCTGGGCAGTCTCTGTCCGACCCCCACCGAACCGTGCTCAACCCGCACGACCTCTACAAGGCCACTGGCTCCATCGACAAGGTGCAGAACCACCTCGTAAGCGAGATGTACTCCCTCTACAAGGACGAGGGCATCAAGCGCCGCCATGTCGAAGTAGTCGTCAAAGCCATGTCAAACCTCACGAAGGTCGTGCATCCTGGGGACTCAGAGGGCATTCTGCGCGGCGAGTTCCAGCCCCTGAGCATGGTGCAGAAGATGAACAACGACCTGGCCAAAGCGGGCAAGAAGCCCATCGAGCACACCCCTGTTCTGAAGGGCGTCAACATGATGCCCCTCGAACTGCAGGAAGACTGGATGGCGAAGCTGCAGCACCGCAACCTCCGCGACACCATCGCCGAGGGCGCAGCCATGCGGTCGAAGAGCAACTTGCACGGCAGCCACCCGATCCCCGCGATTGCCTACGGCGCTGAGTTTGGTCTGAACAAGAACCAGTCGAAGCTGCCTGGCTACAAGCACCTCGAGAACGTGTCGGAGCACAGCTACTGATGCAAGGCATCCAACGCTTCCGCACCTCGTTCACCTTCATGGAGGGGAACGTTGAGTCGTACGTTCTTCAAGGGAAGATCGTCGGCGTCAACCTGGCGAACTGGACGGTGGATGTCATCAGCCAGTTCGACCGGCATAGGTTTGCTGGCATCCAAGTAGGCAGCATGTACTTGCACTACAACAACGGGGAGGGCGCTTACGTCTTCCCCGAGGTTGGTGCCAAGTGCATGGTCACCGTCCCCTCCGACAGCTCACCCCCTTACGTGAGCTCGTTCATCATGCCGGTTGAGTACAACGACCAGGCAGCTCCGGACGCGCCCAAGGGAACGCAGTCGAACAACCAGCCGAACAAGAGCTCGACTAGCGCGACTTTCTCAGGGGGTAGGCCCAAGGCCAAGCCGGGTGACATCTGGTTCCGTACGAGGGATGGCAACTTCGTTATCCTTCATCGGGGCGGTGTATTGCAGATCGGCTGCTCGGAGATCTGCCAGAGCATCTACATCCCGCTCACCGATACGTTGATGCAGATGACGAAGAACTATGCCCACCACAACCACGGTGGGTCTGTTCTTTGGGGCATCCAAGAAGGCCCGGCTTACCAGGACCTACCCAGCGAGTACACCCACACCTTTCGCATCCTGGCCAATGATGAAGAGGCAGATGTTCGGGTGAAGGTGGGCAAGATTCATGACCCCATCATCGAGCCATCGGGTGATGGTGGTGAGCAGGGCCTGCTCGACTTGCTCAGCATCGGTAAGGAGCAGATCGTGGTTGAGTGCGTGATAGCCCCCAAGGGATTCAACGCAGACACAGGGGACCCCATCGACAACAAGACCCGTGACAAGGTTGTCATGAGGTTCTTCTTCGACAAGGCTGGTGGCGTCTTCCTCAGGGCGCAGGGCAACGTGGCTCTCACCTCGAAGAAGAAGATCTACATCAAGAGCAAAGAAGACCTGACTCTCGAGAGCGAGAATCAGATCTTGATGAAGGCCAAGAACGGTATGGTTCTCGATGGCGGAGCTCTGGCCCACGTCAAGGGAAGCATTGTTCGCCTGGGCAAGGGCTCCAAGCCCGTGGCTGCTCAGGGGGCATTGGTGCAACTCACTTTCCCCTTTACGCCAGTACCCGTTCCTGGAAGTCCTCCCCTTGTTCTCTTCGGGATGATCCTCACGGGCGAAGCATCGTGCCTCGTTTGAACCATGGCTTACAACGGCGTCATATTCGCTGCCCCCTTGGGCTCCATCAACGTGTCAGCCCAGGCATCTCTCCTGGCCCTGAACCCGTTGCTTGCTCAGATCGACTTCGCCCTGTTTGGCTCACTGGGTCTTGGGGCCCTGCAGGCCAACTTCCAGGCGCAGCTCTCAGCAGCCCTGCAGGCAAGCTTTGACATCGGCTTGAACATCTCCAACCCGTTCCTCGGGTTTCAGATTGCTCTCGCTGGCATCGCAGCTCTACAAGCTCAGATTGCCCTGGCTCTATCGGGCGCTATCCCGACCATCTCTGTTGAAGCCACTGGGCAGATCTCCGCCATGGCTTCCCTGGCTGCAGCTCTTGCCATTCAGATCGGCGGACTTGAAGCACTCATCCAGGGCTCTCTTGCAGTGAAGCTTCCGGCCGTGTCTTTTGCAGCTCAACTGGCCGCAAGCCTGAGCGCAGGACCGGTGTTCTTGCTCTCGTTCGAGGACGTAATGCTGTCTTCAGCTGGCTCGTCGATCAGCGGTAGCTTCACCGGAGGCCTTTCTTACGGCCCGTACAGCATTGCCCCTACCGAGGTATGCTCCGGTATTATTCTCGTTACTAAGAGCCCAACCGCATGGGCAGCCATGAAGGCCACCCTGGCGACAGGAACCTGAGAGAAGAACGATGACGAACCTCTACCTCGACTCCATCCTGCCGATCCAGAAGACGGCCGCTGAGACTGTTCTTCCTGAAGACCCGAACCAGTGGTCGCAGGAGATCTTGCAGGAAGCGTACAAGCAGATCCCCTTCATCTCGGACTTCGAGCCTCACACGGTGATGGATCGAATCGATGGTGAGCGTGGCTTTGCATTCGGCCACATTGAGATCTCCAACAAGACCGAGCTGCAGCAAGGCGCAAGCGACCAGGCCAAGGACGCCGTGGGCGTGAAGTCGGTTCGCATCCCGGTGGTGGTCAAGGACAAGAAGCTTCAGCCCCTCGACCTCATCGTTACTGGTGACTCGAAGGTTCTTCCCCTCACCGAGCGGCGTCTGAAGGAAGCCCTCTTCCGCCCACAGACCTTCGATGTCACCAGCAAGACGCCAGGTGACACGTCGATGGCCAGTCAGATCTACCCGCCCCACCGGGATGGCAGCGGCATGGGTGGCGCCGGCGGGATGATGGGCAAGACCAGCTCAGATCTCGAGTACTACCTGCGTGAGCAGCTGCACGTTGAGACCAAGACGGCCGAAGACAAGAACAAGGCGCAGTTCGCAGAGCGCCTGTCGAAGGTGCTTGGTGTCGATGCCAAGAAGCTCAAGGGCTTCAAGAAGGACCCGAACGAGTCTGACCTCAAGACCTCGGGTCATGACCTGACTGGTGTGGAGAAGTCAGCCTCTCTGCTCGAGGCCATCCTTCCGACAGCACTGAGCTCCGACCTTACTTCCTTCGCCCACGAGATGAAGGACGTTGGGGTTCAACAGGCGTACGTGAAGAACGCCCACGCCACCCTCCCCTCCATCAACAAGATCTGGAACACCAACCAGGTGACCAGCGAGAAGGTGGCTTCCTCGATGGAGAGCGCCATCCGCCCCTCGGTCATCCAGGTCTCGAAGGAGAACGTGGGCTACCGGGTCAAGGAGGCGAACCACAAGTACTGGCAGGTCAAGGAGGCTCACTCCGTCAGCCGAGGCGACATCATCAAGCACTTCGGGGTGAAGCTCGCCCAGGATGCCGATGAGCATGGCTCGGTCACCGTCACTGACGATGCCGTGGGTGAAGGCGCCCCGCTGGCAGACCTCAAGCCCATCACCGAGTTCGGCACGTACAAGGTGCAGAACGAGGAGGGCACCGAGATGATGGGGCTCGTATTCCCCAACCTGACTGACCTCGACGGCACAGTTCTGCCCATCGCCCTGTTCACGAACGGGTCGGCGGCGGCTGTGCAGCCGGAGATCGCCGGTAGCCTGCAGAGCACCAACGGCGAGCTCATGTTCGGTTCCCCCACGGGCACCGGCGTGTTCGTTCGTCAGAGTGGTGACGAGACAGAGGCGACCATCCCCATGACCATCAAGGGGAAGGTCACGGACGGGGAGCAGAAGCTGCACGTCGAGACCTACGATGGTCGCGAGTGCACAGTCTCTCTGCAGCCCAACATCCAGAAGCCCACCCAGGCTGATGAGGGTACGTTCCTCCTGCCCAAGGACTACAAGTGGATGGGCATGGGCAAGGCCGAAAGCGTTGTCCTGGTGAGCGCCCCTGAGGGCGGGAACAAGGTGGCGCACGCCCAGCGGAAGCTTGCTTCGGTGACCGTGAGGGCGGGGGGCGTCAACAGCTTCTCGTTCGAGGGCTTCCCCATCGACAAGCTGGCGTCTGACGAGAAGCACTTCCTGTCGTTCGACGACTCGCTCTTCCTGTTGGGTGGCCTGGGTACAGACCTCGGCTACGCCCAGACGAAGCTTGCCCAGGCGATTGCCCATGGCATGCCGGTCGACGTCCGGGTGGGCCGGCACATCCAGCCTGCCGAGTCGGTGAAGATGGCCTCGCGCAGGAAGTCCCAGGAGAAGCTCGCTTCGAGCCCCGCCTTCGACCTCAAGCGCAACCTCTTCAAGGAGGCGGCCTTCATCCCCGACCCCACCTCGGTCGACACGATCCTCTCCATCGGCTTCGTGAACCCCGAGAACATCCACACGTTCGTCTCCTACCTGCCGGAGATCAACAGCACGCAGGCGAAGCTCTGTGAGCTGCTGATGTCGTCGAGGCTCGGGCTCTCGAAAATCCCCCAGGGCCCTCTCGAGAAGTGCGTGAAGTACCTCGAGGATGTCATCGAGGGTCTCAAGACGCTGGCGTTCCAGCAGGCGTTAGCCTTAGGTGATCATCAGGCGCTCGCCGGCAGAGAGGTACCTCAAGTACCTGCTCTGCCATGGCAAGAAGTACACGAACGATCAGATCATCGTGATGTGCCAGTTCGCTCAGATCTCCAGTCTGGGCTTCTGGTACCTCGATCGTCTGCGTGGAGAGCTCAAGCCTCCTCCTCAGTTCTTCCCGCACGACAAGAACCATCCCTTGTCTGTGCGGTGGCTACTGAAGAACGGGCTCTACACGCTCTTCCATCCAGACCAGTCGGTGATGGGTGCCATGGGCATCCTCAAGTCGCCGAGGATCAAAGAGTTCACCGAGGCGATGATTCTCTCATCGGCCCCGCCTGCTGCTATCGCCCACGCCCTCACCAGGCAGAAGGGCTTCGCCTGCACCGAGCAGGAGGTAGCCCGCTACAAGTTCTTCTTCTGGGATGTGGACCTGCTCGACTCTACCGAGATGCGAGCTCTTCTGCAGTTCGAGGTAGACCAGGTAGCCAGCCACACTGAAGAGGGCATTCGCAGCCAGCACGACTCGCTCAAGCGCGCGTTCTACACAGATGCCAGAAGGACTGCAGCTGACCTGCCCTTCTCGCCTCTATCAGCCCTGCTGTCCCAGATGCGTCTTGGGACGATGCCTTCCAAGCTCGACTTGGCCAAGATTCTTGAAGCAGGCAGGTACATCGGTGCCCTCAGAGCGTTCGAGTCGGCGTACAACAACGGTCCGAAGGATTCGGAAAAGTACATCAACTACACCAACGGTGTCGCCAAGATCACCGACACGTTGGAAGCCATCGTCAAGCCAGACGAGGATCTCAGGGAGCAGCTTGCTTCCATCGCCCTTCGTAACGACACGGCTGAGCTGCCCTTCGTCGATGACGTGACGCAGGGCAACCACACGATGGATATGAACCTCCTCGAGGAACACCATGAACTACCAGCCGGAGCAGATGACGGAGACGGAAGCGAAGGGTCGCCTCTCGATGGAGGAGGAGCAGGGGGTGAGGGCGAAGACCTTCCGTAAGGTCGAGGACTACACGACCTTCATCGGAGAAGTCTGCATCCACGAGGGAAGCCTTATCTTCCACTTCTACCAGGTGAAAGACATCCAGCATCTGGGCGCGAGGGTGGGGTACTACTGGAGGTACCTCTTCCCCGAGGTGCTCTCGGATGCGTCCATGGAGTTCTTCAACGCAGCCTACCCACGGCTGCGTGCGGCCTACACGCAAGAAGTCGACTCTTGGTGGTTTCAGGCTGATGGCTTCGGGCACATCCTCGACCTCGATGCTTACGCTGACAAGTTCCTCGAGAAGCTCGACGAAGCCATCGAAGCGAAGATCAAGAGCCTGTGAGCAGCTTCCAGCCTGACCCCGTCACGGTCCCTTCTGAAGAGGACCTCGAGCCTGAAGAGTTCACAGACGAAGAACTCCGAAGGATGCACAACGGCAAGCCCTGGCTCCCTGAGCCAGAGCCCTTCGAGGACTTCTGGGAGATAGAGGAGAAGCGCAGGGCAGCGGTCAAGATCCCCGCTGTCCTGCCCAGCCAGTTCACCGAGTTCGCCTTCCGGATGCCTCGGCAGGACGGTATGGGGTACGAGAACTTCACGTTTGAGGGGCGTCGGCACATGCGCCGCCCCTACAACACCCCAGCCAGGCGCGTGCTCCTGTTCTGTGGCCGGCAGGTCGAGAAGTCGACCATGATCGGCAACATCATGCTCTCGTACTCGTGCGTCGTGCCGGCGTACAAGACGCTGTACGTGAGCCCGTCAGCCACGCAGACGAAGGTCTTCTCGGTCGACCGTATCAAGGAGCCCATCGAGACGAGCCAGGTCTTGAAGACGTTCACGACGACCATGCTGTCGCAGAACATCTTCGAGAAGCAGTTCGTCAACCGGGCGAAGATCACCTTGAGGTATGCGTTCCTCAACGCCGACCGTACCCGAGGCATCCCAGCCTGGCTGCTCACCCTCGACGAGCTCCAAGACATTCTCGCCGACAACATCCCCGTCATCGAGCAGTGCACAAGCCACGCTCCGGAGAAGTTCAAGCGCTTCATCTACGCCGGCACACCCAAAGGGCTCGACAACCCCATCGAGTTCTACCGGTCAGGCGTGGCCAAGGGCCGCCCGATGTCGACGCAGGGTGAGTGGATGGTGCCGTGCGACCACTGCGGGTCCTCCGTTGGTGGCGGTGCTGGCCGGCACTGGAACATCCTCTGCGAGAAGAACATCGGTAAGAAGAGCCTCATCTGCGAGAAGTGCGGGGGGAAGATCGACCCCATGCACAAGGACTCGAAGTGGATCAACCAGGTCCGTGACGGGGTCTTCGAGAGCTACCGCATCCCCCAGCTGATGGTGCCTTGGCGGTCGTGGGAGGAAATCCTGCTCGACTACGAGCGGTACCCCCGCGACAAGTTCTACAACGAAGTCTTGGGGATGTCTTACGACTCAGGCCTCCGGCCCATCACCATGGGCCAGCTGAAGGAGTCATGCGACCCCAAGCTGACGATGCACCCCACGGCCCTCGAGAAGATCCGCAAGACGGCTACCGCCGGCAACATCTTCGCTGGCATCGACTGGGGCTGTCACGATGACAAGACACGCATTCTTACGCAGTCTGGCTTCAAGTACTTCTGTGATCTCACCGACGAAGACAAGGTAGCCCAGTGGGATCCAGAAACGCGTGCGATGACCTTCGTGGCTCCGAAGGTTCGTACGGTACGCGACTGGGACCAGCCACTTCTACACTTCGAGACCAAGGGGGGGCTCGATCTGATGATCACCCATACGCACCGCATGCGTGTCGGGACTTCCCAGGGAGAGCGGTGGCTCACCGAGTCGGCGGGCGAACTCGTAGAACGGGGCGGCAACGTCAAGTTCGTGGGCTACGTCGACTGGCAAGGAGAGGAGAAGCAGGCCTTCACGCTGCCGGGGCTGCCGACGAGCCCTGGGTACAAGGGCTCTGAGGACAAGACCGTCCCCATGGACGACTGGTTGGAGCTACTCGGCTATCTCGTGACAGAGGGCGGGGTCTGCTTTGATGGGGGCCGCCCGTCCTGCCTCAAGATGTCGCAGAGGGAGACGGTCAACCACGAGACCTACCTCAAGATGCAGGCGTCTCTCGACCGGGTGGGGGTCTCGTTCAAGGCGTTCCCGAACCCAAAGACTGGGGACGTCAACTGGACCATTTACGGCAAGCAGTACTGGGCGTGGTACGCCCAGAACGTAGGGGTCGAAGGGGACGAGAAGCGTATCCCACGGGAGTTCCTCGGCCTCGGCCAAAGGCAGCTTCGGATCTTGTTTCAGGCCCTGGTAGACGGAGACGGTTACACGGACCCTCGGGAGGGCTGCACAGGAGGGGCCTTCTATTCGACGTCAAAAGGGCTGTGCGAGGACTTCCAGGAGATCTGCATAAAGCTCGGTCTTCGGTGCTCCGTGAAGCTGCACAAGCCTGCGGAGGGGAACCGGAAGACGCGCTGGAGAGCCTTGTGGTCGGAGGGCCGAGACTACCAGTTCAACACCCCCTCCACGGCGGTGAAGCACGTCCCCTATGCGGGCAAGGTGTACTGCTGCGCCGTGCCTTCGGGGTACATCGTCACAGAGCGTAACGGAAGCATCGCGTACCAAGGTAACACGGGCGAGAACAGCTACACGGTCATGAGTCTCGGCTACTACGACGGGATGAAGTTCAAGATCTTCTTCATCCACCGCTTCACGGGTGAAGACACGGACCCTGAGATCCAGCTCGAGAAGATCAAGCGCATCCTGCATGCGTACAACGTCCGCATCATCGGGTGCGACTACGGCGGTGGCTTCAACAACAACGCCTACTTGATCCGTCGCTTCGGCACCCAGCGCGTGCACCGCTTCCAGTACATGGCCCGTAACAAGAAGAAGGTCGAGTGGGACGGTAAGCTGCAGCGTTGGAAGGTGCACAAGACGGAAGTCGTGAGCGATGTCTTCACGGCCATCAAGCGCAAGCAGATCATGTTCCCCAGGTGGGAAGAGTTCCGTGAGCCGTTCGGGCAAGACATCCTGAACATCTTCACAGAGTACAACCAGTCTCTTCACATGATCCAGTACCAGCACAGGCCCGATCGGCCTGATGATGCGTTGCACTCTATCATCTACTGCTTCGTTGGCTCGATGATCATCCACCCCAGGCCGGACATCATCACCCCGAAGAAAGAGAACGCTCGGAGCGGTGGCCCCAACCTCGGCGGTTACTCGGGGCCAACGAACCAAGGGTTAGCTCTTCGGAAACATGATCCCGAGGAGCTGGCTCGTCACGCCACCCTCGGGAAAGCGCTTCGTCGCCTCTCTCACCCCATCCGCCCGACGCACGTAGAAGTACGCCGTGTGCCGAAGATTACGGATGGCGTGAGAGAGGTAGGCCCCTGCCTGCCCTGCTGGGAACTTGTCGTGCAGCTTCTTGGAGAGCTGCATGTACGGGACCCAGGGCTCGAGCATGAACGTGTGCTCCTTCACTAGCTCCAGGTACTCCTCGGTGATGCCCAGCATCCGCTTGGCCCAGCCGATCGCCTCCTCGGGTAGGAGCGGCTCACCCTCCTTGATCTCGTCCTCTACCTCGACGAAGAAAGCCAAGACCTCCTCCCTCGAGGTACCGAGCTTCACGTCCGAAACACCGAGCATCCCAAGCAGCTCATCGAGTTTTCGTTCTGCCCTCTTGGAGGAGACCAGAGACTGAAGGGCTAGAATCTTCACATCATGGTCAGAGAGCGTCTTGCTGGCCCGAGCTTCTATGAGGGTCTGGATGTCTTCCGTCTGGAAGTACTTCCCCCCTCTTCTTCCCTCTGGGTACTCAGCCTCTAGTAGACCATCCCGGTTCCAGCGATGGACTTGATCGACAGAAACCGAAAGCATCTCGGCTGCTTCCAGCACGGAGACCAGCCGGGGCCAGCTTCCCATGAGTTTTTTATCCATGGTACTTCTTGTAACGGATTCTTGAAGGAGCAGTGAATGTCAGACCACGGTTTGCTGCAGCAGATGAAGGCTCGCCGAATGGACGGCGAGCAGCTCCAGGTTCTGGGCAAGCACGCGGCTGCGCGCTGGTCCGAGGGGCGATACTCCACTCTCAACGAGGCGGTCGTACAGACCGTGAAGACAGCGAGTCTGTCGGCCGAACAGATCAAGCGTGTTGTTGAGTTCGCCAACACGGACGCCTACCTCACCGAGTTCTCCAAAGCCGGCGAGGCTGGCCACAAGGTCGTGGACTTCGGCGGCCAGGAGCCGGCGAGCCCTGGGTACGTTCTGCAGGAGCTCAACAAGAGCGCCGGCGTTGCCCACTTCAGCCGTGGCTCGAGCGACTACAGCCAGCCCCCTCCTGCCAAGGAGAAGAAGGCATCGCGTTTTCATGAGCGAGAGCTCGAGGACATGTTCGGCAAGGAGGCCAGTGCCCTGCCAGACGAGAACCCCCTCGGTGATGCTATTGCCCTGCGCGACAAGCTCGCCTCCTCCTACGAGAGCCTGACCGCTCATATCTCCGGCCTCGAGACGATGTACGACGACCTCCGAACGAGGAACTTCTACAACGTCAAGCAGGCTGCCCTCTCTGGTCACAGCCTCGGCGAGGTCGCTCAGATCTGGGAGAACTTCGCGCCTACGGGTGAGTACGTGAAGGTCGCCTTCCGTCAGGTCCTCCCGGAGCTGATGGAGAACGGTGTCTTCCGCTCGCAGGTAGACATGGTCGAGTCGATCGAGAAGACGGCCTCGGTTGGTAACCCCAACCCCGAGCACCCTCTGATCAAAGACTTCCAGGACTACTGCGAAGTGCTGACCAAGGTGGCCTCCCTCCGAACAGAGCGCGACTACGTCAAGGACAACCTCGACGTGCTCACCTCCTTCGTGAAGCGAGCAGCCAGTGAAGGCCTGCTCATGAAGGGCGTCAACGCTGCCAAGAAGGGCGTCGAGTACGCGGGCAAGGGGGGCAGGGCTGTCGGTGAAGTGCTCATGGGTAAGGGCAAAGGCCAGGGCTTCGGCACTGCAGCCCAAGTCGGCGCTGTCGCTGCCCCCGCTGTCTTGGCCCACGAGGCCTACCGCCGGAACCTCAAGTACGACCCCACGTTCCAGAAGGCGAAGTACCAAACGCTGGCCGCCATCCCTGGGACGCAAGAGCACAACTACCTCGAGCAGATGCTCCAGAGCGGAGGCGGCTGATGTCTAACCCCCTCGATGACTTCTACGCCCAGTACGGCGAGCCCCAGGAGAAGGTCGCCTTCGGTGGTGAAGCTGCCAAGGGCTTCGGCCATGCGATGACGCAGGGTCTTGGGATGGCTGCTGCCGGAGTTGCCTTCGCCGGCGCCGGCATGGCCGCTGGCAAGATCTACGATGCGGCCACCAAGTCGCACGACTTCAAGCAGATCTTGGAACTGAACCCGGACCTGCATGAGCATCACGAGCGCGACCCGAAGATGTTCAACCAGATGTACTCGTCGCTTCGGAACATGAATCCGAACTTCGCCAAGGACCCGATCGTCGCCGGGACCTATCTGCGCCGCATGGCCGACAACCCCATGTCAGCCGGTGGCATCCTCACCGAGAGCCTGTCGGCCTCCGACAAGTTCAAGTCCCCCATGGCTGATTCGTGGCGTAGGGGTGGTGAGCACGCAGGTAACTCGTTCGCCGAGTCGCTCAAGCCCAAGGTCGTCGCCAAGCCCTACCAGCGCCGCAACAACAAGGGCGGTCAGGGCCCCTTATGTACAAGCTCTGCACATACTGGGGTGAGAGCGAGACTGGCCCAACGGTCATCCCGCTCTTCAACAAAGCGTCTGATGCGTACTTCGAGAAGACCGCATCAGCCACACTTCTTCCTGACGTCGTCAAGTATATCGAGTCGCTCAGGCCCCGGAATGATGCAGCGTACAACCTCGTCAATGCCATGGGGGCCGGAGAGTTCTTCGGCTCCAATGTCAACGGCGATCACTTCCCAGAAGCTGCCCTGATCCATCGCCCTGATGATTGGACGGGCAACCCTTTGCTCGACAAGATCAAGGCGAAGGATTGGGCGTACGGCTACCCGACCTTCTATTCAGCCCACCCCTACGCCCACCATCGCAACAAGGACGCAGGCCGCGCCTTCGGTGAGGTGGAGCTGGCTGTCTGGCACCCGAGGCTCAAGCGCGTCGAGCTCGTTACTCGGGTCGATAAGCTCAAGTGCCAGGAGTACGGGGGCACGCAGGTCTGGGACAAGCTCAGCCAGGGCATGTTTCCGGATGTCTCGATGGGCTGCAAGGTGCCCTTCGATACGTGCTCCATCTGCCTCGATTGGAAGCGGTACCACGAGGCGGCTGCCACCTTCGACCCGAAGAAGCACGCGTCTCCGGGCCAGGCCATCCTCGCCATCCATAAGAAGACCCCTATCCGGGGCGTGTCGATCACTCGGAAGGACTATTGCGAGCACGCTCGCAATCAGATGAACAAGATTCTGGCCGATGGCCGGAAGGTGTACGTCTACAACGACTTCCCGAAGTTCTTCGACATCTCTTTCGTCTTCATCGGGGCTGACAAGACAGCCAAGACGATGATGAAGATCGCGTCTGAGGGGCGCGTCTATTCGTTCGGCTCTTCTGCCTATGAGGCGGAGAAGCTCGGCTACGACGAGATGACCGTTGGGGAAAAGACGGCTTCTCTCAACGAGTCAATCTTCAAGGAAGCGTTCCAATACAAGGACGCGAAGCTCAAGAAGAGTGAGATCATCAAGGACATTGTGCCGAGCCAGTTCGCTGGCAAGGCGGTGGCCACTCTGTCGAGAGAAGAAGAAGATTTGCCTGATGATGTGCTTGATGCACTCGGGAAACATGACCTGCCCAGCTCCCTGTCTACTTCTGGTGGTTTGGGCATCGTTCTTCGTCCCAGGGAGTTTCAGCGTATCGTCTTGATTCAGATCGGACGGAGAGACATGGCTGACGACTTTGATCGTCGGAACATCGTCTTCCCCAGATCGAAAGATACTGAGAGTATGTCTCTCGGCCACGCTTCCTTCCTTCCTTCACTTGCAAGACTTCTTCTCCCTCTCATGGAATCACGCTCTGCTCTCGCGCCTGCGATTGAGCATCGTGTACTTGTGATGAAGAAGAGCGACGGGGGTGAGAAGAGGGCCTCTTCTTCCCATCCCTCAGAAGTGCTGCGTAAGATAGGAGCTGCCTACAACGGGTACCGAACAACTCTCATGGATCTGGTGAGCGGCGCACAAGGACTTCTGAACGCATCTGCCCCAAGGGGTAGTGAGTTCAGTAAGCTGGCGTCGGCACCAGTTGATCAGCTCTTCACTCCCCTCACGGTCCACTATCTGCGGGACGCTTTCTGGGACGAGTTGGGCGCTGACATCTACGGGGGCCTTCTGTAACTCGGGCGAAAGCCGGCGTGGAGAGGGGTTCCCCCTCGAGGAACACGCAGCGCGTAATCCTCAACTGATCAAGAACCAAGGGACACCACCATGAGCATGAACGAACTCCTCGCCGCCCACTACGGAACCGGCAACTCCAGCGCCCAGCAGGAAGCCTTCGAGAAGGACGCTTCCGTCGACCTCTTCGTCAAGACGGCAGAGGCCAATGGCCTCGACCTCAACTCGATGCCCGATGCCCAGGTTCGTGGCATCTACGGCCAGTGGGTCGAGAACATGAACAAGCTCGCCGAGGACGAGGGCGAGAAAGAGGAGAAAGAGGAGAAGGTCGAGAAGGCGAAGGAAGAGCACGAGGAGAAGAAGGAGGCCATGGCGAAGGTTGCCGAAGCCGACTACCTCGGTCGCGTGATGGCTCATGCCTACGTCCAGGAGCTCACCAAGATCGCCGGCAAGGCCCCAGCAGACGGATCGAAGTTCATCGATCGCCTCAAGGCGCCTCTCAGCCACATCGGCAAGAGGGTCAGCGAGGGGGTCTCCACGCACATGGAGGCCACTGGTCGCCGTGCGATGAACGCAGCCGACCGCACGTCCCACAAGGCCGGCTGGAAAGCGAGTGAGGGCAAGTCCAAGGCGGTTGGTGCAGCTATTCACGCCGCTGGTGCAGCAGCTGCTGGCGGTGCGGCCTACGGCGCGAAGAAGGTTCACGACAAGGTCAAAGAGGGCTCGGCTCTCGACGATCTGGCCAGTGAGCTGGCGGTCGAGAAGGCCGCGTCGGCTGGTTGGGATGCCGACGAGGCCGCTCAGCGTGTCTTCTCGGTGCTGACCCTCGGCGTCTCGGAGAGCGACAGCGTGAAGGTGGCTTCGGCTCCCGACCTCGAGTCGGCGGTTGATGTCCGCTCGATCGAGCTGCTCGAGGCTGCCGGCTACCCGGTCACCTGGAACGAGTGATCGACCAGGAGGGGGCCGGGTGAAAGCCCGGCCCCTTCCTCCACCTCCCCCCACCGTCGCTCTACTTCTTCAGAGGAATCAATAATGCCAACCCACAATCGCGGTCTGCTCCAAGACCTCGTCAAGGAAGCGATGGCAGGGGCTACTGAGCGGATGGTTCGCTCAGAGGCAGCTCGGCACGAGAAGACTGCTTCCGCTGCCCCCATCAACACGCAGGACAACCAGAGCATCCCCACCGACTACGCTGAGAAGCTGGCGGAGGCATGTGCCTGGGCGGCTGGTCAGATCAAGCAGGCTTCGGACATCGGTCCTGGTACCGGCCCGAACGCGCTCGCTGTCTCCCAGTCGACGAGTGGTGAGTCTCCCCCCGGCCCCGGTGGCCAGGGCAAGGGTCACGCTCAGCCCCCGATGAACCCGGGGATGCAGGCGTCCAACACGGGCCCTGCCAACCAGATGCAGAACACCATGGACTCGCCCCCCGGCGGTTCTGGTCAGCAGCAGACAGCTCTCTCCGGTGGCGGCAAGACCGCATCGGCGAAGCTGAAGGTTGCTCGCGCCCTGTCGAAGGTTGCGGAAGAAGACCCAGAGGCGATGGAAGACTCGGAGCGTCTCCGTAACGCGGTGATGCGTTCAGCTGGTACGACTGCCGCTCTCGGGGCTGGTGGTGGAGCTCTCGCAGGTGGCGCCCTCGGTGCCATGGGCGGAGCAGGCAGCGCTCTTGGTGAGAGACTGATGGGCAGCGAGGCTTCGATGCTTGGCCGTGGTGCCATGGGCGGAGCTGGTGGAGCTGCACTCGGTGGTCTCGGTGGTGCCGCTGCTGGTCTCGGCAAGGGTCTCGCATACGGCGGGGCTGGTGCTCTTGCCGGCTACGGAGCTGACTCGGCTGATGGCGCAGCTGCTCGTGGTGCTCTCGGTGGTTCGGCAATCGGTGCTCTTCGGGGCATGCAGGGTGCTGGCAACCTTCGTGAAGCTGCGATGGGCGCACTCAAGGGCGGCGTTGGTCTCAACACCGCACTTGGCGCTCTCGGTGGCCACACGGCGTTCAACGCTCGCCATGAAGAGATGCCCGAGGAGAAGGCAGCGAGCGCGTCTCTCGCCAATGCTCTCATCGGTCTCCGCAAGCAGGCAGAAGACGCCATCAACCCGGCTCAGATCTCTGGCGGCGGTGCGGCAACGCCTCCCCAGTCGTCTGCCTCGGGTGAGCCTGGCGGTCAGCCTGTCGCCGGCGGCTACGGCAGCCAGACCTCGATGATCTCCTCGAACGAGGCGGCCATCAACCTCAAGCGCAACTCGGCTTACAGCCTCCGCAAAGCGGAGCTGGGCAAGTACTTCAACGAGCCTGCTCTCACGCAGGCCACCGACACCACGCTGCAGCAGGCGTTCGCCCACTCGGGAGAGGCTGGCCACAAGCTCGCCTCTGACCAGACGGCGCAAGCGGCAGCCCAGATGCTTCTCCAGAAGATCGCCTCCGAGGCGGACAAAGAGACGCGCAAAGATTCGCCCAGGCGCGAGAAGAACGCCTTCGACGGCGGGGAGTGCTGAACATGAACAAGCTGAGCAGCGCGCAGGTCCAGGACCTCCTCACCAAGAGCGCTTCCGCGATCACCCAACTCGCCGGGGAAAGGGACTTCTGGAAGAAGGAAGCCCAGGCCCGCATGCGTCACGAAGAGGCCGAGAAGGTCGCTTCGGCGATGCACGAGAAGGGCATCCAGTCGGATGTCCCCTACGAGAGCCTAGTCGCCCAGATGGAGAAGGCGGCCGAGGAGGGCAAGCTCGAGAAGATCGCTGCGGCGGTTGATCTCGTGGGCCCGAACATGGGCGAGAAGATCGGCCATCTGGTCGGCGGTAACAACGACACGCAGGCGCCCGAAGGGGCGTCCGACTTCATTCGGTTCCTTCACGGAACCATCGGCTTACGGCTCGAAGCCAAGCCTAGTTCAACAGGAGAGATACTATGTCCACTGTCCAGAGGGTCAACTTCGAGCCTGTGACTGACGTCAACCTGGCTCACCGTCGTGACTGGATGCTCGCTGATGCGACGCTGGTCAACCCCATGAACGCCCTTTGCCTTGTCGACGGCGAATGGCTCACACTCGACTCGACTCCGGGTACTTCGCAGGGCAAGGCCAAGCGCGCCACCGACGTCACCGTTGCTGACGCCCTGGCCACTGTCATCGCGATGCCCCTGTGGGCTGAGCGTGGTCGGTACGACATCCAGGCGTCGGCCGAGAAGAAGGTTCCCGTGCTGATGCTCGGTCAGTACGAGTGGAACACCCGCATCTACGATGCGTCGAGCGCGGCTGGTGGCGCTGCCATCACCACGCTGTTCCAGCCGCTGCGCGTGTGCACCATCACGCTCGCTCTGGCCGAGGGCGGCACGCGCAAGTTCTCGGGCCTCGTCGGCTCGAGCTACGCGAGCAACGGCCCGGTCGTCGGATACGTCACCAAGCTGCCCTCGAGCGGTCAGCTGCGTTTCATGCAGGGTTGGGCCGTCCGTAACGGCACGACCTGAGCTGCCAGAAGAAGAAGGACAAGGAGAACTAATATGGTCCCCGCACGAGTTCTGAATGAGCTCTTCACGGCGAAGCTCGGGTCGGCTGAAGGTCGCGAGAAGGTGGCGGAGTACGGCGGTTCGTACATCCGTGACCGTCTGCGCGAAGTCAGCTACGCCCGCAAGGTTCTGCCGCCGGAGCAGGTCACCCGCACGGACTGTCAGCGGTCCGTCAACCATGACACCCTGGTGAAGATCGTGGACGTCGAGCCCCGCTCGCGTGCCATGAGCATCAGCTTCCGTGGCCAGCCCACGGCACGGTTCATCCGTGGTCCGAAGGCAGAGATTGCCTTCTTCACGATCGCCTCGGAGGTCTTCCAGAAGACCGAGCAGGAGCTGCTCGCCTACGAGATGCCGATCACGAAGATCATCGAGGAGAACTCGGTGAAGGACATCCAGGAGATCGAGGACCGCGAGTTCACGATCCACATCGAGGCGGCTTGCCAAGCGCTTCAGACCGAGGCCAACGGTGGTACCCCCACTGCCCTCAACTACACCAGCACGAACGCTGGCACCGTTGCCGAGTTCTCGATCCGCAAGGGTGAGCTCGCGCGTACGGCTGGTGCCAACAACGCGGTGGTTCGCCCCGTGCAGCGCCCCGACATCGTGAACCTGTTCAAGATGCTCGACGGCAACCGCCTGCGGGCTGAGCGTCTGCTGATGACGGAGACCGACTGGGACGATCTCCTGCAGTGGACGGTCGAGGACTTCGGCGATCGTCTGCAGTCGGAGACCACGGTCGATGGCTACAAGTACAACACGCTGCTCGGCCGTGCGTACATCCGCACGATCAAGACGGACATCCTCCGTCCGGGCAACATCTACTGCTTCACCAAGCCTGAGTTCTTCGGGAAGTTCTACGTGTTGAACAACACGAAGTTCTACATCGACAAGATCGCGAACGTCATCACGTTCCAGGCCTGGGAAGACATCGGCATGGGCGTGATCAACATCGCGGCCGTCCGCAAGCTCGAGCTGTACTCGGGCGATGCGAACCCCGTGACGGACAGCAACTCGCTGCTGCAGAACTTCATCCCGGTCTCCGAGGATGCGATCGGCGCCGTGAACAACAAGGTCGAGCAGGGCCTGCGGTTCCCGCAGATCACGACCTACTGAGTCTGGTAGGCTGGTCCTAGCCAGGACGAAGGGCGCCGGTGCCGGGTGGTGCCGGCGCCCTTTGGCTTTCAGGAGACAAAACTCATGGATCTACTTCTGCATAATGCTTCCAGGTCGATTGCTAACCGCAACCTCCGGGCAGCGCGTGCCTCCCACCAGGGTCTCTGTATCTACGTCCTCAACGCCAACCACCGGCTCATCCGTGGCAGGCCGCTGAAGCTCAACGAGGAGATGCTTCTCACTCACCTCGAGGAGATCCGCGCCGGCGTGAAGAGTGGGACACTCGAGGTCACGACCCTCGACCTTCGCCCCTTCGATGTCGAGACACTCGAAGCCAGCCCTTCTGTCGAGCCCAAGGCTCCCGACATGAAGGTCGACTGCGTCCAGAACGATCCTGTTCTGCCCACGCTCAAGGGCCCTCTGCTCCAAGACGAGCCGGTACCCTTCGACTTCTCGATGCCCGTGGCTCCTCCGGATGCTGCGATCGACGTTCCCATCGACTTCCCGTCCGAGAGGACGACGAACGACCTGCCCAAGCATCACCAGGGTAAGAAGAACCGGTGAAGATCTTCAACCTGACGGACGTCGAGACGCCCGCGCTCAAGGAGCGAGGCCTGTCGAACCAGCCCATCATCGTTCACCGCTGGGTCATCAACCCAGGGGAGGGCTGTGAGGTGCAGGACTCCGACCAGGTCCGAAGAGCTCTTCGTGGGTACGTGAAGGACGGCATGGCCTCGGTCAACGTCCTTCCACCGAGCTACGTGGTGAAGAAGGAACAGAAGAAGAGGGGCTGACATGGAGACGCTTCAGGGCATCCCGGGGATGAGTGCGATGTCGCGGGCCTTCATTCAGATGACCCGCAACTACCTTCGAGACTTCCCTGAGCTCAATCGGCTCACAGCGGGTGTCGAGAACACAGACAGGCAGATTGCCTGGGCCATTCTCGATGCCCTCAGTGACTTCAATGGCACGCCCCCCTTCCTGGGAACCACTTCCTTGGAAGGGATGCTGGGGATGAACCAGCAGGCCCTTCTTCTGCGCATGACCTGCTGCTCTCTCATCGAGAGCGTGGGTCTTCTGCAGACTCGCAACCAGATCAACTACACGAACGGCAACATCACCGTCGGGGTCAACGACAAGACGCCTCAACTGATGGGATGGTTGCAGAAGTTCCAGTCTACGACAGAGCAGATGAAGCTGAAGGTCAAGGTGGCCATGAACATTGGTGCCATGTTCAACTCGGCCTATTCTGGCGTTCACTCTGAGTACTGGTCAACGAACCAGAGCTACGCGAGCTTTGGTTACTGAGGACAAGCCATGCTGAAGATCTACAAGTTCCAGTCGATCGCCGAGATGGAGCTGCACCTGAACGGCGCCATCGTTGGAGCCCAGGTCGGCAGCGCTGGCCTGGCCGGGCTCGTTGGCCTGACGGCCACCTTCACGACCCCCGCCGGCTCGGTGACCTTCCTTCCAAGCACCAGCGGCGACAGCATTCTTCCCTTTGGGGAGATCAAAGCGCAGATCGAAGCGGCTGTTGCTGGCCTGAATGTCTCTCTCATCCATGGACGTCTGGTCATCAGGGAGGCGGTTCCTACCAACGGGGTCGACATCGGGTCAGCTGTAGCTGAACCAGCTCGCGCCTACCTCGGCTTCGATGGTGCAGCAGATGGGCATGTGGTGGGGCTGGTCTACGGCAACGCCTATGTGGCTCCTGCTGCCCCCTTCCTGGTGCAGGCTTACACGACCCCCGACAACGCCCACGTGGCCATCTGCCAGGAGTGATCGATGACCTTCGACGACATGTTCTCCAAAGGACTGCCTCTCGAAGAAGCAGCCGCTTACTTCTTGATGGTCAAGCAGGCAGCCCCTGCCTACGCAGAGAAGGTTCTGCCTGGCACAGAGGGCTACCACTCCGAGCGCATGCTGCAGATGCTCAACGGTCTGCCGGCCAAGACGTACACCCCTGAGGGTGTCGACTACACCACGCAGCTCGGAACCAAGCTCGCCTCAGATGAGGAGTACGAGACTGGCAAGCGCCGGGCTACGGCTTCTCTTGCGGCCAAGTTCGAGCACCACGACCACACTCGGGCCGAACGTGCGCTCGAGATGGTGGGTCGTCTGGGTGGGGGCGCCGGTGCTGGCTACGCAGCTCACAAGCATGGCAAGGGCGGAGCCCTGTCGACGGTAGCCGCAGCGGCTCTTGGTCAGCACCTTGGTGGTAAGGCCGGCAAGGACGTGGGCGGTGAAGCAGATGCCTACGCCTACAAGAAGAACCACGAGAAGGCGTCGGCGATGCTCAAGCGCGCCTTCGACGAGCTCACCGGCGGTGCCCAGGGCGACATCAGCCAGTACCTCGCTGCTGAGCAGGCTGGTTCGGACGGGGCTGAGCAGGCTCAAAGCGAGTTCTACAAGGAGAAGTTCCAGCAGGCCTCGCAGGAAGCTCAGTCCAAGGACCAGCAGATCCAAGGCATGCAGCAGCAGCTCGACCAGGTGACGCAGCAGAGCCAGCAGCTGCAGCAGACCGTCGACAGCAGCATGCAGCAGGCTCAGCAGGTTCAGCAGCAGGCCATGCAGTCGGCTCAAGCAGCGCAGGCCGCTGCTACGTCGGCCATGCAGCGCACACTCGCTTCTTCCAACGAGCTCATTCAGCAGCAGGGCCTCACCGCCCAGATGCGTGACTCGATGCAGGCCATGCGGCAGTCGCTCATGCAGCTGGCTCAGCAGCCTCCCCCTCCAGCCACGACCCAGGAAGCTGGCGTGGAGTCAGGGGCTCAGGACCAGCAAGCCCCGGCGGATGCAGCAGCGCAGCCTCCTCAGAACCCATCGCAAGGTGGGCCACCCCCTGAAGGTGCGCCACCTGGTGGGGCTCCGCCGGCGGCGGCACCTCCTGCAGAAGCACCGCCACAGGATGCTTCTCAAGGTCAGCCCCCCGCAGCGCCTCCTCCAGCAGCTCCCCCAGGTGGTGAGCAGAAGATGGGCAGCGTCTCGAAGGAGCAGTTGCTTGGGGGTGCCTTGGGTGCTCTTGCCGGTGGTGGGCTTGGTTACGCCCAGCAGTTCAGCGGTGGTGATGACCTGAAGAACAAGGTCAAAGGTCTCGAAAGCAAGGGTGATAGTCGGTCGTTTGCCGAGTCTCTGAGTCTTGCCCAGTCAAAGGCGAGGCTTGGGATGGCGGACTTCTCGAAGCAGCACCCTGGTGCTTCGACGGCCATTGGTGCTGGAATGGGCGCGGTTAGTGGGGCTGCCGGAGGTCACTTCGGCAAAGACGTCATGAACATCCTGGGTCGCGGAAAGAAGTGAGGGCGAGATGCTGAACGAGTTCCTGAAGGTCGCATACGACCAAAGCATGCAGGCCGGGCAGGACGAGCAGATCGTCTCGCTCATCAAGCGGCTCCCAGTGGGCACCCTCGAGAAGATCGCTTCAGGGCAGCTGAAGCTCTCGTCGATGCTCAACTGCGACTCTGGTAGTGGCAGCCACGAGTGGATCGAGAAGTTCAAGGACACGCCTCTCTTCGAGGAGGCCATTGCGCTCGAGCGTCAGGAGCTCGAGGCGGACGTGGCTGACCTGCAGAAGAGGCAGATGGAAGACACTCAGTCTCACTGGAAGACGATGGACAGCCTTCGTCTCCAGAAGAAGATGCTCGATCTCAAGCTCATGGAGATGGAGTCGGGTGGTGGTGAAGGCGGTGAAGATCCCGGCGGGCCTCCGCCGCCAGACCAGGGTGCTCCGCCCCCGCCCCCTCCGGCCGGTGACCCAGGCATGTCTGCCAACCCGAAGATCGCCCACATCCTTGCAGGGATGGACAAGGTCTCCTTCGGTTTCGGTGGAGCCAGCTTCGGTAGCCGCGTAGGCGGCATGGGGGGTCGCGGAGGCTTTACGGGTAGGGGCGTTGCAAAGGCAGCTCCGGCAGCAGCTCCTGCTGCAGCCGCGGCAGCTCCGGCATCACGGACAGCTCCCTTCCAACCCGCCAACAGTGCGCTCGACCACGCCAAGTCGGTCTTCAACGTCTCCCCTCAGCAGTTTCAAGCGAAGATAGACAGCCACTACACCAAGCAGATGGACAGCACCATGGGTCGGTTGGGGGCTGCTCCTCAGCCTCGCAGTCCTGATGCTCTTCATAACGCCCCGTCTTCTCCGGCGGCTAGCCACCCTGCGGCTGCGAGCTTCTTCGGTGGCGGCGGGGGTCCGGCACCGGCACCTCACCCCGCAGCAGCAAGCTTCTTCGGTGGTGGCGGTGCTCCTGCACCGGCCGCAGCACCTGCACGCCCAGCTCCTCAGCAAGGCATGCTGCAGGGTGCGGGTCAGGCAGTCGCCGGCGCAGCAAAGGGCCTGTGGGGCCGAGCTCGTCAGGCGATGACCGGGGCGATGGGCGGAATGATGGGCGGCGTTCCGCAGATGGCCAAGGCCAGCATGGCGCTGAACATGGTGAGCCGTGAGAAGTTCGCATCGGCTGACCAGATGGGCCGGATGATGGCCCGCAGCGACATGGCGAAGATGGCCCTCGACATGGCCACTGTGCGAGGAGTCGCTGGTGGTTTGGGTAAGGGTCTGCTGAAGAACAAGCCGGCCCTCATCGGGGCGGCTGTTGGTGCTGCAGGCGGGGCAGCTGAAGGCATGTCGGGTCCTGATGGCAGCGTGGGCAAGGCGATCGGTCACGGCCTGCTTGGTGGTGCAGCTGGTGGTGCCATCGGCCTGGGCGGGCACATCGCGCATGACGCCCGCCGGATTGCGAAGAAGGCCCCTGGCTTGAGCGTGGCTGAGGCTCTCAAGGCAGGCGTGAACAAGCGCATCAAGGACACGGGTCGTGCAGCCGGCTTCAGTAACAAGGACCTGTCGTCTCATCTCATGGACGTGAAGCGCACGGGCATTCACGCTCAGCCTGAGGCTGCGAGCGCCTGATGCTCAAGATCGCCCAACTCAAGGTCCGGTCACTCGACGTCGACTACAACGAGGTCTCGTGGGAGATCGAAGACACTTCTGAAGATGTCCTCGACTACACCCTGCAAGTCCTCAGGTCGGAGTCGATGGCCGGGCCTTGGGAGGCGATCAGCATTCCGTTCGAGGACAGGTACCTCTTCCTCGACCGGCAGAAGCCCTCGTTCCACACGTCTCGCCAGCTCCAGTACAAGATCGTCGTCACGAAGAAGAGTACGGAGGAGACGGAGGAGTTCGGTCCCGTTGATGTTCAGCCAGACGCTGACCTCATGGCCCTCGAACTCCGCCGTCACTTCCAGCTGCTGATGCGAGAGTTTGCAGGGCGCAGGGTGTGGCTGCTACCTGTTCGTACGTTCGGTCAGCGCTGCCCCCGGTGGAACAAGACGCTGGCCAAGCGCACCTGCCAAGGCTGTCGTACCTGCTTCGACACGGGCTTCATCCGTGGGTACCTGAGCCCCATCGAGCTCTGGATGCAGATCGACACCAACGATATGCTGGGAGAACAGAACTCGGCCACGGGTCCCACCCAGCAGCAGAACAACAACGCCCGCGTTGCTTACTTCGGCCCGCTCAAGCCGAGGGATGTGGTCATCGAGGCGGAGAACAAGCGGTGGCGTGTGGTCTCGGTGAACCAGACTGAGCATGGCCGCAGCCCAGTTCACTACGAGATACAGCTCCATGAGATCCCCACCTCAGACGTGGAGTACGCCTTCCCGATCAACCTGCAGGAAGAGCTGAAGGACCTGGCGCTTAGCCCCTCTAGGAACTTCACCAACCCGATGAACCTCGAGACGTTCGAGCGAGAAGAGATCCCCGGTATCTTCTCCCTGTACCCCACCACGTACACGGACCCAGACAAATGAGCCTGCCCTTTCTTCTCGACTACCTCCCAGTACACGGAGAGTCCTTGCTCAAGATCGCCGGCGTGGAGGAGAAGTCCCCCATGCGTAAGAACCTGGAGGTCGCTGGGGCGGGTCTTGGGGGCATGGCTGTCGGTACGTTGGCCGGTGCAGGAGGCGCACATCTGGCTGATAAGCTGTACGGGCACATCACCAAAACCCCTGGCATCCCGAAGAAGTACTTGTCGGTCGCAGCCCCCCTGCTGGGTGGTGCGAGCGGACTAGCGTACGCTCTGCACCAGGCTCGGCAGTCGGAGGAGATGAGACGTGTCCTCGAAGATTCCAGGAAACGAGGTTGATGAACTTCCGGTTAGCACCTTCAAGTACACGCCCCTTCAGCATGTACGCACGTTGTACGCAGCGTTCGTTCAGGGGCTGTTCAAGGCTGCTCCGGTTGGCAGCGGCTATCACTGGGACGAGGATGAAGAGAGGACCGAGGTCGTCATCACAGACGAGAACCCGATCCATCTCAGGCGCATCGGCTCACGCCCCGCCATCAACTTCACTCGTGGTCCCGTGCAGTCGTACAACTTCGGGATCGACGACATGCTCTCGTACCAGTTCAACACTGGTGCGAAGACGAAGACGATCCTCGTGCCTGGCACGATGAGCATCAACTGTTGTTCTCGCGTTGACCTGGTGAGTGAACAACTCGCATGGGTCATTGCTGAGATGATCTGGGCGCACCGAGATCTACTCATGCAAAGCGGCTTCTTCGAGATAGGAAGAAACTTTGTAGTGTCTTCTCCTTCTCCTGCTGGCTCTGTCGTCGCTGGGGATTCAGCGGATGAGTGGTACGTTACCTCTGTCCAGAGCCCCTTCCAGTTTCAGCGCACGACAAGGGTCGCTCCGCTGGCCGCTCAGATCCTTCAGAACATCGGCATCCAGTTCGATCAAGCGGCAAGGGCTGCTCTACAAAGTGTTCAACAGGAATACAACCCGGCTGGGATACACAACCCCTCGTTTCAACAGAACGAGACCTATCCCACCCTTAGGGGTACTTCTAACGATGATGGTTTGCGCAGGATTCCAGATCCACGCAACCCCGCAAAGACACTCACCGTACGTCCTGCGAGGCCGAACTCTCGTCTAGTTCTGCCTCGTAAGACTGGTGGTGTTCTTCCCATAGAGCAAGAGACCGTGGAAGAATCGACTTCGTCGGACTCTGTCTCGGGTACGTTCAAGGTGTGACTAAAAGGAGACCACAATGGCGGCAGAACTCGCACGCCCTGGGGTAGAGGTTACTCAGAAGTTCAGGACCACGAGTCCGACTATTGTGGTACCCACCCTGGTGCCCTGCATCGTTGGCCTGTGCAGGCAGATCGTTGATGTTGTTGTCCCGTCTTCGGCGGGCGGCAGTCAACTCAACAGCAGCTCACTCATCAGCCTTCCGGCTATGTTCAGCGCTGACGCAGCGGGTGGTTCGCCCCCCGTCTACGGCGGTCTGGACGGCCTGACGCTGGTGCTGTCGATCAACCACGGGCCAGATGTCACGGTGACCCTGTCGGGCTCGAGCATCACCCCCGCTTCCATGGTCGCGCAGATCAACAGGGCGTTCGCTCTGGCTGGCGTGACTGAAGCTCTGGCGGTTGTCTTCGGTACGACTGCCTTCGTCGTCAAGACGGTGGGCACGGGAGACTTCCAGACCATCGAAGTGATGACTGGCACGGGTTTGAGCGTGCTGTCGGCCCTTGGTCTGACGGCAGGCTTCCTCTACACGGGTAGCTCGGCGTACTCGCAGCTCAAGTGCGTGGTGCCGACGGCAAGCTTCCCTGATCCCCGCGGCAACCTCTCTCAGGTGGCCATCGAGGCCGACAGCGTCAGGGCCTTCCTGGCACTCGGCGCGGCCACGAACCTGAAGGAGCTGTCTCGCACGGAGTCGGTTCTGCATACTGGTGGCACGGGCTCGGCTGGAAGTGTCGAGGGTACGACTCTTCTGTCGGACGTAGGTCTCTACGGCGGCGGCGGTACTCTTTCCGGCAAGAACCTGAACGTCTCGATCGATGGGGATGACCCCATCCAGGTCATCCTCGGTACGCCGGTGGACGCAGTAGACCTGCTGCAGATGATCAACCAGGGGCTTGGCGAGATGGTCGCCACCAACGATGGTGGTCTTCGTCTCACCTCGCGAACCACTGGCTTTGCCTCGAGCATCGAAGTGGTGGCTGATGTTGCGCCTTCAAACGATGCGCGAACGGCCCTGGGCTTTGGCGCGGGCAACTCCCTGGGCACTGGTGAAGCCAGCGTTCAGATCATCGATGATGGCAACGGGGACGCACTGTCCCCCCTCGTCAAGGTGACGGGGGCGAACTTCACGGCTGCCGCGACGGTTGCAAGCTGCCTGGGTCTGACGACTCTTGGGTCGTTCTTCCCCGCTGACTTCATCGACAAGACGGTCACCCTCAAGGCGAACGGCTACGAGGAGCAGACCTTCACGTTCCCTAACTCGACGGTACCCGGCACGGTTCACACCTTGCTTGATGCCTTCACCACGGGCATGGGTCTCAACGCTTCGACCTCGGGCGGCAAGCTCTTGCTCGAGACGGACTCTCTTCTTCCTCTCGGGGAAGAGGCGGTCATCGAGATCGTCGGCGGTACGGCTCTTGGCGCCCTTGGCCTGGTCCCTTCGCTGACCGGTACGGTGAGCCTGACGGCCGGTCTGGCTCCGGACCCCACGGTCCTGAACAACAAGAGCCTGAAGATCGATGTCGGCGGCGTGCAGGTGGAGACGACCTTCACGGGTCTGCTCAGCGGTTCTTCTGCTGCGACGATCGTCGGCAAGCTCAACCTGAACGTGGCCTTCGCTGCCATCGCGGTGGCTGAAGTTGCGACTGGCGACAAGCTCTCCATCCGTGCGCTCACGGGTGGCAAGGGCGTGAAGCTGCTCATCGTTGCAGCGTCTGGTACGGAAGCGGCGACCTACCTCGGTCTGACGGTTGGCCAGGAGGCTTCTTTCGAGAGGTTCACTGGCACGCCTTACAAGCCGGTGTCGGGAGACGACCTGTACGTCGATGGCGTGCTGGTCGGTCGCATCACGCAGGTGGCTGTGGCGGGCAACGCTTCAGTGCTGAAGCTCTCCAAGCAGCTGCCCCTGAACACGCACCTCGGTGACTTCTACCTCATCCAGGCGAAGAACCTCTCGGTGTCGAGCTCCACACGCCCGACCCCTGAGCTCATCGTCGAGGGTGATGGCCAGGTCACGATCAAGCACAACGTGCTTCGCGACACGAACGGCAATGTGCTGTCGGGTGCGAAGACCTCGGTGTACCTCTCGTACCATGCCGTCCGTAAGGACGTCTCGGCGAGTGCTACAACGCCTGCGCTGCTGCGCTTCTCGAGCCTCGATGAGGTTGACTCGCTCATCTCTCCTCGGACGAGCCTCAACCCCTTGGGCCTGGCGTCACAGCTCGCGCTGATCAACGCACCCGGGGGGCAGATCACTGCTCTTGGCATCGACGAGATCGCTGCGGACGCACCCTTCGGTACGGTCGAAGCGTTCACGCGGGCCTTCGAGCTCCTCGAGAACAACGAGGTCTACGCCATCGCGCCGCTCACCAATGACGAGACTGTCATCGGTATCTTGTCGGAGCACGTGAAGGCGATGAGCGCGGCTGACCAGAAGGGCGAGCGCTGCGCGGTGACCTGCCCGGCGGTCCCCACCAAGAAGCTCGACGAGCTGGTGTGCTCCGGTTCGGGTAACAGCCAGGGTTCTACAGGGATGCTCTTCGACACGGGTGTTGTCGGTCTCGCACAGCTTCTGCTGTCGGCCGGCGTCAACCCTGTCGGGACCTTCGCTGAATCCACGGGCCTGTTCCTCGACATCGCCAGCAACACCAAGCACTACTCGATCGAGAGCATCTCGGGTTCGGTCGTCACCATCCGTACGGCCTTCTCGGCTGGTGCGAATGACGATGACTTCTACGCTGAGACGGACCTCAACGACTCGCCCCTGCCGAGCGCCCTCATCAATGAGACCTTTGCTGTCCGCATCCGCGGCGCGGCACTGACGCTCACCAACGGGGCGGTCGACAAGGACGGCGTGGTTGAGACTGTCGCTGCGGTGGCCGAGAGCTACCTCAACCGCCGCCTGACCAGGCTCTTCCCCGACTCCTGCGCCGCGACCGTCAACGGTCTCGAGCAGGTCCTCGATGGGTTCTACATGGCAGCGGCTCGCGTGGGCATGATCGGCAAGCAGTCGCCGAGCACGTCGTTCACGAACTTCCCGGTGGCCGGGTTCACCCGGGTCATCGGCTCGAACGACACCTACTCGACCAAGCATCTCAACCAGATGGCCGCTGGTGGTGTGGACATCCAGGTTCAGGAAGCCCAGGGCGCCCCGGTCATCTCTCGGATGGCACTCACCACGGACATGACCTCGGTCGAGACGCGCACTGACTCGATCAACAAGCAGATCGACTACGCCGCGAAGTTCGTGCGACGGGGTCTGCGGAGCTTCATCGGTCGGTTCAACATCACGACCGGCTTCATCGACAGCCTGGGTCAGGTCATCCAGGGCCTGCTCTCCTTCCTCGTCGACAACGGCTTCCTCAACGGCGCGAGCCTGTCGGAGCTCATTCAGGACCCGGCGGCCCCGGACTCTGTCCTGGTGGTCATCCAAGTACAGCCGACGTTCCCCTGCAACTACATCAGGGTCACGCTCGAAGTTTGATCGTGAGCGAGAAGAAGGAGAAACCAGATGGGTAACGGCAGCTTCAGTGAATGGTCTCCCCACTCCGCCTTCGTTCAGGCGGGGCTGGTGGATGGCAACTACGCCAACGCGGGGTGCACGCTCATTGCGGCTGGCCCCCCGCGCCTCAACAACATCGGTGGTGCGGCAGCGTTCAAGGGCTCCCTCTCGGACGGCAAGGCTGACAGCATCGTCTTCCCGATCGGTGTCGTGCAGAACTTCAGCCTCTCGCACAACCGCAACTTCTCGCGCATCTACGAGATCGGTTCGGAGCGCAGCTACTTCATCGCCGGTCGGACGATGGGGCAGATCGGTTTGGGTCGGGTGTACTACCACGGGGCTTCGCTGCTCCGCATCCTGTACGCCTACTACTCGGACCTGCTCTCCCCGACGCTCGTGCCGAGCATGTTCTCCAACGATGGCTCGGACAGCATGCCGAACAAGCACAATGTGATCATCCCCCCGGGGTATGAGAACATCTACATGAACCTGGCGAGCGATCTCTTCGCTCAGCCCATCGGTCTGCTGGTGTACATCCGTGACACCAACCAGAACACGCTGGGCGCGGTGTACGCCGAGAGCTGCTACCTGCCGAACCACTCGTGGTCGACAGACAGCCAAGGCGTCCTCCACCAGGAGCAGGTCTCGCTGCAGTTCGAGCGCGTCGTCCCGGTGGCCATCACCAACGTCTCGCTCATCGACAGCTCGGCCAACAATGCCACTGGTTCAGATCTGACCTTCGACCAGAACGCCTGATACAATGCGGGAGAGGGCTGGTGGTGGGTCAACTAGGTCCCCATCACCAGCCTTTTTCTTTGTCATGTACTCGGTCTTAGAAGGAGAACCACAATGTCTTTCGAGCTTTCAACTATCGCAGAGAAGGTTGTTCCCGCCGCTATCACGGGCCTGGGAACTGCCGCGCTGTCTCTCTGGCGATTCGGGTCGGGGGTCATGTCCCGGCTGGAAAAGCTCGAGGCGGCCGTGGCCCCCCTTCCTACCAGGCTTGATGCAGAAGTAGCTTCCTTGCGAAAGGAAGTGAAGGAACTGCGCGATGAGCTCGATCAGTTCGATGGCTCCATTCGTTCACGTGCCTCGAAGAAAGAGACCGCCGGGCTGTCCGAGCGGCTCATCGGTCTTGAGGCTCGTCTCGCGCAGGCTGAAGAGGGTATCGTTGGAATCACCACCTCTTTGAAGCACCACATCCAGGAACAGCAAGAACAATGGAACACCGTACATCGGACCCTGGGACAGATCGAGGGCTTCCTCAAGGGGATGATCTCCAAGAAGAACACCTCGGAGAGTGGGCACTTCCCGCCTATGAAGAAGTAAACCTTGGTCTTGCTCTCTTTGAACTCGAGGAGGAGCAGAAGAGACTCCGTACTCAACAGCGTCGAGCTCAAGCCAGGGCCGACATGATTCTGATGTTGTTTCCCCCCAAGCTGTTACAAGGAAGAGATGAACCCGACTCTCTCGCTCAGTGATGCCTACGGCACCGGCAACCTTCTCCGAGAGAAGCTGGCTGATGCTAGACCTATCTCTGTACAGGTGGCCGATCTCATCCTTGCTCCTCAGGAAGACCTGGCTGTGAAGCTTGCTGAGCAGATCGGCGCAGACATCTTCTACATGGAGAAGGATGCCGCGACGTTCAAGCAGATGGGTGCGGCAGCGAAGGGGTTGGGCGGCGCTGTTCTTTCTGCTCCTGGAAGGCTTCTCGGTAGTGTGGGTCGTGGCGCGGCAGCTCTTCCCACCACCATCAAGATCAAGGCGACTGCCGCAGGTCAGAGTGGCGCAGGTCTTCTCAGTCGCAAGACCGATGAAGCCAAGGCCTTCATGTCGGGCAAAGTTGATGCTGCCAAGAACTACGCTGGTCAGAAGGTTGATGCTGCCAAGAACTACGTTGAGCAGAAGACCGATGCGGTAACAGGTCATCTGAACAACGCAGCCTCTGGAGTCAACCAGTCTGTCGATCGCGCTGGTACGAACATCGAGCGTGCGGGCATGGGTCAGGCCCCCATTCCCAAGCCCGCACCTGCGGTTGTTCATCCCCCTAAGAACGCGTCCCCTTACAGGGAGCCAGCTGCTCCGCAGTCTCAGCCAGCACCCCAAGCAGCAGGTACGGTTCACCCCCCTCAGGCAGAACCTGCCCATGCCCCCCAGCAGGCAGCTCCTCAAGCAGCTCCGGCTCAAGGAGCACCTGCTCCGGCGGCTTCTCCTGCAGCGACTGTTCAGCCCCCTGCTCAGCAGCAGGCAGCACCAGCTCAAGCTCCGGCAGGCACGGTACATCCTCCTCAGGCACAGCCGTCTGTTGCCCCTCAACAGGCAGGGCAGGTTCAACCACCGGCCCCCCAGCCTGCCGCTCAGCCAGCAGCTCAACATCAGGCAGGGGCCCAAGAAGCAGCGGCAGTTCCTGAAGAAGATATGCTTGCCAAAGCTGAGAAGGCTTGGCAAGGAACAGGTCTCGCAGACGGCAAGTGGAAGGGGAAGCTGCCTGCTATGGTTGCTGGTGGGCTGGGTGTTTACGGCGGGTACCGGGCTCTGAAGAAGGGCCTCGGGGTCATGGGGCAAGAGGCCGACGAGAGCCCGATCTATGGCAACGGGGCAGTAGGCCCAGCCAGGGGCATCAACGAGTTCGGACAGCCCCAGTTAGGGGGCGCGTCACTTCAACTATCTGAGGGTTCTCACATGTCATCTATTGGTTCAGGTCTGTTCAGCACGATGGTCGAGAAGTTCGTCCACCTCATCAAACCCGGCCCGGGTCTGTCCGGTGCCATTCACAACCTGCGCGCCGACATCCTCAAGTCGCTCACGCCTCTTGCGGCCGTCGTGGTCGAGGAGTTCACGGGCCCGGGTGCCGCTGCAGCTGCTGGCCTCGAGGTTGCTGCTGCGACCACAGTTGCCCCTCTGACGGTGAGCTCGTTCCTCGCCGGCGGCGTGACGGCTCTCGCTGCCTTCCCTCGCAATGTCACGCTCACCACAGCTGGTGTGACCCCGGCTGACGCCCCGGCGAGTGCGCTCGTTACGGGCACGGATGTCAATGGCAATGCCCAGACCGAGACCATCACGGTCGCGCAGACGGCTACCATCTCGGAGGGCGTGAAGGCCTTCAAGACCGTGACTTCGGTTGTCTTCGCGGCAGCTGAGGGTACTGCTGCTACCGTGGCCATCGGCTATGGTTCAGTCCTCGGTCTGGGGAAGAAGCTCAAGCCCCGCGCCGGTCTTTCCGCGCCCATCAAGGAGATCGCCGTCGGCGCGGTCGTCACCACGGGTACCTTCGTCAGTGCGGCGACCAGCCCGCCCAACGGCAGCTACTCGCCGGCGTCAGCCCTCGATGGTGCCAAGGACTATGCGCTCTACTACGAGTACGACGCCTCGACCGAGACCGACGGCTTAGCTCTGTGCTAGAGGGGGGCCTATGGCCCCCCTCTTCTCAGTCGTGGACGATGACAGACTGCACTCGGGTCGGTACCCAGAGATCGTTTGTCTGGTCCCAGGCGATGTAGCTCTCGTCGAACCAGCACCGACCGCTCTGACCCCAGCTGGTACCCCAGCTGTTGCGGATGCGGTAACGCCGGCGCCCATCAGGCAGGTTCTCCATCCCGACGATGACCATGCAGTGGCCACCGATGGAGCTCGAAGGGGGTGTCAGGTCCATCTCTTCGCCGCGGTAGGCCTGCAGCTGCTTGCCCACGGGAGTGCCGAAGACCACGGGGTGACCGGCATGCAGAGCGATGTCGATGGCGTTGAGCCGCTTGTGCCCCGACTCATCAATGCGGTAGGCCTCGGTGATCTTGTTGCTGTCGGAGTTCTCGTAGCAACGCAGGGACGGACGCTTCTTGTACCAGGCGACGCCCTTGCGATCGTTGCCATCCGAGTACGGCCACTCACTCTCAGAGCAGACCCCGTGCTCCTTGATGGCCTGGAAGGCGAAGCGAATGTATGTCCCGTTGTCGTTGAGCGTGTCGCTGTTGTAGTTCCTCGCGTTCCAGTAGAGGAACAGGCGAGAGAGCTGCACAACTTTGGCCTTCTCAAGCCCAAGCAAGATCTCCAGGGCATCACACGTAGCGTTGGCCACGCACGACCCGATGCCTCCCTGATCACTGACGGGCGTCTCCTCTTCGAGCATCACCCTCGGAGATGTCGCCAGCTTGAAGCGAACCTCGTTGGTCATCAGGTCTGCACTGAGGGACGAGAAGTCAGGGTCGATGATGATCTTGCCATCATCATCAATCCGAGGGTCTGGATGCCAAGCAAGCTTCACGGGTTGCATACTGACTCCACCTGATCGCACGAGGTGATCTTCGAGAGACAACGAGGGGCGAGCGGGATGCCTGCCACCATCTTCTCGAAGCAGAACTGGTTGAAGGGTTTGCCACTGGGGAGCGTTGCCTCCCGGCAGTTGAGCTTCTTCAGGTTTGCTTCAGCATCATGGCAAGCAGCCGTATCAACGGGCTCGTAGACAGGTCCGACAGGACGTCGTTCTGCTGGCTGACAGCTCACTACCAGCAGAAACAGGATGATGAGGAAGGCGTGCATCCCCTAGTTTTACAACCAGGAGAACGCTTTGGGAACAGACGGCGCTTCTTCCCCTTCGCTACTACTTCCCTGGCGGTACTGACGGGAGGGTCCCACTGCCGTTGAACCAGGCTTCGACTTCGGCGTGGAAGTCGGCAAACGAGTCTCCTCGAGCCAGGCGTTCACGCAGGTATTGAGCACCTGCCTCTCCGAGGATGTTGGTGACCGGGTCGAGCTCACCAGGTCTGCCAGCAGGGACGCTTGCACCGGGTCGTACTTGGACGGGTTGTTGAGGCTGTCCTGGTACAGCTCGTGCGGGTCGTCCCTGAGCAGTGACCTGAACAGGTCGCTTCCGTCTTCGGACGGTGCCGGCGGCGCCTGCTCTTTCAGTAGGTCGGCCATCGTCGGGAAGCGGGGCGAGGCCAAGGGCAGGACGGACGTCATGGCCGAGAAGGGCACTAGCCCGAGCTGATAGCTCAGCAGATCTGGCGTCACCGTGCTTGGAGAGGACTTCTTCTGCATGTTCGATCGCGAACTTCTGAAGGACGCCTTCGATGACCAGAGAGAGGGGTATCTCCTCAGCCCGCTTACCCGACTGGTGAATCAACACCGCCTGGAACTGCTCAAGCAGTGACCAGATCTGATCGGGTAGCGTTAGCCGGGGGCGCTTGGTCTGAACCGACACCTTTCGAGCTTACTCTTCGATCTTGTCTTCGACTACCGCTTCTTCAGCGAGCTCTTCAACTGCTTCCTCGGCAACCACCTCACCCACGTCCGTCGGGGAAACATCTTCCTTGAGCACCTTGTTCAGGTCGAAGAAGAACAGGACCTGCCTGTCACCCACCCACACCCGGCTGGCGTCGACCCGCATCTCACGGATCTTCATGAGCACGTTTGACCCATGGGTACCCTGGCCCCCCTCCACGGTACGGAAGACCCAGCTGCCGTCCGCCTTGTTGGGCAACACGTCGATGATGAGACCGAAGTGCTCTCGGGCCCCGTTGCTCGGGATGAGGCAGTAGTAGGCATCGCCTGCCCGGGGCTTGGGGCCACGCTTGCCCGTCAGCTTCACCTTGGCCCCACGCTCAGTAGCGATCTCCAGAACATCCGCCGGCCCCTTACCATTGCGGTAGGGCTCGAGCAGAAGGCGATGATCGCAGCCCATCTCTCGCCACATGCCCCGGACGAACAGCGAACAGCCGTACTGCCGCTTCATCTCGCTGCGGGTCTGGTCCGTATCGACGCTCGTGGGGGCAACCAGGTCGAGGTAGAACTCGGTGGTCGTTGGGTAATCCACCCCCGTCTTGTCATAGAGGGTGGCGATTTCACAGATGCGTTCTCGAGAGGTGCTCATACCGCGATGGTACAGTCCCTCTTGAAAAGAGCGGAGGAAGGCAGGTACAAGAGCATCGATGCCCAGGCACTACGTTTACGCCATGATCGCTAAAGACCCGGCCCCGGCCGGTGACGGCGACACCTCTTCTTGGTTTCGCTTCTACAAGTGGTGCGTCCAGGGCGACTCCTTCATCGTCACCCGCTACCCCTTCAAGTCGATCTCTGCCGGGGACTTCCTCTGGTTCTCGATGGACGATGAGATCTTCGGCTATGTGAAGATCGAAGAGGTCGAAGACCAGACTGTGGGCGGCGTTGTTCGTCGGCAAGAGCTTCGGTACAACGCCGAGAAGATGCAGCAGATACCTCCTGGTGCGTATTACCGTCCGCAAGCAGGCATCGGCCGTGAGCTTCCTACGTCAGTCTCCGAGAGTCTGATGAAGATTTCTTTCCCCGCTGAGAAGAATCGTCTTGTGCTTCCGAAGAACGAGGATTAGTACTCCTTCTAGTTCATCAACAAGACGCGCCTGAAGAAGGCGTTGCCAGGCCTCGCTAACAGCTGATGGCCAAGGGATAAAGCTATGTACGACAAGCTCTCACTCGACTCGTTCAAGACCGCACTCAAGGCTGGCAAGTACAAGGACGCCACGGGCGCCCGCCGTGCTGTCGGCAAGGCGTCGACGCTTACCGACCAGGACAAGAACGATGCTCGCGGGGTGATCGACAAACACTTCGGTTCGTCCAAGGCCGCCACGCCGATGAAGATGGCCGCATCGAAGCCTGCCAAGGCCACCAAGGCCACGGTCAAGACGACCACGGCCAAGAAGGAGAAGGCGGAGAAGCCCGTCAAGGCCACGCCCGCTCCCAAGGCCAAGGCGCCTGCCGCCAAGCCGAAGGGCAAGGGGGGCCGCAAGGCTGCCCTGCTCAGCGCCTCGAGCGAGTACACGGACATTGAGATGGCCGAGCGCACGATCAACTCGGTCTCGCAGGGCGTCCAGGCGCTCAACACCATCCAGGCGCTCAACAACGGCGTCGATGTCTCTGAAGACCTGCAGGATGCCGCGACCACGATCGCCGGCGCCATCGGCATCTTCAAGCGCATCGTCAACCAGGACGCCAAGACCCACATCGCCACGGACAAGCCCCTGGCCAACGGTCTCAAGAGCGCCGAGCAGCTCTTCAACGAGAGCCAGCCCCAGGCGTTAGTTTGCCTGCGACGGTCTCCAGAGAAGCCCCACTGCCTCCCCCCCGGCAGTGGGGTTTCTTTTTGCCTTCTCGTTGCCGAGAACCCAGATGTCACCGTGGCGTTCGATGGGCATGACCCAGATGACGCAACCGTGCTCTGACTCGAGGGTGAGCCTGACCTCCTTGTCTCGCCGCTCCACCACGAGGAAGGCGAACGCCTTGGTCTTGGCCACGAAGCGGGCAAGGATGTTCTTCGAGACGGCCCCTGTCGGCAGCTCGAGAACCACCGTGTCGTTGATGGGCTTGCCTTGGCGGTCGTAGATGACCTCCCTCACCCAGGACATGACCATGTTCCCCACGGTCCGCTCCTTGGCCCAGATCTCCCGTACCCTTTCGGCAGCCATCTGCCCCTTGATGATGAGCTCCGCCCAGATCGCCTTCTCAGGGTCTATTATCGATTTCTCTGACACGATCAGAGGATGGACCGAGGAGCTGTTCTTCTGCAAGGGCTGAAAGCGCAACTACTACAGTGGGTCACCTACTGGAAAAGGTCGTTGCACCCCACGGAGATCTTGATTACGCCCGGTGAGGGTGGTGAGTTCACCGTGAAGATGAAGTGGATCTACAGCGATGGCAGGGAGAAGACGTACGAGAAGTACTTCTCCAGAGCCGTTGTGTTTGGTTCATCGTTCTCCCTGAGCCCCGCTGCATGGTCGGTTCAGAAGAAGGCCTGTGAATACGCGCGTGATGTTGTACGAGAAGTCCTGGAGCAGCGAGGAGTCTGACATGAGGACGTACAGGAAGGGCCAGTTCGTTATCTGCAAGTACGAGGGTGACAACGGGGACTTGATCGTCGGGTGCGTAGAAAGCGTTCGTACGGGGGGTCAGATCGTGCTGAAGAACCTCCTGAGCCAGGGACCCCCTTCGATCAAGAATGAGAAGGTTCTTCTGGAGAGAAACCTTGTCGTCCCTAAGGAGGTGGCTCTGAGCGTTGTTGAAGAAGACAAGCTTCACGGCCATGTAGCCGCCCGTAAAAAGGCAGTGGAGATCTACAGGGCCATGAAGACAGCGGTGAAAGAGCAGCCTGCTGCTCCCACACCGAACGTGGAGCGGATGATCACGGAGTTCATGGCCATGTCTGATGAAGACAAAGCCTTCTTCTCTATGGCCGTCTACAAAGAAGTCTTGGCTGTGTTCGGAGTGAGGTAGGAGAACATCATGATCATCGGCATCTCAGGCAAGGCAGGCGCAGGCAAGGACACCGTCTCTGACCTGCTGGTCAAGTACCACCTGTTCGTTCGCGTGGCGTTGGCTGACCCCCTCAAACGCATCTGTAAAGAGGTCTTCGACTTCTCTGACGAACAGCTCTGGGGGCCTAGCGAGGAGAGGAACAAGCCCGACGAGCGCTACCCGAGAACGTTGAGGTGTGCTGACAGGCTTCACCCCGATAGTCCCGACCACTCTTCCTTCCTCACCCCCCGCTACGCCCTTCAGCAGCTCGGCACTGAGTGGGGCCGTGACTGCTACGACATGGTGTGGGTCAACTACATGCTGCGTACGGCCAAGACCATTCTCGAGAAGAAGTACGGCTACAGCATGGACCGTGGCCTCAACCGCATGGGCTGGATAGGAGATGACCCCGTGGGTGTGTGCGTCCCTGACGTTCGGTTCAAGAACGAGATGGACGCCATCCGCGAAGCAGGGGGCAAGGTCGTTCGTATCAGGCGCCCCGAGGCAGGGCTTGGTGGTGCAGCTGGCCAGCACGCTTCGGAGGCGGAGCAGGATGAGGTGCCAGACAGCTACTTCGACTGCGTCATCGAGAACGTGGGCTCGCTTGAGCAGCTCGAGGCGATGGTGAAGGAGATGATGGAGGGGTTCAATGACCCCACCATCAAATCATCCAGCCTGTCGCCTGTGGGTAGCAAGACGCTGCTCACCGACGACTTCCTCAGCCGCAAGTTCCCTGATGTGGCTCTGGCCGTGGCCAACCTCAAGGGTCTTCGTAAGCTCGAGAAGACGCGCCCCTACGAGGAGGAAGAGGTGGTTCTTCCTGAGGCCACGACCACGCTCGATGATGGCAGTCAGATCATCCCCGCTGGTGTGACGAAAGATCAGGAGCTCTTGTCGGACCTGCTGGGCCAGAGGCAGAAGGACGTCGAGGCTGGTAAGATCTTGCCTTACGACGCTGCCCAGGAGGACATCCCTCCGCATCTCAGGAAGAAGTAGACATGCCCCTCACGCTGACTGACGAGCAGTACGCCGCCCTCGCAAGCCTTGCCCGCAAGGGGTCGACCACACCAGACAGTCAGCGTGAACTCGACGTCTATCTTCGGGCCATCGAAGATGAGAACGACATCAAGCGCTACACGCTTTACGTAGCGTGGGTGGAGACGGGCACGGTGCCCCCCATTGCAGCGCGTTTCCCTGAGACCTGGCCGCCCAGCCAGAAGATGTTGATGACCCGGTACGACAGGCCGATCACCAAGCAGGACGTGGTCGACTTCGCGAACAAGAAGGGGCGTAAGCCGGCCAACTTGATGGTGTCGAGAGACCCTGGCGGGGTGCTTGGCTTCGTGCTCATCGACTCTTTCTTCACAGGGTGAGAGAGGTAGTGTTACCTTCCTGCGGGTGAAACTCGTAGAAGTACGCCTCCTCACCGAGCTCGGCAAGACGTACACGTTCCCGGACGTAGATGCTGCCATTGCCGAGCGCCTGGTCTGCTCCTGGGACCCCACCCAGGAGAACGTGACCCTGGTGAATGAGGCAGAAGCCTGCCTGATTATTCCTACCCGTCGAATCAAGACCGTCTACATTGACGGTCTCGAACGATGGAAGAAAACCTACTCGACTGTATGAACTGCAGGACGCCGGTGAAGTCTTCGGAAGCGAAGGCATTCGCCGGCGTGTTCGTTTGCCCCCTCTGTTTTTCTCTAGCTGAGAGAACGTATAACCGTGGGGAGGCAGAGCTCAAGCGCATGCTCTTCATGCTCAAGGAGACGGTCCGCATTGCCCTTGTGCAGGGCAAGCTGAGCTTTGCCGAGGGTCAAGACATCGAGCCGACCAAGAGCCAGGTGCTCCAGGCCATCATGCAGATGCAGGACAACAAGTCATGATGCGCGACCCCTTGCTTGGGTACTACGAAGCGAAGTGCACGACGGATGGCTGCCCTGGTACGGCCAAGCTTCGCGTCTCGACATCGACGGGGTGGAAGGCTGGGACGCGCGTCCCTTACGACCCCTCCGTGCCTGAGTTCGGCAAGTGTCACCTGTGCAAGTGCCACTCGCTGGAGATCACCAAGGCCCCTGCTGCCGACGTGGTGAAGAAGCCCGTCGGCTTCGACAAGATCCCCTCGACATGAACCTGTACCCTTCGTTCTCCTCTTCGGAGGTTGTGGCTTCAGCATCCAGGTTCGAGACGGAAGAGAGGGAGGCATCCGATGTGGTCATCGACCGCATCGAGTTTCACCAGCTTCATCTCAGCCACAAGTCTGGCCTAAGGCTTCTTGCGGGGGCATCCCTGCGAGAGATCTTGGGACAGGTCTTCGTGGAGGAGAAGGGCACCAGAGACCCTTCTTTTTACCACCTGGTTTACTCGACCCCCCTTGTTCCTTACCGGTCGCCGCTGCGGTTGGCGAAGGTTGTCTTCGTGCGCCAGCAGCCCGGCCAGCTCGCCTCAGACTTCCAGAACCTACTCAGCAGTATTGTTCTGATCGAAGCTGGGGTAAGTTGACCCCCTCGTTCTTCTCGTGATACCCACTACTTGTACGCCCAACGTGCGTACACTCTCGGAGGATCAGTGACTCGACGCGGACCAGACGACAAGGGGCCCCATGTGGACCCTCAAGTAGCTGCCCTCAACCCGCAAGCTGCTCGGTATGCCGAGCGGTTCCAGCAGCGCAGGTACAGCCAGCCGGTGGCAGGCGGGCCTCCGCCCCCGACGCCGCCTCTGGATGGGACACACCGTGATGGGATGACGATGGCCGATCAGGCCCGTGCGATGAGACAAGAGGCCGAGAGGAGTTCACCGATGTCGCAGCGAGGTATCTTTGGTCCGCCCCCTCCGACGCAGCCTCAGCCGCTGGCGCCTGGCTACCAGGCAGCGCCGTCTCAGTCGCCGCTGAGCGCACTGATGGCAGGTGACCTGCTGCCGGAGATGGCCAAAGATGACCCCTCGTATCAGGGCGGCATGGGTTCTATGAACGCGTCGAGCCAGCCGCACCTGGCGATGAAGTACGGGGTCGTCCGCAACGGGAAGTTCATGGCTCCACAGCAGCTGCAAAGCGGTAAGCCTGGTCTGAGCCAGAAGACGCAGGAGGGACTGAAGGTTCTCAAGGACCTGCAGGACCAGGCTGAGCAGGTTGCCCAGTCGCAGGATGACAAGAAGGCGGTTGAGGAGGCGGGTGAGTCTATCGGTGGAGCTGCTGCGAAGATCGCCGGCGGTACCGAGAAGCCTGTCACCAGCGAAGAGCGGAAGGAGTTCGAGAAAGCCATGCGCAATCTCGACGACTTCGACATGAACACCTTCGCCGAGATGACGATGAAGGACATCCTCAACAACGACGAGCAGCGTCAGTTGGTGGAGGAACGTCTCGATCCGCTCGACCTGGACGAGTACATCATGACGGGGCGCGTCCGTCAGACTGTGCCAATCATCCCGGGCAAGTACGAGCCGGTGTTCCAGTCGTACAACCAGGAAGAAGATCTTGCTCTCAAGCGCCTTTTGGTACTAGAGAGGAAGAACTTCACGGATGCTCCCAACCGGTACTTCCTCGACAAGTACTCGGTCATGGGTGTGGCCCTCGGGCTGTCGCGTCTCAACCGGAACATCCTGCCAGACCACCTGGACAAGGAGGGCAACTTCGACGACGGTATGTTCTGGAAGAAGTTCAACCTCACGGTGAAGCTCGGCTTCCACCTCGTTGCCTCGCTGGCTGTGCACTTCTACTGGTTCGACATCAGGGTGCGGAAGCTTGTCCAGGCCAAACGCCTGGGAAATGGCTAGAGACTCCCGAGGGATGGGCGAGAACAACGATCCTGTTCTCGACCCTAAAGGAGCCGCCTCGTAAGGGGTCGCTTCGGGAGTCTCTGATGATGTTGTACGTGCTCAAGATCGAGGAACGGGAATACATGCGTGACTTGGCGATGGCACAGATAGCGATTGACAAGGACACGGGTGTGAAGAAGTTCGAGGACTACCGCAAGCTTATGTTTCCTTGGATCGAGACCTCCAAGAAGAGGCAGGACAAGGACATCAAGGACATGCTCGAGAGGGAAACCCAGAGGGGTCCCATGTCTGTTCGCAGCATGGGGCCACAGACTGTGCGTAGTCGTCTCAAGAAGGTACAGCCGAGTAAGCCTATGACTCCGGCTGACAGGAAGAGCCAAGAAGAGCTCTTCAGTCGGCTAGCTTTCAACAACAGGAAGAAGTGATGGCAGTCGACGTTGCATACTTTTGTCCAGACTGCATGAGCCCTCGGGTTACCTACTCGAGTCTTGCTGGTGGGGCAGCTAGCTGTCAGTCGTGCGATTGGAAGGGCCAGAAGGAGCAGATGACAGCTCATCAGTTCGAGAACAACGCGGGGTCTCCGGAGGAGATCGTGCGGGTGTTCGGACGGCAGCTGCTGCTCTGCATGGCGCAACATATGGCCCTGCCTCTGGGCAAGATGCTCAAGGACTTCGGGTTCTTGGATCATACCAAGGAGCTCGAGCGCTACCTGCGGGTCTCAGCTGCAGCCACGCTTCAGGCTCTCTTTGTAGAGCGCGTGAAGATCGAAGAAGAGAAGAGGAAGAATGCCTCCTGAAGAGCCTTTCACACCGGAGGATGTACGCCTCGTTGGGTCGGAGAAGTTCTGCTTCATCGATGGCTCGAGGCCTTGTACGGCTGAGTGCATGGCGTTTCAGACCCCTGTACCTGATGGGCGGGACTATGAGAGCCAGCAGTGGGCTCACTGCATGGTGCTGACCAGCGCCCACAAGATGGCCAAGCACCTGGTTGTTCTGGCTACGTCCAAGCAGAACGCGACAGCTGACGCTGCACGTGGTGCCCGCCCGCCTCTCGACCCCTCCCTGAGGCGATGATGAAAGCGGACCTGCTGACCATCAGCCAGGACCTGTCCCTCGAGGATGGGTCCATCACCAACTTCTTGATCTTCAGGCTGCCCAACGGGGGCATCGTCAAGGCGCTCATCTCCGAAGACTCTGCACGCTCGGTGGCTGCAGCCCTGAACGGGTCCCCTCCCCCTCCTCCCATGGAGAGGGAAGAGCCCCGTCAGCAACAGCCTCAGCGCCGGCGTGAAGAGCCACGGGCCCAGAACGATGGCTCGATGGCCATCGAGTTCGGTGGCGATGTGGGCGAAGAGGCCAGCGGCTGGATAGGCCCCCCAGGCTCTGCCCCTCCACGTGTGGAAGAGGATGAAGCTGAAGAGCCCGTTCCTCACCACGAGGCCATGGGCGCTGATGCCCAGGCCCGCGCCTACCGTGAGGCTGAGAAGCAGAAGAAGAAGAAGCGCAGCAAGCAGCCCACCCGCATGGTCAACGTGCCCATGGACTCGCACGGCTACCCCATCGTGCCAAACAACGGCGGGGTAGACCCGGCCAGCGTTGTGGGCGGCACCAGTGGCGACGCAGATGAAGACGGCGTAGGTCAGGCATGATCCTCGTCCCCTGCTTCTCTTGCCTTCTGGCTGTGCGAGTGATGGGAGAGGAGATGGAGGTCTCCTCCCTGATTGGCCAAGGCTCTGACTTCTGGCCAGACAAGTACACCTGCATCGAGTGTGAGAAGAACTGCGCCGGTCTGGTGGAGGAGAGCCTCAGTGTCCTGGACCTGGCGAAGTTCAGGGTACGAGACCTGTCTCCAACCGAGATGCTTGCAGCGCAGCACGGCTTCGGCACCCCCGAAGAAACCGACTGCACATCAGCCGCTGTTCAAGAGCAGTTCAAGAAGAAGCTCAAGAACATCGCCGTCAAGAACCTTGGCGGCACCACCCGATCGTGTATCGAGTACTTCGAGTTCGTAGATGGCAGCCGCCTTTACGTGGCCTCGGCCCCCGAAGGTGCTGTCGTTTACCGCATCACCAAGCCTCACTCCTACGTGAAGAGTCATGACGAACGAAGCCCCTAACCCCCCGACCCTCCGCGCTGGCTACGCCACGCTCTCCGAGTCCTTCGGTGACAACGTCTACATCAAGCGCAGGGTGCGTAAGAACGGCGAAGAGGTTGAGTGCGTGTGTTGCGGTCGTTGGTGTCCCGTTCGGCAGGACAGCTACTTCTGCTCCAACCCGAAGTGCGGGTCATCGATGCGTATCGCTGACCACAACGAGAAGTCTTCTTGGGCAGGCGTGAGCACGTACGACGTGCTTGCTGAGGGCACCCAGTCCTACTTCCTGCCCCGCCCTTGGAACCCTTTTGGGATCTGGATTCCCCACAATGAGCTCGGGCATCTGTTCGACAAGTACCTGAAAGAGAAAGAGAGCATCCATGGATAACAACGGCATCCGTCACCAAGGCGTCCGCATCCCCGAGAACCAGTCGACCGAGCAGGCGCCGGTCAACACCATCACGAACATCACCTCCGTCGAGCACGCGCTCGTCGAGTGGGGGGATGAGTCGGGTCGCAAGCACACCGCTGTCATCGTGGTCTGCGGCGGCAAGGCATGGCTCGCCCCCAACGCTGAGCAGTGGACGAGCGCCCTCAAGCCCTTCCGCCAGGAGATGAGCGACTCCATCGTCAACGAGCTCAAGGCTCGCAAGGGCGCCGGCGCTGCTGGCCCTGCCGTCCCCTCGAAGGACGACGTGGAGGTCTGAGATGATCCGCCCCCTGCACGACTGGATTCTCGTAGAGGTGGAGCAGTTCGATCAGAAGAGCTCCATCATCGAGTTCGTCATCAACGAGACGAACGTTCGCAAGGGCGTTGTCATCGCCGTCGGCCCCAAGGTCAAGGACCTCAAGGTCGGCGAGAAGGTGGCCTACATCCGCTGGCACGAGGAGCACCGCCCCGGCAAGCAGACCATCAAGGCCATCCGTGAGCTCAGCGATGAGCACGGCAAGGACGTCGCCACCATCCGCGTGGCCGACATTCTCTTTGCCTACGATGGTGATGTGCGGGTGGACGTCTTATGGGTAGGCTCCCTACTTCTAAGACAGCCAAGCCAAGGCCGTTCAAAGAACGCCTCGAGCATGAAGACGCCGCTGCTGGTACTACCCTCCCCCCTGAGCTCACCACCGAAGAGAAGTTCACGAAGTTCGATGCCGCTGCCAGGCAACTGCTTCTGAACTTCGATGACCAGCACGAGGTCGAGAACGTGGTGCTCGAGTCTCTGCGCATCCTCAAGGAGCGCAAGTTCGGCCCCAAGAGGTTCACCAAGCCCGAGCGCAAGGTCCCGCTCTACTGCCTGACGGCTCCTGAGGGATGGAAGATCCCCCTCGATGACCACATGGATGACCCCATGCATGAGGTTGTCGAGTTCCCTCTCTCGGGCATCCGCTCCAACCGGCGTGCCCCTGAAGTGAGGCGAGAGCTGCAGAGGGAGTTCGATAGGTACATGCGAGACAACCACGTAGACAGCCTCTCTAGCCTCGAGCAAGAACTGCTTGATGCGCTCATGGGCAAGGTCATGCCACCTCCGCCCCCTCCTGCTCCAGAGCCTGAACCGACCATCGAGCAGAGGGTCAGCTTCGTGAAGCACCGCGCCTCTCTCTTCCTTCAGTCTCTGCATGAAGAGGGGAAGGCCATCCTCAAGGACCTGGTGAACCAGGCGAAAGAGAAGATCCGTGCACGCCGTAGTCCCGACTGACATCGGTACGCTCGAGCTCAACTGGCTTCATCTCCCCACCTGGATCGGTATCAATACGATCTTGAAGAAGGAGATGGAGGGTCAGCTCGCAGCCAAGATCGAGGGTCTGCCAATCAACGAGGAGGGTCTTCAGCAGGCCCACGACATCGTCGTCGACTACCTCGAGGAGAGGTTCCCGAAGATCAAAGGTCTGAGGGAGCAGATCGACGCTCTCAAGTATCTCGAGCTGTTATGTCCAAGGACGAACGCATCCATCTGCGCGTAGATCGAAACCTCAAGAAGAGGGTGACTGAGATTGCTCAGAGCAGAAACCTTACCGTCACGAAGCTTGCTGAGATGTTCTTCATCGAGCTCGTACGGAAAGAGGATGAGACCCGGCCCAAGACAGATGAAGAGCTAGGAGTGGAGCAGGCATGAACCAAGAGCTAGAGCTGTTCGAGGAGACTATCCAGGTGCCCAAGCACCTTGGGGTAGATGGCTTCATGGTCCTGCTGCGGAAGCTTCTTGTTCTTCCTCGGCTGATGAACCTGAACATCGACTCCCGCGGTCAGCTCTCTTACAAGAGGTACGTCCGGCCGGGGGAAGACGGCCGGCACGTGGACGTCGAGATGAAGACGCTCACCCCCTCAGCGATCTTGCGTAACGGGCAGATCGACGAGGTGCCTGAGGGTGATGCGAGCTCCGCCTCTATCGTGGTGGCCCGTATGTTCCAGGCCATGCAGGATGACGGGCTTTACCCGGTAGCGTTCGTGTCGGGGACGAAGTCGGTCTTCCATGAGTGGCACAGCGATACGTGCGGGGTGAAGTTCCACAAGGACCTGGTCTACGGGCTGCCGTTCTACAGGGACGCCATCCTCGAGGACTCAGCCCTCTTCCTGTGCGCGGCGTTTGGTCCTGGGTCTGGGATGGTGGATGTGCAGAAGTCCTACAAGGCGGTGATGCCGGAGAAGGGGAAGGTCAGCGCCCCTCCTGTTGGTGGCTTTGAGGTTGATGTTGGCGCTGGTAAGGACTTCGCAAAGGTAATGCCATGAAGACGCTCACGGAGATCATGATCGGCTCGGGGATTCTCGAAGAGTCGGTGCTTCAGGAGATGCTTCGCTGGGGTGCGCCTCTACCCCCGCGAGAAGAGTCTGAAGAGACTGAAGCGGGTCTTCAGGTCTACAAGCCGGAGCTCTTCTGTCAGGCCATCGAGAAGGCCATCCAGGAGGAGGGTTACCTTCTCACCAGGGAGACAGACCTCGACCTCATCCCTCAGTACATCGCCTCGATTCGTAATGGTGACATTCACCTGAAGTACGAAGACCAGGAGGGCAGCTACCCGACGTTCTACGGCATGACGCCAAGCGGTGAGTACATCATCGCGTGGAGCAAGCCTGAGGACATCACGGACGTGCTGACCAACGGCGAGAGCTTCCTCGAGTCGGAAGGGGACAAGATCTACTTCTCCTCGCTACGTGAGCACTACTACGGGAAGAACAAGGCCTTCATCGTCTGCACGCGGTCGAGGGCCTGATGAGCGTTGCTGAACTCAAGACCGCGCTGATGCAGAAGACGGGCTTCCAGACGCTCGATACGAACGCGAGCGAGGGGCAGATCCGCATCCTGGGCCGGGTGCCGCCGAACGCCAGCAACCAGTGGGTCCTGGTTCTGCAGAGGCTTCTGCATGACAGCGAGCGCATGCAGTGGAAGCTTGATGCTTCCAAGAAGTACTTCTTGCGTGACCAAGACCACAAGATGATCTACGCCTGGAGGCTCATCTTTCAGGCCCCTGCCATGAACAACCAGATCGCCTCCATCATCGAGTCCCTGATGAACTCTCCCAAGCCCAACCGCGTGGAGATCAGCGAGTTCCCTCTCGCCGGCGCACGAACACACAACGCGAACGGCAAGGGGGCAACCAACATCATGGGTGATGGTGGGGTGCCGGAGATCTTGTCCCGAAAGCTGGGAAGGTAAGTCATGCCAAAAGCATCGGCGCAGGAAATCAAGTACGGGGAAGACAACCCCATCGAGTCGGCCCCCGAGCTGACTGAAGAAGACAAGCATGGGATGCAGCAGCGCATCGCTGCTCTCGACAAGATCTTGACCCAGGAGCAACGGGCCAAGTACCGCATCGAGCTCTTCTTCGGTAAGGCCCGCTCCAACAAGTACCCCATCCCTGGGTGCCTGTCGTTCTGGGAGTCGGGCTCCATGCTCCACGGTGGTGGAGATGCGAAGGTGTACTTCTGCCCAAGCAAGCAGCTCAAGCGGGGCACCTGCGAGGCGATCATCCCCTTCGCTATGAATGCCTACGGCTTTCTGGTGTGCCCTTCTTGCCAGACCACGTGGCAGGGCGGCGACGTCATCGGTGAGGTTCTTGGCCGGCATTCGATGAACGACTGGGCACGCCTAGTGTTCATGTACTACACCCGGCTGGGGCTGAACTCGGACATCTCTCTGAAGTACGCTCCCGATGACATCCGCTATGCCGCTCACCTCGAGCAGGAGCGCGACCGGGGTGGGGAGAAGCTGGCGAAGAGCCGGGCTGCCCGAATCCCCAATGTCTACCCTCTTCGGAACATCATCAAAGACACTGCAGCGGGGGCGGACCTTCTCAAACGGTTCTATGCTTTTCTTACAGCATGAACTCCGAGTACCTCGCCCTTGCCTACCAACGCTCCATCTTTGCCGCTCTCAAGCGGCACCTGTTGGAGAAGTACATCGAGCATGATGGCAACCCGAAAGAGAAGCTTATCTGTGACGAAGCCCCGCGTGCGCTCAGCGAGATCCCTCAAGATGCCCTCGCAGAAACGCTCCTCCGCCTTGAAGAAGAAGACCGAAGACTCGGCCTTGAGCTCGCTCAGTTCGACCACACGAGGAAAGATGTCAAGCGAATCGCACACCCCGACGACGACGGAGATGCGTCTGGCGACCCTGGAGCGTAACTACGAGCTCCTCGCACGCACGCACGACCAGAACACCCAGGCCTTCCACGAGAGCATCTTCTTCCTGGAGGTGCGCTCGAACATCCAGAACAGGGCTACTCGTGGGCTACTCGCCAGGGACTTCGTGAACAACGTTCACTCCTTCGAGAGAGATCCCTCAGGCCAGGTGGACGGCTACCTTCAGACCCTCGAGGGGGAGCTCTGGGTCATGCACGGGCTCATCGAGTTCATGCAGGCGTACAAGGCATGGCGCCTTGAGAACACCCCCTTCAAGGAGCTCGATGCCAATGAGCGTGCTCTCAAGCTGGCCGCCGGCGAGGTCAGTGACGAGGACCTTCGTCCCGAGCCCATCTACTTCGGCGACTGAGGAGCTAGAAAAGAAGAGAGCCCCCGGCAAGGGGGCTCAGCTTCAGTTCCGCTTCTTGTCTTCCTTCTGCAGGCGGAGCATGTCTGCCTTGGATGGCAGCGGCCTCTTCTGCACGCCTCTCGTGCACTCGCGGCACACGTCGCAGTAGGAGTGCTCGAGCTCCAAGGTCTGCGCTACCCAGAACAGGTCCGTGTCGAGGACCTCATCTTGGTTGGGGCACACAGGCCCTCGCAGAAGCCAGAGCTCCTCGAAGTCAGACACTAGGAACTCCACCTGCTCTTCGAGCTCCTCCTCCATCGAGAGGTTCACCATCGCGGTGTAGTGCCCGCTCCCAGCCACGACGTCAGCCACCTCAAGCAGCCCCGGATGCATGCTGATGAACATGCGGGCGTCTTGATCTCCTCCATCTCTAGCCAACGCACCGAAATCTCCACGCATCACGATGACGTACGTGTGCCGGTCATCCACGTGCCTGACTCTCCTCAGGTACTTCGCTGCCGAGGGCGAGTGCTTGGCGACGAGATCGTGCAGCATGACCCAGAGCCCCTCGTTGATGTCGAAGAGCTTACCCTGAGAGATCTCCAGCAACTTCTCCTCGAGCCTCTTCTTCTCCTCGGGTGAACGGTACACCCTCAGCTCTGCACCCTCACGGATGTCATGGGCCAACTTCTCGAGTCCGGTCTGCTTGGTAATGATTGCCATCACTCTTCTTATCCCCGAAATGATGGCTCCTTATCACCGGTTGACCACGGGCGGGGGGATCTTCTCGAAGATGCGTTTCAGCAGGGGTTTGGGCGTGTCTTTGATCAGGTGCGAGACGGTGTCAGCGAAGCCCTTGGGGGCTGACTCATCCTCATGCACCAGGTAGAACGGCCCCATCTTGTGGGCGTGCATCTTCCCTGAACGGTACGAAGGCGTGAACCATTTCTCCCCAGGCAGGGGGATGGCTGCTCGCGTCGGCTCAAAGCCCATGCCCTTGAGGTCGAGCTTGCGAACGGCTACCTGGGGGTGTGTCCAGTTCTCACTCTCAGCTGCCCTGATGTGGTTCTCGAGCAGAGCTCGGGCCTTGCCCTTGTCGCTGGGCAGGCGGGGGATGATGGGGATGTCTCGATCAAGTAGGACGTTGCCCACCTGCCGATAGATCTCCTTCTGTTCTTTCGCGAACTTGAAGAACGCCTGGTAAGCCTTCTCTGGGACCATGGGGCTGAGTCTAACAGTCGCGACGCATCACCCAGGAGAGGTCTATCTGGCTCACGATTCTAAAGCCTGCCTTGAGGTAGATGCCCCGTGCTCTGGCGTTCTCCTTACGGACGCAGAGCATCTGAGGCTTGCCTGGGTACCTCCAGGTAATGTCGTCGAGCAGACCCCTTGCAAGGCCATGCCCCCTGTACCTCTTGCCTACACCCAGACGCAGGATGTCGACGATGCCGTCTTCATACCGGCACACAGCGTAGGCCGCTAGCTTGTCTACATCGAGGTCGACGACCATGGGCACAGCCCCTGCCCGCCACTCCTTGCGCAGCGTACCGATGGGGAGGCAGAAGTCCTCGAAGACCTCTTCGTCGAGGGTTGCCAGGTCCTCAAGGTTGCTTTCCTGAAGGTCAGTTATCAGAAACATAGATCTCTTTCTTCGTGGTAACTTCGCGGCATGAAGCGTGTTGAAGTCAAGCTCAGTGAACCTACGGAAGATAAGCTCGAAGCCTTTGTGGACGAAGACATCCGAGACTTCGAGGTGTGGTTCCTCACCACCGTAGACAAGGTGCCGCTCACCCCCAGCGAGTTCGCCATCATCAAGACGTACCTCTACTACAAGCTCAAGATAGCGGCTAAGAAAGAGGGGCTTGACGCCCCTCTCCCCTTACCTGCGGTGAGGCCCCCTGTCGCGGTGGAAGACCCGCAGGCCCCATTCACTCGGGTCGTGGAAGCTTCGAGAGTTCTCGAAGACACGGCTCTGCCACCTCCCCGTCCACAGCACCACAAGCTCGGGTGGGGCACCCTGCAGGTCCCCTGACCTGATGATCTTGAAGCTGCTGCGTGGCCTCATCTTGATGAGCCACTCTTTACCCGTATCCGTATCCGTTTCCCCCACGAGCTGCACACCTGGAGGAGGGAACGGTCGGGGGATGCGCAGCACTCCATCTGCGTCCTCAACTTCATCAACGGTGTTCGCATACAGGTTGATCTTGCCCCCATCCCCTGTCTTTGTGACCAGGTGGATGAGCGCGTCCCTGTTGCCCACCGAGTTCTCTCGCATGATGTGCGTCCTGTCCTTGTTCATGTCCAAGGACTGCAGCAGCATCGGAGCAACAGCCCTGCCGCCGAGCATGCTCTCTAGAGTATCGATGTACTGAGTCAGCTCTTTGAGCTCATCCTCCTTGTTGGCCATCTCGAGTTCAACCTCGAGTGCCTTCTTCAGGTCGCCCAACAGCCCTCCCCCGACACGCATGCCGAAGAAGGCGTTGTCGTTGCCCAACAGAACTGGAATCTGAATCCCCTTCGTCGCTTGCTCTGTAACAGTGAAAGCTTTCATGGCTCTCTTCTCCTGGAGGTTGGTAGCCCTCCATTGTTCTTATCCCTAGAAGAAGAGCCCTTTGCTACAGAGTGGAAGATGTATTTAGGTGCTAAAAAGAAAGGGCCACAGGCGCCCTTTCTCCTTGCCCCCCGGCTGCTCAGATCGGATCGATGGTGTAGTGCTGCACCAGGAGGGTGCCACCGACCCCAATCACCGCCCCTATACCAAGCACAGCTGTCGTCAGACCGGGTCGCTTCTTGAGCGACCCCCACGCGGTCTCGGCCTTCTCCTTGGCCTCGGCCTTCTCCTTGGCCTCTGTTGCGGCCTTCTCCTTGGCCTCGGTCTCGGCCTTGAGCTTGCTCTCGAGCGCCTCCACTTCCTTCTCCTTGGCCTTGGAGAGCGTGTCGAACGCGCTCACCTTCCTCTCGAGCTCGACGAGCTTCTGGTAGAGGTGGTCGGTGACATCCTGCTGAGTCATGGTCTTTTCCTTCTTGCTGCCGTTGGTGGCAGGAACGGTGTTGAGGTCGACGGTGGGCTGGGCCATGGTGGATTCCTTCTCGGGCGTTGATTGGGAAGATGTAGTAGAGCTTCCCTCATTCTTCTTATCCCGCATTTCGCGGAGCTTTTGCCCCCCGCGAACCTCACCAAGGGTGACTGAACAGTTCATGAGCAATGGTCCCTCTTGTGATGTCGTTACGCGGCATGGTCCCTCTTGGGATGAACCCTGCCACAGGTACTGCAGTTGAAGCAGTCGACTTTGGCCAGCTCCTCCGGCTGGTCCTTGTACATGCGGGAGAAGGCCTCCCAGCGGTCAACGCCCAGCCCGAAGATTTCCTTCTTCTTGTTCTCCCCGGCCACCAGGAACTCCACCTGCTCTTCGATAGTCAGGAGAACGTCATGACGACCACAGACCTTTTGATGACTAACATCACCCAGCATCTGGGTGAGGTTGTGCTCGAACACCCTGTTAGCCACACCGCGAACGGCGCCGCGCAGGGCGACTAGCCCCAGAAGAACTACGAACACCTCTACCTCCTTGCAGCAGCTGAGGGGCTGTCATTGTTCTTATCCCCGAAAGGGGTCAGAAGTTGAGCCGTCAACTAGGTCAAGGGGCGTGCTACCCTTTCGGGCATGATGAACCTCTCGCCTGGGGGCATCCCGTGGGGTGGCTTCATGGGCCAAATCATGGGTGCTGGCGGCCAGCAGGCCGGCATGGATACGGCCATGGGCGGGATGATGGCCCGCGGGATGGCCGCAGGTGCACCCATGCTTCAAGGCGCTATGGGCGCCTTCGGCATGGACCCGATGAGCCTTGGCTTGCGTGCCGCTTCAAGCGTGTACGGCAAGATGGGGATGGGCGTCATGGGCGCCGGCGCCGTCGGCATGGGTGTCGCTGGTGGGGCCGGGGCCTTGATGGCCGGGGGTCAGTACATCGGCAGCCAGATGTACCAAGGCGGTCAGCAGCAGGGGATGTTGAACCAGACCATGCGGTCGAACTTCAACTTCACCAACCAGCTAGGCGGCCGTGGCTTCACCAACCAGCAGTCAGCCTCGATCGGTCAGCACATGCGCGGGATGACGCATGACTCCGGACCCGGTGGGGAGATCACCGGGTTCGCTGAGCTCACCAAGCTTGCCGGCAACATGGGCAAGATGGGGATGGCGCAGGGCGTCACCTCAGTCACGGAGTTCAAGGACAAGTTCAAACAGATGGTCGACACCTTGAAGAAGGTCGCGACCGACATGGGTTCCTCGCTCGAGGAGGCCCAGAAGTTCATCCACTCGGTAAAGGGGGCAGGTGTCTTCCAGAAGGCAGACCAGCTCCGGATGAGCGCCGGGGTACGAGGGATGGCTGCTGCGGGCGGGCTTGCGATGAGCGAAGTCACCGGCATGGCATCCATCGGTTCGCAGATCTCCCGGTCCGTAGGCGGACTGGGCAGAAGCGGCGCCTTTGGCGGCATGCTGGCCATCGGTCAGGTTGGGACCGCGATGAAGAACGGGGCGCTGTCCGAGGAGGACATTTACAACGCCACGGGTCAGACGGGGGCTGAAGGTCGCCAAGCGTTCACCTCTAACATGATGGGCAAGTCTGCTGACTTCTTGAAGTCCGGACGTGGGCGCAGGTTCCTTGCCTCTGTTGCGGGTAAAGACGGCAACCTCAATGAGGATGCGGTCGCCGAGTGGATGGGTGGGGGTATGTCTACGGGGCGAACGATGGAGCTCGCCGGTCAGAACCTCAACGGCGTAGGCCGTGCAAACTTCATACGTAATGAAGGAAGGTTGAGAGGAGGGGCTCTTGAGAAGTTTGGGATGATGGCCCCCACGATGGCGTACAGCCAGTGGCTCGAATCCCGTGGCCACAAGCCCGGCAACATGGACGACAGGTCCATGCTCGCCTTCCAGCGCTTCTCTGGCCTGGGCCGTGATGAGGCAGACGCAGCCATCAAGATGGTGGACAACCTGCCCGAGATGATGCGGACGATGTCCCGCTCGGGTCAGGACGACAAGCACAACCAGAGGGTGCAGGACTACAAGAAGGGCCAAGGCCTTTCTGGTCTCTCGAAGAACTTCGAGAAGGCCCGCGAAGGTCTGCAGGGCAAGCTGCAGCAGATCGGCGCAGACATGTTCTCGGCTGGCTCGGACACCCTGGAGGCCTGGTCGAACAAGGTCTCAGGTCAGTACGTCCAGCACTTCAGCGAGCAGGCTGACCGGGCGTGGCGTACCTCGAGGGGTTCAGGAGCTGTGAGTAACGATGCCTACAACCGCGTGCTTGGTGGCGGCAAGACTGGGGGCGGTGGTTTGCTCAGCGGCCCCAGTGCTCAGCAGCGTTTCTTCGGAGACAAAGGCGGAATGACGGGAGACGCAGCTACGAAGCTGGGTCTTCTCTCGAGCGACTCAGACCGCTTCCAGAAGGCTGGATATTCGTTCAGTGCAAAAGCACACACGGACGAGAAGACCTTCGATTACGAGATGAAGCGGAACATGGGAGCTCACAAGGCAGCTACCCAAGACGCGAAGATCGAGAACCTTCAGTTCGCCAAGAAGCACGAGAACTTCTTCACAGAGATGTTCGCCGACAAGTCCATCCAGGGCAGCGGTGAAAAGCGTATCGATAGCATCACCAAGTACTTGAAGAAGAAGGGTGGTGATGAATCCAACAGCATTCTCAAGGAGCTGCGGCATCAGGGCGAGATTGGAAACAATGCGGACTCTCTTGGAAACAAGGTGGGCTTGATCACTGCCGCCGCTGACGTCATTGGACAGGGCAAGGAAGAGAGACAGAAGTACCTTGCACCTGATGTCACCAACCTCTTCAGCGCCTCTATGGGGGCCAGTGAAGGTGATCGCGCAGACAAGATCAGCGACTACCTCTATGGGTCCAATGAGGCCCAGGATCTACAGAAGAAGAGGGATGGTGAGTCTATTACCGACTACGCCACGGGCAAGGCCAGTAAGGGTCGCATGATTAGCGGTGGGGCTCGAGCTTTGGTCCTGGCCGGTACGGCTCCTCTTGAAGGCATCGGTGCAGGAGCCAAAGCCCTTGGCCTTAGCGACGACCTGTTTGGTTTTGGTGCCCAGCAGGACTCTCTGAGGGGCTCCATGGATGACTACTTCACCAGCAAGGAGGGTGGATCTGGTACTGGAGCTCGTAGGGGCCTGGGTAAGTTCGCGGACAGTGACGAGGGCATCAACGCCGCTCGAGACATGATCGGCCGCAACGCCGAGAGCCGCGAAGATGCCCTGAAGAAGACCTCCAAGAGGATGGCGGACCTCAACCGCAAGGACTCTCTCACCGACGATGAAAAGGGTGAGCGAGACTTCCTTGAAATGACCACCATGGCCCAGGAGTACGGCGACGCTGCCAAGGACCCGGACAAGATTGCTGGACTGGCAAAGAAGCACGGCTTGTCCCCTGAAGCCTTCGAGCAGCGGGCCAAGGGCGTGTTTGGCCTCGTCGATAGCAAGAACAAGGAAGAGTTCTACGGCGCTACCAAGAAGTACGGGAAGATCGCTGCTGACACGATGGATAACGTCAGGACTTCGGGCCTGGCTACCTGGAACGATCAAGGGGAGATGGAGCTCGACTCCAAGACGGCCGATGAGCTGACTGCCAAGGGTGGTGCGGCTGGTCAGGGCTACGTCGCATCTATCCTCGAGGCCACCCAGGCTGAGAGCAAGATGCACGGCGGCGCCGGCGATGAGGAGTACAGCGACAAGGGCCGTGCCTCTCGCAAGATGGCCGGTGAGCAGGGGGACAACATGACCGTCCAGCAGAAGCTCGCTACGGCTACCATCATGCGTAAGAAAGGCCTGGGAGACCAGGCTGACGAGCTCAACTACGTGGCTGGTCTTCAGAAGAAGATGAGCTCCGGAGGCAACAAGGGCCTGGCAGATGCCCTCGGTATCAGCATGGACCAGCAGAGCGCTAACAAGCTGTTCGCTGGTGGCTCTGGTGATGCTGCCAAACAGCTTGCCCAGGCTCAGGGTATCGACACCAAGAGCAAGTCTGGTCAGGCGTACATGGAAGACTTGCAGAACATCACCGAGAAGTTCAAGGGTGGTGATAAGGCAGGAGCTGCTCGTCTTGCTGCAAACCTCGGCGGTTCCGATGCACTCAAGGAAGCCAAGCTCAAGAAGCAGGAGAAGGACGATCCCCAGTCGGCCGCCATCAAACAGAACACAGCTGCTACGGCCAAGGCAGCGGAAGGTTCTATGAAGCTTTTGGCTCTAATCGCAGGAAAAACGGCCTCTGCTGCGGAGATCGGTGATGCTGTGGCGGGTACCAAGGGTGAGGCCAAGAAAAAGGTGACTACCCCGTAGTATTAGCCAGACGCGGCTGGAGGAAAGAAGTAATGAAGTCACTCTTGTTTCAACCAGGTCAGATCCTCGCAGAGCCCCCCTCTTGTGGTCCGTGCAGGACGGAGACGAAGGTCACCTTCGCTAAGGACGGGCGGCTTTACACGCTCACGATGCGAGACAAGATCGTGGTCGAAGACCCCTACCTGGTGCAGGTCAAGGCAGCGGCCTTCGCCATCCAGCAGGGCGAGCCCTACATGGGCAGGCAGGTGCCCAGGGACGTAAAGGACTTTTTGATCAAGTCGCAATCCTTGGTCATCTAACCAGGAGCTAAAAAGAGGAGAGGCCCCCTCCCGAGGGGCCTCGATCCGCTAGTCGTCATCATCCGGGTCGTCACCCAGGTCGATGCCGTCGTCGTAAGTGACTCTCTCCCACACCTCCTTGCTGGAGGTGCAGGGGATGTCCTTGTACTGGGCGTACACCTTGTAGAGGTGCTCCCAGAACTTGTGTCGCTGCCCCGCCTGGGCCGCCTTCTCGAACTCGTCGAGATGGGCGCGAAAGCTGTTGAGGTTCTGCGTGAACCTCCATGTCAGCTCCGGGGTCAGATCTGGGCACCTCTTCCCGACGTATCGGGCAGCAGCCTCTAGGATCTTCGCCTTGCAGCGATACGCCACTTTTCGATCGGCTTGCAGCCGAACGAGATGGTCTTTGATGGGCCACCCTGTCGCGAAGTCCCAAGCCTCTACAAGCTCAGGCATCGTGAAGCAGTACAGCTCCCATCGCGGGTGGAGAGCCACCCACTGAGGAGCAGCGCGCGTGAGCACAAGGAGCGCCTCGGGAGGGCACTCAATATGCTCAAGCATCGCTTGCCCCTCCGGCGTAAACCCGTGCGCACGGCTCGACGGCATGGCCTTGAGGTAGGCCCAGATGCCGGCGAGCTCCTCCATCGAGGACGCCGTACGAATCGCAACCAGGCGTTCCTGGAGCGTCTTCAATGGTAATCACCGTGAAAGGTACCTCCTCACCATCTGCGAGATTGCAGAAGTTGAGTTTCCCTTCACTACTCTTATCCCCCCTTTACCCCACTCTTTGAGGTGGAAGATGTATTCGGGAGCTAAGAAAAAGGGGAGCGAGGATTCCCTCTGCCCGTCATTCCCTGAGGTAGCTCTCAGGACCCTTTTCCACGGCAATGCAGGGACGTGGATACCCAAACATCTCCTACCCAGGAGTAGGCTTTACTCCTGCTCTGCATCCGCCAATCTAAGTAGTGGCAACCTACTTCGATCTATCAGGCAAAACGACACACAGCACGCTCCGACACAACTAAAGACACTTCTAAAGACACTTCTAGAGTTCCCTTCACTACTCTTATACCTTGAAGCGCCATCTCTTTGCTGTTCTAGAGCTAAGAAAAAGGAGGGAGACTAGTCCCCCTTCTTCTAGTTCTCCCAGTCGATGTCCACCCCCCGCACCATCTCTCTCTGGCACGCCGCGTGGAAGGCGGGCGTCAGCCTCGCCGAGATCCTCTCCTTCAGCTGCTCCATCTTCCCGGCAAGCTTGACGGCCAGGTGGAAGTACCCGAACATCCCGTACACGTTGACCAGACGCGTGTTGATCCACGTGGCCACGCGCACGACCGCAAACAGAACCCGAACCGCGACTTCGCGGTAATCCATGGTGACCCGTGGGGAAGTACCTCGCCAACCGCCTACACAATGTAGGAGTTGAGTTTCCTTCCATTGTTCTTATGCCCTAAAAGGCCCTGTTTTTGCCTGTTTAGGGGTGGAAGATGTATCTTGAGCTCACCATGACCATGTCCCCCGCCATGTACGCCGCTTTCAGCGACGAGCTCGAGAAGATCGCCGCCCAAGAGAAAGATGCGGGCTTCATGGACACCATGAAGACCGTCGGGGCGAAAGTGGCCCCTGCAGCGCGAAGCTTGAACTACCACGCCAACTCGATCGCTTCGCATGCCCTGGCAGGGATGGGGGGTAGCAGCCTGCATCAGGAAGGGCCCATCAGCCTGGTGGCCAAGGGGGCCCTGGGGCACTTCCAGAACATGGCCAGGACGGGGAACAAGGCGAACATGGCTATGACAGCTGGTTCAGCCTTCATTCCCACGTAGAGTTGGTGCTAAGAAAAGAGGGGCGAACCCACCCTCTTTCTTTCACTTCGCTCGAAGTTGTTCTAGCGGCGCTGGGCACGAGTTCGTGCATCGCAAGCCTATCGCTAGAACCTTCATCGATTGAAGGCTTCTCCACTTCTTCGTAGGAGCGCACGAGCGACGTCACGGGTCGCTAACCCGAGGAACCTAACCCGAGGAAACCCGCCCCATTACCCCTGATGGTTACGCGGCGTACCGCTACCTGGTCAGCGCGTGCTCGCGCTGCCTTCTCCGACCCAGCCGAGCGCACGATCACGAGCCCAAGCTCGACCTCGTCATCTGTCGCGCACGGCCCAACACAGGCCTCCACCAACCGGACGATGTCGTCCGCGAATCGTCGTGAGCCCATTTGGACCCCCCGCTGGTACACCTCACCC
>Ga0163147_10000127_pt1 | contig 108773 bp, 102 predicted proteins | sample OliLakLV19MP6G1_FD_148597 | JGI IMG/M metagenome (GOLD analysis project Ga0163147, IMG submission 148597) | Freshwater microbial mat bacterial communities from Lake Vanda, McMurdo Dry Valleys, Antarctica- Oligotrophic Lake LV.19.MP6.G1 | ecosystem: Environmental > Aquatic > Freshwater > Lake... | reverse complement strand
ATCTGACCTTGCGCGATCGAGTGTTGGCGTGTGATTGCGGTCTTGTCATCGACCGCGACCACAATGCCGCGATTAATATCAAACACAGCGGGGCATCGCTGTGCTACCGGAGCGACGATAAGACGAAGGTTCGCCTTCGCAGTCGCGCTGAGGGTAGAAGCCCCCGCCTTTAGGCGTGGGGAGTATGTCACAGGAGAAGAATCTCTTGAAAACCCACGTATCGAGATCATCTTTGAAATGACTCTTGCCAATGCCTAAATTACGATGTCTATCTGGTAAGGAGGTTATCACCATTTTGCAGGAATTCGGCTTTGAAATCTTTCAGACTGAAGGTAGTCATTTTCAAATGAGAGTGACAGTTGAAGGGCGACAAATTAAAATAACCATCCCTGACATGGAAACCAAGCATTAAAGTTGGGAACTCTCAAAAGTATTTTTGATCAAGCATCGAAAGCGATACCCGCCGATGAATTGCACCGCTTATTTTACACCAGGTAGGCTTACATCATGACTTCTGACTCGCTTCACCACCTTTCGCCGGTCTGGTCGCATATGACCACGATGCAGCCTGTACGCGGTGACGGCATTTACCTTTACGACGCGGATGGCGCGCGCTATGCTGATTTCACGAGCGGTATTGGCGTCACCAATACCGGACATTGCCATCCGCGCGTCGTCAAAGCCATTCAAGACCAAGCCGCGACGCTGCTGCACGGACAAATGAACATCGTCGTGTCGCCCACGGTTGCGGAACTTGCACGTCTGTTGAACGAGATCACCCCACCGCAAATCGACTGCTTTTTCTTCTCCAACAGCGGCGCAGAGGCGACCGAAGCGGCGGTCAAATTGGCACGCAGCGCGACCAAACGCCCAAACTTGATCGTGTTTCAAGGGAGTTTCCACGGGCGCACCGCGCAAACGATGGCGATGACCACCAGCAAAACGGTGTATCGTGCAGGATACCAACCGCTCCCAGCAGGCGTGTTTGTGACGCCGTTTCCATATACGTATTTCTATGCGACCAAGTACGGCTGGGATGAAGACACGACCACCGACTACTGTCTTGATCAACTGCACAAGCTGTTAAAATCGCAGACCGCGCCAGAAGAAACCGCCGCCATTTTCATCGAACCGATCTTAGGCGAAGGCGGGTATGTCCCTGCACCAATCCGATTTCTGCGCGAAGTGCGCGCCTTGTGCGCGGAACATGGAATCATGTTTGTCGCCGATGAAGTGCAGACTGGATTCGGACGCACTGGCAGCATGTTCGCTTATGAACATGCCGATCTCGTACCGGACATCATCGTCATGGCGAAAGGATTAGGCAGCGGCGTTCCAATCAGTGGGATAGGTGCCAGTCGTGCCTTGATGGAGACCTGGCAAACCGGGTCGCACGGCGGTACCTATGGCGGCAATGCGCTGGCTGCCGCTGCCGCCTGCGCCACGATCCACGTTTTGCGCGATGAAGATTTACCTGGCAAAGCCGCCTTGACGGGCGACCTGCTCATGCACGGTTTACGTGCGTTACAAACGCAGCACCCTGTCATCGGGGATGTGCGCGGGCGCGGCTTGATGATTGGCGTCGAATTCACACGTGATGGAGAACCCGACAAAGCCGCCGCTAAAGCTGTACAAAAAGCCTGTCTGCATCGACATCTGCTGCTGCTCACCTGCGGCACGTATGAAAATATCATCCGGTGGATTCCGCCGCTGGTCGTTGATGCCAGCCAAATCGAAGATGCACTGGCGATCTTCGCGGAAGCAGCCGAAACGCTGACGCTGAGTTTATGATAGAATCGAAGTGAAAGATAAAAGTTAAAAGTACGTGCGGCTCCTTTTAACTTAAGCCTTTTAACTTTTGATTTAGGAGCTTCGCCATGCAAGCCGATTATGTGCTGGATTACGACGTAATTTCGACGGCGCGTGAACGCCGCTTATACGTGCTGGCGCGTATTCAGGGCGGCGAATCGACTGCACGCAGCCAACGTCCAGCACTCAATCTCAGCGTCGTACTTGATCGTTCTGGGTCGATGGCAGGCGATAAGCTCGATTATGTCAAGCGCGCGGCGCAATTTCTCGTTCAACATTTGAGTGCGCTCGATTGGTTCAGCCTCGTCACTTACGAGACAAACGTTAATGTCGATCTGCCGCCGAGCAAAGTGGTCTACAAAGACCAGATCACACAGGCGATCACGCGCATCAAATCGGGCAACTCGACGAATTTAAGCGGTGGCTGGCTGCAAGGCTGCGGCTTAGTCGAAGCCAATGGCGCAGATGGACAGATCAATCGTGTGCTGCTGCTCACCGACGGTTTGGCAAATGTCGGCGTCGTCGAGCCGGAACGCCTTGCGGCGATGGCGAAGGCGAAGCGCGAAGAAGGCGTCAGCACGACGACGATGGGCGTCGGTATGAACTTTAACGAAGATTTATTGCGCGCGATGGCGAACGAAGGCGGTGGCGCATTTTATTTTATCGATAATCCCGATCAAGCCGCGCATATTTTCCGAGAAGAACTGCGCGATTTACTCAGTGTTGTCGGGCAGAACCTCACAATTACACTCAAGACTACTGGCGCGGTCAAATGGATAAAGCAGTTCAACACCTACCCCAGCGATGAACACGACGGCGCAGTCACGTTTCGCATGGGCGACTTGTTTGCAGAAGAAATCAAGCTGTTGTTGATCGAACTCGACATCCCCGCGCTAGAAACGCTCGGTCAAGTCGAAGTCGCGCGCCTGGTGTTCGCTTATGACGAACTGAGCGAAAACGCGTCGTTACATCGCACGACCGAACTGCCAATCATCGTCAACCTGGTATCGGAAACCGACTACAGCGATCACAAACCAAACGATGCTGTCGTGCGGACAATGCTTATGCTCAACGCCGCCCGCGCGCGTGAACAAGCAGTTAAACACGCCGATCAACGCGAGTTTGACCGCGCTGGAGTCGTCTTGCGCGATGCCGCAGCCGCAATTGCTGAGAGCGCTTTTGCCCAAGACGCTGACTTGCAGCAGCAGCACAATATGCTGCATGAAGAAGCCATCGATATGGAGTTCGGCGCGGAACGCTACGGCGAATACGAACGCAAAACCCATACGACCAAAGCCGAGTATTTCAGCGAAACACGCCCACTCCGTTCAAGCGAAGCCGCCAACTTACATCAACGCCTCAAAGCCAGCCGGTCAGCAGCACAGCGTCAAGGTGCAACGCCAAGCATGATCAAATATCGGCGCGAATTGTTCACGCTTACCGGGCATGATCTGGTCATGATCGGGCGCGGCGAGGACAACAACATCGTCATCGATGACCCGACGGTCAGCGAACATCACGCGCGCATCGCCCGCGACGGTGACGAACTCTATCTCGAAGATTTGGGCAGCAAGAACGGCACGTTCGCCAACAACGGACGCGTCGAGGAGCGTTTTCGCCTAAGCGCAGGCGACGTAATGACAGTTGGCGCGTGGTTCTTCATGTTTGATGTGTAGACGCGCTGAATAAAAGAAGTTGGTGTTTTTATCAGAAAAGCGCCGTAAGACCCCTGCCTTCAGGCATGGGGATAAGGCGTCGGTCTTGTGTTTTTTCTGCTGAAATAGCGTATAATGGGGCGAGGTTGATGTGCGCGGTACGAGATGTAAAAATCCGACCTCGATCATAATCCCGTAATATCACAATACCGTAGTTAACGTCAAACACAGCGGGGCATCGCTGTGCTACCGGAGCGACGATAAGACGAAGGTTCGCCTTCGCAGTCGCGCTGAGGGTAGAAGCCCCCGCCTTTAGGCGTGGGGAGTATGTCACATATTCTCTAGACATACGCCTGAACAATCTTCACCAGTTCGCGCGCCCGATGCACAAACGTATGCGCTTTGAGAACACGCGCGCGCGCCGCTTGCCCCGCTGCTAAACGTTCCGCCGGATGATCGAGCAAATAGCGATACCGATCTACGATGGCTTCGGCTGAATCGACGACGAAAATCTCTTTACCCGGCTCGAACCATTCTTGAATGCCGTCATACGGGTTGGCGACAATGCACGCGCCCATACTGGCAAGCTCGAACGGGCGTGACGACGACGAGGCGTATACACTAGCATGCGCCGCGCGCGTGATGCACAAATTAATTTTGCTGCGGCATGAATAATTGCGCAGTTTACTAAAACTCAAATACGGCAGCAGTTCGGCGCGCCCTACATCGCCGAGTTTTGTGCCGCGCAGCGCGAACCGCGCATCGGGCAAAGCGCGGCTGGCGCGCGTGACCATCGAGTCGATCCACTCGTCGCGGTATTCGCGCCCATGACCGTAAAAGAAGACATCGACATCTTGCGCCGCCACATCGACGGGGCTGAACACGTCGGGATCAGCGCCATAATACAGCACATGCGCGTCGCGTGCGCCTAACGCCTTGATCTGCGCCGCGCCGCCGTGACTGTTGCTGATAAACGCGGTGTATTCACTCAAATCTGCGCCCTGATAAATGCGGAAGCCTGTTGCGAACCCGCGCATACTCGGCAAACTCGCTGGAACATCGCCGTCATAATAAAATACTGGCTTGTTGTGTTTTGCGCTGATCGACCGTGCAACGCCATTGAGTTGGTTGAGCGGCGCCGTCAGTACGATCACCGCGTCGATATCCGGTTCTTTTGTCAGCCATTGATCGAGTGTGCGTTCCCATAACGGCGCGATTAAACGCTGTGCCGCTGCGCGCACCGCTTTATCGCTCAATTGCTCTGTATCGTCCGTGGCTTGGATTTTTGTTTTTGAGGGCGCGATCTTTCGCATCACATCACGCCCAGTTTTGAACAAATCACCCTGTAATCTGGCAGGGTTCGGCGCAGCGCGCCACCACAACGACTCGATGGCGGGTCCTTGATACGGCGCGGCGATCACATCGACACCGATCTCGTATAAGCCCTTCAAGAGCTGCCACCATGCGGGCGTCGCGCTGAAAGGCTGTGTCAGGTCAAGCGACGAGACAAGAAAAAAAAGTTTCATAAAACAGGGATATGGGATGCGGGATGCGGGATAAAAAATACGTCCGTGATGTTGTAAACAACAAAACTCCGTTTCAAAAACGCAGGGCTGGATGGCTGATGAGTCATGAGAAAATTGTACGTGATCATGTTGTTTACTCGTTACTTTCTACGCGTCACTCATCACCGGCTTTATTCCACATACCCCAGCGCGCGCAGTTGATCCATGACGCGCTCATCGACCGGCGATGTACCGTTATCGGCGTGCTGACCGCCTACCAACGACTCGATTTGTGCCCGGAGCGTTTCGATTTGTACCTGATAGGTGGGGTCAGACGCTAAATTATGCTGTTCGTTGGGGTCAACCGCGATGTTATACAATCCGTCGATGCGGTCGCCGCGCAGCATCAGCTTGATGTCGCCATCATACACCGACCGCCGCGTCTCACGTAATTTCAAATGCTCGATAATCGCTGGATGTCGATGCGCAACCACGTTGACGAAAGTCGATGGTGGATAGGCTTCGCTGAATGCCGCGTCTGCTTTGCGCTCCACGCCGCCATCGATCACATTCATCAATGACAACCCACGTATATCCGCGTTGGGGTCGTTGGAGTCAAGCGGCGACTGTGCGTTCGTCACATCCAGAATCGTGTGAAATAAACGCCGAGTACTGATATTCGCGTCGATACGCGCCGCCGCGATACCCGGAATATGCATCGCCATTGGCACATGCACCAATTCTTGATAAACGGTGAACGCATGACCGAAAAAAGCATGTTCGCCGTGCAATTCGCCGTGATCTGCCGCGATAATCACGACTGTGTTGTCTAAAGTACCGCTCGTTTTCAACCAATCGAGCAGCCGCCCCAAATGATAATCCTGATACGCGATTTCCGCTTCGTAAAATGCATTCAGCGCGTGATGCTGCCAATCTTCGAGCGGTGTCTCGGACGGGCTTTCCCATCCCGCTCCATCGGCATTGAACTGGCGTATGAAGGCATAGGCGCGGCGGTCGCCTTTGAGTTCAGGCGCGATTTTGGTCAGCCAATCCTGCGGCGGGTGATAGGGCAGATGTGCGCCCATCAAATTGACAAATGCAAACATCGGAGCGGAAGCGCCGCCCGCTGCGTGCGCCTTCCAATACAGGGTTAAGTCGCTGAGCGAATCCGCCGTATGCCCTTTGAAATTGATGTAGCGTGTCCAGATCGGGACGAACAAAGGATGCAATGCCAGCCGAAACCATTCATCGTTATGCGCGAACACGTTGCCCATTTTGCGCGCATATGGGCGAAACCATTCGATGAATGCCCGCTGCGCTGCCGAACGTCCCGTCACAGCGTCCGGTCGATATGGGATCGCTGTCGCGTAGTTGTGAAACGTATCGAATCCGCGTGTAAGCCCATGATTTAACACACCCACCAACGGATTATTACAAAATCCTGTTGTATGATAACCATTGGCGCGCAAAATCTCTGCTAAGGTCGGATGTAGTTGATTCAGGATGCTGTTGGCTTGCGTAACGCCATGCGCGCCGGGATAAATGCCGGTAAACATCGACGTATGCGCGGGAACAGTCCACTGTGCGGGTGCAACGGCGCGTTCAAACAAAACGTGTTCATCCGCGAACGCATCAAACGCGGGCGATGTGCTGCGTGGGTTGCCATAGATCGACAACCGATCGCGCCGCAGCGTATCGAGGATGATCAACAAAACATTGGGGCGAGAAAATGACATAAGCAACCTGATAGGCAGTGGTTATCGCGGCATTGTAGCACGCACACTATCGTTTCGTGCAGCGCTAAATAGCTGGTTTTCGATCCATCAGTTGCTATGATTATCCATCCATGATTCGCGTGTCAAAATCGACTCGATATACTTTGATCGTGTGATTTTGAATGTAAACAAGGCAAGAAACTACAATGAAAACTGTGCGTATCGCGCTCGTTCAATCGACATGGCTGGGTTCTCGGCAGGCAATGACTGAGCAGTATCGCGCGCTCATCACCGATCAGACTCAGCATGGAGCGAGTCTTATTTGTCTGCCCGAATTTTCGCTGCTGCCTTATTTCCCATCTTCCCGCGACGCTGGCGGCTTTGAATGGGCAGAACCACTCATCGGCGGCGAGTCAGAAACATTTTTTTCGGCGCTGGCAGGCGAACGCGGTGCCTATGTCATCGGCAGTCTCTTCGAACGCACGCCCGATGATGTCTATTACGATACAGCGACCGTTCACGCGCCCGATGGTTCGATGCTCGGTTATACGCGGAAAGTGCACATCCCATCGGGCGAAGGGTATAACGAAACCGACTTTTTCGGGGGCGGCGATGATTACCCGGTCCATGACCTGGGGGATGTCCGTGTCGCAGCGCCAACCTGTTATGATCAATGGTTCCCCGAAATGGCGCGCATTTCCGCGCTCAATGGTGCAGAGTTCATTTTTTATCCAACCGCTATTGGCAGCGAACCGACCGACCCGACTATCGACACCAGCGACGCATGGCAAACCGTGATGCGCGGTCACGCCATCGCCAACGGCATCTTTATCGCAGCGGCGAACCGTGTTGGCATCGAGCCCCCAGTGCGTTTTTATGGCAGCAGCTTCATCTGCGACCCCACTGGAAAGATACTTGCACAAGCCAGCCGTGATCGTGCTGAGGTGATTACGGCAGAACTCGACGCAAATTTATTCGATCATTGGCGTCAGTTGTTTCCGCTGCTGCGCCAGCGTGTGCCGCATTTTTATAGACGCCTGATCGATGAGGGTGCTTCAGATTAAGAGGTGGTACATCGATGCTGTTTCTTTCTACAGAAACGCCCGTCACCCTCGAATGGGTAGACGACGCGCAAACTATCCTGAAATTGAAGTTGACCGGACGATGGAAATGGAGCGATTTACTCCCTTCGTTGGTCGAAATTCGCCGGAATCACGAAGATAGCGACCGCTTATTCGACCTCATCATCGATGTAAGTCAGAGCAAACTTTATGAATCCAACCCGATCGGGTTCATGCGTGAATATATGCTGCCTTCGTACCGCGTTTCTGCACTGCGCTTAATCGTCGTGGTCGGCGTTGATAATTTCGCGCGTGTTTTATGGTCTGGTATAACGGCACTCCCTATTGCCCGCCATCTGCGCGCATACTTTTTCGACACTTTGGACGAGGCGATCCAGTTCTGTCAGCGCTACACTGGAATACAAACCAACGAGTAGTGCGAGGCACAGACGCATGGATTTCGATTTGTTAGTAATTGGCGGTGGTCCGGCTGGAGTGACGGCAGCGCTGCGTGCGCGCGAATTAGGTGCGCGCGTCGCGCTGGTCGAACGCGGTTTGTTGGGTGGCACCTGTACCAATGATGGCTGTGTCCCCACGCGTGTTCTGGCAAAGGTCGCACGTTTAGCACGAGATGCCCGTCAGTTTGCATCGTATGGGTTGGACGCCCCGCTCCCCACTGTCGATTTTGAGCGGGTGATCGCACGCACGCAGCAGGTCGTGTATCAAGTGCAAGAGAAAAAGCAGTTGATCGCGCACTTACAAGCCGTCGATGTGCAAACCTATCACGGCGTCGGTGCAGCACGTTTTGCTGATGCGAATCATGTCACATTACCAGACGGGCGCTCGCTCAGCGCTGACAAATTCGTAATTTGCGCGGGCGGACACGCACGGAAGCTCGAGTTCCCCGGCGCAGACTATACGATTTCGCACAGCGACATCTGGACGATGAAAACGCTGCCCACAAGCATTGTCATTGTTGGCGGCGGCGCGACCGGCTGCCAAATCGCGTCGGTGATGGAGGCGTTCGGCGTCAAAGTCACAGTGATCGACCTCGCGCCGCGCATCTTACCAACCGAAGATCAACTGGTCAGTTCAACCGTCACAGACGAGTTCAATAAGGCGGGCATCGACACGATCACAGGCATTAAAACCATCGAACGTATCGAGCGCCGCGCTGATGGCAACCTTGATTTGCACTATCTCCATGATGATCAAGTACACACGCTGACGGCGCAAGCGGTGCTGCTGTCTGTCGGTTGGCCCAGCAACGGCGATACGCTCAATTTAGCGGCGGCGGGCGTCGAAATGAAAGGCGCGTATATTCAGGTCGATGACCAACTCCGCACGTCCGCATCGAATATCTACGCGGCGGGCGATATCAACGGGCGCATGATGTTGGTACAAAGCGCACATCATCAAGCGCGTTACGCCGTCGAAAATGCGCTGACGAGCGCCGCCCGTCACGACGAGAAAACACTCGTGCCTCATGGCAGCTTCACCGACCCCGAATATGGCAGCGTCGGCTTGACCGAAGAAGCCGCGCGCAAAAATGGTACCGACATCGTGGTCGGGGTTGTCCCGTTTGCGGATATGGATCGTGCGGTCATCGATGATCACACAGTCGGGTTCTGCAAGCTGATCGTTGAACGTGAGTCGCGCCTTATCATCGGCGCGCATGTTGTCGGCGAACAGGCGGTCGAGGTCATTCAGATCGTGGCGGCGGCGATGGCGGGCAAGCTGCCCATCGAGCGGCTGGCAGATTTAGAGTTCGCATACCCGACGTTCTCCGCAATTATCGGAGTTGTCGCGCGCGAGCTGGCGGTGCAGTTAGGCGTAATTCAGGTGCTGCCGCGCTGGAGCGAACTCCAGCCGCGCCGCGCCGCCGAATGGGAACGCCGCCAATAAATCCGCCCCCTTCAAGCGCATGCCGTAGGGCATGGCACAGTCATGCCCGCTTATTTCGCCCACTCATTCACCATCCGCAAACGTCAAGCCTTTTTCCGCCAATGTCGCCTCCAGTATTTCCAACACTTTTGGACCTATCCCGTGCAGGTCGCTGATCTCGGCTTTGGTCTTTTATGTGAGCTGGCTCAAACGGGTGATGCCGACACTAACAAGCGCGCGCGCAGCGGGCTGACCTATTTTTGGCAGTTGATCCTCTTGATTGATAGGTTGCGTATTCATTTCCATCCCCGTGCGAAGGTATATACTCGTAATTTTACGCATGTACTTCTTGAGAGTCGCAACAAAATAGGTTTATCGATCCTTTGATATCCCGTTGTTCGCTTCCCATTCGCCCGCCAGAATGCCATACATCAGCATATCGTAGCGCGCGCCCTCGCGTTGCAACGCCTCGCGCTGCGTGCCTTCATGCATGAAACCGAGCGACTCGTACAACCGGATCGCGGCGTCGTTATAGCTGAAGACCGTCAACTGTACGCGGTGCAGGTTGAGTTCACGAAACGCGAAGCGCAAAATGAGCTGCATTGCCTCACGCCCATAGCCACGTCCGCGATGCGTCGGCTCGCCAATGGCGACGCTCAACCACGCGACTCGATGCGACCACAGAATCCCGTCCAGTTCGATCAAGCCAATCATGTCGTCGCTGTACAGCGTACGAATAGCGAATGTGAACGTGCTGTCGCGGTCACGTTCTGCGTCGGCAAAATACGACTGTAAACGTTTCTCGGTGCGCGGATACGCCGGACGGTAATCGAATAAACGTGCAAACTCGCTGCTTTCATACCAGCGAATCATCGATTGCATATCTTCAGGACGAGTCGCCGTCAGCCGAATCAACTGACCTTGAAACAAGGGGGTGGACAACATGATCGTATCCATATCCATAATCGGGGAAATTTAATTCAGACAACTCGACGCCGGATCGATCACGTTCAACGCCATGACGACGCTGAGCGCGTTACCCGTCACTGCATCCAGATACAAGATCGCCGTCGCGCCATAATCATCGCTGGTGTTGGGCGCTGGCGCATCGCGGAACGAGACGAAAACCAGGTAGGTCAGCGCCCGCGCCCCGTTTGCGACGCGGGCTTGCGTCAGCACTGGGCGTGAGAATGCCAACGCGGTTTGACTGGGTACCTGCGCCGCGAAGACCTGTGCCGCCCGCGCCGATGCTTGTTCCGGCGTGATCACGCCCTGTGCGTCGATAACACGGCTGGCATCACTCGCGCGCAGCGAATCCGCCGCTTCACAAACGCCGTCGATAACTTGATCGCGCAACCAGTTCAGCGGTTCGCGATCGTTCTGGATCGCCGTATTGATCACCAGTATGCTCGATAGCACGAACGGGATCGCCGCCAGTGCGATCAACATGAATTTATTGCGTCGGGTGTGTAAGTGCATCCCGTACCGTACCAGCATGATTTAAGAGGGCATGGAACGCCATACCCCTCGATCCAGAAACAGTATCAGTCACCTGCTGCGCCCGGAAACGCCCAGACCAGCGCTTCGGGCAGCGCGCCGCGAAACCCGACTAACCCATGACCGCTGCCGAGTTCGACAAAACGATGTTCTGTATCGCGGCGATTGCCAAGCGTATCGCTCAGGCTTTGCGCCGGACGATAAAAGCGTGCTTTGGCTTCATAACGCCCGACCGATTGGAAAATACGCGCCGGAATTAGATCGGCTTTTTCAAACCGCGTCATCACCTCGCGCAAATGATCCTGATACGCGCCTTTGCCAAGCGGCGGTGAAATCAAAATCAACCGCGAAAACACTGACGGATTTTCTAATGCCGCCGTCGCTGCTGCGACCGCGCCCAACGCCACGCCGCCTACGCCAATCTTACTTGAATCAATGCGGTAGCCGCTTTGCAGCACTGGCAGCAGTTCGGTCAGCAAAAACAGGTTATAGCCCATTGCCGTTGTGTATTCGCGATTGCGTTCTTCCTGATTACCGCTCTGGATCATAGCGATAATCGTCGGCTGCATCCGCTGATATTTAATCAATGCATTCGCAATTGCCGGGACTTGCAGCGGACCTTCTGCCCACTGTCCGTCTTGCAAAATTAACAAGGGATATGCCAGATCCGAGCCTTCATAACCGGGCGGCGTGTAAATCGTCAGCCGTCGATCGGCAAAACCGAGTTCGTCGCTGTCGATGGTTAAATCGTGGGTGGTGCCGCGTGTGACGCGTCGCATCGCGTTCCAATCAGGGAAGGGGCGTGCGTTTGGCATCTGTAATACGCTCACCGACTGCTGCCCTGTCTCCATCTTGAGCGGGTTGCGCGCATCTGAATGCCAGTAGCGTGTGACACGACTAAGAATATCGGTTTCTTGCGCCAAGGGTGTCATCGGGTCGTTGACGACCAGCAAATAATCGAGCAGATCATCGGGCGCGAACGCGCGGGTTAGATACCAGAAGTGGGTGCCTTCAAGTTGAAACATCGGATCGAACGGAGGGTCATGGGTGATGGTATCGAGATTGAGTGCGACATTTTGCGCGTCAGCGCCGTAGTATACGAACGTAGCACGATCTGATTCTACCCATGGAAACACGATGCGTTCCACTAGCAGCTCATCGACCAAACGTTGACGCTCCGCGTCATTCGGCGCGTTCAGCGCTTCGGTGAGGAACGCCTCAAAAGACGACCAGCGCGGCATGGATTTCACTCCTTCACGTAAGGATCGATTTTACGAACACAATTTCAAATTAATGCTAACACAAACTGCTCTCCCATGCGAAAATGCAGCGATATCATGGTTCATCCTCTAGCCTCGCGTACTCATCATGCTATAATGCGCGCGGTTTTCACACGGAAGGCATTGTGTCCTATGCAACCCACAAGCAAGAATGATCCGTTTTCGACACGCGGCGCGCCACTTAAAGTCACCGTTATTATTCCATGCTTCAACGAAGTGAAAACGGTAGAAATCGTGCTGGAGCGCGTTGAGTCGGTCGGTATCGCGGATGAAATTTTGATTGTCGATGACGGTTCGGTCGATGGCACGCGAGACATCTTGAAACAACTCGAAGCTGAAAATCGCCCACATCTCAAGATCGTATATCATGCTCAGAATCAGGGCAAAGGCGCGGCACTCGTCACGGGTTTTCGTCATGCCAGCGGCGATGTTTTCCTGATCCAGGATGCTGATCTCGAATATGATCCACGCGATTATCCGATTTTGCTGAAGCCAATTCGCGAAGGCATTTCGCCCGTCGTGTATGGTTCGCGCTTTCTGGGGGGTCCGCGCAAAGCGATGAACTTCTGGAATATGATTGCCAACAAGGGGCTGACGCTGGCGACCAACGTGCTCTACAACGCGATTTTGAGCGATATGGAAACCTGTTATAAAGTGTTTCGGCGTGAAGTCGTGCAAGACATGAAAATTCATGCGCATGGATTCGAGTTTGAGCCAGAATTTACCGCCAAAGTTCTCAAACAAGGCATTCGTATCTATGAAGTACCGATCAGTTACAACGGGCGCGAATGGAATGAAGGCAAAAAGATTAAATGGACGGACGCGCCGATTGCATTATGGACATTGATCAAATATCGGTTTGTGGATTAACCCGTCGATGCTCACGCCAGATTTTCTAATCGTCGGCGCTATGAAGGCGGCGACCTTTACGCTATCACGCAATTTAACAGCGCATCCCGCTATTTTTGTGCCACATGGCGAACTCCATTATTTCAGCGATCCCGCCACGTTTGCCAAAGGCGCTGCCCATTATGCGGCGCATTTTGCCGATGCAAAATCACATCAGATTATCGGCGAAAAAAGCGTGCCCTATTATTTCACGCCCGAAGTGCCTGCGCGTATTCATGCGCTTAACCCACACACCAAGCTGATCTGGCTGCTGCGTGACCCTGTCCCGCGGGCTGTCTCTCATTACTGGTTTTTTGTCTCGCGCGGCACAGAAGATCGCTCATTGCAGGAAGCCATTCGTCAGGAACAAGCGGGCGAAGACGTGCGCCTGCACGCGCGCTACCTGTATCTTGGTCAGTATGCCGACCACATTACCGCGTATGATGCGTTTTTTCCGCGTGAACAGATGTTATTTTTGCGCTTTGAAGATTTCGTTGAAAATCCGTCGGCGGGGTTGGATCATGTCGCGCGCTTCGTGGGCGCAGATATGACGACGTTTCGTTTTCCGAACGAGATTCACCGCGAAAATACAACCCGTATGCCTCTCAGTCAACCATTACAAGTGTGGGCGCGGCGTGTATTTCGCGATCGGGCATTTCGGGTATGGAAAACCATCCGAGAAATCAATACAGCGTTAGGTCCCGCCAAATACCCGCCGCTCGATCCCAAGTTGCGCGCCGCACTATACACCTATTTCGAGCCATACAACCAGCGTTTAAGCGATCTCATTGGCTGGGATATGAGCGGATGGCGCGGGACAAAATAGCGCTGTTTGATGCGTACTGCTAAGCCAGCACACCGCTCTCGATCCTTTCGGGCTGGTTTTGTAAGGGTCTCAACGCCGATTTCTTATCTTGAATCCACCCTGCCTATCTGCTATCATGCTATACGGTTTATTTTTGAATAATCCACACACACCAGGACTTGGCGCGCGTGTTGTCGCGGACATCCGCGATTGGCGCGTTCGAGGGTGAACGGTGTGAACGCCTAAACACACACAGCTTAAGGAGCACTCCCCTATGCCTTCCAACGTTTCCATGAAGGCGCTTTTGGAAACTGGAGTTCACTTTGGTCATCGTACGACCAAGTGGAATCCCAAGATGAAACCATTCATCTTCGCAGAGCGCAATGGCATCCATATTCTTGATTTGCAGCAAACCGTCGTTAACTTGAACAATTACTGCGACATGCTGCGTGAACTTTCGCAGCGCGGCGGCGCGGTCTTGTTCGTTGGCACCAAGCGTCAGGCGCAAGAAGTAGTCGCGCGTGAATGTGAACGTGCGGGGATGCCGTATGTCAATACGCGCTGGCTGGGCGGCACGCTCACCAACTGGCGTACCATCCGTGACCGTATCGACACCCTGAAAAAGATGGAAAAGAAACGCGACGCGGGCGATTATGCGATGCTGCCCAAGAAAGAACAGTTGATCATCGACCGCGAAATCGAAAAGTTGCAAATGCGGCTTGGTGGTTTGCGAAATATGAAGAAGCTGCCCGATATCATGGTCGTGATAGATACCAAGCGTGAAGCGACGGCGGTTAAAGAAGCCAACTCGCTCAACATTCCGGTTATGGCGCTGGCGGATACCAATAGTGATCCCGATCAGATCGATTACATCATCCCGGCGAACGACGACGCTGTACGCGCGATCAAGCTGCTAATTGCAGCGCTGGCAGATGCGATTGTCGAAGGGCGTTCGATGCGTAAGGGCGACGACGCGCCGAGCGAAGCGGCTGCCGCAGCCGAATTTGAAGCGAAACTGGCTGCTGATGATGACGAAGAAAAAAGCGATGATCGGCTGCTGGGTGCGGCGACATTGGCGAAGATTCGTGCCAATCAGTTGTTTGAAACGCCGCCCGAAGAATAACGATACAAGAAGGACGTGCAAAGGGTTTCAAAATTTAACCCTTTTACGCCATCATCAATATCAGCAAATTGAAGGATCGCCACGCGGCGATCCTTCACATGTCGGCATCTAATGCACATGATATTCCACAAACAGGAGCAACGATGACACAAGTTACGGCTCAAATGGTCAAAGAATTGCGCGAAGCAACCGGTGCGGGTCCGCTCGATTGCAAAAAGGCACTTGAAACCAATGACGGCGATGTGAAGAAAGCCATCGACTGGTTGCGCGAAAAAGGCATGGCAAAAGCGCTCAAGAAGCTGAGTTCGGGTCGCGTCATGAATGAAGGCTTGGTCGAAGCCTATTTGCATCATAATCGCCGCATCGGTGTTATGGTCGAAGTCAACTGCGAGACCGATTTTGTCGCGAATACGGCGCAGTTCAAGGAATTCACCAAAAGCCTCGCGCTGCATATTGCCAACCTTAAACCGCAGTTTGTCAGCCGTACAGATGTCCCGCAGTCGATCATCGATGCCGAAAGCGCGATGCAGATGCGTATCTTGAAGGAAGACCCCAAGAACGCCAAGAAACCCGATGATATTCTTGCCAAAATCATCGAAGGACGCATGGATAAGTTTTACGAAGACATCGTCCTCATGGAACAAATCTACCTGAAAGACGATACCAAGACCATCACCGAGCTTCTTAAGGGAGTCGTCGCAGAATTGGGCGAAAGTATCGTGGTTCGCCGCTTCTCGCGTTTTGAAATCGGCGAAGGCAGCACGGACGAGAATGACGAATAAACCTCCGGGTGATCGTCGCAAGACCACTACATTAAGGTGTGTGAGGGAATAGCGTTCTCGCTAGTCCCTCTTTTTTTGCCTGCTGCCCAAATTATTCAAGGAGACTCATCTCATGACCCAACCAAAAATTACGCCCGCGTATAAACGGATCGTCCTGAAGTTGAGCGGCGAAGCGCTCGCCGGCACGGCAGGTCACCCCATCGACCCTGATCGTGCGACATTCATCGCAGAAAAAATTACCCAGATTCATCGGTTAGGCGTGCAAATCGGCGTCGTCATTGGCGCGGGTAATTTATGGCGCGGCGAACAGGGCGTTGGGCGTGGCATGGATCAAAGCACCGCCGACTACATGGGGATGCTGGGCACGGTCATGAACGCGCTGGCGCTGCGTGACGCACTCGAACGTGTCGGCGTCAGCACGCGCGTGCAAACTGCCATTCCGATGAATACCGTTGCCGAACCCTATATTCGTTTGCGTGCCATTCGGCATATGGAAAAAAGTCGCGTCGTGATTTTTGCAGGGGGTACAGGTAGTCCGTTTTTCACCACCGATACAGCCGCAGCGCTGCGTGCTGCCGATATTGCCGCGGAAATCGTGATCAAGGCGACCAAAGTCAACGGCGTTTATACCGCCGACCCGCGCAAATATGCCGACGCCGTGCGTTATTCCGAACTGACGTATGCTAAAGTTATTCAGGATCGTCTAGAAGTTATGGATATGACGGCGTTTACCATGTGCGAAGAAAACAAAATCCCGATCATGGTCTTGAACTTCTGGAACGACGACGATTTATATCATGCCGTGTTGGGTCAAGAAAATGTCGGCACGATTATTCGGTAGGCGTTTAGAAACTGGCGATTCGTTTTTAGCTAAGTGCTAATCACCCATCGCTAGGTTATATTCTTCTAGACAGACCAAAAAGGACTTCCCACGTCAACGACCCCATAGCTAAAGCTAGGGGCTTGCAGTTATGGCGGGCGCGAAGCCCAAGACACACACCGCGTATGGCGGATTGACTGCCGCCCGGCTCGCAATTACACGAGCCGCGTTCTGGAACTCCCGTTCCATTGTCGGTCTGGCGTTGAGCCAGAGTAAACCGTTTCTCTGCCTGAGCAGAGTGCCTTTTCGACTGTCCTGATTATATAACAGAAAGGAAAAAGGCGCTATCCCTCCCCATGCCTAAAGGCAGGGGTATCTCGCGCCGATTTAATGAAAATCGCACTCGCGGCGGATCACGCGGGCTATCCGCTCAAGCAGCATCTCGCTCAATTCTTGACCGCGCACGGACACGACGTGATCGATCTCGGCGTCGATACCGCCGATGTGCCGAGCGACTACCCCGATGCCGCAATCGCCGTCGCGGGTGCAATCCTGGAGGGGCGCGCCGAACGTGGCATTCTGGCATGTGGCAGCGGCGTCGGCGTCAGCATCGCCGCCAACAAATATCCCGGCATTTATGCGTCGATTTGCCATGATACTTACAGCGCCCATCAAGGGGTCGAACATGACCAAATGAACGTGTTGGTCGTCGGTGCGCGCGTAATTGGTGCGGCGGTCGCGGAAGAATTATCGCTGGCATTTTTGGCGGCGCAGTTTAGCGGCGAACCGCGCCACGCCCGCCGATTCGCCCAAGTCCAAGCCATTGAACAAGCCCACACAAAATAACGCCAACACGCAAATGCATAACACGAAGCCATAAAGAGAATAAGGCAAGGGGTAAGGGCGTTTCTGAGAGCCGCCCACCAAAACCCGACCCGTAAGCACAGCGTAATCCATTTACGCAAAAAATAATCGATGTTCTTAAAACTTCAAGGAGTCCCCATATGACCAATCCAGCCGTGCAGGTTCAGCAGTTCGGTCAAAGTATCTGGTACGACAACATCCGGCGCAGCTTGCTGACGAGCGGCGAACTCAAACGCATGATCGATGAAGATGGCATATTAGGCGTGACTTCCAACCCGACAATCTTCCAGAAAGCGATTGGCGACAGCAGCGACTATGACGACGCCATCGGCAAAAGTCTCGATCTGGACTCGTCGGCGCTTTTCGAGCTGCTCGCCATCGAAGATATTCAGACCGCGCTCGATTTGTTCACCCCTGTCTATGAACGCACCCAAAAACGCGATGGTTATGTCAGCTTAGAAGTGTCGCCGCTCATCGCCAATGACACTGAGTCTACAATCACCGAAGCTAAACGCCTGTTTGCAGCCGTCGGTCGCCCCAATAGCATGATCAAAATTCCGGCGACCGCAGCAGGTATCCCCGCCATCGAAGAAGCGATCTATAACGGTATCAATATCAATGTGACGTTGATTTTCAGCGTCGAAAATTACAAGCAAGTCATCGATGCCTACATTCGTGGCTTAGAGCGGCGGCACGCGGCGGGCTTGCCCGTCGATGGAATCGCGTCGGTCGCCAGCTTCTTCCTGAGTCGTATCGATGTCATTGTTGACCGCATGTTGGATAACAACATCCTGTCGGCACGTTTGCGCGGCGATCTGCCACGTGTCACCTTTAACAATCAATTGAAAGGCAAAACCGCGATTGCCAATGCCAAAGTCGCGTATGAATATTTTGTCGATGTCTTTTATGGCGACCGTTTTGCGATGCTGCGTGGGGCGGGCGCCATGCCCCAACGCGTCCTGTGGGCATCGACAGGGACGAAAAATCCAGCGTACGCCGATACGATGTATCTCGATGCGTTGATCGGACGCGATACCGTAAACACAGTGCCGCCAGAAACGCTCAAGGCTTTTATCGACCACGGCACGGCGGCAGACACGCTCACTCAAAACTTGCACGAAGCACATTCAACGCTCGATATGCTGTCAGAAGTCAACATCGATCTGGCACAAGTCACGTATCAACTGCAAACCGATGGCGTGGAATCATTCAGTGAGTCGTTTCGTTCGCTCCTGGATCAAGTTGAAGCGAAAACGCTTGTTTTATCGACAGGTATCATGCGCCGCCAGGAAGTCGCCATCGGCACAGGCGCAGACGCGGTCAGCAAGGCACTAAAAGAATTAGATAATCATCATGCCAATACTCGTATCTGGGCGCACGACGGGACATTCTGGAAAGATCATCCGACGGTGGTCACTAAAATCAACGACCGTCTGGGATGGCTGGAAACCGATAAGACCATCGACATCGGACGCCTTAACGTGTTGGCAGCAGAAGCGGGGCAGTTCTCACATGTCGTCCTTTTGGGAATGGGTGGCAGTAGTTTAGCGCCGGAAGTCTTAAGCAAGACATTTGGCACGGCAGCAGGACATCCCACCCTGCTGATGCTCGACAGCACCGACCCGGCATATATTAAGTCGATTCACGATGCAATCGACCTGCCACGCAGCTTGTTCATCGTCGCCAGCAAATCGGGCAGTACGCTCGAAACCGACAGCTTTTATCGCTATTTTTACGAAGCGAGTGGCAACAACGGCGCCCAGTTTATCGCTATCACCGATGGTGGTTCCGGTTTGGAAGCAGCGGCGCGGGCGGCGAACTTCCGCGATGTTTTCGTCAACCCATCCGATATTGGCGGGCGCTACAGCGCGTTGAGCTATTTCGGTTTGGTTCCCGCCGCCCTTATCGGCGTCGATGTAGAACGACTGGTCGCCGCCGCTGCGCGCATGATGCAGGCGTGCAGCGCCAAGATCAATGCAAAAGATCATCCGGGTATTTCGCTGGGGGTCATGATCGGCGTGCTGGGCAAAGATGGCAAAGATAAATTAACCATTCAGACCAGCCCATCGATTGGCGGACTTGGCAGTTGGATCGAGCAGTTGGTCGCCGAAAGCACGGGTAAAGAAGGGCGCGGGATTATTCCGGTGGTTGGCGCAACAGCGGGCAAACCGCACGATTATTCGAGTGACCGTGTATTCGTTTATCTGCGCGTGGAAGGCGACAACAATGCCGAACTCGACGCCGAAATGCTCGCGCTGCAACAAGCCGGACATCCATGTATCACCCTACACTTGCCAGATACGTATGCGATTGGTGGCGAGTTTTTCCGCTGGGAATATGCGACGGCAATTATGGGCAAACTGCTCGACATCAACCCATTTGACGAGCCGAACGTGACCGAAAGCAAAATCAATACCAACCGTTTATTGGCGTTTTATCAGGAGCACGGTTCGCTGCCAGTGCTTATGCCGATTGCCAGCGAAAATGGTGTCAGTATCTACGCCGACGAACGCCAGGCTAAAATGCTGCGCGATCTGTGTGAGGCGCATCACTTCGACGCTAACACGGTCGCTGGCTTATTGGCAGCGCAGATCAACGCGACCAATGCGGGCGATTACTTCGCACTGCTGGCGTATCTTCCCTCGTTTGCATCGACCGACGAGCGTCTTGAACACCTGCGCCGTCGCATTCGCCATGTCACGCATCGCGCGGTCACGCTCGGTTATGGACCGCGTTTCTTGCACAGTACGGGGCAGCTCCACAAAGGCGGCGCTAATAATGGCGTCTTCTTCCAATTCACGTATGATATGCCATTCGATCTGCCGATTCCAAATCAACCGTACAGCTTCGGCACGCTCAAATCTGCACAGGCAGCAGGCGATATGGAATCCTTGCAAAGCAAACAGCGGCGCGCGGTACGTGTGCATCTCGGTGCGGATGTTTTACAAGGGCTGGAAATACTCGCCGCCGCTGTCGATTTGACAGAGCAGCGCAAAATCTAAATCAGATGTCTGTATGGGCGACCCGCCGAGTCGCTCATACATAAAGCACAGATGCAGCGATATGCCATGCCTTATACCAAAGCGCAAACTGACGCGTGGAATGGTCTCCTTGCGTCTTTGTTTTTGCGTTTGCGGTTGTGCGTAGAATGAATTGCTTGTGTGCGCGATCTAGCTACTCTACGGATGCCGCCACTGGCGCACTTTTTGCTTCGTGCTTGGGCTCGGCTTTGACCGTAGTCTCAGACTTGGTATCGCTCTTGCTTTCGCTTGACGGCGCGCTATCGCTTTTGCTTTCGCTCGTTGCCGCGCCGTCACTTTTTTCGTGTTTCGGCTTAGTCACAGTGCTGCTTTTACCTTTGCTGTCATTGACGTAAAAGCCTGATCCCTTGAAGATCACGCTGGTCGCTTGGACAACACGGAAGACTTTTTGACCCGTCGTCGGATCGACCGCTAGTGAATCGTCCGTGAATTTCTGTTTGTAATCAAACGTGCTGCCGTCTTCACGGCGATACGTATAAATCGGCATTTTAACCCTCGTCCAGCGAATGTCTTGCGTTCTAGACGCATTCAGCAAGCAAAACCATACGAAATCATAACGCTAATCGTGCGCCCGCGTCCATGATGATTCGATGAATCTGTGATACTAACAGTGTGCTGTGTGTCACATCTGAAAGCCGCCCGTGACGTGTACGATTTTTTGTCCGTAATTCTGCACGTAATCTTGCAGTTTTTCGAACAATATTTGCCAATCGGGACTGCCTAAAATCGTGCGTACCGTGGTCAAATCTTTAACGACCGCTTCGGTCATGATTTGTGGGGCTTCTTTGGTGCGGCTGTATACAGTATACCAGGCGCCTGTTGGCTGCACGCCCAGACGTTGGATGCCCGGCACCCACTCGCGCACCACGAACTCGAAATATTCCTGATCTTTTCCCGGTTTGATGTCCCAATTCATCAACAGTTTGATCGTCATGAGGGAAACACCTTTCTTGTCTATCGTCTATGGTGAGGGTGCGGTTGATGCGACGGGTGTCCTGCCCATCGTATCATCCTCCAATTACACCTGCGGCATCAGTAATACCAACTGAGGTTGTTCCGGTTGATCATTTGCGCCGACGCGTAAGTTATCCAATTCCTGATGTTTGCTCACGCCCATCGCCTTCAAAAACTTATCAACCGGGTCGAGTTCGAATGCCAGACCTGGCTGTTCGTAGTGCATCGGCACTACGTAATAAGGCTCGATCAACGCGACGACCTCGCTCGCTTGCGCGGCGCGCAACCCGCGCCCACCGCCCACCGGGATCAACAGTACATTCACCTGGGGTAATTCTTGCACAATACTCTGTGCCGGCACATGATCCAGATCACCTAAATGCAGCACGGTCAATCCATCAAAATCGACCAGAAAAGCAATGTTCGACAAATTGGTTTCTTCGTTGTGCATGGCGATGCCTGTGATGAACGTGCCGCCAATTTCGTATTCACCGCTCCCACGCAGCACATGCGCCACGTCATTTTTGACCGCGCCGACATAGTTATGACCCGGCTCGTCATGGCTGATCGTGACAATATCACCTTTTAGTTTCGGCGCGGCGATGCCGATGCTGTCACTAAACGGGTCGGTGATCACTGCTACCTTACCGCGCTCTGACAATCTAAAACAACTCAGTCCATACCACGTAATATCCAACGGACAAATCCTTCATGGATGACGCTTAAACATATCATGCGTATTATATAACAGAAATCGGGTAAACGGCAGGGGATATCGCCAGAAAGTAACACAAATGTTCGATAAAACGAGTGATGCGCTCAATCCGCGCTGGCATATCAGTGAGATCGGGTCTGGGCGTGTGATCAACGCGCTCAACGACGAAACGGGGTCAGCATATACAGTGTCACTTTCAATCACGCCGATCGCCGGCTACACCAATGCTCAGATCACCGATTACGATTATCAGACATGGGGATTCCAGTGGCGACCACCGCTCAAACTAACCGTGATCGCGCATACTCGCGCTTCAGATCAACGGTTGGTCGGCACTGCGGGATTCGGCTTTTGGAATCATCCACTGTCGCCCGATGTACGTCGTTTACCACGGCTCCCCGCCGCGATCTGGTTTTTCTACGGCGCACCGCCGACCGACTTACAATTCGCGCTCGGTATTCCCGGTCACGGCTGGAAAGCGGCGGTCATCGATGCTGCGCACGCACGGGCTGTCTGTTTAGCACCGTTCGCACCTGCGCTCATGATGGCGATGCGCGTGCCGCGTTTGTATCCGCACATTTACCGCCGCGTGCAGCGCCTTTTACGCATTAGCGAAGCCGCGCTACCCGATCACCTGCTGTTCGAGCGCCACACGTATGAGATCGAGTGGCGGACAGACGGCGCGCGCTTTTTAGTCGATGATCAGATCGTCCACGAATCGCCTTATGCGCCGACGGGCGCGCTCGGTTTCATCGCATGGATGGACAATCAATATATGGTTGCCACCCCACAAGGACGTTTTCGTTGGGGCGTCACATCGCTTGAAGGCGAACAATCGCTGATGATTGAGTCAGTTCACATTTTGAAAAAAGGTTAACCAGAGCGACTGTAAAAAGCGCATAGAACTTCACACGCTCAATCGACGCACTCATGGATATGACGATCCTCGTCACCGAAAAACTCGAAGGTTATCATTGGGCGCTGAGTCTGTAAAGGATCGCTATTTTGAACATCATCATCACAGGAATACCCACTTATGCCGATGACCTTATATCCGTGTTGACGGCGCAAGGTGCGACGGTTCTCCATTACGATCAAAAAGCGCGTTATGTCTCCCGGCTTGCTGACGATCATGTTGCGCTGATCATCATCGACGATCAAGCCGATGATTGGCAGTTTTGGGTGACAACCCCCAAAACCAGCCCGGCGACGCGGCGTATTCCCGTTGCTTTCATTACCGATGATTTAATTGTAGCGGAGCAAGCCCACACCAACGGCGCCGATCACATCGTTTCGCGCGCCGATCTTATCGCGCAAGTACCGTCGCTGCTCGCTTCGGCGCGCTCATTGACCGACGAAACGCGCGCCGCCTTGCTCGACCAATGTGATGATCCACTGCCGCCTGACGCCCACGCAGCGATCCAGCGCTTCAACGACGGCGAGTATTACGCACAGCACGATTTATTCGAGGCGTTGTGGATGCACGATCCGCGCCCGGTACGCGACTTATACCGAGCGATTTTGCAGGTCGGCATCGCGTATTACCAGATCGAACGCGGCAACTGGAACGGCGCGCACAAGATGCTGGTGCGTAGTGTGCAATGGCTGGCGATTTTGCCAGATGTCTGTCAAAGCGTCGATATAGGTGCGCTCAAAGCCGATGCTGCCGCTGTACGCGCTGAATTGGAGCGGGTTGGAGCGAGCGGCATAGCCACATTCGATAAGACGCTGCTCAAACCCGTCCAGTACGCAACCAAATTGTGACGCTCCCATGCCTAAAGGCAGGGGCTTCTGAACGACGCTTGCGCTTACCGTCGCCTTACGGCGTTGGCAGAGGCGCTACGTTATCGTTCACGGATGCGTCCCATCCGTTTTGCATTAAAGCACGATTATGATCGAGGTCGGATTTTTACGTCTCGTACCTTAACCTCCTTTCATCATACCCTATTTCAGCAGAAAAAACATAAGACCGACGCCTTATATCCCATGCCTGAAGGCAGGGGTTTTACGGCGCTTTCCAGATAAAAAAGTGAAATCAAACGCAAAGATGCGAACGCGCAAAGGGAATTTATAGCAGTCCGGCGCAGGAAAACCTTGCGCTTCAGCGCTTGGATGAAAGCGCATGTTGCTGTTCTATTTTGAGAGAAGATAGGTTGTCGTGCGCTGGTCAGCATAAGGCGGAGAAGTGACGACTGACTGAATGCTTTCAGGCGCAAAGCGGGGCAAAACATTTTCAGCTTGTCCATGATAGATCGAATTGAGATGCTGAAATATTTCGCTTCTGGGCGTGATAAAGTCAAGCTGCTGAATTTCCATAGAGTCCATTGATGGCTGAATTCATATTCTAAGCAATTCTCGGTGAATCACGAAACCTTATTTTTGCCCTCACCCTAAATCCCTCTCCCTCAGGGCGAGGGACAGGGATTTAGGGTGAGGGCTAAAAACGAGGGACATGCGTAAGGTGAGTTCTTAAGAATGGTTCTGAGCTTAATTTTTGCTAATGCATTCAGGCGTTGATTGTGAAAAGTATCGATGTTTTGATTGACGAATCCATATAACTCGCTTTTATTTAGCGTATTCATCCAATGCTTCTCCAAACCGCGTCCGCATCGTCCGCAGCGCGGCTGTCACAAAATATTGACGCTCTTTTTCAATACCAACGTGATAACGCCCTAACTGCTTCGCCGCGACGTTGGTTGTGCCCGAACCAGCAAACGGATCTAAAACGACATCTTGCGGCTGTGAAAAAAGCTGGATGAACCAAGCCGGAAGCGCAATGGGAAATGCGGCGCTGTGTCCGCGATTGGATGATTCAGTTGCCATATGCAGCACATTTGTTGGGTACGCCATATCGCGCCCGACCCAATTTGAAATGTTTTTGCCGAATCCGCTCCCTACCTTTGACTCATCACGACGCTTATCTGTCTCGCTTAAATTGCGCAACCGCGATTTCGCCCAATCGCCGGTGGGCACCATAACCGTGTCTTGATACATTGCAAATTTACGCTGTTTAGTAAAGTGTAAACAACGTTCCCATGCATCACGGAAGCGATTGGGCCACTTGCCTGGATACGCATTCTTTTTATGCCAGCAATATTCTTCCGTCCACAACCAACCCTGCTTACGCATGGCAAGGATGAGTTCTATCACATACGTATGGCGTTCGCCATTTACCACGCGTTCTTTAATATTCAGAATGAGCGAGCCATCGGTTTTCACCACACGATACAATTGTGCGCTGATCGGCAAAAACCACTCGACATAATGATCCGGGTCAATGCCGCCATAGGTTGTCGTGCGCTGGTCAGCATAAGGCGGAGAAGTGACGACTAACTGAATGCTTTCAGGCTCAAAGCGGGGCAAAACATTTTCAGCTTGTCCATGATAGATTGAATTGAGATGCGGAAATCTTTGGATATCGTGCTGAAATATTTCGCTTTTGGGCGTGATAAAGTCAAGCTGCTGAATTTCCATAGAGTCCATTGATGGCTGAATACATATTCTAAGCAATTCTAGCATATTTCAATGGAGCTACGCCCTCGTCTGTTCTTTTTTGCCGATCAAACCTTGCGGACGCACAAGCAAAATAACGAACAACAGAGAAAACACAACCGCATCTTTATAATCGCTGCCACCGATGGCGATGCTGAAGACTTCGAGCGCAGCGACCACGAACCCACCGACTAAAGCACCTTGAATATTGCCCAAACCGCCCAGCACAATCACCGTCAAACCTTTGAGCGCGATTTGATCGCCGATGAAGGGTGTCATGGCGCTGTATGCCAATCCAAACAGGACACCCGCCGCGCCCGCCAGCGCCCCCGCTAACGCGAAGGTGAGAATGAATATCGCACCGACATTGATGCCAAGCAAGCTCGCGGTGCGTTGATTGAAAGCGACCGCACGCATTCGCTGACCGATGCGCGTGCGTTCGATTAAAAGTTGGAGTACTACCATCAACACCAATGAGATAACCAGAATCAAAACTTGAATCGGTGTCACGTTGAAGGGCAGTCCTTCAATGGTTTGATCGGGGATCGTACCGCGCGGGAAGCGAGTCGGCTGTGTGCCAAAAACAAGCTGGGCGATGCTGACCAACAAAATCGACGCGCCAATGCTGCTGATCAATTGTGAGATGCGCGGGGCATTGCGCGCGCGCAGCGGCGCGAATGCCACCCGTTCCAGCACGACCGCGATCACTGCACCACCCAGCATCGCCACCGGAATCGACAGTGCAATCGGTAAACTCAAATACAGCACTGCCGAAAGCCCGATATACGCGCCCCACATAAAGACCGCGCTGTGCGCCAGGTTTAACACGCCCAATACACTGAACACAAGCGCATAACCGAGCGCGAACAGGCTGTAGACTGACCCTAACCAGATAGCGTTGACAATTTGCTGCGTAAGGTTCATCCAAAAAATCCAATGATGTTATTTCATTTCATAAACAAAAGGCATGGCAGCGCCACGCCCCCCTACGAAAAAATTATTGCGATACGGGCATGGCAGCACCATGCCCGCTCACAAGTCGTTCTAAATTATTCGCTCAATATGCCTGTTTCTTCCGTCAAGACCACGAACGCACCACCACGCACGATCTGCGCGATAGGGTCATGAATCGGGTTGCGGTCGGCATCAAAGCTGAAGACGCCCAACGGCGTCGCATAGTCGGTGATCGCTGCCAGCGCGTCGCGTACTGCCGCTGAGTCGGTTGCATCGGCACAGCGAATTGCTTCTGCCAACAGCCATGCGCCTGTGTACGCTTGCGCCGCGAATTGATCGGGCGCATAACCAACCGTTTCAGTGAAAACTTCTGCGAACGATACACTTTCGCCCGATGGAGTCGGGTTGCCAATGTTCCACGCGCCACCGACGATCAAGCCCTCTCCATCCACGCCTGTTTGGTCAAGAACGGCGGGGCTGTTGAAACCGTTACCGCCCAAAATATAGCCGTCATAACCGAGCGCACGCGCTTGCAGCGTGATTTGCACGGCTTCGGCTGCTAAGGCGCTGACTGCCAGTACACTGGGGTCGCCCACCAGCAGGTTGGTCAACTGCGCGTTGAAATCGAGGTCGCCGGTCGCATACGTTTCTTCACCGATGATCTCGACGCCGCTCGCTTCAAACGTGTCACGCATGACTTCATAGCCGCTCACGGTGAAATCGTCGTCGTTAGCATACAGCAAACCGACGCGCTCGAAACCGAGCAGATCGGTCGCCTGAGTGATGACGCCGGGAATAACTGCGCTTTCGGGCAAGCTGTTACGGAACACGAATTCGCCCATATCGGTAATGCCAATGGCGGTATTGCTCACGCCCATCACGATGGTGCCGTTTTCTTGCGCAACTGGGTCAGCCGCGAACGCTTCACGGCTCAACGTCGGTCCTAATACCGCCAAGACCTGATCTTCTTCGACCAGCTTGGTCATGGCGTTGATTGCCTGTTCGTTGTCGCTGGCGCTGTCTTCAAAAATTACGCTCAGAGTCGCGCCTTCACCCAAATACGCCGCTTCGTTAATTTGATCGACCGCCAATTGCACGGCAGACTGCTGCGGCACGCCATACACCGATGCGCCACCGCTCAAGGTGAACACTGCGCCAATCGTGATTTCACCGCTTAAAGCAGCAGGTGCCGGACACAGCGACCCCATGCCCATCATGACGGGTTCGACCATCATCATGCCTTCGGCTTCTGGGGTGGCTTCTTGTGCAAACGCGAACGACGGCACGAGTGCCATCAGCAGCAGCAAAACAAAAACAAACCGTTTCATAGGTAACACTCCTCTTAAAAAAATCATTCATGACAATGGTAACGTGCAAGTCCCTGAGTCGCAATCAAAAATCACCCATGCTGTAATCGTTCTCGATCACATCATCAGGCATGATGAACTTGAGCGCTAACCCACCCAAACACGAGCTGTCGATCGCCAGAGACGGGTCATTCATGTACGCGCTCGTGATGTCGCTGATGCAGGCGTTTTCGTTGATCGTGCCATGCCCGGTGGCAGGGACACGCAAATAGGTCGCATTGGGCAGCGTTTCGGCGGCGGCACGTCCCCACGAGGGCGGTGTTCGCATATCGAAATCACCTTGTAGGATCAAAATGGGTAGGTTACTGCTCACGGGCAGTTTGAAATCGTCTTCCGCGCTGCCGTTATCCCAGCCGCGACACACATCGTAAAGGCTTTCGTAGTTGTATAAGCTGTATGCGCCCAATAACGGATGTTCGAGCGCATCAATCGCCGCACGCACGCCATCCTCACTTTCGAACGCGATCTCTTCGCGGCATTGCAGCGACCAGTACATCTCCGAACTAATCGTGTCAACCACGATCAAATCTTGTGCTTCTAGCGCCGCCTCATCCAGCACGGTATACAACACGGTGTAAAAAAGATCGCTGTCCCCGTCTTCAAACGCCTGAATCAAGCGCGGGATGTAAGCGGCGAACAGTGGCGATACGTCGATGCCAGCGCGCAACCCGTTAACCAACACCAATTCATCGAGCGCATTCGCTGAATTAAACGAGCGACGCAACGGGTCATTGGCGCCATCCAGCAGCGCCAGATAACGCGCTTTCAAATTCGGATATGCGGTATCGCACTCTGCGTCGGTCGCGCACGTCGTGAATACGTTGGTGAGCACCTCTTGAAAGATCGCCGGAATTTGCTCGAACTGACGGATTTGTGTCGGGAAAGGCGAATCGAGCGTGACACTTGCGATCAACGGATCGTCAGGGTATTGACGAAGCATAACCAACGCGAGCCGCGTACCATAAGACAAGCCGTAAACATGATAACGCGCGTAACCTCGTCCGGCGGCGAGACTTTGCATGAGCGCCATGACATCGTGCGCATTATTGACGCTGTTGTACTGCGTAAGGTCAACCCCATCAGCACGTAGACCATCGGCGCATTCGCGCACCGTGCGATACGACCCGAAGCCGTTTTGATTGGTATCGGCGTAGCCATCGACATAATCTTCGCACGCCAACGGGCTGGATAAACCCGCGCCACGTTGGTCGAAAATGATCAGGTCACGATCCCGACGGTGCTGCGCAAAAATTGAGTCAAAAAAGAGCGGTGATGATGCAAGTTCGCCGCCGGGACCGCCTTGCAGATAAATCAGGGGTTCGAGGCTTGGATTATCGGATGTGGTTTCTAGCACCGCGAACCCGATCTCGATCTGGCGTCCATCGGGTTCATCCCAGTTTTCGGGGACTTGCAGTACACCGCAGATCACGCCGGCTTCGGCGTCGTCATAATCCCGTCCTTGTGGACGATCAGCGCAATCGATTTTACGGTTGAGGAGTGCGTCTGCTTGCTGTGCCACTGCGGGCACTGCGGGCACTGCGGGCACGATACCGATGATGATGCACAATGCGACGATTGCTAATATACGACGAGGAGTCATGCGACCTCAGAAAACTTTGCTTTCGATGGGACTTTTATGCAGTCAATGTCTTGGCAGCTTGCGCTATCAGGCTGGAAAAGAGCGCTGCATCGACGGTTTGACCTTCCAGTAACTTAACCGTCTTGCGGTCGCCTGTGTCCGAACTTTCAAACATGCCGTCTGGTGGTACCAGCGCGGTCGCGTTGAAAATCGTCCAGCTCACCCAGCCTTTGGCAGTGCCGATCACGCACAAATAGTTACTGCCTTTGAAAAAATGCGGCTTGCGATACTGTAATTTTTCTTCCACCTCTGGCACTGCCTGATGAACAATCGCGCGGATTTGTGTACAAATCTCTGCTTGCCATTGTGGTCCGATATTTTCGATGTACTATGTGACATCCGGGTTCAGCATGTGTTTCTTTCTTCAAGAAAGACGACGAATTGAGAACGCTGTCGTTTTGTATGGATCACGCGAATAGGTCTTCTACTAAGTATATCGCTGCTTTGTCCGTTTGATGCGGTCAATCTTCAGTTTCGACCACGACTGTGACCAAGATACGTCCGCCTGCCGACCCATAGGCATTGACCGATACTTGGTATACCCCATCGGATGGCAGCACCGTCGTAATGCGTGCATTTGTACCGCCACCGTCATCATCGCTTTCGGCGATAACGCGCTCATCCGGTGCGATCAAGGCGAGTACGGGGTCAATCGGTGCTTCGGCATCCGCCGTTATTATGATGCGCCAGCCCGCTTGACCGACGAACGGGTACAGCATCGATTGTCCCGCGAGGAGCGGTTGATCTATCGTCATGATCGGGATGGTACTGGGAACGAGTGTCGGCGTGGGTTGTTGAGATGTGTAAGCGGTGCGGATTGTATAGGCGCCAGACGCTGCACCGTCGATGGCGCTGACGCGGATACGATAACGTCCGCTTTGTGACAAAAAGAGATCGCGCACGGCAGGTTCTGCGGTATTTTGCGAGGTAGCAAGGCGCGAGCCATCGGGTGCAAATAGTTCGATCAACACGAGTGTATCGCTCGGCTCAACGATAATGTCGATAGCGTCGCCCGCGCTGGCGTCAAACATCCATACATCGCGGATGGCAGGCAGATCGAATGCTATGGCTACAGGCGTGCCAATGACGAAATCGCCGCGTGCCCGATCCTCGCTGGTCGTGCCAACACCATAACTGATGGTATATGCACCTACACTGTCATTTTCACCCGTGATATATACGCCGTAGCTGCCCGCTTCATCGATGAACACAGGCGAAAGTATAATCGCGTTGGTGTAAGCGGATCCGCCCAGGTTGGCGAGCGCGATCACCTGTCCGTCGAGGTCATAGACTTCGACTCGCGGACGCAACAAGCTGTTGACGCGCACGCTGATCGTGAGTGCTTCGCCCACGTTCGCCGCGATGAAAAAGCGATCTAGTTCGCCTGCCCGCTCAATTTGACCTGTCGTGATGTTGTGGTCGAACAAGCGTCCACCGTCGCTTGAAACGATTGGTACGGATGTCTCGACGCGGATGATGGGTGTTACCGTCGGCTGTGGCGTCGCATACAAGGGCTGAGCGTTTTGCTCCAGCATGATCAAATAGCTGCCCGTCGTGCCGCCGCTCGACGCCTGAACGATGTACTCACCATCAAGGGGCAGCCGAATTGCGCGCAGCAAAGCATTATTGACGCCAATGCCGTCGCTATAGCCGTTGTCATCGTCGAGCGCAATAAGACGCCCTGCGGGATCGTATAATGCAAGCAGCGGATCAAAGAAAACGCCTGAAGTCGTATCTACGAGCGGCGGTTCAGCCACCCCATCCATGCGGATCGTGATCAGTTCGTCTGCGCGCCCGTTGAACCTAAACACGTGCCGTTCAAAATCTGAAGAGAACAAAACTTCTTGCACCGAATCGTCGCTCAAGTCACCTTTCACGACGCCTAAACTCGCGTAAAATGGCGTTGCTGTCAGCGTGATCGTCGCGGTTGGGGTGAGCGTAGGGGTTGCCGTTGGTGTTTCGGTTGCGGTAAATGTTGGCGTCGCGGTTTCTGTCGGCGTTAAGGTGCTGGTCGGGCTGGGTGACGGCGTCGCGGTCATGAGCGGTGTTTGTGTCGGCACTGGCGTCGGTGTTTCGCTCGGCAGCACCGCCAATGTTGGAATAACGACCACGCGTTCTGGCGCACAACTCGCACACAAAATCATCAGCGTCATCACTAAACCGCGCCACGATTTGTACGAAACCAGCGCCATTTTTTCGGCATTTTGTCGAAAACTCATCAAATCGGCGCGAGATACCCCTGCCTTTAGGCATGGGGAGGGATAGCGCCTTGTCCTTTCAAGGTATTGAATTTTAAGATGAATTGGGCTACACTTGTGCTATGAAACTGACTGCGATTGTGAAACTGCTGCCGACCGACGAACAACGGCAAACCTTGCTCGAAACAATTGCACGCGCCAATGCCGCGTGCAATTGGATCAGTCTGCAAGCGTGGGAGACGAAAACGTTCAACAACGTTGCGTTGCACCACGTCGTCTACTATCCCGTGCGTGAGCAGTTCGCGTTGACGGCGCAATTGGTGGTGCGCTGCATCGGCAAGGTGAGTGATGCGTACAAATTGGACAAGAACGCGCAGCGTTGTTTCAAGCCACATGGCGCAGTTCCTTTCGATAATCGCATCCTCACATGGCACATTGAGCAGCGGACGATTTCTATCTGGGCGCTTGGCGGTCGCGCCGAGATCGCCTTCCAAGCGGGTGATAGTCACCTGGAACTGCTTAAGTTTCAGCAGGGCGAGAGCGATCTGGTCTATCGCAATGGCGCGTTCTATTTGTATGCGACGTGTTCTATTCCCGACGAAACGCCGATTGACCCCGAAGGGTTTCTCGGCGCGGACATGGGCGTAAAGAACATCCTCGCGGACAGCGATGGCACAATCTACAGCGCTAAGCCTTTGCTCAACGTCCGTCACCGGCACCGCCGCTTGCGTAAGAAGCTGCAAAGCAAAGGCACGAAGTCCGCAAAACGTCGGCTCAAACACCTGTCGGGCAAAGAACAACGGTTTGCCAAAGACGTGAACCACTGTATCAGCAAACAACTTGTCAAAACGGCGAAAGACACACAGCGCGGGATTGCCCTTGAAAACCTCAAGGACATCCGCACGCGGGTACGGTTTCCGCGCCGGAAGCGAGACGAGTTGCATAGCTGGTCGTTTGCACAGTTGCGTGAGTACATCGGCTACAAAGCCGAATACGCTGGCGTCTCTGTAGTAGCCGTTGATAGTCGCTATACCTCGCAAATGTGTTCGTGCTGTGGTCATACGTCTCGCTCCAATCGTCCAAACCAAGCTGTTTTTCTCTGTGTCGCGTGTGGTTTCGCTGCCCACGCTAACCTGAACGCGGCGATTAACATTAGTCGTCGGGCGGCAGTCAATCCGCCATACGCGGTGTGTGTCTTGGGCTTCGCGCCCGCCATAACTGCAAGCCCCTAGCTTTAGCTATGGGGTCGTTGACCAGCATTGTGTCTTATGCTAATCTTCGGATTATGAGTGTTTGTTGATCCAAAACCAATATCGGCACACGATATAATGCCGTCAATCATCTGTCAGTTTAAATAGAAAGAATTTACCGATGCCAGTCAATTTGCTCATTCCCAAGCGCGTATGGGTCGAAATGCACGACCGATCCGAGTGCGATTCGTGCGATGTAATCGTCCAGATGGAGAACGGGGCGTACTATACCGCTGTGTTCGTCACGCTGCCGTATTTGGCACACCAGATGGACTTGGGCTACGAAGTGAGCAAACAACTTCCTGATACGTCACCCGTGCGCTATGCGACGCTCGAAACGCCACATATCGTCATGGAAGCCATGAGCCGCGAACTCATCGAAGATACCATTGATAATCTGATTGCGCTCGATACGTTCGAGAGCTTGTTCACACAAGTGACCGATGATAAAGGTAACGAACGGGTGACGCGTGTCGTCGGGCGTGGCAAGCGTGCCACTGCCGAAGTCGCGGCGGCAGTCTTGAGCGATGTCCTGCTGGTCGAAGAAACGACCACCCCCACGACCGTCGCTTAGGCGACGATAAAAGATAACCCACCCCGTACAATTCAATATCAGTTCAGGGCATGGTGTTTCGTCATGCCCTGTACAGACGTGTTGTTATCCGACCGCGCACGTTTGTTATAATCACGTCGATTCATCCACGATGTCTATTTTGGGCGTGGTACGCCATGCCCCTACACAGTCAATTAGGTGAGAAACATGTCCGAACGTTATCAAGACAGTCAGTTATTCCGCATTCGCCATTCGACGGCGCATGTGATGGCAGAAGCGATGCTCGAACGTTTTCCTGATGCACGCATCGCGATTGGTCCGCCGATCGAGGACGGCTTTTACTATGATTTTGGGTTGCCGCGCGCGATTACGGAAGAAGATTTGGCGTGGGTCGAAAATCGTATGAAAGATATCATTCGCGGCAGCTTCGATTTCACGTATCGCGAAGTGTCGCCAGATGAAGCACGCGCCGCGTTCAAAGGGCAACCGTTCAAGATCGAACTGATCGACGATCTCGTCAACGGGCGCGAGGACGAAAATGGCAATCGTATTGCAGAACCCGCGACCACGCTCAGCTTTTATACGCAAGACACGTTCACCGATCTGTGCCGGGGACCGCATGTTGCCAATACGCGTGAGATCAACCCCGACGCCATCAGCATCACCTACAAAATGCCCGCTGGCGCGTACTGGCGCGGCAGCGAGAAAAACGCGCAGTTAACGCGTATCTACGGCACGGCGTTCGAGTCTAAAGACGAACTTGATCAATATTTGCACAACCTTGAAGAAGCCAAAAAGCGCGATCATCGCGTTTTGGGCGAGAAGCTCAATTTGTTCACGTTCAATTCGCTGGTTGGCAAAGGGCTGCCATTGTGGAAACCGAATGGCGCGATTTTGCGCGATACGCTCGAACGCTGGCTGCGTGGACTGCAAATAGAACGCGGTTATCAGCCTGTCGTCACGCCGCACATTGGCAATATCAACCTCTACAAGATGAGTGGACATTATCCGTATTACAGCAGCAGCCAGTACTCACCGATCCAGGTCGATGACGAAGAGTTCATGATCAAGCCGATGAACTGTCCGCATCACATCATGATCTACAAGAGCGAGATGCACAGCTATCGCGATTTACCCGTGCGCCTGAGCGAGTTCGGCACGGTGTACCGTTACGAAAAATCAGGCGAACTCTCCGGTTTGACGCGCGTGCGCGGGTTTACGCAAGACGACGCCCATCTGTTCGTCACGCCCGATCAACTGGCGAATGAGTTCATGGAAGTTGTCAGGTTGTTCCAGTATGTGGTTGAACTGCTTGGCTTGACCGATTTCCGTGCCCGTGTCGGCACACGCGACCCGGACAGCGAAAAATATGTCGGCGACGATAGTTTGTGGGAAAACGCGACCAGCGCGATTATTGCGGCATGTAATGCGTTGGGTCTGCCGCATACGGTCGAACCAGGAGAGGCGGCGTTTTATGGTCCCAAACTCGACTTTGTGATTCGCGATGTGCTCAAACGCGAATGGCAGTTGGGCACGGTACAGGTCGATTACAACTTGCCGACTCGATTTGAACTCGAATATGTCGCGGAAGATGGCACACGTCAACAGCCGATCATGATTCATCGGGCGCTGTTCGGCAGCGTCGAGCGCTTTGTCGGCATCTTGATCGAACACTTCAACGGGCAGTTCCCTGCATGGTTGTCGCCTGTACAAGTCACGATGATCCCAATCGCGGATCGTCACATTCCGTATGCGGAAGAAGTCGCGGCGAAGCTCAAAGCGCGCGGCATTCGCTCGGAAGTCGATGCCAGCAAGAACCGTATGGGTGGCAAAATTGCTTCTGCGCGCGAGCGTGCCGTCCCCTATATGCTGATCATGGGTGACAAAGACGTAGCGGCGGGCGCTGTCAGCGTGCGCTTGCGTACCGATGAAGACTTAGGCGCGATGCCTGTCGATCAATTTGTCGAGATGGTCGCAGGTGTGGTCGAAAGCAAGTCGCTGGAATTGAAGTAACCTGACTCAAACATTGTAGGGGGTCATTTATATTCCCCTACAATGTCCTATTTTGTCTCCATGACTTTTCTCCCCCCTTCATCCAAATTTCATGTAAAACGTTATACTCATCCTATGCCGCGGCGTACTACAAAGGACTTATCTCTTGAAGTCATCAATACGTGTTGAGTTCGCTAGTATCGTTTGCTTGTGTGTTTTCGGTCTTGGGCTGATTTTTCTTCCTCGCCTCTACGCAGCAGCCCCAGTTGCAAATGATCTCGATTTAACCTTGGATGAAGACGCGACACTCGATTTTACGCTTATAGCGACGGATGCCGATGCCGGAGATACGCTCATTTACTCGGTCACCACAGACCCCACCAGTGGTATTTTATCTGGCGTCGCCCCTGATTTGACCTATGAGCCCGACTCCAATTTCAATGGCACGGATAGTCTTACATTCACCGTCGAAGATGGTACAGGTGGCTCGGACACCGCCACCGTGACGTTTACCGTCGATGCGATCAATGACGCGCCAGAGATTGATAACCCCTACGCGCCTACGACTGCTCCGGCAACGCCGCTCGTGTTCAGTGCTGCTAACAGCAATGCGATCACCATCAGCGATGTTGATGCTGGCGCGAACGATGTCGAAATGGATATCAGCACACCATCCGGCAATGGAACGCTGACACTGGGGACGACCGCTGGCATCATATTTGTCGATGGCGACGGCACCGATGATACCGTGATGACGATTCAAGGAACGCTGAGCGAGATCAACGCGGCGTTGGATGGCTTGACATTCACCCCCGACGCCGCATTGATAGGCGGTAACATCATTACACTGACGCTGCTTGTCAACGATTTAGGATTTACAGGGTCGCCCAGCCTACTGGTTGATCTTGTAACGCTTGAAATCGGCATTACGCCCGTCGAAAGCAACGACGCGCCGACGATCACGGTGCCGACGACTCAGACAATTGACAAAAATATGACGCTCACGTTTTCAACTGGGAACGGCAACGCTGTTACGGTTGGCGACCCGGATGCATCCGAACTCGTACTGGATGTTCCAACAGTCCTCAATGGCACACTGGAACTCGTCACCCCGAACGGACTCGATTTAGAAGGTGGTATAGGACCCAATCTCGTCGGGACGATTACAGAAATCAACGCTGCCTTTAACGGCGCTGTTTTCACGCCAGTCACCGATTTTGTCGGCACGGCGTACGTGTTTTTGGAGGTCAACGACAATGGCGAATGCTGTGTCGGCGCTCCATTAAATGCTTTGCAGATCATCCAAATCAATGTGCTTGACCTCGCGACCGCGACGCCAACGGAGACCGATACCCCGACAATAACGCCGACGCCAACGGAGACCGATACCCCGACAATAACGCCGACGCCAACGGAGACCGACACTCCGACAATAACGCCGACCGAAACGGCGTCCCCGACTGCCACCGACACCCCGACAATAACGCCGACGCCAACGGAGACCGATACCCCGACAATAACGCCGACGCCGACGGAGACCGACACTCCGACAATAACGCCGACCGAAACGGCGTCCCCGACTGCCACCGATACCCCGACATTAACGCCGACGCCAACGGAGACCGAAACCCCGACAATAACGCCGACCGAAACCGCGTCCGCGACCACCACCGAAACGGTAACCGCGACACCAACGACGACTGCGACGCTTGATCCGTCAATCACCGTGACTGCAACCGCCACGGGGACGACTATCACCGCGACTGGGACGGCGACAGCGACCACGCAAGGGACGCCAAACGGCGCGCCAGTGGTGACGGTGAGCGGCGTAACCACCAACGTCAATAACAATCTGGTCGTGATTTACGTGCCGTTCACCGACGATCCGAGCGATACACACACGGCGACGATCAATTGGGGCGATGGGACAGCGACCGAAAGCGGATTGGTCAACAACTTTGCTGTGGAGGGCGCGCATGTCTATGCGAACACAGGCGGGTATGTGATCACGGTGGTGATCACCGATGACAATGGCAATTCGACGACGTATCAAATCAATCTGGGGATCGATACGTTCGCGTATCCGCCGCCCGTCGGCTTATGCACAGATTATAACTTTGAAGCGGGCAGCAATATCCGCGCCAATGTGCCGGACGTGATTCGTTACGCGCTCCGCTGCCGCCCATTGGTCGCAGATGGCAACTTCACCAACGGCGAAGGCGAAACGCCCGTCAATGGCGGCGCGATCGGCATCCAATCAGTGATCGATCTCGGCGTACAGCAAGCCGTTGATATTTTTAGTCAGGAAGGATTAACGACACTGGAAGGGGTGACGGTGTGTTTGCGCGGCACTAGTGGCACGCTGCTGCATCTATACGGCATTCCACGCGCTGCCAATCGTCTGGCGATGTATACCGTCGCGCAGTTCCCCGGTTACATTTGCGCGACGATCCCGCAAGTGGGGACGTTGGTGCTGGTAGGCGGCGACTCGGTGATCGCGGGCAGCGCGATGCCGACCAATACGCCGAACGCGCCGGGCATGATCATCGCGGCGTTCCCAGAATGTACGCCTGTGACCGACGGCGTCGTGTTCTTGCGCGCCCAGCCAAGCGCGAATAGCGCGCAAGTGGCGGTGTTGGGGGCGAATACGCCCATGACGTTGATCGAGATGGTTGGGTTGTGGTATCGCGTCAGCGTGGGCGGACAAGAGGGCTTCATCCGCTACGATCTGGTCGCCTTCCAGTGTGATTTCTTGCCGTAGTGAAGCGATAGGTTAATGAGGGGGTTAGACTACATTCTAACCCCACGAAAGATAAAACGATGTTCGTTTATCAAAAAGAAGACATAAGTTCTTTGAAGCACAATCGTTTACATATCGCCCATGTCATATTTATTGACTCTATGCGAACCGCAGATTATCAACTCACACGGATGTTGCGTGACATACTTAAAAATGAAGCTGCGGTTGAGGATATTGATGCAGTTCTTGAAGACAAAAATATACCTCTAGACAGCGAAAGCCGTTTACAATTGGCAGAACGAATCTTACGCGAACCGCCTTTGCAAGGATACTTGACTATATCAAATGCACTTCAATGGCGTTTACAATACGGTCGTGCAATTTCAGTTGCAAAAACTTTAACCGTCATGGGCGTTGAAAATTTATTACTAGCGAGTGAATAATGTCTCGTACTAAAATACTAGGCGACTTTCAGACCCCAATAACATTAACCTCACAAGTCGTGTCTTTTTTAGAAAAGAAAACGCGAAATTGGGAGCGAGTCCTTGAACCGACTTGCGGGCGAGGAAATTTTCTCCAAGCAGTTGTCGAAAGTTCTCTTTTTGTGAAGGAAGTTGTTGGAATTGAAATTCAATCCGATTATGTACGACAAGCCCGCACGATTGTAAGCGATACTATTCGCGTACTCCACGATGATATTTTTTCCCTTCATCTTGGAGAAGATATTCAATGGCAGATGAATGGAGATTTACTCGTTATTGGTAATCCTCCTTGGGTGACAAACTCTGCTCAGGGGAGCTTTGATTCAAATAATCTCCCTATAAAGTCGAATTTTAAGAACTTTAGCGGCATGGACGCCATGACTGGCGCATCAAACTTTGACATTGCAGAGTTCATCATTATTAAACTGCTTCAGGAATTGAAATCCACTCGATACAGTATCGCTTTTCTGTGTAAAACATCAGTCGCAAGAAACATATTACTCTACGCATCTCAAAATCTTTTACCCATCACCAACGTCCAAATCATTCATATTGATGCCAAAAGTCATTTCAATGCGGCAGTAGATGCAGCGCTACTGTACTTAGATTTTGATATTGCCAAAACACCTTGTTATGAAGCCGATATTTTCGATTCTTTCATCACGATGCTCACTCATCGAATTGGAATTATAAACGGTCGTCTTGTATCGGATATACATACCTATCATCAATTCTCATTTGCGTTTGAGCCAAGTCGCTTTGAGTGGCGACAAGGTGTAAAGCATGATGCTGCACCCATAATGGAACTTTCACGTTCGCTTGATGGTTGGCAAAATCAACTAAGTGAAAAAGTTGACATCGAAGATGAATATATATTTCCGCTCATGAAGAGTTCTGATTTGTATAATCAACGCTCCAAAAAGATTGAACGTGGCATTATTCTCACTCAAAAAACGGTAGGTCAGGATACCCATTACTTAGAAACTGCTGCGCCACGCCTGTGGGCTTACTTATCGGCACATCAAGATTATTTTGAGCGTCGTAAATCGTCTATTTACAGAGGTAAATCTCCTTTTTCAATCTTTGGAATTGGCGCTTATAGTTATTCCCCGTACAAACTGATGATATCAGGTTTATATAAAGAACTACGTTTTACCCCAATTTCGTTATATGAAAATAAACCAGTGATTGCAGATGATACCTGTTATTTGCTTCCTTTCGATAACATTTTAGATTGGGTACTTGTTAGCGCAATTTTAACCAGCAATTGACCAAAAGGTTGTACAAAAGCATTATTTTTTGGGATGCAAAACGCCCTGTGACCAAAACGATATTGAGTCAAATTGATGTTGTTAAATTGATTGATCAAATGGATGTAAACGAATTACGCGTCGGCGCGCAATCCATTTTAGACAGCATCCACTCGACCGTTGACCTTCCAAGTACCTCAGACGCAATCATTGAACGATTATCTGCGGGATCGAGACATAAGAAGCCAGAAAATCTGCCCTTATTTTAGAAAGTAAAAGCGACAATTTAAGTCATTTTTCATCAGGCAGCAGCCCCGCCATCAACGACTGCACATAGATGCAATCGCGCCAGTCGATCATCACATCTTTTTCGGTTAGTACCTCGTCGCTCAACATGATGTCCGCGCCGCGCACGATGGCAAACGGTGTCGCTTCGTCACGTTCGCCCATGACCAACTCCGCCGCCGCCACGATTTGATCAGTGACGCTGCGTCGTGTGACCAACAACGGATTGCCGAATAAATCGGGCTTGCCGCGTTCGTCCGCCAATGGTTGAAAGCCGCTTGTCGCCAGTGCGACGCCTGTCGTGCCGAGTCGTCCCGGCATCAACCAACTATCGGTCAAAATCACGCCGATTTGTACCCCGTATTGCGCTTGCAGCGCTGCCCGAATCCGTGCCGCCGATATGTACGGCTGTTGTGGGAACAACACTGCGTAGCCATGCGGAATATTCGAGCGGTCGATGCCTGCGTTGGGCGAAATAATCCCATCTTTCTGTGTCAGCAAAAAGCCAGGGATGCCGCCGAAAATATGATCAGCTTCATTCATGACCAACTGCGCCATGATCGGGTTCATGTGATACTGTTTTGCCAGCGCCTGTGCTTGCTCACTGACCGCGATCTCGTCGAGTTTGACAACGCGTCCTTCGCTAATCGCGGTGTACTTGCTGCTGATCGCCAGCACATCGCCTGTCATCAAGCGTTCGTCTGCGGCGGTGAGTGCATCGGTCAAGACCGCGAGTAGATCGAAAGATGCGCTTTGTATGGGGGCAGTGACGCCGATAATCGTGAGAGGTGGATGTTTGGGCATATCGAGATCGCCTTACGTTTGATCGCAAAGGGCATGACAGCGCCATGCCCTTATGGTTGACAAAATTGTGCGTTCGGTTTTAGCCGTTAGTCATCGACTTTACGCATGACGCGCACATAACGATCTGGCTCATTGCCGATGCTTTCGCCTTCGAGCTTCGCCATGCGGATCATCTCGTGCTGCGCGCGGCGGACTGCGGCGGGCTGCGGCGTGAGATCGACTGCCATCGTCATGCCGCCACGTACACGTGCAATCGCATCCCGCGCTTCGTTCAATCCGGCGGCTGGGTCAATCGCTTCGTCGTTGACTTCCTTCTGGAACACATCGATCAGGAAGTTTTCCATCTGCGTCAGTGTATTGGCACGCAGCACGTAAATCGGCGTGCCGTGTCGTTCTGCGTCTACGATCAGCTTTGGACGGCGGCGATAGTAATTCTTGAGCGTGACGATCATATCGACCTGACCGGGATCATCGGTCATGACGACTGGCACATGCAGACGGCGCGCCGCTTGCTGCAAGCGGTTGCGCGCGACGCCGAACGCATACATGCGCACTGTTTTGCCACTTTTGACCACGCCGTTATCCGGCACGGCGGCAGGCGACCATTCACCGCTGTCGCTTTCACGTTCGCGATAAGCGCGGCGTTCTTCACGACCACCGTTGTCTGCGCCATTATCTGCGACGGTTTCGCTGCGTCGTGTACGGCGCGCACCTGTGCTCGATGCAGTACGGTCGCCCATACGTCGCTCAGTCAACGAACGTGGCTCGGTCGTCTGAGTTTCGACCACGATTTCGCCTTTTTCATTGCGATAGCGAATTTCGATGGGGAGCGGTTGTGTGCGTAAAATCAGATCGACCGCGCCTGCCATATCTTCATGCACGATTAAACGGTCGCGCGTTTGCAATTCAATCAGCACATCGAACGTCGGTGGTGCTTTGCGCTCCAAGACAGTTTTTTGCGTGCCGCGCCGTTTGGCTTCTTCGTCACCCAGCGTCACGGCTTGAATGCCACCGATTAAGTCGCTCAATGTTGGATTGAGCATTAAATTATCGAGCGCATTGCCGTGTGCTGTGCCAATCAATTGCACGCCGCGTTCGGCGATCGTGCGCGCCGCCATCGCTTCGAGTTCGCGCCCGATCTCGTCGATGACAATGACTTCTGGGTTATGATTTTCGACCGCTTCGATCATGACTTCGTGCTGGCGTTCCGGGTGCGAGACCTGCATCCGGCGTGCACGTCCGACAGCAGGATGCGGCACGTCACCATCGCCGCCAATCTCGTTGCTGGTATCGACAATGACCACACGGCGTGACTCCGCCAGCACGCGCGCAGCTTCGCGCAGCATGGTGGTTTTGCCGACACCCGGCGATCCCAAAATCAAGATACTTTGTCCTGATTCCACCAACTCTTGAATGATCTCGATCGTGCCGTACACCGCGCGCCCAATGCGGCAGGTTAAGCCGATGACTTCTCCACGACGATTACGAATGGCACTGATTCGATGCAGCGTCCGTTCGATTCCGGCGCGGTTATCGGCGTCGAACTGACCAATCGATGCCACAACCGCATCAAGTTCCATGCGTGTGACTTCGTGATAGGACAGTTCTTTTTCGCCTGTAGTGTAGCGAGCGGTGGGCGTGCGCCCCAAGTCAAGGACGATCTCTAACAGATCATCCAACTGTCCGATTTCATCCAGAGTGGTGTTGATGTGAAGCGGTAAAATCCGCCGCAGCTCGTGTATATCGTCCGTTATCCGACGTTCCATGAAGGCTTGACAAAATCTCCTGAATCTTTAGGTCTAATCCTGACAATACGGCTGATCCGGTGCGTCGGCGTGATCGGCGTCGGCGCAGCGGGCATCGCGTCGAGCATCTGCGCCAGCGATGTGAACGCCGCTTGACGAATGCCCGCTGCGATATGCTTGACCATGACTGCGCCTTGCCCGATCACCGAAAAACCGATTTCATGCAGCGCGGTTTCCAGCCAATCCTGATACCGGCGCACACACACCGTAATCGGCGCGCGCTCGGCACGTTCGGCTTTCAAAATCGCGCCCGCCAAAATCGATGCCGCCTGCTGATACGGAATATCCGGGTGCAAATAAGGAGTCACATAGACCCCGTTTTTACCTTCGCTGAACGCAATATAGCCGCGCACGCGTCCCTCTTCGCGATACACCAGCCCTTCGCTCTCTCTGGATGGTACCGTGAAGGGTTGTACCAGACGCGGTACGATATTGCTGTACAGTAGTTGAATATCGAACGAATCGTCAATGGTTTCGCGCGTCAGCGTCGCCGGTTCGATGTGTGCCGGAAACGGCAGCACCCCGCGCCATAATTCTTGACGTGCATACACCGCGAATCCGCATGACCTGAACGTCGTGAACATCGGGCTCAGTTCATCGATTTCTGCTGTCAGCATGTGTGCCCCGCGCCGCCCGGCTTCGATAATCATCGCGTCAAGCATATGCAGCAGCCCGGTGTTCGAGTCGCCTTCGTCATGTGGCGGCGCGATGAATACAATCTGCGCGACATGATCTTCGGGCTTGATGCGAATTTGCCCCGCGACCATCTGCTTGTTAACGCGCCCAATCAGCGTGTAATGATCGCGCGACCACATGCCGCCGCCAATCAACGCGCCATGTACGCCAAGCGTATCGCGTGTGCAGCCCAATTCAGTATCCAAGATGAGCGCATTTTCTGTCAGCCGCCGCAGTACGGGTAAATCGACCAGATTTGCGGCGCGAATGTCTGGTTCGTTAATGCCATTCGCCATCGCCATATCCTTCCGCCGTTACACGGCGTAATTATAACACATTTATGGGCGGTAGGGCGGTTCAACACCCGCCCATGTAAACACGCAATGGACTGATGTGAGGCTATTGTGCGCGCCAGATAACCCTACAATTCAAACTATATAACCCAGTGTGTGAGGAAAAGATGCCCGCTACCAGCCGCGATTACGCCGATTTGCCCATTGATAAACTGCGCCGCGCCGATCGTCAGGTCACTGAGGACGGATGGATGATCGATCTGCTCGACCGCGCCACCGTCGGTTATTTGGCGACCGTTGACGATGGACAGCCGTTCATCAACAGTAATTTATTCGTGTATGACGCCAACGCCCACATCATCTATATGCACACGGCGCGTGTCGGGCGCACGCGTGCCAACATCGAACTGCATGAAAAAGTGTGCTTTACGATCACTGAAATGGGGCGGCTGCTCCCCGCCGACGAAGCACTTGAAATGAGCGTCGAATATGCGGGCGTCGTGGTATTCGGCAGCGCGCACATTTTAGAGAATGTCACCGAAGAACGGCATGGGTTGCAGCTGTTGCTCGATAAATATTTCCCGCATCTCAAAAGCGGCGTGCACTACCGTGCGATGACGGATGAGGAACTGGCACGCACATCCGTTTATCGCATCGAGATCGAACGCTGGACGGGTAAACGTAAAAAGGTCAAAGATGATTTCCCTGGTGCGTTTCTACACGGTAACCCGCCATTTGAACAAATTTGAATGGATAGCGTTATACTGCATATGATCTAGTCTAAAGGCAGGTCTATGATTTGCCTTTGCCTCTATTAAGGAGCAGTTTTCATGGCGATGTCGATGATCCGGAATGAAATCCCTGATCAATATAAGTGGAACGCAGACAGTGTATATCCGTCACGCGATGCATGGCGTGCTGAACTTGATGCGGTGAGCGCTGCTATTCCCGCCGCAGAAGCCTTTCATGGGCGTTTGAGCGAAAGTTCAACGACGCTCGCAGATTTTGTCGATACGGTGCTGCCTATTCAACGCCGCTTGAGTACGCTGCAAATGTACGCGGTGTTTTCAATGTCGGTTGATTCAACGGATAGCGAAGCGACAGGCATGGTAGGGCAGGTGGGCAGCGTATTTGGGCGATTTGCGGCAGCCGTTTCTTTCTTAGACCCAGAATTGATCGCGCTTGGACGTGAAACGCTCGAAGGGTGGATTAAGGCTGAGCCGCGTTTATCGATGTTGGCGCAGTATGCCGATGATTTGTTCCGCAAGCAGGCGCACGTACGTTCTGCCGAAGTTGAACAGCTTTTAGGTTTAGCGCAAGAAGCGCTGTCTGCCATCGACGATCCGTTCGATCAGTTGACCAACGCGGATATTAAGTTCGCGCCTGCAATCGACAGCGCTGGCAATTCGCACGCGGTGACACAATCGACGTGGGAACTGCTTCGTCAAAGTACCGACCGGACACTACGCGAAAGCAGCATGAACAGTTACGCCGATGGCTATCTTGGTTATAAAAATACGCTGGCGGCAAATTATCTGGCAGCGGTCAAGCGTGATGTGTTCTATGCCCGCGCGCGCAAGTTCGGCTCGTCACTTGAAGCGAGCTTGAGTGAGAACAACATTCCGATCGAGGTTTTTCATACGCTGGTGCAAACCTATAAGAAAAATATCGCTACGTGGCACAAATATTGGGCGATTAAGCGTCGCGTCTTGGGCGTCGATACGATGAAAGTCTATGATATCTGGGCACCGATGACCGACAGCGACCCGGTGATCTCGTATGAACAAAGTGTGGAATGGATCGCCGAAGGGATGCAGCCGCTCGGCGACGAGTATGTCAGCGTTCTCAAGCGCGGCTGTCTCGAAGATCGATGGGTGGATGTTTACCCGAACAACGGCAAGCGTCAAGGTGCGTTCAGCTACGGTGCGCAAGGCACACATCCGTTTATCATGACCAGTTACAACGATAACTTGTTCGGCATGAGCGTGCTGGCGCACGAACTCGGTCATTCTATGCACAGCTATCACACATGGAAAACGCAACCGTATCTGTATGCCGGTTATTCCTTGTTTGTCGCAGAAGTCGCGTCGAACTTTAATCAGGCGATGGTACGCGCGCATTTGATGAAAACCCGCGCCGATGATCGCAAGTTTCAGATAGCGCTGATCGGTGAAGCAATTTATAACTTACATCGTTACTTCTTCATCATGCCGATTCTGGCACAGTTGGAATTGCAAATTCATGAGCGCGTCGAAAACGGTGACAGCGTGACCGCGGACGACATAAATGAATTGATGGCGTCCCTGTTTGAAGAAGGTTACGGCGGCGAACTCGATTGGGAACGCGAACGTATTGGCATCACATGGGCGACGTTCTCGCATTTATACGCCAACTTTTATGTTTTTCAATATGCGACGGGTATTTCGGCGGCGCACGCGCTCGCCGCGCCGATTTTGAACGGCGAAACTGGCGCAGCAGCGCGTTATCTGCAATTTTTGAGCGCGGGTAGTTCGCTGTATCCGATGGATGCACTCCGGCTGGCGGGAGTCGATATGATGACGCCGACGGCGGTTGAACGGACTTTTGCGACGCTGGCAGAATATGTCGAACGGCTGGATCAGTTGACGCGCGAATAGTGCGTGGCGTATGGGGCATGGCACCGCTATGCCCCTTGTATGATCATCAATACAGGAGTTACGAACGATGATTGAAGACCTTGCTAACCCTATGTCGCTCCCCTGTACAATTCTTATAAAACCATCGGTAGATGGCGGGTATTTTGTCGGTGTATTGGAATTACGCGGGTGTATGACACAAGCAGAAACACAAGGTGAAGTCTTTACGATGATCGAGGATGTTATGAAAGGCTGGCTATCGGTTGCGCTCGATTACGGCGATCCTGTTCCCGAACCCCAACCGATGCATCGGGTTAAAATCGTCCCCGCATGACCACACAAACACATACCTTGACTGGCTCAGCGCCCATCGCGTCCACACGCGCGCGTGAATTTTGGCTTGGGTTTCGCGATACACTGCCGCTCATGATCGGCGCGAGCCCATTTGGGTTGATTTTCGGCGTGACAGCGGTAACAAACGGGCTATCCGCGTGGGCTGCGATGGGTATGAGCCTATTCGTGTTCGCCGGATCATCGCAGTTTATTGCCGCGAATTTGGTAGCGGCGAATGCAGCGCTGCCTGTCATCTGGCTGACAACTTTTGTCGTCAATCTGCGGCATGCGCTGTATGCCGCCACGCTTGCGCCACATATGAAACATCTGCCGCAAACCTGGGTCGCGCCGCTGGGTTTTTGGCTCACGGATGAAACATTCGTCATCGTCGCGCGCCGTTATCAAGAACCGGACGAGACCCCGTACAAACACTGGTACTATTTTGGCTCGGCGCTGTTCATGTACGTGAACTGGAACGTATGGACTTTGATCGGCGTGATCGCCGGGTCAAGTATTCCCGATCCAGCGCGTCTAGGTCTCGATTTCGCTATGATCGTGACGTTTATCGGTATGGTCGTACCGATGATTACGACGCGCCCAATCTTGTTTAGCGTGATCACGGCGTCAGTCGCGTCGGTCGTGTTCAAGCCACTTCCGAACAACATTGGCTTGTTGATCGCAGCGATTTTGGGCGTGATCGCGGGCGTAATCGTTGAAAACAGGCAAAAACCAATCCCAGAGACCACAAACACAAGAGTCTAGAATGATCTGTTTTCTGCGTTCTCTGCGGTTGAAAAGGTGTTTTACATGAACGAATTTTTACTCATTCTTGGAATGGCGTTGGCGACGTTTATAGTGCGCTATCCAGTGATCGTGCTGGTTGGCAAGATTCCACTGCCAAAGAGTGTATTTAAGGCACTGCGTTATGTTCCGGCGGCGGTATTGGCGGCGATTATCGTGCCGGGCGTGTTGATGCCAAACGGAGACAACATCATCGATTTTTCGCCGTCGAATGCGTATCTTGTCGCCGGAATTATATCGGTGCTGGTAGCATGGCGCACGAAAAATGTGCTCATCACGATTTTGGTCGGTATGGGGTTGTTCCTGTTCATTCGCCTGGTACTCAATGGGGGATAAAGAATCGATGATCGCCTTTGAGACAAATGAACTGTTCTGGGCGGCGCTTGAGTTTTTCGAAATGGCGCATCCGGCTGCCATTGATGCGATACCCGACAATCGGTGAGACCGGTTCAGCATCCTTAATCGCGTCATAAATCGTCGATGTCGGCAGTGATTTGGCGAATTCAAGAAATCCATCGTCGTCGGTCGGCGGATAATTTTTGTTCATGCCGCCCATCGACACTTGCCAATAGTCGCCAATATCGAAGATGCCCGCGCCGCGTGGATTGTTTTCGGCGCTGCGTGCATTGCAAAATAAAACTTTCCAATCATATGACTGAGTCGGTTTTTTGTATAAGCGCGTCGCGTAACCGACATAAGAATTGACCTGGCTTTCGGTTGGCGCTTTGTAACCGAGCGACGTAAACCACGCTGGCGCTTTGCTGCCGCGCCCGCTCGCATCGACGATCAAATCGCCCATCAATCGCTCGGTCTCATTCGTGCCGCGCACCAGGATTTCTACCCCAATCACACGTGTCTGATCGTCAGTCGCGATCAAACCGCGCACATCACGCCCGCTCAAAATCGCGATTTTCGTGTTCTCGACCAAACGACGGCGCACGCGCCATTCCAAATCGGGGCGGTTAATCACGTTGGTCTGAAGGTGGGTGTCGAAGCGCTTGACCCAGCCACCGGGAGTAAAATAACATGTATCGCGCGCCCATGTCATACGAGGTGAGCCGCTTTCGGTCAATTCATCGGCTAAGCCCGGAAACATCTGCTCGATCCGATTTTGACCTTCAACCAGCAGTGCATGAATATGCTTGCCTTGAGGGACGCCGCTGCGGACTTCCGGTTCGTTTGGTAATTCATCACGATCTAATATGAGCACGCGGTCGAAATGATTCGCAAGCACACGTCCGGCAAGCAATCCTGCCATGCTCGCACCGATTACAATTGCAGTTTTCTCTGTCATCTGTCTTCAACTTTCTTGATCGATGAAGTTGAGTTTGTTATACTACGAATCGTAATCATAATCAATTGATTTTTATCGCTTTTTACACTCTCGAAAGGGTTTTTTATGCCAGCACGCGAACGGCGTGAACTGACTGCGCTTGAATATATCGTGATGGGACTGCTCAGCCTAAAACCACAATCTGGCTACAGCATCATGAATTTCTTTGAAGGTGATGCGTACGGCTGGAGCGCTAGCCCTGGCACTATTTACCCGATCCTAAAACGGCTGGAGAAACAAATTATCATCGAAGGCGAGCTGGATATGGAACATGAAGGACGCACGCGCAAAATTTATCGCCTGTCGCCGCTAGGGGGCGAACTGCTGGATGAATGGCTGCGCGAAGTTCCGCGCGCTATTCCCCTAAGCGAACAGCGCGAGTTAGCAAAATGGCGCTTTCAATTTATGGAGGGGCGTTTAAGCAGGCGTGAGGTCATTCAATGGCTCGATAACTATATGGATACGATTCGTATTTACGATTATGGACAGCGATTCTGGCAGCAAGCGACCGTCGATGCCATGAATGAACTTGGCGTCGCGCTTTCGACGCATCGCCAATTGATCATGGAATCGACCTTAATGGAAGTGAACAGCTTGCGGACATGGCTCGAACTGGCAAAAGGGCGTATCAGTGCGGCGCTTACGCTCGAAACGCGCGAAATGAAAGCAGCGCAGACAGATGATTTAAGCGATTTTGGATAGAAATTTTTTTGTTGACACAACGTTCATCTGCACATAAACTGTAGTTAACAGTCGTTGAAGGAGTTTCGCTGAGTGAAAACGAAACATTTACATAAGCTGGTTCGTTCATCGCAATATTAAGCAGCACGCGAAGTCATTTCCCGCGTGCTGTTTTTATTTTAGGCATTAGATAACCTACAGAATAAAATTTCTGAGAGAAAACGAAAGTTTCACTTCCCATCAGAGAAATTATTGTGAAAGTCAACTATTGTCAACTTCAATACGCATATAGAAAGGAAAAAGAACATGGATTATGGCATGATCGGCAAGATCGAAAAAGCCAAGCGTTACGCGCAAGAACCGGAGCGCGTGACTCTGACCAATTTCACTGCGGAAGTGCAGGGCGACAACGATAGCTACACCGTGCACTTCAGCTCAGAAGGGTGGGATTGTAGTTGTAACACATTCCGTTCACATGGAATTTGTCCGCATGCGATGGCATTGGAAAAACTGCTTAAGCCAATGCTAAAGCGCGAGTGGCTGCATTATTATACGGGTCAGAACGTGGTCAGCGATGTCGAAAAAGCCATGTTGTACGCAGAACAAACGGATCGCATTCATTTTAGTGCCCTGCAAATCGTATTTCGCGGCGAAAACGCCGAACATCAAACCGGATTGTATGACAAGACCTGGACATGTGGTTGCGATTTTTATCGAAGTCGCGCGGTATGCTGCCATACAATGGCGATGGAACGTATTCTGAAGGGTATGGTTCCTGTCACGACTTTGTTTGTGAGTTAAATCATTCGCACACAGGGCGGAAGCTGTTTCGCCCTGTTATGTCCTGTGCATGTCCCCGTAATTAAAACACCGTTTAAGCTGAATTAAAACAATGACAACTTCGCGTTGTAATGTGACGGACGCATCGTTAAAATTGAACATCTAATTCGTTAAGTGCGTAACACAACAGACGAACTTTACACCAAAAGCGACTGCCGCGTTTTTGGCGTATGACATTTTTGGGCAATGTTGTCATTTGTGAGGGAGGAAAAGTCTTTTGGGCGTTTTAATGGAGGTTAAAAACCTCGTCACGCGATTCCACACACAGGAGGGGACGGTGTATGCCGTCAACGATGTGTCGTATCAATTGCAAGAAGGCGAGACGCTCGGCGTCGTGGGGGAAAGCGGAAGTGGCAAGAGCGTTCACGCGCTGTCGATCATGCGCTTAATCCCTAGCCCGCCGGGAAAGATTGAAAATGGGGTGGTGAACTTTCAGGGCAAAAATCTGCTTGAACTTTCCAACGAAGAAATGCGTTTAGTGCGCGGTGCAGATATTGCAATGGTCTTTCAAGACCCGATGACATCGCTCAACCCGGTGTTGACTGTGGGCACACAGATTACCGAAGCGCTGCGGCTGCATCGCGGCATGAACGATAAACAGGCGAAAGAGCGCGCCGCTGAACTGTTGACGATAGTTGGCATCCCCGATGCGACACGCCGTTTGAAGAATTTCCCGCATCAGTTTTCGGGCGGTATGCGCCAGCGCGTTATGATTGCGATGGCACTATCGTGCAATCCGAAACTTTTAATCGCGGACGAACCGACAACCGCGCTCGATGTGACGATTCAGGCGCAGATTCTTGATCTGGTCAAACGCTTGCGCGACGAATTGGGCATGGCAATGATCTGGATCAGTCATGACTTAGGCGTCGTCGCAGGAATCAGCGACACAGTACAGGTCATGTATGGTGGGCGCATTGTCGAACGTGGACCGGTTACGGAAGTGTTCAAAGATACACGCCACCCGTATACGCTCGGTTTGCTCAAATCACTTCCGCGCCATGACCAGCGTCAGGGTGATGAAAAACTCCTCCAGATTGAAGGTGCGCCGCCGGATATGCGTAAAGTGCCGAAAGGCTGCCCGTTCGCGGCACGCTGCGATTTCAAAAAGAAGCTCAATTTGTCGATCTGCGACGAAGAAATGCCACCACTTGTACCAGGTCCCGAAAGTTCACCCGCACATCTGAAAGCGTGCTGGGTCGATGTCCGCAATGAAAACCTGCTCATTGAACGTGATGCCCATGAGGTAATCGCCCATGTCTAGTGTCGCTCCTGCACCCCACCTGAGAACTACCGAACGCTTCAAGCGCGATCAAATCATGCTTGAAGTACGTAATTTAAAAAAACACTTTCCGATCAGTGCTGGCATTGTCTTTCAGCGTCAGGTCGGTGCGGTTAAAGCTGTCGATGATGTCAGTTTCACTGTGTTCAAAGGCGAGACGCTCGGCTTGGTCGGTGAATCGGGCTGCGGCAAGAGCACGACCGGACGCACAGTTTTGCAGCTCTACAAGCCGACAGCGGGTGAAGTCCTGTTTCTCGACGCTGAAACCGATCAATTGGTCAATCTGGAAGCGCTGCCGTCAGATCATCTGCGCCGGATGCGCCGCCAAATGCAGATGATTTTCCAAGACCCGTTTGCATCGCTCAACCCACGGATGAGTGTCGGCAATATCATCAGCGAACCCCTCAAAATTCACAAAACGCCAGAAGCCGAATCGAAATCATCGCTTCAAGATTATGTCGAAGCCTTGATGGAACGTGTCGGTCTAAACCCGTATTTCGCCAACCGTTATCCGCACGAATTTTCGGGGGGTCAGCGCCAGCGCATCGGCATCGCGCGCGCCTTAGCGCTCAAGCCAAGTTTCATCGTCGCAGATGAGCCAATTTCGGCGCTCGACGTGTCGATTCAAGCGCAGGTCGTCAACTTGCTTGAAGAACTGCAAGACGAACTCAATCTGACATACTTGTTCATCGCCCACGATTTGAGCATGGTCCGCCATATCTGTGACCGCGTTGCAGTCATGTATCTTGGTAAGATTATCGAGATCGGCACAACGGATGAAGTCTATGACAATCCGTTGCACCCGTACACGCAAGCGCTGTTGTCCGCCGTGCCTGTGCCAGACCCATTGGTCGAGCGTGACCGCACGCGCATCATTTTGAAAGGCGATGTGCCGTCGCCCGCGCGCCCGCCGATTGGCTGCAACTTCAATACACGCTGCCCGGTCGCCATTCCGGGTATCTGCTACCAGGAACCAGACCCGCCACTCTTGGAAGTGTCGCCCGGTCATTGGGTGGCGTGCCATCGCGTGACGGGCTAGAAACCAACCGCACAGGTTTAACCGTTCTTTACAGCACAATCCTACAATCAAAAGGGTGAGCTATTGAGACTCACCCTTTTGATTGTAGGTTAGGTATTATCGTCCCTAAAAGTAGTGATTGCGATGACTGCCGTCAAAAGCGCCCGTCCTTAAGACAGCACTTCTTGAAAGGACTTGCCGGACTCGCAAGGGCATGGATCATTGCGCCCCAGCTTTTCAATGAGTTCTTTATCGCCATGCACAGTACGATGACCGCGTTTGACGTTTGTCTCGGAGGGGTATCCTTTGCGCCGCTTGCTCATCGGCTCAAAAGCAATGTTCGTCCAATAGCTGAGCGTGTTCGTTGATGTGATGCATGATGTCAAACCTTTCGATCTAAGCCTGATAAAGGGTCATGATAGACCAAAAAAGAGTATACACGAAATTCAAGCATCTATCGTTGTTTGTGACAAGTTGCCAATCAGTGGAAATTTGCCCGCCTGATTTTTGTACGTTCCCCCGCCGCTATTCCCGATCTCTGTCCGCGTGCGCTAAAATAGCGATCATGTTGTGTAGTGGGCGTGGCTTTGCTATCCCCTTACACGTTCTCACGCGAGGCGCGACGATATGGCATACGGTCGGCTTGAGGTGTATTACCCGGATGGTGCGTTCAAGACATTTTTGTTGAGCGACGCCAATATCTCGATTGGACGGTCGGCGGGCAACCTGATTGCGCTCGACGTAGAAGGCATCAGCCGCTATCACCTCGCGCTCACGCACGTCGATGACCTTACCCACGTCGCTGATCTTGAAAGCGCCAACGGCACCTTTGTCGATGGCGAACGTCTGAAAGCGAACGCGCCGCAGCCGTTGATGGGTGGCGAAGAAATTCAGATCGGTGAAATTCGGCTGGTCTATCACAGCTTCGATGAAACCCCGACACGTCCAGTGATCGTGCCGGAAGAAACGACGCGCCGTGTTGAAATCCCCGATGGCAATTTCACGGTCGATTTGTTCGAGCCAGAACAGCCGGTTTCACCCGGTGCGCATATCTCGGCACAGTTGACCATCAGCAACACCAGCGAAACCCCCGAACGCTACAGCGTCGAAGTGATGGGGCTGCCGCCAGAATGGATTCGTATTGACCGCCGCGAACTCGATATTGCGCCAGGAAAATCGGGCGATGTCGTCCTCAATTTCAAGCCGCTGCGCCACCCCGAAAGCACACCGGGCGATTACTCGGTGACGGCGCTTGTACGCCCCAAAAGCAACCTGCTCGGCGATCTTCGCACCACGTTCGCACTGCGTGTGCTGCCGTATGGCGGCTTTGGGATGGCGCTCGAACAGCGTGTGATGCGCCCTAACGAATCATTTCGGTTGCATTTGCATAATCAGGGCAGCGCGCCGCTCACGCTCAATCTGAGCGCGCGCGATTTGAGCGGCGAACTCAACGTGACCCTGATACAGCCGCGCGTGACCCTTCCGCCGGGTGGACGTACCATCGTTCAAGGAAGCGCACGACCGAAACAATCCCACTTGTTCGGTGATCCGCGCCGTTTTTCGTTTGACTTGTTGGTGCGCAGCGCAGATGCCGCCGGTTTTTTGGCGACGACGCGCGCGTATGCGCTTGAACGCCCCACGTTTCCCGGTTGGGTGCGCTATGCGGCATTCGGTATCGGCGCGACCTTGATCGCGCTGCTCATCGTCGCGCTGGGACTACTTTTTACGCCGCCTACACAGCCGACAATCGATGCGTTCGATTTAGCAGCGCAGATTGTGCAAGGACAGCCGCTCAACGTCACATGGCAGGTGAGCGATACGTCTGCGCTTGGGTTATACATCGATGGTACACTGATCGCTGAACCTGATCCGGCTGACGGACAAACGCAAATCGATACCAGTACGTATACAGGTATGCTCACGCTGGAGCTGCGCGCCGAAAATAACGCCGGAATCGCCAGTGATACGCGAAGTGTGCAGATTATCCCGTCGTTGGCGCTGACTGAACTCACGGTCAGCCCACCCGCGATATATCGCTATACATTACAGACTATAGACATCGCATGGAGCGCTGACGCCGTCACTACACAGATCAGCGGTCTGGAAGGCTTCAGCACCTCACTATTGACGACGACGTATGGCGCGTCGGGCAGCCTGAATGTGACGGGGATTTGGCAATCGCCGCTCCCGATGACAATTCGTGTAACGGCAGCCGACGAAAACGGACAAACCATAATCCGCGATCAAGTGGTCGAAACGCTCGCGGTGACGTGTCAAGCAGTAGTGGGCGATGTAGCGGTATACGCTGCACCCGATAGTCGTGGACAGGTGATCGCCACGATTCTTGCCAGCGACGGCGGTAATATTGAGATCACCGGGCGTGAATTGAACGGAACGTGGTTGCGAATTGCGTTGAGCGGTGGCGCACAGGGATGGGGCAGTCGTGATTTACTTGATTGCGGAATGGCAGAATCAAATGGGCTGATCGCTAATTTGCTGCTTGTGCCAGATGTCCCGACCGCGCCGCCCGATGTGATCAGCACTGCTACGGGTACGACGACGCGTCTTGCACCACCGACGTTTGCGCCGTTGATCGTGCCGCAAAGGACGCCGACGCCGCGTGGGTAAATCACAAACGTTGTAACTGTATCGTGCCGTAAAACAACGATAACCCGAAATGATCGGTGAGCAACTGCACTGGGCTGCGATGTTGATCGCGTCCCGCTGCGAAATCGTGGAGCGTGGTCGGCTCGTGCGCGTCGAGATGCGCGTATACGCGCCAGCGCATCTCGCGGCACTCGTCAAACGTGAGGGTGAAACGCACATCGCCCGCCGCACCAGAAAAGATCAAGGTTCGCCCCCAACCGTCGATCTGTAAATCGGTGAACAGAATCACCGTTTGGGGGTCTAATCCAAGCTGCTCATGGATAATGCTCATCGAGTCTTTGCGCCTTTGCTGTGTTTTTAGAGTCAAGTCGCTGAAGAAGCCAATGGATGACACGTTACACGCTTATGAACGTTCTCGGCAGTGAATTTTTCGCTCAAATATGCTAAAATAGTAGTTCTCGCACCCCTTGAGCGCGCCTGATGCACCTCGACCATTTGTCTCTCACAAATTTCCGCAATTATCGGCGCCTGGAACTCAATGTGCCACATGTGCGCCCGATTGTGCTGCATGGAGAAAACGCGCAAGGCAAAACCAGCCTCCTCGAAGCGATTTATTATCTCGCGGCGTACAAATCGCCGTATACCAGCAGCGACCGTCAATTGATCCATTGGCGCGCCGAAAACGAAGCGCTGCCCTATGCGCGCGTATCGGCGGAGATTTGCACGCGCCGTGCCAGCACCAGCCGAGTCGAAATCACACTGATGCTGGAAAAAACACCCGGCGGCGATGGTGCGATGCGGCTGCGTAAAGTGATCAAGCTTAACGGTGTCGAAAAACGTCTGATGGATATGGTTGGGTTGTTCAATGTCGTCTTGTTTTTGCCGCAAGATTTGACGCTGATCGAAGGCGCACCCGGCGACCGCCGCCGTTTCATCGATAACACCCTCGGTCAAGTCGACGCGGGGTATCTGGCAGCGCTCGAACTTTACGAGAAAGTCCTTCCACAGCGCAACGCGCTCTTACGACGCATCGCCGAAAAACATGCCAAGCCAGGTGAACTTGATTATTGGGATAAACAGTTGATCGAGTCGGCGGCAACGATCATTGCGGGGCGGCAGCGCTTTTTGCGTGAACTCGAAATGGATGCCTCACGCGCGCACGACGATTTGACGGGTGGGCGCGAGACACTTTTGCTGCGTTATGTCCCAAGTTTTACGCCGACATTTGAGGGCAATGGACAATTGTCATTCAACGCGCTTGGTCTCGATTTACACCGTGACCTCGACCCCGCCCAAATCGCGCCGCAGTTTGCTGAGCAACTCAAGCAGGAATTGCCTGAATCGATTGCGCGCGGCGCAACGCTTTCGGGTCCTCATCGTGACGAACTGCGTTTATTGATCAACGACCGCGACGCCGGTTTATATGGCAGTCGCGGTCAAGCGCGGACGGCGGTAATGGCGCTGAAGTTGGCAGAACTTTCGTGGATGCGCGACCGTATCGGTGAAGCCCCCGTACTGCTGCTCGATGAAGTCGTCGCGGAACTCGACGCGGCGCGGCGCGCGTATTTACTCAGCCGCATCGATAGTACAACCCAAACCCTGATGACGACGACCGAGCTGGACATTTTTACGCCGGAGTTTCTCGAACGCGCGTCGATCTGGCAGGTCGATGCCGGGCAAATTGAGACGGCTAAGGGCGAAAATACAAAGCACGAAGATTGAACCGCAGAGAACGTACAGGACGCAAAGAAATTAGTGCAATCCTCTGCGTCCTGTACGGTTGAAGCGCTTATTCGATGATTTCGACTTCTTCGCAGGCATCACCTTCGCATATCATGGTTTCAACGGTATCGCCCGCCGCCAAATCAGCCACCCAATCGACGAAGCGTTGACCATTTACACCATAAGTATAGAAATCGGGTGTGACGGTGACACAGTGTGAATTGCCACCGACGGTGAACGATGCGAAATTATCGGTGTCGCCAGCTTCAATATCGGCGTAATTGGCGCTTAGTAGGTCGGGCAATTCGAATCCTCTCAAGCCGCCCAACAGTAAAAAGCCCGTTTGCACCTGGTCATATGCTGCGTTGTACTGCGTCATCGTGATATCTGGGAAAGCCGCTGCGACCGTGCTGTAGAACGTTTCGAATCTAAGATCATTGATGTCAATACCCGCGTACAGGTCGGATAGAATATTTTCTGTCCCCCATGATCCGAAGACTGCCTCCGTCAGCGCGGGATTACGATAACCGCCTGCCGCATCGCCCAACTGCTCGATGCGTGCAGCGGGGTAGGCTTCTGCGATGAACTGCGTATAGAACGGAGATGGAATCGCCCCTGCACTGCATCCGGTGACGAATACGGTTTCTGGTTCCGGTACATTCTCGAATGTCCAATCGAGGACAGCGCTGGCGTTGACAAAACCGCGATGCTGAATCGTTACGCTTCCGGCTTCTCTGCTGCGCGATGCAGGCGTTTCATAGGTGGTTTCGGCATTGCCGATATGCACATCGCCTGTGCAATAGGGGACTAACACCATGTTGTAATCACTGAACGGATTATCGGCGTTCTCAAAATCGAAAATGCCGACGGGTGAATTTGCTGGATTATCGGTTTCATCCACGAACGGATCGTACGTTGGGCTGCGCGTCAAATCACAGCTATCTGCAAACCAGCACGCGCCGCCACCCTGAAAGTGTACCAGTAGATCATCACTGGGTTCATCGGCAGGGCGGACAAAGTATGAAAAGGGCGTGCCATTGGAGCAAACTGTATCGCCGCCGGGACTAATTTGTGTCCAGGTACCGGTTTGGAGATCATCCCAAATCGGGATTGCGTCCTGCGCTGCTACTGATGCGGTAAGAACAAGGAGGAGTGCGAAACAAGCAGGCAGCAATCGTAAAAGCATTTTCATGTTTCTTTCCTTAATTTCATAGCCACGGGTTTATTTATCGTTACCGCTCCGAAGAGTATACGAACCGGCTTGTACATTTTGCAAAAAACCAGTCATGTATCAAAAACGGTTCATAAAAGACCAGGAAGGGTACTCATGTCCATTTTTATCCACACTGATCGATTGACGATTCGCCCGTATACACTTGATGATCTCGAACATCGTCACCACCTTATCTGGAAAGCGCCGTAAAACCCCTGCCTTCAGGCATGGGATATAAGGCGTCGGTCTTATCAGAAAAGCGCCGTAAAACCCCTGCCTTCAGGCATGGGGATATAAGGCGTCGGTCTTGTGTTTTTTCTGCTGAAATAGCATATAATAGGGCGAGGTTGATGTGCGCGGTACGAGACGTAAAAATCCGACCTCGATCATAATCCCGTAATATCGCAATACCATAGTTAACGTCAAACACAGTGGGGCATCGCTGTGCTACCGGAGCGACGATAAGACGAAGGTTCGCCTTCGCAGTCGCGCTGAGGGTAGAAGCCCCCGCCTTTGGGCGTTGGGAGTATGTCACGTGTTTAATCCGCTGCACGCGCGCCGCATCGTTGCGACGACCGAATTTAATAACGAGTCGTCGATGTCGGTGATGCGCGCGCTCGGTATGGAACTTTTGCGTGACGAGATGGGCAAACCGTTTTGGTGTGAAATCGTCGGTGTACTGAATAATCCGTTCTGGAATGGCTTATACATCGATCAATGAGCTGATCAAGGCTAATGTTAGCCCGCCGCCCAATGCGCCGCCTGCGATTAACTGCGCCAGCGTATGCCGTTTGAGCGTATAGCGTGCCGCGCCGACGAGCACTATCAGCGATGCACTGATGAAGAACGCACGGAGTCCGAACAACGTACCCATCACGATGACGGCGCTGCACATACTCATCATGTGGATGCTGATTTGCCAGAACAGTGTGATCGCCAGCATCGCCGCGATCTCGATCAAACTGATCAGCGCAAAGACTTGCAGCAGGGGTTCAGCATCGATGGTGCGTAATATCATCCACGCCAGCGCGATACACACGAGCGACACCAGAAACGGGCGCACGCGTTGTGTTCGCACGCGCATATGAATATCGGTGATGCTGCCGCGCAGCACCATGACAACGATGTACAACGACGGCACGATGCACGCGAGTACGACATAGATCGCTGCCCATAACGCATGTTGCGCCGTAAGCACATCGCCGCGTGCGGCGAGTGGGAACGCCAGTACACCCCAGATTACTGGCGGGCTAAGAATATTCGCCCAAAATGCGTCAGGTACAGCATCGACAGTAACAGTGGAATTCATCGTTTAAGCGCGGTGCCGATGGCGGCAATCAAAGCCTCGCGTGTGACTGGCTTGACCAAGACCGCTGCCGCACCTGCGCGCGCGCCTTGCGCGCGTTTATCGCTAACCGAATGGATGATGACCGGAATCGAGGCGGTAATCGGGTCGTTGCGTAGTGTCGCGATCATGTCCCAGCCGTCAAGTGTCGGCATCATGACATCGCTGATGATGACGTTCGGCTTGAGTTTTTGCGCGGCTCTGAGCGCGAGTGTCGGGTTGGTAATGCCGACGACCTGATAGGCTTGTCCGTTCAAAAAGTCATGGATCAGATCAATCGCACTGCGATCATCATCGATGATGAGCAAAATAGGACGACCATCGGTGTTCGGGTCAGGTAAGTCGAGCATTTCGTCGTTCATAATCGGCGCGGGAACGATAGGCAAGGCGATAATAATCATACTTCCTTCACCTAATGGGCTGTTCTCTGCCCACACCCTGCCGTTGTGCAGCGCAATCAATCGCCGAGCGATCGCCAATCCTAAACCTGTACCGCCGTACTGACGCACGCTTGACCCATCGACTTGACGGAAACTTTCAAAAATGACCTCATAATCTTCGCTTGGAATCCCAACGCCGGTATCGATGACAGCGACCATCACCCAGTCGCCATCATCGACTCGCGCGCGGGCAGGCGGTGTCACCCCTTCCAGTGCTGAACCGCCGTAAATCGACTGGGCGTAAATTTTGATCGTGATTGCGCCATGGTTGGTAAACTTAATCGCGTTATCGAGTAATTCGTTCAATGCCTGCACGATAGCACGCGAATCGAGCGCGGCGAATGGCTCAACTTCTGGCTCTTCTGTCGTAAAAGCTAAGCCTTTTTCGGCGGCACGCGCTTCATTTTCGCGGATTGCCGCGCGCACGACTGCCGATACGCGCATGGGCGTCGGCGTGATACGAATTTGTCCTGATTCGATCTTGGATAAATCGAGTACATCGTCGATCAAAGACAGTAAATGGCGTCCGCTGTCGTTAACACGGCGTAATCGATCTTTTTGCTGCTCGTTGATCTGCCCGTAGAAATCGCCTAAAAGCATATCGCTGTACCCGATAATCGCATTGAGTGGCGTGCGGAGTTCATGGCTGACATTCGCCAGAAACTCACTTTTCAGGCGGTTGGCGCTGACCGCCTGTTCGTAAAGCTGGGCATTAGTCAGCGCAATCGCCACCTGACCAGAGATGGTCATCAAGGTTTCGCGCTCCTCCTGGTCGAAATGACGTGGCGCGCGATTTACATCCAATCCAACGCCGCCGATGAGCTTTCCACCGAGCGTCAACGGGGCAAGCAGCGACGAACGCGCACCAACGCGCATGAGCGCGCGTCGCGCAGGTTCGTCGATTTCATCGGTCAGGACATCATAAATTTCGATGGCGGTGTTGTACCGAAACAGATCGCGCACGCGCTGATTGCCTTCGTAGCCCCAACGCATTCCAAAATTGCCTTGATCAGGGTATTCCGCTACGAGCATCGCGTCTTGTACGTCGTCGTCGATCAAAATGATCCCACAGTGATCGACCCCAAAAGCATCCACCAACAGTTGTGCAGCAGTGCTCAGCACATCCTGACGGTCAAGCGACGTACCGATGACATTGCTGATGCGGTCAATGGATGCCAGCCGCCTCGCGCGCTGTTCGGAGGCTTGTAAGCTTGCACGTAAACGGATTTGCAGCTTGGCATTTTCGACCGCGACTCCCGATTGGCGCGCCAGCGTGAATGCAGCACTCGCATCTTCGTCTTGAAACGCATCAGCGACGAAACTGCCGAGCGCGATGATGCCCTTCACTTTATTGCCAACCATCATCGGCGCGGCGATAAACGCACGAATATCGCCCGCACGTGGCAACCGACTATTTGGTTTCCAATTCGGTACGGTTTGCGCGTCACTTAACAGTATGGGCTGCGCGATATTAAATGCCTGCATGATAGGGTGATCATCGGGGAACGTTTCTTGCAGCGTTTCGGTCTGTACGTCAACATCGCGAACAGCGTAGATCGTCATTGACATCGGCGCGTCACCGAATAGATCGGTACTTTCGATTGGCAGCAAAATCGCTGCGGTATCGTAACCAATGACGCCATGAATTTGCTCCAAAATCATTTCGAGCGCTTCTTCATAGCTGGTCGTCGAGCCGACAATCTGGCTGATATCTACCAATGCGCCGGCAATAATACGACGTTCGCGCTCGGTTTGTGCCAGCCGAATATTGTTCAGGCTGAGCGACAAATATGCGACGATGGTTGTCAGCAGCGACAAATCGTCGTCATCAAACGCTGCTGGGTCGTCACTATGCGCGGCAAGCACGCCGATGACATCCCGCGATCTCCCGCGAATGGGCGCGCCTATCCACGAACGTGCTTCTTGTATCGGCTCGCGCGGGTCAAGATGAATGCTCAAATTCGCCAGCCGATCGCCTTGCTCATGTAAATCTTCAAAGTAGAGCGGGAATCCGTGCTGAATAACGGCGCGCGAAATTCCGCCGACTGGCATGGAGGGGGAATCGACGCGCATATTATTCATTACAACAAGCGGAAACGTGAGTTGATCCAAAGACAGGCTGCGCAGCGCGATATAAAAATTACAGCCGCCGAACAGCACGCTGAGGTGATCTCCAAATGTTTCCCAATCGACTTCATAGCCCGCGTTGAAACTAAGATGTTCAGCGACATCATTGAGCGCTGACAGGACGTTCGTGAATCGCATATTTTAATGCAACTTTCGATCCGGTCGTCCGTATATACCTATAGTAAAGCACAAAAGCGGATGACCTGCATTATTTCGGGTCGAAGGGATATTGTAACCATGCTTAACCGAGAAAACCCTGAACAAACATTTTGGGGTGTAACACTGGTGGGATTAGCCGTCCTTTTTCTCACTGGTTGGTGGTTTCCAGGCATTCTTTTCGTCATCGGCGGCGCGTTTATGGCGAAAATCTATGCTGAAGGCAAAACGTGGAATCATGTCGATGCGCGCGCCCCACTCATTGTACTTGTCGTTGGCGCGGTCTTCGCCTTTGGGAATATATTCTCATTCTTAGGCGGGGCGCTGCTGCCAATTTTGCTGGTTGTTGCCGGTATGTATCTGCTGTTTGGCGATCAACTCCGTAAGCGTGGATAACCTCAATTTTTCGGGGGCATGTTCAGTTGTGCCCCTTTTTACGCTGCTATTCTTTACTTTGAAGTCACTTCATACAACGTAATCTGCAAACCATCAGGCGACTGTACGCGCGCGTTACGATCTTTCCACGGTGTGATAACCGGATCATGCACGATTACTTCTCCAGCCTGGCGAATGCGTGCTAACGCCGCGTCTAAATCAGGGACTTGCAGCGCAAAGCGAATGTGACCACTGACCCGATTCCCCACTTCAAGTTGATCGATAGACGCGGCATATGGTTCGTCAAAGACTTCTAATGTTGCACGCCCCATTTCGAACATCGCTGCCTGACCATTTTCGTTCGTCCAAAATTGTGCGGGTTGCAGCCCTAATGCTTTTTCATAAAATGCCATCAATCGCTGATAGTCGGTTGTGGTAACGGCGACGCGTAGTTCGAGAACAAGCGCTGTCATAATCATCCTTTTATACGATATGTCGGTGGGTGCGAGTAGGACACTGACAACCTTGCACACTACAAAATTACGCAATGCGCGACTACACTAAGTGCTCAACGTGCAGAGTTCACGGAGTCGAATTGCGCGTGATCAACCTAAAACAATTACGGCAGGCGGCAGTCGTCACCTGCTTGTGCGCGCTCACGGCGTGTGATGCGATTGGCTCATTGACAGGCGGTGGTGAGGGAAACAGCGCCCCTGTGATTCAAATCACCAGTTCGCCGCGTGACATCGCTGGAAATTTTCTCAATGCGTGGAATACACGCGATTATGATGGCATGTACGGCTGGATCAGTGGACGCAGCCAAGCGCTGTATACGCTGCCCGTGTTTCGGGAAATTTACGAAAACGTTGATGAGATCATCCGCGCGGTAGGGGTAACGTATACACTGAGCGAAGCCATCGAACAAGGCGAGAGCGCAATTATCGCCTACGATATCTTGATCGAGTCGTCGCTGTTCGGCACAATCCCCGATAATGGGCGGACGATTCGTTTGGTACGCGAGCCGAATGGTGAGTGGCGCGTCGCGTGGTCGCAGTTGGATATTTTTGACGGTTATGCGCCCGGTTCGCGTCTGGAAGTTGCACAGGATCGACCTGCGCGGGGTCATATCTATGACCGAAGTGGTAATTTCTTAGTCGAACAGGGTGGCACCGTCGTTGAGTTGTACGTTATACAGCAAAACATCCCCGAACTTGATGCGTGCGCCGATTTGCTGGCGGCGCTCACGCTGCGGCGGCGCGTCGATGTGCTGCGTATTTTCCAGGATTACAATTTCGATACCACGTTCAGCATCGGTGATATCGACCAGGCAACGTATGAAGTCAACGCGAGCGCGTTGAGTCAGTTGTGCGCAATCCAGACCACGACCCGCGCTACACGCCGTTATGCCGGGCATGGTATGGCGGCACATGTGATCGGCTATATCGGGCAAATTCCGGCGGAACTCGCTAACAGTTATCTTGAGCGCGGTTACGGGTCGGGCGATCTGGTCGGGATCACAGGCGTCGAAAGCGCGTACGAAAGCGAACTCGCGGGCAATTCCGAACGTGCGCTCCGTATTATCGAGCCGGGTGGTGTAGTCGTCCGCGAACTGGCAGGCGCGAGCGGATCGCCGCCGACCGATATTCAACTCACGCTCGATCTACCCGTGCAGCGCGCGGCGATGCAGGCAATCACCGATGCATATAATTATGCGGGTGGCAATTGGGCAGGGCGTTCGCCTGGCGGCTCGGTCGCTGTCATTGATGTGAATACGGGCGCGATTTTGGCGATGGTCAGCTATCCTACGTTCGATCCATCAGCGTTTGCGCCCGATACGTCGATTTTTCAGGGACAATACATCAACCTGATCGGTGCAGACACGCGCAACCCGACGCGCAACCGTGCCACGCAGGATCAATACTCGCCGGGTTCCACTTTCAAGATCATTACGACTGCCGCCGCCGCTGCCGAACGCGCGTTCAGCTCAACCGAGCTGTTTGAGTGTACGCTGCAATGGAATGGACAACTGTTCGGAGATAGTCAGCGCGTGCGTTTTGATTGGCGCAATTTCGAGCCGGAAGGCTTCAATTTTGCCACGGGTCAAGTGACCATGAGCGAAGCACTGACCGCGTCATGCAATCCGTTCTTTTATCAAATGGGCGCGGAATTATACGACCGCGACCCGACGACGCTGGTCAGTTATGCGCGGCGCATGGGCTTAGGGAATGCGACTGGGCTTGACCCGGAAATTTTCAATGCCGAAGCTAACGGACAGATCATCGCACCGAGCGCGCGTGACCAAAATATCAGCATCGCCATCGGGCAGCAAGATACACAAGTCTCAGTGATCCAGATGGCGCGCATGGTTGCCGCCGTCGCCAATGGCGGCACGTTGTACCGTCCGTATGTGGTGCAGCAGGTGGGCGGGTTTGACGGGAGTGAGCCGGGTTTCATCGCGCAGCCGGATGTAATGGCAGAATTTGGCTTGAGCGAGACCGTGCTGGATGTCGTCCGCGAGGGGATGTGCATGGTGACAACGCCCGACGCGGTCGGTCGCTCGACGGGGCAGCCGCTTGGCACGGCGTGGTTCGTATATGGCAGCGACGAGCCGCCAACTTTTCGAGCGTCATACACGGTGTGCGCCAAAACCGGCACCGCACAAACCGGACGTATCGAGCCGCACGGATGGTTTGTCGCGTACGCGCCCGCCGATAACCCGCAAATTGCGATTGCCGCCGTCACTGAGTATTCACGCGAAGGATCAGAGACAAGCGCGCCGATTGTGCGCCGCATCATGGATGCATATTTCGGCGTCACACCCGCGCCGTTTCCGAATTGGTGGATTGAAAACCCATATGTCGAACTGCAAATTCCTCAAGGGAGTACAGGCGGTTAGCAGGGGCATGGCAGCGTATGATCATCAGGCTGTCTTTCGTTAAGCTCGATAAACATTTTGCTGATCGCCTCTTGTTCGCTTCACTAACTACATGGTAAAATATTTATTAGGTTTGTGTCATCTAACTGATATGATCCATAATATGACAGACCAACAAAGATCATGGTTGGCACGTTGCGGGGGTGCAGTACAAAGAGGATGTTGTGGCTTGGTTGCAATTGGAGGGATTGAACATTGCCCGCACCACATTATCCCGTTGGGAAACTGGTCGATATTCGATTCCATTGGATGACACAAATTTAAGACATGCCCTCGCCGATGTATTGAGAATGTCAATTCGAGAATTACTTTATGCGGCTGGATTATGAAGTAAGCGATCAATCATCAAGCGAAGCTGGTCGACGTGCCGCATTCATACTTGACCAACTTAGCCAGGACAAAAAGCAGCTTGCGTTGGGTATACTTGAACAATTCTTAGTGAGCGAATAAATATGTATTGGGCGCTGCGGTTAACCAGTTGGATCGCGAAACTCTTTGGGCTTGTGTTTGGTTTGGCCGCATTGGTACTGGTTGCCAGCAGCATTACAGGCGTTCAATCGCTCGAGGCGACGAAAGCGAGCGGAGTCTACGTTTACAGTGATGCGTATACGCCAATGATCGGGATGGTTTGCGCTGGTCTTATCTCCGCGCTGGCGTGTATTGGGTGTTTCGCCCGCGCGCAGCGGATTGAACTTATGATCCGCATGGAGAAAAATACCCGCCCGCGATCGTATAAAGTGTATGCAACGCCGCGCAGTCAACCTCAGCGCAGCAAAACCACACTACCACAAGCACAGGGTTTTGCATCCGATGATAATCGTCGCTTCATGTCACCTGCTCAGCGCGCCCGGATGCAAACACCCGGTCAAAGAAGAATTGAAACCTCTGTGCCTATGCTACCCGGTCGTGATGTGGATATGCGCGAGATTCCGCTTCCCGCACAGCGTACCTATCGTGTCTTGCCGGGTCGTGGAAACCCGCCGCGCCCCATCACACCAGAATTATACGACGACCCGCCGCCGCTACCTTGAATGTTATCCGGGCTGGTAAATCATAACCATCGTTGCCAGCCCGCACACCAACGCAATCCCCCGCTCAATTAATCCTCCCATCTGTACAATCGGAAGTCGAAATCTCCGCCACCACAGCGGCGCAAAAATAGGTATTCCGGGTTATGAGAACAAAACGAGATCAAGGTGGCGAGATGACCGCCTCGTCTGCCCCTACACCCCATTCACGCCGAACTCATCCCCGTCTCACCGATCTTGGCTATCTTAGCAAACGATTTTGGTTGTCCTCAATGGCAGGGTATAGAGAGCTGATCTGGTTTTGGTCCGAGCGCCCCGTTCATCGCAGGCGCGTGCTGGCGCTGCTCTGGCGCGGGAAAGCATAGGGCGGGAGAGTGATAATGTTCACACGGCTGCGAACCTGGTGGCAGGATTACAACAAACGTCAAGAAGGCAAATTCATGGTCTGTCCGAACTGTCACCAGTGGGGGAAGTTTGGGCGGTGTATGTGGTGTGGGTTTGATGCTGCGAACCCGGAAGTAGTTTCCAAACTGAGAGCGGAACAGGCACACACTCGAGCCAAACGTCGCGCGTTCTGGCAAGGTGTGTTTCGTACCATTGATGAGATGTTCCACATCAATCCGGGAGATTTCTTTGCTTTCTTACGTACCCTCTTAAAATGGATCCTGCTCGGCGGTGGGGTGGGTATCATGGCGGGGACGGCTTCGGCTGTTTTTCTCGTTACTCTGGATTGGGCAACCCGCACTCGGCTTGCTACTCCCTCTATCATTTTCCTGCTGCCGCTGGCGGGCTTCATCGTGGGCTGGGTTTATCACCGCTTTGCCGGGACAGCCGCCCAGGGCAACAATCTGGTCATTGAAGAAATCCATTCCAATCAATCCCGTATTCCGCTGCGTATGGCTCCGCTGGTGCTGGTTGGCACGGTCATCACCCATTTATTCGGTGGATCAGCCGGACGCGAAGGGACAGCCATTCAGATGGGCGCAAGTCTGGCTGACACACTGCGGCGCGTCCTGCGCTTGAACGCGGATGACCGACGCTTGATGATTATGGCTGGGATCAGCGGCGGCTTTGGCTCTATTTTCGGTACGCCAGTTGCCGGATTTATCTTCGGGATGGAAGTCCAGAGCGTAGGACGTATTCGCTACGAAGGGATTATCCCTTGTCTGGTGGCAGCTTACATTGGTGACATCGTGACGCGCTTCTGGGGAGTCGGGCACACGCACTATCCGGTACTGGCAAATATCGAAATCGAGCCGCTGCTGCTGCTCAAGGTTGCTATGGCGGGCATTGTGTTTGGTCTCACCAGCATTCTATTCATCGAACTGACACACGGGATCAAACATCTGCAAAATCGTCTGGTGAAATATCCACCGCTGCGTCCGCTTGTTGGCGGTATCATGATTATTGCGCTGACACTGGCACTCAATACGCAGGATTATCTGGGATTAGGCATTCCTCTGATTCAGCAAAGCGTCAGCGGAAGCGATGTAGCCACATTCGCATTTCTATTCAAACTGGTTTTTACAGCGCTCACACTGGGGTCGGGTTATCTGGGGGGTGAGGTGACACCCCTGTTCGTGATCGGCTCGACTCTGGGTTATACGCTGGGCGGGTTGCTTGGGGTTGATCCAATTTTTATGGCTTCTATTGGTTTCGTGGCTGTCTTTGCCGGAGCCAGTAACACCCCCTTAGCCTGTGCGCTCATGGCGATAGAATTGTTCGGTGGTGGTTCGTCTGTGTATTTGATATTAGGCTGTATGGTCGCTTATCTCGCATCGGGACATCGGGGAATCTATGTGACCCAGCGGATTAACTCACCCAAAGCTGTCGGCGTAGACATTCGTCTTGATGAAAGTCTGAAAGCCCTGGCAGATCGGCGTGGGGGATGGCTGTCGCCTTTACCGCGTATCACCGGCGAGCCTGCCCAGCGTCTTGTTCGTGCCATTATGTCGCCACGCGCAGTATCTGTGCGCGAAGAGACTCCTCTGCATGAATTAGTCGCGCTGGCACTGCGTGAAGGGATACGCGCTCTGCCCGTTCTGAATACCCAAAAGATCGTGATTGGGATCGTGACCGATAATGATCTACATCGAGCTGGATTGGCTGTCAATTTGACCCGACTCAAGCAGATGACCCGTGATGAGCAGACAGCGGCGCTGGAAACACTTGGTGATATTCCTGCGAAGGTTCTCATGTCGCAGCCGCCAGTAACCATATCGTACGTTGCAAGACTGGCGGAAGCCGTTGACCTGTTGATTAGCGCGAATTTAAAGCGGCTGCCGGTCACGGATGCAGCGGGTCACCTGATGGGGATGCTGACACGCTCCGATATTTTGCGCGAAATCGTTTTTGCCGGGATATCCACACCAAATGGGGCACATACCGTCTTCGATTGGGATGTACAAGTTGGAGAGGTTGAACTGGAACCTGCTGCGACGATAGGTTTAGACGACGCGCTGGACGACGCGGTTGAGGCAATGGTGACGGGTGGGCGAAAGCGGTTAGTCGTGATTGATTCGAACCGGCAAGCTGTCGGGATACTGACTGAAAGCGACCTGTTGAGTCGAGTTTCAAATGGCGAACGATCAAGAGTTCTGAAAATGCTGAACGATCATATTCGCAGTGAAGACTTCATGCTTGCAGAAACTGTGCAGCAGATCATGACCACGCCCGTGCTGACGGTGCAGGCAGAGAGTACCGCAACCGCAGCGCTGCGATTGATGATTGAAAATCACATCAAACGGCTGCCCGTCATAGACTCCATCGGACACGTTCAGGGGATGGTGGGCCGAGCAGGTCTTATGCGCGCCTTGTTCAAGATACAGAATGGGACTTCAATCAGAAAAGGTTAACGTATAGATGTACTGGTGGTTGGCATAGGCGGAGCAATTAGCACGGCGCTGCGCTAGTTCTTCTCTATATGGATGGACAGACAAATAATTAAGAAATCATCTCACTTGGGGAACACTTATCGTCAACGTCACTGGTTCGTTTTTACCGGGCGCATGGCACACTCCTTTTTGCAAGCGTTTACCTCTTTTCCTCAGCGATCTTCCTGGTGGACTACTAACCCTTGTAGCGCAGCACAAGTCACCAAGATTATTACCCGCCGATCAAACGCAATTTTTGCACCGGCTGACCGATGTGTTCGGCAGCAACTCACAAACTCCAACGGCGTCCTTATACGACATTGACGGTAGTGATTTGTGGCAACGCGACCGCGAGGTTAATTTTCCTCCAGAAGACGTTGCAGAAATGATACAAGCGATTGAAGAAGGCTAACAGTCCCTCCCCCTACACCCCATTCACGCCGAACTCATCCCCGTCTCACCGATCTTGGCTATGCTAACTGATGATTTTAGTTGTCCTCAACGGGCGGCATATATGCCGTCCCTATACAGCTTGGAATAATTCATGTCGGACTGCGACATTTTAGTGATCGGCGCGGGGCATAACGCGCTGGTGTGCGCCGCGTATTTGGCGCAAGCCGGATACAAAGTCATCGTGCTGGAACGCCGTCATAAGGCGGGCGGCGCGGTCGTCACCGAAGAAATTGTGCCGGGTTATCAGTTCGATCTCGGTGGCTCGGCGCATATCTTGATCAACCACACGTCGATTGTACGCGACCTCAAATTGACCGAGTACGGACTCGACTACATCGATATCGATCCATTGTTCTTCGCGCCGTTCCCAGATGGCACGCATTTCACCATTTACAAAAGCGTCGATCAAACCTGTGAAACGATCGCGGCTTTTTCGCCCGCCGACGCCGAAAACTATCGCAAATTTATCCGCACATGGATGCCGATGGCAGAAGGCATGGTGGAAGCGTTCAACCACGCGCCGACGCCGCTCAATCTCGCTAAGTATCTGGTCTTTAACGGTGGCATCGACCCGAAAAAATCGTCGCAGATCAACGACGTGATTCGCAGCTATGGGCAAGTTCTCAAACATAGTTTCGTCAGTCCACAAGTGCCGGCGCTAATCGCGTGGATGGCATCGCAGTCGGGTCCGCCGCCGAGCGAGCCGTTTAGCGCGCCGTTCGCGCTCTGGCATCCAATGTATCATGTCAGTGGTATGAGGCGTCCGCGTGGTGGTTCGGGCATGTTGACGCAGGCGCTGGCACGCATGATCACTGCACACGGCGGCGCGATCCATACCAACGCATCGGTTAAACGGCTAATTGTCGAACGTGGACGCATCGTTGGCGCGGAGACTGACAACGGTGATGTGTTCACCGCTAAACGCGCGGTCGTGAGCGGCGCACATATTCAAACCACGTTCAAAATGTTGGGCGATTCCGCGCCGCCCGCCGCCCGCGATCTGGTCGAAAAAGCGCGCGTCGGCAATGGCTTCGGTATGGTTGTGCGCTACGCCGTTGATGAACTCCCCAATTACACCGCCAAACCGCTCAATGCAGGGCAAACGCAAGGTGAACATCATTTAAGTATGCAGTTCATGTGTCCTGATATAAGTTACCTGGAACGTGCGTATGCCGACTATCTCGCAGGGCGTCCGTCGCGCGACCCAGCGTTGATCAGCATGACATGGAGCGCCGCCGATCCAAGTCTCGCGCCAGAAAACAAACATGTGATGTTTTTGTGGGCACAGTATTTTCCTTATCAACTGGCGGACGGCGCGACGTGGGATCAAATCGAAAATGACGTTGAACAAAATTTGTTGGCGACCTTGCGCCGCTATGCACCGAACATGACGAACGATAAAATCGTCGGCAAGTTGATCGAGACGCCTGTCTATCTCGAACGCGAACTTGGCTTGCCGCGCGGTAACGTCATGCACCTGGAAATGTCGGTCGATCAGATGTTTATGCTGCGCCCCGCGCTGACGATGGGTAATTATCGCGCGCCTGTAAAGGGTTTATATCTGACGGGCGCGAGTACGCATCCCGGCGGCGGCATTATGGGCGCGGCGGGGCGTAACGCGGCGGCGGTCGTACTGCACGACTTGGAAAAGAAGAAGATTTAACTGCAAACGACTCAGGATTGAACTACAGACAAAGCGCCCTTGCATATCATCGTTCTGGCGATTGCGGCGATTGCTTTAGTTCATAAAGTTCAGGTTATCACTTATCTAAAACTTACCCATTGTAAACTCGGTCTGCTGTTAAACTTCAACGTATATAAACGCGTGCAAGGCGTTCATCGGATTGCTCTCAATCGCTAGTTTTCTCTTTGCGTCCTGTGCGGTTAAAGGTTTTTCATGAAGTATTTCGGATTTCTCGCTCGTTTCGTTGTCGCCCCACTGCTCGCGTTGACGTTTATCGCGTGGCGCGATGGGCGGCGTGGTAAAAAACTCCCCGACGAATTTCAAGGGGTGCCGCCTTTAGTGACCGCGCTGGGCATGGCTACAGTCGCCGTCGCTTATACCACCCCATGGGATAATTACCTCGTCGCCACCAAAGTCTGGTGGTACGATCCTAAGCTGGTCATGGGGTTGGTATTGGGCTGGGTGCCAATCGAAGAATATTCGTTCTTCGTGCTGCAAACGCTCCTGACAGGTTCATGGATGGTGTTTCTGGCGCGTTATCTGCCCGTCAATCAAAAAAAGCCTAAACATCCCCGGTTGATCCGCTTCGGCATGACGGCGGCGGTCGCGCTGATCTGGCTGCGGTCGGTGATAGGTTTGTTGCGCGGCGGCAAATCACGCACTTACTTGACAATTACGCTGTCGTGGGCACTGATTCCAATCATGATCCAGACGTTATTCGGCGGCGATATCTTGTGGCAGCATCGACGTCTTGTGGCATTGGGGATTATTCCGGCGACGATTTACCTGAGCGCTGCCGACTCGCTCGCTATTGAAGGCGGGACGTGGACGATCAACCCGGAAAAATCGGTCAACTTCAAAATCGGTGGCGTGCTGCCGTTTGAAGAAGGCTTGTTTTTCTTCCTGACCAATACGCTTATCGGAATGGGTTTTACACTGGTGTTGGCGAAAGAAAGCCAGCGCCGTGCGCCCACGTGGCTGCTACGGTGGCTTCGACTGAAGGATTAACATGTCGAAACGTGTATGTGTTTTTTGTGGGTCGGCGGATGGCGTACGTTCTGTATATCGTGCTGCCGCCATCGAATTAGGGCGTGCGATTGCCGAACGCGGCTGGACGCTGGTTTATGGGGGCGGTAAAGTCGGTTTGATGGGGGCGGTCGCGGATGCTGCCCTACAAGCGGGTGGTCAAGTCATCGGCATTATTCCGCAATCGTTGGTGGAAAAAGAGATCGGACATGGTGCCGTGACAGAACTCATGATCACGCAGACCATGCACGAGCGGAAAGCGCTGATGGCGGAAAACAGCGACGCGGTGGTCACGCTGCCCGGCGGTTTTGGAACGCTCGATGAATTTGCGGAGATGGTGACATGGGCGCAGTTGGGGTATCACCGCAAGCCGTTGATCTTGGCGAGCATCGACGGATTTTTTGACCCTCTGCTCGTCTTGATGAATCACATGGCAGAAGAAGGCTTTATCAAGCAATCACATATCGGTATCGCTGTTGTGCGCCCAGATATTCCGAGCGTGCTGCACACGCTTGAAACGTATGATCCGCCGCTTGTCGATAAATGGATCGACAAAGACGATTTGTAGGGGCATGGCGCTGCCATGCGCGCAAAAAACGGAGAAAAATCAATGTCGATTTGGTCGTTTCAACGGTTGGTCTCGCAGCGTTTGATCACATGGAATATGGCGAACATCGCGGGCGGCGCTTTGATGTCACTCAGCAATAACAAGTTTATGCGTGGCGTTGGATCGCAGTTTGTCGGGTGGGCACTGGTCAATTTTGCCATCGCGTTTTTTGGACAGAAAGCCACCGAAAATCGTCTACGCGCGCTACCCGACGCCGACACATCGGCACGCCAAACGAAAGAGGCAGGCAATCTGCGTAATCTGCTGTGGATCAACGCGGGCTTGGATATTGTCTATATGCTTGCGGGGCGCGGCTTGATGCAGCGTCGCAGAAGCGGCGCATGGATGCGCGGCGTTGGCTTAGGTATCATCCTGCAAGGGGTGTTTCTGTTCATTTTTGATGTGATGCATGCCCAAAATGTCCCAGAATAAGCTTCCGACCATCGATCAAACTGCCGAATTGTTCGCCGCACAGTTCCGCGAGCCGATCCATCTGCCATTTCGGTTTGATGGGACAAACGGCGGCGCGATCCTGCTTGTTCATGGTTTTCCCGGCACGCCTGCCGAAATGCGTCCGCTTGCAGAATCGTTCGCACAGGCAGGTTGGACGGCAGAAGGTATGCTGCTGCCTGGTTTTGGCAAAGACATCGCTACGCTGCCTAAGCGGACACAGGGCGAATGGGCGGAGGCGGTTGATTCCGCGCTTTTCGATTTGATGGCGCATCATGCACCTGTCATCGTCGTCGGCAATTCGATGGGCGGTGCGCTCACCGTTGGCGCTGTATCACGGGCGAAAGCGGACGGGGCAATTTTAATCAACCCGTTTTGGAAAATCGAGAACGCGCTTTGGAATATGCTTCCGGTTTTGAAGTATATGATCCCGCAGTTCAAGCCGTTCAGCTTGGTCAAGGTCGATTTCAATAACCCTGAAACGCGTACTGGTATGAAAAATTTTATGCCCGACGCCGATTTAGATGACCCACAGGTGCAGAAAGCTATCAAGGATTTTGCTATTCCGACTGGAATGCTCGACCAAATTCGCGTGGCGGGCAAAATTGCGGGTGAAGTCGCGCCAAACGTCCAAATCCCCATCTTGATTATTCAGGGCGCAGGTGATCAACTGGTTAATCCGGCGACAACGCGCGCGTTTGCGGCGAAATTTCCGCGTGCTGACATGCATGAACTGCCGGGCGCGCACGATTTGCTCGCGTCTCATGTGCCCGCATTTCCCAATGTCGAACGTTTGGCGCTCGATTTCGCCGCCGCGCGGCTGAACAGGTGAGTCGTATCGTGGCTGATAAAATCATCGAAAAAGTGACCGCGTTTGTCACACGCGAAGGCGCGAACGGGCGCGAACTCCTGGTCTTTCATCACCCACATGCGGGTATTCAAGTGCCTGCCGGCACCGTCGAACCCAACGAGACCCCAGAATTAGCGGTGCGCCGCGAAGTCGAAGAAGAAACCGGGTTGATTTCGGTGACGATTGCCGCGTATCTTGGGCGCGCTGAACAACCGTCGCTCGACGGGAAACAGGCTTTATATCGTGATGCCATGTTGCAAAGCGCGCCACAGCGTGACGCGACCATGATGCGTGCCACACTCCAGCGCGGTTGGATGGTGGTTGTGGGCGAGTCCTCTCAAGGTTTCGTCAAGGTGATGTACCGCGATACGGACATCGAGAGCGGCTTGATTATTTCACAAATGAGCGGGTGGATTCCAGAGTCATCGCTGGCGACTCGTGTCGAGCGGCATTTTTATCATGTCCCCACCGTCGGCAGTACCCTGGATAGCTGGCAGCAAATCGCGGATCGCGGCTTTACGTTCGATTTATTCTGGACACCGTTAGCGACTGCCCAAATTCATCCCGCCCAGCAGTGGTGGCTCGATTATGCGCGCGTCAACGGTCTTACGTGAACCCGAAAACAGTGCTGCGGTCGCGGACAATAATCAGCCTGTACTCATCTCGTTATTGTATGCTCATAATGAAAAGTCGCTTAGCGAGGCAAAATGCCGAATTTTATCCAGCGCACACTCAATCCGACGTGGTATCACGGACACACGCAAAAACCGCCGTTCTTTGAAGGATGGTACTACAAGATTATCAGCGCGGATCAAAGCCGCCGTTATGCGATCATTCCCGGCATTTTTTTGAGCGACGATCCGAATACGCAGCACGCTTTTGTGCAAGTGTTCGACGGGGTGAGCGGGCGCGCGACTTATCACCGGTATCCATCAGATCAATTTCATGCGGCGCCAGATAAGTTCGACATTCATATCGGCGCGAATCATTTTGACAATAACGGTTTCACGCTCAATATTGCCGATGACCAGCGTCACGTGCGTGCCGATGTCTCGTTCAATGGACAAGTACCTTATCCTGTCTCCATTGCATCACCCGGCATTATGGGCCCGTTCGCGTGGCTGCCTTTTATGGAGTGTTATCACGGCATCGTCAGCATGGATCATGGCATGGCGGGATCGCTGATGGATGATAATGACAGCATCGATTTCACAGGTGGGCGCGGTTACATTGAAAAAGACTGGGGCAAATCGTTCCCGGCGGGGTGGGTGTGGATGCAAACCAACCACTTCGATACACTCGGATCATGCCTGAGCGCGAGCATTGCCGTGACGCCCATGTTAGGGCGATGGTTTCCGGGTTTCATCGGGGCGATTTGGCATCAAGGCGAGTTGTATCGTTTCACGACCTATACAGGCGCGACGGTCGAAAAACTCGATGTCAGTGACGATCATGTCTTTTGGTCGATGAAAAGCGGTGCGCATCGCTTAGAAATTTATGCGACCCGCGCTGATGCGTCGCTGCTGCCTGGTCCCGACCGTGTGGCGATGGATAAGCGCGTGCCCGAAACGCTCAAGGCGTCAATTCAGGTGTGTCTGACGCCGCTCGCGGGTGGCAAGCCGCTGCTCGATAGCACGGGTGAATGCGCGGGCTTGGAAGTCGCGGGCGATATAGAACGGCTGCTTAAAGCGGTGAATAAACAAAGGTCATACAGCGCTTAAATATGAATCGACTCGTTTACGCCAAATCTTATCTGTCTACTATCAACCCAATCCTCATTGTCGCCGTCGTCACATGGCTCCTGCTCATGATCGCGGTGCCGATTCAGCGCTGGCTGTGGGGTGATGATGCGCTGCCGCTCGGCTTGTCGCTGGGTGTAATTGCGCAAGTCACTGCTGTCGCAATGATCGTTATTACCGCGTGGGGCATGCGGCGTGCGGTGATGACGCTGGCACTCGTCGTGTGTATGGGCTGGTTCGTCGAATATATCGGTTCAAAGACTGGCTTTCCGTTTGGTACGTACAACTACACCGAACTCTTACAACCACAATTGGGCGGCGTCCCGCTTTTAATTCCGCTGGCGTGGCTGATGATGATGCCGTCATCGTGGGCGGTCGCCGCGTGCATCGTCCCTGATCGACACAGCTTTGCGAATAAGGTCAAATTTGTAGGCGTCGCGGCGCTGGCGTTCACGGCATGGGATTTATTTCTCGATCCACAAATGGTTAGTTGGCGTTTGTGGACGTGGGAAAATCTTCCGGCGCTGAACTACTTCGGCATTCCGTTTTCAAATTATCTGGGTTGGTTGCTGGCATCGGGGCTGATTACAACAGTAGTGTGCATTGTAAATCGATGGTTTGAAGTGGGGCGACCCGCCGGGTCGCTCTTGCAACACGATGAGCGCGCCACTCGCTCCCTTTCTCGTATGGACACGGGACTGGAGGGTATGGTCGTACCGCTCCTGATCATCTATGCCATTACATGGCTGCTGCAAACAGGTGGCTTGTTGTGCTTCTGGGGCTTGCCGGGACCTGCGCTCGTCGGTTTTATTGGGATGGGTATCATGCTGTTATGGGCGGTGTACGTGCGCAGGAGTGATCGTGTCCGCTAACGCGCTCTTACTCACTGTACTCGGCTTTTTTCTCGGATCACTGATGGGATCATACTGGTTAGGAAAGCTTGTCCTCAAGCGCGATATACGCCAGATCGGGGACGGTAATCCGGGCGCTTTCAACTTGATCAAGACGGGCAATATGGCTGTCGCTGTCTTAGGGATCATCTTCGATATCGGCAAGGGCGTGATCCCAACCGGATTAGCGATGACCTTTATTCCTGTAAGCGGCTGGGAACTGCTGCCAGTCACGCTCGCGCCAATAGTCGGTCATGCGTTTTCGCCATTTTTACGCTTCAAAGGTGGCAAAGCGATTGCCGTCACAGGTGGCGTGCATATCGGCTTGCAGCCCGTCTTTATGTGCATCGGTATTCCTTTATTCGTCTTATCTTACCTGATTATGAGTACGTCGGGGTGGGCGGTTGCGCTCTCGTTCGCGCTGATCACACTCGTACAAGCCGTATTTTTTCCCGATCCGGTACTGGTGATGATTTGGCTTATCAACGCCGCGCTTGTGCTGTACAAATATCGCGACGATTTGCGCGTGCCGCCACGCCTGAAACGCCGTTCATAAATCATGCTCATCGATTTGTCTTTAATCGTCATCACCGCTGCGCTCGTCGTCATCGCGCTGACCGCGATCCTGAATGCGTTTACGTTTCCGCGTTTACGCGAACCGACCCGCTCACGTCTTGTCCGCTTCGCTGATGCCACCGTAGAGAAGGGGCATGTTTCGCGCGTTTTTGTCTTAATCCCGGCGCGCAATGAAGCAGGTGTGATCGCTAACACGGTCAAATCGCTGCTAGCGCAAGCCTACCCCGCACTCAATGTGATTGTGCTCGATGACGGCAGCGACGATGGTACGGGTGATCTGGCGCGTGCGGCGGCGGCGGGGGATGTGCGTTTGCGCGTGCTAAGTGGTTCTGCACTGATGGAGGGCTGGTTGGGTAAAAATTGGGCGTGTCATCAACTGGCGCAAAGCGCGCTTGGTGAAGCCAGTGACCCTGACGATGTGCTGATTTTTACCGACGCCGATGTGACATGGCGACCGGGTGCGCTTGCCGCGTTGATAGACGAAATAACGCGCAATCAGGTCGATTTACTCACCGTATGGAGTACGCAGATCACACGCACATGGGGCGAACGGCTGGTCGTGCCGCTTATGGCGCTGGTGATCCTCGGTTACTTACCGTCGCCGTTGGTCAACCGCACCCCATGGACAGCGTTCGCAGCCGCCAATGGGCAGTGTCTGGCATTTCGTCGGCGCGCGTACCAAGCGGTCGGCGGTCATGCCGCTGTGCGCGACCGTATCGTCGAAGATATCACCTTTGCGCGCCGTATCAAGGCGAAAAAGATGCGTTTATGGATGGCAGATGGTGCAGGATTGATTGTGTGCCGGATGTACACATCATGGTCACAGGTACGCGATGGCTATGCCAAAAATATCGTTGCGGGTTATGGCAGTGTGGCGGGGTTGATCGCGGGTGCGATCTTTCACTGGTTGGTGTTCTTGATGCCGCTGATATTATTGACCGTTGCGCTGCTTATCCCTGATCTTTTGCTAAATCGTGTATGGCTGTTCGCGCTGACCGCGTTGGGAATCGGTGTGCGTGCGCTGACCGCTGCTGTCACCCGTCAGCGCATCATCGATGCCTTATGGATGCCCGTTTCGGTCATCTTGATGACGCGCATTGCCGCGCAAGCCTTATATTGGCAAGCCCGGTATGGCGGCGTGCGGTGGAAGGGACGTGTGATTCGCAACCGATCATTTACGGCGTGATTTATGCGTCGAGCGCGCCAGTGATCAAATCAGGCGCATTTGCCTCGATATAAAGACGTGTATAACGATAAAACAGCACAATCCACAGCGCGCCTAAACATACTGCAAACGCGGCAACAGATAAACGATGAAAACGCCGCGCGTAAATCGGGATCAACGACCAGATCGTCAGCATAAGCAAGATCGTAACGCCTTGAATCCTAGCGTGCGTGTGTGTATAAGATGATCCAAATTATACTGATGGTGCTTTATGAATTTGTGAAGACAGAAGGAAAGTCATGGATATCGATCATATCCCATTGTTGCAAACTGCACGCGACCTGCACGATGTGCCGCGTGGTATAGAGCGTTTTAACGCCTACATCAAAACGATCCTGAACGATGAGCGTACCGATGCTGAACTTGTCCCGTTAATCGCCATGAACCCGATGGGTCGCCAACATGTCGCGGCGCGGCTTGATGAATGGCTAGCGCTGGATGCGGATGTGAGCGCTGCCGAAATCACACGTGAAGCAGGATCAGAACTTGACGATCCAGGTCATTTCAAGCATGGGTTGGTGATTTTGGACGATGTGCGCGGCGGCTGGACGAACAAATACACCTCTGATGCGGCATTTCGCTTCGGTGAAGGGCGTTACGAACCCAACGGGCAGTCCTGGTTGACAACGCCGCTGTTGGTCAGCGCCGCGCCAACAGGCGAACTATTGCGCGCGGCGATTCGCACAACGATTTATCGCCGTGCGTATGGGTTGCGGCATGAAACCACGAAAACCCTGCGTCAGATTATGACGCAAGAAGGAAAAGCAGCAGTTTTTGCCGACATGACGTACACGCTCGATACCGATGATCTCGATTACACGCGCTATGTCATCGCGCCATATTTAGATACTGATGCGTTTCCGGTGATCATGGCGGCGTTGTACGGTGATGAGGCAGCGCACAGTCTGGGGTATCCGCCGCTAGGTTTAAGTGCCTATGCGGGGTTCGCGCTGGCAAGCGCGGACTACGGTGGCTAAACGACGGTTTTGTGCGGCGCACGGGTATGATACGATAACGATGCTTAATTCGAGATAAAGCTGTGTCTGTTGTTCGCCTGAGTTGTGGAGTCTTCACGTCGTGAAACATCGCCTGTTATTGATCGTGATGCTGTGCATCATTACCGCGTTCAGTTTTTCTGTTGTCGCTCAGGAACAACCGCCTGCTGACCCCAGTGGGTTGGATGCGCCCGCCGCCGGGACGCCGCTCCCGCTGCCAACCATGAGCGCGCGTCCTGCGCCCGTCGATGCGCTGCGCAGTGAGGATGGCGGTACCGTCATTCAGGTTTTGTTCCCGACAATCGAGCAGGGACAGGTTGGCGTGCTGCGTGCGTATGGCGTGAACGCGGGGGGATCACCCATTGAAGCGGTGACAGCGTTGTTTCTCGATCGCGCGATTCAGTTTTTTCCGGCGCAGGTGGACGCGATTGAAGACAGTTTTTATGGCATTTTGTCGGCGGGTATGGAACAAAATCCACGTATCAATTATGATCTCGTGGTCAATGTTACGTATGCCGACGGGACGACTGCCGCCCTGACCGATCAACTCAACGTGATAACGGGCGGTTTTATCCGTCAAAATGTCACACTGCCGCCGGACACAACATTTTTGCTCGATGCCGAAACCGAACGCAACGAACTCGCGCGCCTTGAAAGTATCTTTGCGGGCTATACGACCGAGAAATACTGGGATGACTCCAGTTTTCAAATGCCGATCCCGAATGCGCTCACGTCGCCGTTCGGCGCGTTTCGTACCTTTAACGATGCGCTCAATACACGCCACACCGGGTGGGATATCCGCACGACGTTGGGCGTGCCGATGATGGCGATACAGAGCGGACGGATCGTGTTCGCGGGCGCGCTGGAAATTCGCGGCAATCATGTCATCATCGATCACGGGTACGGTGTCATGTCCGGTTATTCGCATTTGTCGGTCATCAATGTGACAGCGGGCGAAACCGTGACAAAGGGACAAATTCTCGGCTTGACGGGCGCGACCGGGCGCACCAGTGGTCCACATTTTCATTGGGAAATGGCGGTCAATGGTGATTTTGTCGACAGTGTCCAGTTCATTCAGACCTGGCTGCCGTGATGACGGCTATTTCTTTTCCTTCATCCGTGCGTTCAAGATCAGACTTAGTTCTTGTAGCAATTCGCCCTGCTGCTGACGACCTTGAACGAAGGCTGCGAACATCAAACCGCTCGTGATCACTATGTCTTTACTCAACTATGCGTCTTCATCTTCAAATTTAGTCAAGCGCATGAACGCACGTTCTTGCGGCGACATATCGACCGGATAATCAGTCGAATCTTCGCTTTCTAAAATGCGGTACGCTTCTTTGATATAACTGCGAATCGTATGCAGGCTGATGCCCATTTCGTCGGCGGCGAGATGCGCGGGCATCCCATTGACAACGCATAGTTCAACAGCCTGGCGAATGCGCGGCGTCAGTTGTGAATATTCGCGGCGGCGTGGCAGCATGACGACTTTGCGCGCTCGAACATGGGCGTAGCTGTAGCTGTAATGTTCAATCGAGTGAGCAATCGACGATGTGACGATGAAATCGATCTTTTCGACATACCCTTTGACGATTGCCCACGCAATTTGTGAGCGTACGTCGCTTTTAAGCAGGTGTCCGCGCGCACCCGCTTGCGCGCTGGCGTCGATCAAGCGTGCGTCGATGGTTTGTGCCATACACAGCACGATGACATTCTTGATTTTGGCGCGCAACCGCTCAATTTGCTGTGTGAGGGCATCCGCACCGCCAAGATGATCGGCATCGATGACGATCACATCCGGGAGTTCTGCCAGCGGTGTTTGATTGAGATATTCCCACATTATGCGTTCGTCATCGCAAAGCTGTGTGACGCGCGTGCGTCGATCCCACGCGAGATAACTATTGATCGCGTGTCGTGCATAATAGTCCGTGTCCATCAACAGCACTTTCAAGTTGACGTTGATGTAATTCATGTACTGGCACTTTCGGGAGGAAGGATCAAGGGCAATTTCCTCACGATTATACGCGCTTTTTACATAAGGCGTTGTATAAGAGAAAATCGGTCGTCACTTTCGGTCGAAAACTAAAGCAGGGCGTCGTGCCAATTCGTCCGGTGGGTTGATCACACCCGGCAAGCGATTATATACAACGGAGCTTTTACCAATGCACATTCAAAACATTATCCCGATGGTCATCGAACGCGGCGCAGGCACGGAGCGCGCATTCGATATTTATTCGCTGCTTTTGAAAGAACGGCTGATCATCCTGGGCAGCCAGATCGAAAGCCAGATGGCGAATTTGATGGTGGCACAGTTGTTATACCTGAACCGTGAAGCGCCCGACCGCCCGATTCAGATGTACGTCAATTCGCCTGGGGGGCAGGTCTATGCTGGATTTGCGATTTATGACGCGATGCAAGAGATCAGCGCGCCCGTCAGCACCACTGCCGTTGGCTTGACTGCCAGCTTCGGTACGGTGATTTTGACGGCGGGCGCGGCGGGAATGCGTTATGCGTTGCCGAACGCGACCGTACATATGCACCAGCCGCACGGTGGTGCGGAAGGGCAAGCAAGCGACATCGTGATCGCCGCCAACGAAGCCAACCGCTTGAAAGAACGTTTGCTCGAAGTGTTCATCAAGCACACCGGGCAATCCCGTGAACGGCTTGAGCGCGACCAAGACCGCGATATCTGGATGGATGCGAATCAGGCGGTCGCCTATGGCTTGGTCGATAGCGTACTGGCGGGCGCGAAAACACTCCCACAGCCTGCGCCTGCGCTTGCTGCTCCTGCAATCACCAATGGCAATGGCAAACACGAGTAACGCCAACTTCAATCGGGTCTAGGACGGGTTTCACACCCGTCCTGACATTGTCTTGAGCGCGACTTTATAGCGCCGTTGTGAAGTCACACGTCCGCGCGCTGGATCGTAATCAGGGTTATGCCACACAATTACTGCACCGAACCCCATCGAATCGTCGTCGTGTAAATAATTTGGGATTACGGCGAGCGGAACAAAGCCTTTTTTAATCTGCTTGGTCAGGTTGCGGTCGTATAAGTCCCCCGTCACAATTTGCCGGATATACTCAGCAGGCGCAATCATGCCGTGCGATTCCGCATTCGCGCGCATACTGATCAATGCGCTGCCCGCCACGATGCCACGCAAATTGAGGTCACGCGCCACATCGAAACGCGCTTGCATCAACGCGCCGCCAACGCCGCGCGATTGATAGTCCGGCAGCACACAGCTTTCGACGCCATACATCCAAGCAGCACCAGGGTCGTGGCGATGCAGCCAGCCCATGCTGATCGTGGTGAACCACGACTCGATGAATGGATTTTCTGGGTCGAACGGCAAGCGCATACTCACCGTCAAACCGACAATGCGCCCCTTGTGCAGCGCGATGAATTGCCCCTCAGGAAACAAACGCTGCTGGTGACAAAACATGGCGGCGGTGAATATCTCTGCGTTCGGATCGTTCGCATCAACGTTATAGACGCGGCTCATCGTCGATTCTTGGGCATGGGCGTAGCTAGGGGTGGATGGAATGATATGAATGTAATCATCAGCGCTAGTCATGGTTATCTGGGGAGTTGACGCGAATTGTTAAAAATGCTCACTTATACTTAAAGTGTTTACCTTATGATCGTAAGAAAGTCAACAAAGTAGAAATTAGTCATCGATGCCGACACTAGCTGTAACCTCGCGGATAGACCGACCTGTAGAGGCTGTATTCGCCTTAATTGCTGATATTGCTCATTATTCTGATTGGCTGCCTTGAATCATCGATTTATCAGAAAAGCGCCGTAAGACCCCTGCCTTCAGGCATGGGGATACAAGGCGTCGGTCTTGTGTTTTTTCTGCTCTCGAAGCATGACTGGATACCAATCAAGAGGGGATGGCAGCATCGCCATCCCCTGCCATATGTTGATTACGGTACGGTGACTTCGTAGGCGACATCTTCCCAAACGACGATGACCTGCTCGCCAATGGCGAAGAATTCACCGAGAGCGGGAATCTGCGTGAGCAGATCGAAATACGCATCGCTCAAAAATTCGACTTTTAGCGTGGTCATGGTGTCTGGCGCAAACGTGGTATCCGTCCACACATCACCCTGCAAAATGAACGTCTTATCGCTGATGGTCTGAATTGGATTTTGCGATCCCGTAGGCTCGAAGGGTATCAAGTTGCCTTCTGTATCCAGCCCACCACCGCTTATGCCACCTTGTGGTTCATTTTCGACCATCCCTGATGCCATGGTACCTGGTGGTAATGCAGTTGATTGTACTTGTTGCATCGGTGCGGGTGCTTGTGCGTCCTGCATCGCAGAGAACTGATCCGCCGCATCTACAGCGCGCGCGCCGCTAGAGGATTCGGCAAGCTCACCTGCCACCGCGCCAAAATCAGCTTCTGCACGGTCGCGTGCGGTCTGCGACAGAATATCATCTTCTTCGATTAAGAAACTGGTATACGGCGTGATGATGCCGTAGCGAATGCTTAAGCTAATGATGCTATCCACGACTTCAGAATTTTCACCATTCAAGCGAATGGAGTTGAGTAAATCACCGATGCGACGTGTCGCCCATAAGCGTGCGATAAATGGATTACCGCCCGCGCGCCCACGAAAATCGATGTTGTCATACACGAAAGTTTGAATATCGCCATTGACGCTGCCGCTTAAACGTACGTTCAAATCGTCCGCCGAGCCGCGATAACGACCCACCAGGGTCAACTGTGTTCCTGCGAACAAATCCGGGAGCGGCTGCGTCGGGTACAGCGAGTCGAAGGTAATACCGTCGATGTCCAGGTCGAGATCGGTCAGCACGGGTGCGCTGATCTTGTTATACAGACTGGCGACTTCTTCATCGACGCGCTCGCTGGTACGGACGTAACTGCTGGCGCCACGAAAATCGCGCACAAGCGCATCGAGCAAGAACGTATCGACATCATCACCGACGCCGAATGTGAAAATCCGCACATTTTCCGGTGCGTTCGCATTCGCGTTCGCCAAAATGTCATCGATATCGGTTTCGCCTTCGGTCGGCAGTCCATCCGTCAAGAACAAAATTGTGGTTGCACGTTCTTCGACCATATCGAGCGCTGTCGTCAGTGCGCCGTTGATGTCGGTGCCGCCTTCTGCAAACTGTTGATTGACCCAGTTTGCCGCTTCGCGTCCGACGCTGGCAGGTTCGAGCTCATTGCTAAAAACGCGCCAGCCCGTGCTGAACAGCACGACGTTGAAGCGATCTTCGGGGTTCAAATTCTCCAGCACATAACCGGCGGCGGCACGCGCCTGCGTCCATTTATCGCCGTCCATACTGCCGCTTTGATCGACCACTAGAATGATATCGCGTGGGATGATTTGCGTGGAGTCCATCTGGACAGGTGGCTGCACGAGCAGCATAAAGAAACCATCTTCGTCGGCACTTTCACGATACGTGAGCAGGTTGACGCTGATCGCGCCGCTTTCCAAACCGTAATACAGCGTAAAATCCTGGTCGGGAATGAAGAAATTCTGCTCGAAACCCGCGACAAAGTCAGTTTCATCTTCAGCGCGGCTGATGGCGACATTGTGCGACGGCGAATACACAGTGCTGATGCGGTCTTGACCATCAACGCTGACACGCACACTCATTTCTTCGACGGGGCGGCGGCTGGTGAGCGCGGTCACATCGAGCGGGTAGTTGTACTGGATCAAGCCATTGTCGGCTTCCAGCACCTGCGAATATGTGATGTTGATGCGGCGGCTGTCGCCGGGCGGAATCGGAAACACGTTTGCCTGTACCAACTGGCTGCCGACATATTCGAGCAGCGCTGGGTCACGATATTGACGCACGATTTCGTCGTAAATGCCGCGCGCTTCGTCGGCTTCCAAAATCCGCGCTTCGATAGGGACATCGTTGATGAACATGATCAGTTCGTCAACGGATGCGCCGAGCGGAATCGGAAACACGAACGTGCCTTCGGCAAGCCCTTGTCCGTCGTTGTCGAACTGCATATCGACGGTGGTGCGGGCAATCTGATTTTCAATTTCGACATTAACGCGGTGATGGGCAATTTTCAGCCAATCAGGATTGGTAAAGACGCCACCGATAATGGGTTGTGCCGTGACGCACGGAAACAAACATTCGGCGTTGGGTGGGCAAGGCGGCGGTGTATTACAATTATCCTGAGCGGCGGCAGGTGCTATCACGACGAGCATGAGCAGCAATGCGACTAAGAGCGGAAAACGGGAACGGTTCATGAACTTATCTCCTCCACAGTGACGAACAAGTCATCTGCTGGTATGACGATAAGCGTTTGATAAATGTTCCCTGTGTTTTATGTTCGTCTGTGTTCATACATTGTGGCTGGTTTTTCGGCATCGCCTCAAAAGCCAGGGCAATCGCGTTCTAAAACGACGCGGCTCTAAAAATCCATAATGACCATTACTGACTCACCTTACGCAAGTCCCTCGTTTTTAGCCCGCACCCCCTGCCCCTCTGCCTCAGGGCGAGGGGTGAAAAACCATCGCGGTAGGGAAGTCCTTCTCCCTCAGGGAGAAGGATTTAGGATGAGGGAAATCTGCGTAAGGTGAGTGATTATATTGGCTCGCTATCCGAACGGCGGATCAATCAGATACTCGCCGGTATGCGTTTTCTACAGGTATCCTTTTTCGAATGGTAGCGAATTGTTGCGTGACTACCTGCGAGAGCGTAAGATAGTGTCAACTCGATTGGGAATAGGATATCTATCATGGGCATCAACCCGGACGAATTTTATCACCAGCAGCAACGTGTTCAGCAAGACCACGACCTCCAAAGTGCTAAGCACAACGCGGCGCATGGCACAATGGAAACATGGCAGATTGAACAAGACAGCGCTGATAGCGGCTCGTTCGTGCGAGACCCGATGGACACTACCGAGAAAAAACCTGGCTTTTTCGCGCGGTTGATCCGGACGATTACAGGTAAAAAATAACAATTTCTTACGACATGCGATTGCACAGGCTGTGTTATGCTGTGTTTATAGCCGTCGTATCGTTATGCGAATTGGGTGATTATGGATACCACTACAAAAACGCGCGGGGAAACACTCAAACGCGAAATTCAGACCAAAATTCAAACCGTGTTGGCAGAATTTGCCGACGGCACGTTGAGTCGTGAACAATTCCACGCTATTTACGCGCATTATAGCGCGCAGCTTTCGTTTTTGGAAAGTGCCATCAACCAAGATAATGACGGCAAACCTGCCTCTAAACCGAATGAAACCATCGCTATTCGCACCTCCCACATGGGAAAAGCAATTGGTATGGTGATTTATCATAACAAAAGCGGCATGTTCGTCGAGACGCTTGGTGCATTCGATGTGCCGCCGTCACGCATCGCACCGACCCTCAACGATTTTTCCACATTGATGGATACCAACAAGCTGATCGACCGTCGTGTCGAAAAGATTGGCATGAAACAGTGGTTGTTGTTCGCGCCGGGCAAAACGACCACCGTCGTCACGCTGTTTCAGAATGAACCATCGCCGCATCAAAATCGCGAAATTGAACGCCTGCACCACGATTTTGAAGTCGCCAATCAAGCATTATTGGCAGGTGGGCGGGTTGATCCAAGCAAATTGGCGTATCCATTTATGGTTTTTATTCAACAAAAATTAAAGCGCGCGTAATTAAAGACGAGTCTCGTCATGCAATGCGGACAGAGGGTTGAGTCGCCAACCCCCTGTTTTTATGTGGACAGCATGGAACGCCCGCCTATTATGCACCGTTGCATTATCACGATGCAGTTAAGAACCTGGCGTCGGCGTCACGGTTGGTCCACGGTTGATAGCTCCGCCAGCACCGACTGGCGTTTCGATGATGATACCGAAACCAGTTTCGGTTGCCTGGAAAGTCACTTGTGAGGTCGCTGTCACGATCTGACCACCCGCAGGGCGTGCCGCCGCTGGGGTAGCAGTAACGCTTATGATTTCGCTGGTTGGCGGTTCGATTTGGCTCATGTCCATCATCAGCGCGCTCGCGCCGATACCCGCGCCGCGTAACGGATTGACGGGTCGCGACGATAAGCCGCTGTACGGCGGGCAGTTCGCCGGAATACCGACAACGAAACCGGGAAACAGCACGTTCGGGTCGCTCAAACCATTGGCATCCGCGAGACACTGCAAATCCACACCAAAATACGCTGCGATCAAATCCAGCACATCGAATGCTTGCACGACATAAAAATCGACGCCATCGGGGTTGCCAACGGACAAACCGGGATAAAAGCCATACGGCACGCCATCGGTCGGCAGTATAAGCGTATCACCAGCGAAAATCGGCGTGCCATAGTCCAGTCCGTTGACCACGAACAGCGAAATAATCGACACATTGTATGCCTGAGCAATGGTATCCAACGTATCGCTCACCGCGACGATGTAATCGCCTTCGAGCGTGAGCGCTCGCGCCGCGCCTTCAACGCGCGGATTTTCGACGGGCAGTTCGCCTTGATACGGCGGACACGAGGCGCTGATCGTCAGTTCGTTGCCGGGAAACAGCAAGTTGCCGTTAACAGGAATCGCGTTGATTTCGGTCAAGCACGCGACTGACACATCATATGACGCCGCGATTCGTTCGAGTACATCCCCCACTTGCACAAGGTAGGTAACATCGCCTACGCGCGTTTCGGCGGGCGTCGTGCCGCCTTCTTGCGCCAGCGCTACTGTCACTGCCAGCACGATGATCAACCCGATCAACAGCCCGCGTAACTTAAGTTTTCGCGTCATATGATCCCCTCATCCCGTTCACTCAAATTAAGTGTCTAGACTATAACACAAAATCACCAGAGCCTTCTCGCCTTTAGGCGCTTGTGCGGTGTTCGGGTTTGCAAGCGCTTGCGTGGAAACGCCCTTGAATGTAGGGTACAGTCATCACAAATTCTCGAATAGGCTAAATGCAGCATGAATATGGAAAGCGCGGCGAAAGCATGAGACGCACCACCCTTGTTCTGATCATCTTTCTGCTGGTTGTCGGTCTTGTCGTCGGCTTGACACGCCTAGTCCGATCGCAGCCCTCTGTCGAACTGCACGTCGCTGTGCATCCAGTTATGCTTGATTGGGTGAGCGACGCCGTCGCGACATTCAATGCGACCAACCCGCTGCTGGGCACGCAGCCGATGCGTTTCGTGGTCGAATCGGTCGAAGACATCGATGTATGGCTCGATGGCGGCGCGGCAGCGCGTGACTGGACGATTGAAAGTCATCCCGTTGTGTGGATTCCGGCGTGGTCAACGTCGGTCAATTACGCATCTCGCCAGCCGTATCAGATTATTCAGTCGTCTTTGGCACGCACGCCGCTGGTGTGGGGCGGATTTCAGTCACGCGTGGCGGCGCTGACCGCCGACGGTGATGCTTTCGATTGGGCGCGTGTTGCAAGTGCGGCTGAGCAGGGCAATTGGTCAGCGATCAATCCGTCCACCGGGTTCAGCAACAACAACTTGACGCTGGCGTTCAACCGCCCGACGCAAACCACGAGCGGCATGGCGGTCTTGTTGAGCGGCGCGGCGGCATTTAGTGATACGTTCGATCTGGTCGGGGATGATTTGACGCTGGCGGATTATCGACAATGGATTACGCCAGTGCTGGAAAGCGTGCCAAATTACAATACGCTCGGCAGTTCGCCCGCACAGTCGCTCGCCACGCGCGGCGCATCTTTAGGCGAAATGGCGCTGCTTCCCGAAGCGGATTGGCTGCGCAATTTGCGCGGTAGGTTGAGCAATGCGGACGATCCGCTTGTGCTGTCGTACCCGGCGTATCCGTTCGTATTCGATTTTCCAATGACGCTGTGGTCGGGCGCACTGCCGAATGGTGTAACATATACCAGCGAACAGGTGCGTACGGCGGTCGGGCGGTTGGCGTCGGCGTTGATGTCGCCGTCGGGTCAGCTTACCGCGCAAAGTTATGGTTTGCGTCCGGCATTGGGTGCGGTCGATCCAGCGTCGCCGTTATTTGCGGCGGGTGTGGCGTATGGCGCGCAAATCGATGCCGACCTTTTCACGTACGTGCGCGCACCCGCACTCAATGATATGCAGCGTTTACTGACATGGACGGGCGGCATTATTCGCTAACATGCAAATGACTGACGGGCAACCTGTTGAGTTGCCCTCTCTTCTATTCGTTTTGAACCAATCATATTGAGGATCGCATGAGACCACAACTTCGATTCAACCTGCTCACGCTTATTCTTTTTGTGCTTGCCGCGTGTAATGGCGGCACGCCCGCGCCAACATCGGTTGTCAGCGCGTGCGCATCAAACAGCATTGAGATCACCATCGTGTACGCGCCTGAGAGTGAATTGTATATGCCGCAAACCATGAACGATTTCAACCGCGCTTATGCAGGTGGACGCAACCCCGTGACCGGGCAAAACCTCGCCAATGGCGAACGCCCCATCTGCATCACTGGACGTAATGCGTCGTCTGGGACGGTCATGCAGGGCGTCATTAACGCGATCATCGCGCCGACTAACGCCAATATCGAACGCCCGACGATCTTTCAGCCATCGGTCAGTCACTGGTTGGCACTTGCGAATTATCAAGCCGGACGCGAGTTATTCGATCTGCCCAATGTGCGCGCAACTGCGCTCGCGCCGGTTGTTATGGCGATCTGGGAAAGCCGTTTACAGGCGATCCGCGATACGGTTGGCTATGAGGATGTGGGTTGGGAAGAACTGCTGCAAGTCCTGAACAGCCCGAACGGATGGAACGACTACGGAATCGCTGGACGCGAAACAGTCTTTTATGGTCATACCGACCCGCAAATCAGCTCGACTGCGCTCTCAACTTTGATCGCGGAGTTTTACGCGAGCGCGCGCGCAAATGGCTTTACTGGTCGGCGCATTGGCTTGGAACAGGTGCGCGATCCAGCCGTGCAAGACGGTGTGCGTCAAATCGAAACGCTGATACGTCATTACTCGCAGCGTACGACCGAATTCAAAGAATACATCGCTCAGGGACCCAACTATCTCGATTTTGTCGCGCTGGAAGAAAACGATCTGATCTTCATCAATCTTGGTCGTACCGCCGAAGGACAACCGCCCGAACGGTTGGTCGCGTTATACCCTAAAGAAGGCACGTTCTGGCATGAGCACCCGATGGGCATCGTGACGGCTGATTGGACGACGCCCGAACAACGCGCTGCCGCCGAAGTCTTTGTCGATTATGTGCTGACACCCGATGTGCAGCGTGCGATCATGGCGCAAGGTTTTCGCCCCGCCAACCCGGATGTACCGCTCGAATTTCCGTTCGTCGAAGAAAATGGCGTCGATCTAAACCAACCACGTACAATTTTGGATGTGCCCGCGCCGGAGGTGATCGCCTCGATTCAGCAAAGTTGGGCGTTCGTCAAGAAACAAGCTGATATTTTGCTGTTGATGGATGTCAGTGGATCGATGAACGACGAAGGCAAAATCGACCAGGCGATCCAAGCCGCTGATGCCTTCTTGAATAATATGGAACCGACCAACCGTGTTGGGTTAATGATTTTTAGTGACGAAATTGCGGTGCGTGTGCCGTTGGATAACTTCGAGTCGGTGCAAGAACAACTGCGTTCGAATATTCGCAGTTTGCGCGCGGATGGCGGCACCGAGTTGTTCGCCGCAGTACGTGATGCGGTCGAGTTAATCAGCGAAGAAAGCGACGATGACCGTATTCGTGCTGTGGTTCTGCTCAGCGATGGTGAAGACACGGGTGATAAAGGCGTCACCCTAAACGATGCGATCAATGCTATCGAAGCCAGCCGCAATGACCTCAACCCAGTGATCCTGATTCCGGTTGCGTATGGTTCAAACGCCGATATCAACGCGCTTAATGCGCTCGCGCGTTCGAGCGCGACGCGTGTGCAATCGGGCGACCCCAGCAGCATCCTGCGCGTACTGGAGATTATCAGCAGCTATTTTTAGGCATATGCTGTTGGTAAGATTGCTTAAATCCACGCTATTAATCGCCCCTTTCTCTTGAGAGAGGGGCGAAAAACCACAGGTTGTTCAAATGATCTCGCCCTTCTAATGAGCGCAACCTAATCGAATGAGCAGGCGATAAATTGTTGCGGTCAGCGCGTCTGCAGTCGTGATATTTCAATCGTCCCGAAAGGACAACCAGATGACTTCGATCAGTCAGGACGCGCGTGGCGTCGAACGGTGGGTGCTCATCAGCGCGATCCTCGCATCCGCGATGGCGTTCATCGATCAAACCGCCCTTGATGTTGCCTCGCCGCGCTTGCAAGAAGACCTTAACATGAGCGGTACGCAGTTATTTTGGGTTTCAACGGCGTATGCGTTGTTTCTGGCATCGCTGCTGCTGGTCGGCGGCGCGCTCGGCGACTTGTACGGGCGCAAACGTGTCTTCATGATTGGCATCGGCATTTTCACAGCGGCGTCGGTCGCGTGCGGGTTTGCGCCCACGTCGGAAATCCTGATCGGCGCCCGCGCGATACAGGGTATCGGCGGCGCGCTGATGATTCCCGGCAGCCTGTCGATCATTTCCGCGACTTTTTCCGCCGAAAAACGCGGCGCGGCGATTGGCACATGGTCAACCTTCAGCACAGTCACAACGTTATTGGGTCCCTTGTTGGGCGGATGGCTGGCAGAGCGAGGTTTATGGCGCGCAGTTTTTTTCGTCAATGTGCCGATTGGGATTATCGCGCTCTATTTGTTGGCATCGCGCGTGCCAGAAAGCCGCGACGAAACTGGCTCGCGTAAGCTCGATCTGGTCGGTGCGTTTTTGATCACCGCGAGTTTGGCATTGTTTACGATTGGTTTTACGGTGATTCAAGACAGCACGGAACCGCTGCTAAGCGCGCTGACGATTGGTGGGGCGGTGATCACGTTAATCGCGTTCATCTATACCGAATCGCGCGTCGAACACCCAATGGTTCCGCTCAAGCTGTTCCGCAATCGTACGTTCGCGGGCACTAATTTGCTCACACTCTTTTTATATGCTGCGCTGCGCGTCGCGCCATTTTTTCTAGGCTTGAACTTGCAGCAAATACAGGGGTATCCGGCAGACCTTGCCGGCCTTACGCTGCTTCCGTTCGCGCTGTGTTTAATCGCGCTATCGCGATTGGCGGGTGGCTGGACAAATCGTATCGGAGCGCGCACGCTGCTCACCGCGGGACCCGCGCTGACAGGCATTGGCTTCTTTATGCTTGGCTTGCCCGGTCTAACAAGCGGTCCCGCTGATTACTGGACGAGCTTCTTTCCTGGAATCATCGTGCTGGGTATCGGGATGGGATTGACGGTCGCGCCGCTTACCACCACGGTCATGGGATCAGCGCCACGCGAGAACGCAGGCGCGGCGAGTGGGATCAACAACGCTGTTTCGCGGGTGGCGGCAGTACTGGCGCTGACGATCATCGGCGGAATCGCGCTGTCCAATTTTCAAGGGACGCTGAGTGCACGTGCCGACTCGATTGATCTAAGCGACTCTGAACGAAGTGAAATCATGACGAACAGCGAAGCGCTCGGCGCGACCACTGCACCAGATGGCTTGGACGAAGAAGCACAAACACAAGTCAACGAGGCGATTAAAGCGTCATTCCTTGATTCGTATCGGCTGGTCACGACCATCTCCGCGGTGCTGGCGTGGTTGAGCGCGCTGGTCGCGTTCTTGCTCATTGAACCGCGCTCGAAACAACCAGACAGCGTAGAAAACGTCGAACCTGCTCCAGCGATGGGTTAATTTGCACGTTGATTCCAACAGGGCGAGTCTGAGTCCCGCCCTGTTGGAATCAAAAAGGGCAGGTTTAACACCTGCCCCACAAAACTTCTTTTTCCCGCGAACCGATTACGTCAAGCGTGTATAGAACTCGACGACCAGTTGTTCAGAAACCGGGAGTTGTAATTCGTCGCGGTTCGGCAAGCGCGTCAGTGTTGCAAGACGTGCGGTGCGATCTACGCTCAAGTAGGCGGGCAGAAACGGTGTCGCTTCCAGGGCTTCGATCACATGCACGTTCTGGCGCATCTTTTCAGAAACCTGAATGACCTGACCCGGTTTGAGCGAGTACGATGGCAAATCGAGACGCTCACCATCGACCAGCACGTGACCATGAACGACGAATTGACGTGCCGCCCAGATCGTGCCGGCGAAACCCGCACGATACACCATGTTATCGAGACGACGTTCGAGCAGGATCAACAGGTTTTCGCCCGTGTTTCCAGTTTGACGACGTGCGCGCATGAAATATTTTCGGAGCTGCGTTTCACGAATGTTGTAGATGAACGACAGTTTTTGTTTTTCTGCGAGCTGATTACCGTAGTCGCTGCGGCGTCCACTGCGGAAGGATTTTTCCTTGCCGTGATCGCCGGGCGGATACGCACGTTTGTCTAGAATTCTTTGGTACTTCGCACGCTGCACAAGCACCTGACCAAAGCGGCGTTGAACTTTCGCTTTGGGACCATGATACGACGCCATAAAGTCCTCGTTGAAACAAGCGTAAAGGGAAAGAAATTCCCGTTGGTTGCCGAACAGAATAGGCGAGCATTTTACAGGGTTTTAGCGCTATTGCTAGGGTGAAGTCTGGACGCAAAAACGAAATATTGCATTATAGATCACCATTTCATAAACTTAGTATAAGTATTTTACTGGTCAACTTCGATTTATGAGGCGTATCTTGGCATTTCTCTACTATTCTGCACAATCCACACTTGCTGATCGCATTAGTGATCGTTATTATCATGAATATTATGTTTATTGATTTTGCGAAGCAGTGTGCAGGATAAAAGCCGTGCCGTGCCGGTCGATCAACGTGCGAGCAGCGCCAGTGTCGAGTTGATTATTGAGAAAATGAGTGCTAATGAATTTGAACGATTGATAAGCGAACTGCGTTTAAGCGGATTCTTGAGTTAAGCCCGCTTTTTCACCACAATTTTTTCGATAGCTTTCGGCAATTTAGGCAGCGCACGGATCATCGCATCGATTTCTGCGGATTTAGCGTGAATATGACGGCGCGCCGTTTCATAATCTTGCTGACTGATGAGTTCGACGATGCGAAAGTTCGCCGACAGGCAGTCTGGGACGAAAGAAACTTCGGAAGCGGCTTTTTCGAGGGATGCGACGACATCCGCAAGCATTTCAACAATCTTCACTTCATCTGTCAATCCGATGTAATCGACATCTGGATCACGGCTCATCAACAAACTGTAGAGCAGCGTGAAAACACGGCTGAGCGCAAACAAGTCTTGTGCTGCTGCTGCTCGGTAATGAGGCTTCTTGGGTGATGACGCTATCACATCGGGTGACAAATAGAATCCGGATGCGTAAATGCGGTAGAAGGGATGTTCTGGGTTGGTACGCTCAAAATCGATGATCGGTGAAAGAGATTTCAAAATTAACCGTCCTACGTGAGAACCTAACTCATAACCATAACAACCGTCATGAAAACAAGTTGTTCGTCAAGTAACGTTAAAGATACAGGAATTATACATTATTATGACATGGTGGAATGAAAATTTCAATCTGGCTTAACGGGCTTTTCTTCCACGCCTAGCGCGTACACGTCACGTCGATCCCAACCGCTCGCTGCCGCGATGACGCGCGCCGCGTCTTTGACCGAGACGCCCGCCCCTAACTGCTCACGGATCGCCATACGTACGGCGTCTTCGTCCCACACCACGACTTGAGGCGGCGGGGCGGGGGCAATCAACAAGACGATCTCGCCGCGCGGTGGTTTTGCCTGATAATACGCCAGCACTTCTGCGATACGTCCGCGTTGAAATTCCTCGTACAGCTTGCTCAATTCGCGCGCGACCACGATTTGATGATCCGCGCCGTAGATGGCTTGGATCGCCGCCAGCGTATCGGTTAAACGGTTTGGGCTTTCATAGGCGACCAAGGTACTTTGTTGCATGGCGTGCGCGGCGAAAAATTCACGCAGCGCTTTATCTTTTCTAGGTAAAAATCCGACAAACAAAAAGGTGTCGGTTGGCAAGCCCGACGCGACCAACGCCGTGATCGCCGCGCACGCGCCCGGCAATGGAGTCACCGTCACCCCGCGCGCAATCGCATCGCGGATGAGTTCGTAACCCGGATCGCTGATGCCGGGCGTGCCAGCATCGCTGACCAGCGCGACATCGCCATTTTCGAGCGCGTCAAAGATCACATCGAGCTTGGTCAGTTTGTTATGTTCGTGATAGCTGGTGAGTGGGGTGGAAATTTCATAATGGTTGAGCAGCACGCGTGTGGTTCGCGTATCTTCGGCGGCAATCAGTGCGGACGCGCGCAAGATGCGCAGCGCCCGCAGCGTGATGTCTTCCAGATTGCCAATCGGCGTGGGGACGATATAGAGCGTTCCCACTGCTTACCCCATGGCGTCGTAGCCGGGACCCTTCGTGAAAAAGTCGTAGTTCGGCTGGATATCGATGGTCAAATCGATCACTTCGCCGCCTGCGGCATCAATTTGCATCTTGGTATCAAACGGAATACGCGCCTGACCCGCCGCCAACGTGTAGCTTGCAGGTACTTCTTCTTCAATGAAGATCGCTTCATACGGGCATTCTGGCACACACGCACCGCAGTCGATGCATGTATCCGGGTCGATGAAATACCAGGGCCATTCATTTTCTGGCTGGCCTGGCACAATACATTCGACCGGGCAAACTTCCACGCACGCGCCGTCGCGTAAGCATAAGCTGGTGATAATGTGAGTCATATCGGTTACTCCAAAGCCACTTTGTTTGTTGATCTTCAGTGTAAACGACTTTAATTGAGCATTCTGGAACTTTTGTTGGATTTGAAGATCGAATTTAACCCAATTCTCAGAAATGATCGCATGATGTGTAAACGAATTTAACCAAAGTTAAAAGTAGGATAGAAGCCTAAGCTTAACGTTCAACTTTTACCTACATTTCAATTTTGCACTCTTTCACACTTTCGGGCATGACATTGGTTTCCGCGAGCATTTCCAAACCAATGCGATCCATAATGATGAATGCACGCCCTTTTTTGCGCAGCAAACCAGCATTGAGCAATCCGCGCAGCGCGCGCCCAACGACTTCGCGTGTCGTCCCCAAAATCGACGCCATTTCTTCTTGCGTCAACTGTGAGGGAAGTTCGGAGATTTGATCGGCATACGCGGTTTGGTATAAGAACAACTTCGCCAAACGCGAGGGTATGCTGCGAAAGGTCATGTCTTCTAAGCGTTCGATGTAATCCCGGTTGAGCCGCGCCAGTGCCTGGATCATGTTTCGCATGAGTTGATGTTCGCTCGCCAATAAATCACCGAGCGCATCATGACGAATGACCATCACGCGCCCGTTGGTCACGGCGACTGCGTTGAATGGGTTCGGCGCGCCATCGACAGCCGCGACTTCGTTGAAGCTGGACGGCGCGCGCAGCAAACTCAAGGTGTGCAGCCGCCCTTCGCCATTCACGCGATAAATCCGCACCATGCCATCCAGGACGATATGAAATCCTGCGCACGGCTCGCTCTCGCTAAAAATTACGGCGCCCGCTTGATAGGTGTGTTGGCGCGCGGCGCACTGCACACGCGTCAAGCTCGCGGCGTCCATGCCAGCGAAAAAGGGACTGGTCTCCCAGATTGATGCCTCATCAGGCGCGCCATCGGGCGGTTGAAGGGTTTTCAGGGAACGGGTCATCGATATCGTTTGCTTTACTCTCTGTTGACAAAGCGACTCGTGAAGTCGCTGACGCGCGGAATATTTTCGTTAGGGCAGCAGATATGCCAGGGCGACTAAAACGGCGACCAACGCCGCCGATAATAAGCCCATGCTGCGTAAATCTTTGATTATGTATGTGTAATCGCGGCGCAAATCATCTTCTGTGACGAGACGCGTTGGGTTATTGAGCAAGTACGCAACTTTGGCGTTATCCAACACATTTGTGCGTCGTGGTGTCGGACGCGGATCATCGGTCAAACTGGTAATTGACCGTTTTTGGCGCGCTTCGCGCTCAGCGCGGATTTGTGCCGCTGACCGCGTGCGATACGGATTTTTATCCGGTTTTTTCGAGGCTGTGCGCGTCACCCGTGGACGTTCTGGTGCTTTCGGTTTTGCCACCTCGCGCTGTGCGGCGGCGCGGCTGGCGCGTCCGCTGCCTGGCTCGCGTTTGGGCGGTGAGTCGCCCGCGCTGGTTTCCATATCATCGCTGATTTTGAGTTCGTCGTCCTGGTTTTTGCTCGGTTGATGCAGCATGAGAGAATTCCTTTAGCAAGTGGCAATTAGCTGTACGTGATTGGCAAAAAGCATTTGCATACGTGGCTCATTGTTTCCGTTTTCGCTGAAGGCGAAACGCCAACAGCTTACGGCTCTTTTTTAACTAACCCGTTCTGCATAGATAATGATGCGCTGGGTATTGACCTGATACGGGTAACACGAGATCAAAGTGACCGTCGAGCCGCCGCGATTCTCCATCACGTACACGTCGTTGGGCTGCACGATCAGTTTATCGGTGATGATGTAGTTATGCACCTGTGATTGTGTACGTATTTGGAATGGATCGCCTGGTTCGAGGACTTCGAGGTATCGGAACAATTCACCGTAAATATCGTTGTGCGCCGCTAATACCACATTGCCTTCGACATCCGACGGATTGACACCATTCTGCACTTGACCAACCCCCTGTTGCAGCGCTGTCCAATCGACACCTTGCACGATAGTCGCGTTCAAATCGAGCTTGGGAATGCTGATCGAGACGGCGGTCTCGCTCGTCACTGGGGGGCGCTGGATTATGGGCTGTACCCATTCGCTTTGCGCAAGCGGACGATATACCGCCGGAATTTCTTCGTAATTGAACTGCGCGCCACCGGGATCAAGCGGTGAGGTATGTCCGCCGGGCAGCACGATATTGTCCAGGCGAAGTGTCGGCGTTGGTTCTATCGTCGGGATGCCCGCGCGCCGTACTTCATCCGCAAGCGCTTGCGCTGAGGATGTTTCGCGTTCCAGTGTTCCAATCGCGCTCACCATGTTGATACCAATAGCGATGATGCCAACGACCGCCACGACTTCGACAAACAGTAAAGCGCGATCCATGACGCGTCGCCCCGCCGATTTATTTGGACGGGCGCGAAGTGCAGGGGTGGCGGACACGCCCCGCGTCGGCTGATTAATCGGGGGCGATGCCGGGGGCATATAAGTCCCTCCTGCATCGATTGCCACATCATCTTCAAAGACCGGAATCACGCCCTGATCCAATGCCGCAAGACGTTCCATCGCCGCGAGTTTCGGCGTTTTGCTCGCGCTAATCGGCACACGTACAAGCGCTGGCGCGTCTGCGGGTTCAATTTTTACGGACGGCGGCTCATTGGACTCGTTTTCCATCGGTGCGGTCGGCTCAACGACGCGCCCACTTTTGCGCATGAATTCGCGCTGCTGCAAACGTGCCTCGCGTTTTTTGACGACGAGGATGCGTTCCAGCTCTTCGATGCTTAATTCATCAACCGAGCGTTTATTGCGCATGATTATTTCGCTTTCCCCGCCACTGCGAACACTTCGCGCTGAAAGAACCAGCGGAACGGTGGCAACTTGAACATGGTGTAACGCATCCCATCGATCACGGCGTTTTCGTGGGTATTTTGCGGCGGACTTTCCAGCCACACCTTGCCTTTGAAGCCCGCTTGTGCCAGCGTGCGCCGCATGCTCAAGAATGACTGCTCGTTGACGTGAACATGCTCGTTGACGGACACGAGAAATTCGCGTGGGTTTTTCGGATAGCGCTCGCCCTGACCTAATAAGGTTCTAAATGCGCGCACTATCGGGTAGGCGTATCTGTCATACCAGATATTCGGGGCGGTATGTACAACGAACAAGCCGTTTGTTTTGAGCACGCGATGCACTTCCAGAAGCGCCAGATGCAGTTCCCACGGATGCAGATGCTCGACCACATCAAACATCAACACGCGGTCGAAATGTGCGGTCGGGAAGGGCAGCTTTTTCGCATCCGCGAGAAAGACAGCGGTTTTGCCTGGTGTCACGCCGTTACTCGCATCAATGACACGGTGCGACATTTCGACGGCGACTTCGGCGTAATCGATACCGTAAGCATCCGCGCCGAGTTGAGCTGCATGGCGCAAAATCTCGCCGCGCCCACAACCGACATCGAGCAGCGCCATACCCGGCGTCACTTCTGCCAACGCAAATGCCGATTTGAGCCGCCGCGACAGGTGTTCACCTTCGCTGCTGTTAAATTCATCGTAGCCTTCGCACGCCGTCCGAAAATAATCTTCGGTATACAGCGACGACGGTAGGGGTTCGGGTTGTTTATTCATAGCGTGTCATTATAGCGCACCACTCCCGCCGTGCAATCCGCGAGGCAGTGCGAAGTTTTTACTACTTGCTTACGAATTAACCCCATCTGATTGGCATGATGCGCGCAAATCCTTATTATTAACGCATTACCGCCCAATCAGGAGCGCATATTTCATGGATCAACCCGGTTTCTTGGGGACGGACGCGCTGCTCAAGTCCGATCTCACGCTCGTCGCCTATGTCCTGCTGCTCGTGCCGTTGATGTTGGTCGGCTACGTGTTCGCCCGCCGCAAAATGTTCGCACCCCACCACAAACTGATCATGACGACGATCATGATCCTCAATTGGGTGCTGATCGGCTTCGTCATGGCGGTCTCGTATTCGCAAGCGGTCGCACCGCAGCTTCCTGATGGACTGAACCGCGCGTTTATTTTGCTGCCGACGCTCCATTTGCTCACGGGTGGCATCGCGCAAGTGTTTGCGACGGTGCTGGTCATCCGTATGTGGTTTGAAAATCAACTGCCAAAGGCGCTTAAGTTCGAGCCGATCAAGCTGCCGATGCAGATCACGCTGGCACTGTGGTTGATCACGGCGGTGCTCGGCGTCACGATTTATCTGGTGTGGTATACGCCGATTGGCGCGGCAGCAAGCGGTGATGAAGCCAGTGCGCCCGTAGCCACGCAAGAAGTCAGTGCGCCCGTCGAAACGTTAGAAGCCAGTGCGCCCGTAGCCACGCAAGAAGTCATCGCTCCGGTCGAAACGTTGGAAGTCTCCGTGCCTGTGATGACCGATGAACCCGCCGCGCCCGCCGAGACCGCCGAACCAGGGGCATGAGGTTTCGTGCATTGTCTTGAGTAATTTTATCGGGCATGGCGTGCCCACGTCTTGGGGTGTGACATACTCCCCACGCTTAAAGGCGGGGGTATCTCGCGCCGATTTGATGAACGGCAGCAGCTTAGACGTATTCAAGCGGAACTCGACCGACCGCAAGCGACATGCGCCGCGCTAATTCCCGTCAAAAAGTCTGCTGAGTGGTGGGCACTTGCACAAGATGAATGGCGCGCAATCATGGAAGAACGTTCGCATCATATTCAAATTGGGATGCAATATCTGCCCGCCATCGCGCGGCGACTACATCACAGTTATGATTTAGGCGAGCCGTTCGATTTTCTGACGTGGTTTGAATATGCGCCTGAAGATGCTGAGGCGTTCGAACGAATGACGCGCACGCTCCGCGATACCGAAGAATGGCAGTATATCGAACGCGAAATGGATCTACGGTTGATCAAGTATTAAGACTAGCCCCTGTTAGCCATGTCTCCGATGTGTCAAAATTACGCTACAAGCACGCGGCTAAAAGTTGAAACGTTAAGCGTTGAAAGTGTAATCGCTGACTTTCAACTTTAATCTTTCAACTTTTGACTGCAATTACGGAGAGGATATACAGTCGTGGATTTACTCGAATATCAGGGCAAGCAATATTTTGCCCGCTATGGCGTTATGGTTTCACCTGGCAATTACGCCGATACGCCCGATGATGCGGTGCGCGTCGCGGAGCAAATCGCGTCGTACCCAGTGGTCATTAAAGCGCAGGTTCAGATTGGCGGGCGTGGCAAGCAGGGCGGTATTCAGTTCGCACAGAATGCCGACGAAGTACGCGAAAAAGCGGCGCAGGTATTGAGTTTGACGATTTGGGATCGCACGCATACACATGGCTATCCGGTCAACCGCGTATGGATCGAAAAATCATCCGATATTGCGTCGATTGATGGACGTGACCAAGAATACTATGGCTCATTCACGCTCGACCGCAGCGCTAAGCAGTATCTCGGCATGTTGTCTGCCGAAGGCGGCGTCGAGATCGAAGAAGTTGCCGAAAATCACCCCGACGCGATCGCGCGTATTCATGTCAATCCGGTCGAAGGTTTGACCGAAGCGGTCACGCGTGACTGGGTCGCGCGCGCCAATTTGCCTGAACCCGCACGTGAAGGCGCAGTCAAGCTGCTCATGGGCTTGTATGACGTATATACCAAGGGCGACTGCGATCTTGCCGAAATCAACCCGATCATTTTGACGCCCGAAGGCAGTGTCGTCGCGCTTGACGCCAAAGTCTCGCTCGACGAAAACGCCGCGTACAAACATCCCGAATGGGCGGATTTCGCGGGCACATCCGTGATGGACGAGCGCGATCGACTCGCTGCGGAAAAAGGGTTGCAGTATATCGGGCTGGATGGATCGGTCGGTATTATTGCCAATGGCGCTGGCTTAGCCATGAGTACGCTCGATACTGTGCAGCAGGTCGGTGGCAGCGCGGCGAATTTTCTGGATATCGGCGGCGGCGCGAGCGCCGACACTGTGACGGCGGCGCTCGAAGTGATCAACACCGATCCGAACGTCAAGGCGATATTGATCAACATTTTTGGCGGTGTCACATGGGGCGACAAAGTTGCCAATGGCATCGTCGAAGCATTGGGTCGTGTTGCCTTGAAAGCGCCACTCGTCATCCGCATTGATGGCACACGCGCAGCAGAAGGTCGCGCGATTTTGCAACAGCATTTAAGCGAGCGTGTCATGATGGCGCGCACGATGGTCGAAGCGGCACGCACCGCCGTAGAATTGGCGGCGAAGGGTTAATTATGTCGATCTGGGTTGATCAAAATACGAAAGTCGTCGTACAAGGGCTTACGGGCAGTCAAGGGCGCTATTACGGCTTGCTCAACCGTGAGCAGGGGACACAGGTTGTCGCGGGAACGAACCCACGCAAGGCGGGTGAAAATGTTGAAGGTATTCCGATTTTCGCGACTGTCAAAGATGCTGTCGAAGGTGCGGGCGCGAATACCTCATTCGTCATCGTGCCAGCGCAGTTCGCCATGAATGCGGTCATCGAAGCGGCGGAAGGCGGCGTCTCGTTGATAGTGTGCGTCACCGAGCATATTCCACTGCATGAAGAAGCGTATGTGTATAACCTTCTCAAGCGTGATTTTCCTAATGTCCGCTTGATCGGACCCAACTGCTCAGGCATTCTCAGTCCGGGCAAGTGCAATATCGGTTTTACGCCCGCGCAAGTCTCGATGCCAGGCAGCGTCGGTATCGTCAGCCGTTCTGGTACGCTGGCGTATCAATCAGTTTTTGAACTGACTGAAAAGGGGATTGGGCAGTCAACCTGCGTCGGCATCGGCGGCGACCCCGTACCGGGTACATCGTTCATCGATTGTCTGGATGCGTTCTTCAATGATCCGGAAACCGAAGGTGTGATTTTGATTGGTGAGATCGGCGGCAGCGCCGAAGAAGAAGCGGCGGATTTTATTAAGAACCACCCAAAAAAGAAGCCCGTTGTCGCCTATATCGCAGGCGTGACCGCGCCCGCTGGTAAGAAAATGGGACATGCAGGGGCAATCGTCAGCGGTAATAAAGGCACAGCGCAGGGTAAGATCGCCGCGCTGGAAGCGGCGGGTGCGTTGGTCGCCCCGAACCCGACCGAATTAGGTAATCTGATGGCGCAGGCGCTCGGTCGCGTTTAGTTCAGCACGGTAGGATATCGAGGGTTGGCGGACGGGTCGAGTGCCCGTCCGTCTCTGGGTGGTGCGGTTATTCCCACTTCGTATGGATGACGGTATCGCCAGTGCCGCCGTTATCACGCGGTGTGATCGTATCATCGTAAAATACCTTCATGCGCGTCCCCTTGGGCAAAAATCGTTTGCCAAGCGTGTATTGAATACCGTACATGAAGTCGTCGGGATACAAGTCGGTGTGGATTGTGCGCCAATGCTTGTCATCAATCTTTTCCGCAATGATGGCGCCTGCGCCGCCGCCGGGATGCGCGACATCGTAAGCATGACCCCATTCGACCATCATCTTTTCAAAGGTTGGTTCCCCTATTTCTTCTGGAACCGGAATGATCTCACCGATTTTCATCCCAATAGCGACAAAATTCGAGGTCAGGTTTGGATTTCGTGCCACTTCATTCATTGCTTCCTGCCATTTGAGCGCGGGATAAATGCCCGTTGGGTCAAGGTCTACCAACCCAAATTTTGCCATGATCGGTCTCATCTCATCACCCTGCGCGTTATCCACGAACGCATTGACATAGTAGCCAAGTAATTTTACGTCTGGAGAACAAGTAAAGTGCCGCATGATAGTTTAGCCCCTTGAACTAATCTGAACGAGAAAAATGAAAATCAAGCCAAAATGGATATGTCAGCTTATCTTCTCCGTACCTCAACTATACAAATGTTTCGAACTACGAACCCTTAAGATTAATCATTTCGTTTTAATGTTGTGGACGATGCCATGAATCTTTGCTTGTGCGATTTTTGTGGTTAAATAAGGTAGCGTTAGGTTGTGAGTGGAGATAGTCGATGCGAAAGATTGTAGTCGTTCTTGGTATATTTGCGTTCAATATTGGCTTATTCACGTTGACATCAGTTTACGCACAGGACGCGCAGCCGGGCGCACCGGGCATCGGTGATTCGCTGTATCCATCGTTTGGCAATGGCGGCTACGACGTGCGCCACTACACCATTGACCTTACTGTTGATCCGTCAGAGAACCTGATCACCGCTGGCATCGTCACGCTGGAAGCGACCGCCACGCAAGCGCTGAGCAGCTTCAATCTCGATTTGATCGGCTTTGAAAATATCAATGTCAGCGTCAACGATAGCTATGCCGAAACCACGCGCGACGGGCAAGAATTGACGATTGTCCCCGCAGAAATACTTTCACGGGGTGATCTGTTCACCGTTGTGGTTCGCTACAGCGGTGAACCAACATTGACGACCAGTGTCGCACTGCCGGTTTTTGCCGGATGGGTATTTTATGGAGATGGCATTTTCGTCGTCAGCGAACCCGACGGTGCGGCGACTTTTTTTCCAGTCAACGATCATCCACTCGATAAAGCCACGTATACACTGCGCGTGACCGTGCCCGAACCCTTCGATGTGGCGATGAACGGCGTTGTCACCGAAATCATCGATAATGGCGACACAACGACGACGGTGAGCGAGGTCAATCAGCCGATGGCGAGTTATCTGCTTACCATCAACATCGCTGATTTTGATTTAATGGAAGCAACGGCGATCAACAATGTGCCGATCCGCAATTATCTTGCGTCAGAACTACCGACACTGGTGAGCGATTCGTTGGCGGATCAAGCCGCAATGCTCGCTTATTTTGAGACGTTGTTCGGCGACTATCCGTTCGACGTGTACGGCAGCGTCGTGTTGAATACTGAACTGGGCGGCGCATTAGAAACACAGACGCTTTCGATATTCGGTGCGGATGCCTTTGAAGAAGGTGATCCGTTCAATAATGAAGCGATTGTTGCGCACGAACTCTCACATCAGTGGTTTGGCAACAGTGTGAGCGTCAATGATTGGTCGGATATTTGGTTGAACGAAGGCTGGGCGACGTATGCCGAAGAATTGTGGCTCGCGTATGATAACGGCGGCGACGATCTGCTCGATCAACAAATGCGAGACTATTATCAATTCGCTCAGGATGCCCAGTTGATTCCACCAGGTGTGCCTGAAGCCGACGATCTGTTTAATGCCAGCGTCTATGTGCGCGGTGCGCTCACGCTTCACGCGCTTCGAGAGCGTATTGGAGATGACGCATTTTTCGAGATTGCGCGCGAATGGGCAGGGCGTTATGCCTACGGCAACGCCGATACCGATGACTTTATCGCGCTCGCTAACGAGATCACAGGGGATGATTTAGCAGCGTTCTTCGATGGATGGCTGTATCAAGAGGCGCTTCCATCGATTCCTGAAATGGGGTTGGGGGAGTGACATGCCAAAACGCGGGGACTTGACCCATCGCCAATCTACTTCTATACTGACAACCATGAATACTTGCACCAATAACAGCGTCACCATGCGAATGAGCCGCCTTTTCCGACCGGACAGAGGGTTGGCTGTTTGATCGTGCCGTGTGCATGATTGTTTAACATGTCAATGAAAACCGTCTGTCCTCGTGACAGGCGGTTTTTTATTTGCCCGCTCATGTGGATACGTTACGATTAGCGCTCATTACGGAAGGAAGAACGACTTTATGCCCAAGCACATTCACGTTTCGGTCGCATGGCCCTACGCCAATGGCGACCTACACGTCGGTCACCTGGCGGGCGCCTATTTACCCGCCGATATTTTCGCGCGCTATCATCGTCTTAAAGGGAATCATGTTTTGATGGTGAGCGGCTCGGATAGTCATGGCACGCCGATCAGCGTCGAAGCTGATAAGCGTGGGGTCACCGCCCGTTCGATTTTCGAACATTATCACGAGCGCTTTTTACAAACGCAGCAAAAACTCGGCATCACTTACGACTTGTTCACGCACACCGATACCGAAAATCATCACCGCGTCTCGCAGGATATTTTCACATGCTTGCTCGAACGCGGCTTCTTGTATCGAGAAGAACAGACACTGTTGTACAGCCAGCTCGAAAAACGTTTCTTGCCCGACCGCTATGTCGAAGGCGAGTGTTATATCTGCCATTACGCCAATGCGCGCGGTGATCAATGTGATAACTGCGGCAATTTGCTCGATGCGACCTTACTCATCAACCCGCGCAGCCGCAATCACCCTGACGAGCAGTTGATTTTGCGGACGACCGAGCATTATTTTCTCGATCTAAGCAAATTCGAGAAAGAATTGATCGCATATCTCGATAAACATGAGCATCACTGGCGAGCACAAGTCACACGCTTTAGCCGCAATTTTGTCGCAGATGGTTTGCGCGGACGCCCGATCACACGCGACATCGATTGGGGCGTCAATGTCCCGCTCGCTGGATGGGAGGGCAAACGCCTATACGTATGGTTTGAAGCCGTGATCGGTTATTTCAGCGCCAGCATTGAATGGGCGCACAACATCGGTCAGCCCGACGTATGGAAAGAATGGTGGTATAACCCCGACGCCGAGATTTACAACTTCATCGGCAAGGACAACATCCCGTTTCATACCATCATCTGGCAAGCGGAACTGATGGGCATCGACGGTATCTACAACGATGGTGAAAAAGGCTTACAGCTTCCGTATGATGTGCCCGCCAACGAGTTTATGAACATCGAAGGCGACAAGTTCAGCAAAAGTCGCAACTGGGCAATCTGGGCGCCCGATATTCTCGAACGCTATCAGGCAGACGCGCTGCGTTATTACACTGCCGCCGTTTTTCCCGAATCGCGCGACACCGATTTTGCATGGGATGGCTTCTTGAGCCGCGTCAACAATGAACTCGTGGCGACGTGGGGCAATCTTGTCAACCGGTCATTAAGCTTCGCTTATAAGCGCTATGCTGGCGTCGTGCCGTCGTATGATATTTTGACGCCGCGCGACGAAACGTTGATCGCGTTGGCAGAACAAGGGTTCGAAACAGTCGGCGCATTGCTTGAAAAGGTCGAGCTGCGTGAAGCGCTCAACGTGGCGATGGGCATCGCCCGCGAAGCCAACCTGTACTTAAGCGAACAGGAGCCGTGGAAAACCATCAAAGAACACCCGGAGGACGCCGCCCGTACTATATACACCGCGTTACGGGTCATTGATAACCTCAAGACGCTTTTGTCGCCGTTTTTGCCCTTCAGTGCGCAAGCGGTACACGAGTATTTGGGGTATGACGGACAGTTATTTGGTCAGCTCAATATCGTCGAGTATCAAGAGTCGACACGCCCACATCAGGCACTCGTGTATGACGGATCGTCCGCCATTGGTAAATGGTCAAAATCGAATTTGCGACCGGGTCAGGCATTACGCGAACCGGGACCCCTGTTCACCAAACTTGACCCCGAAATTGTCGAACTCGAACGCGCCTATCTTGGTCAGCCGCGCGACGAACATCCCATTATTGCCTGAATACTTCGGGTCGTTTTCCCCTCTCCACGCTCAATACGGAGAGGGGCGGCACGCGCCAGCGTACGCGGTCGAAATTAGCTGTTGAACATTACGTCTAAATGCTCGACGATGCGCGGGATCAACGTGGGTTTGGAGAACCTATTCGTTCCGTATGCGCTGCCTGTATAGATGATCGTTGTCAGGTCGCCAGTCGCCGCACCATGCGCGCAACGCTGGAAAACATCGCGCAGGTTTTCGGCGTGCGCACCGATCAATTGGCATAGTCGCACCTGCGACCTGTATGCCTATGGTCTGCGCCATGAAGAACTGGTC